>Ga0081538_10000623_pt1 | contig 39341 bp, 46 predicted proteins | sample TabmetS5T2R1_FD_71022 | JGI IMG/M metagenome (GOLD analysis project Ga0081538, IMG submission 71022) | Tabebuia heterophylla rhizosphere microbial communities from the University of Puerto Rico - S5T2R1 | ecosystem: Host-associated > Plants > Roots > Rhizosphere ...
GATCGAGCTGACCTTACGCCCGCGGCGTGCCCCGCCAGCGCCGGAGCGACAACACAGCCACCACCCCGCGGTGGGGCCGATCACCGCTGGCAGCTTGACAAACGTCGCTCCATATCAGCCGTAACGCCGGTAGCGCGTCCAGACCCAGAACAGCCCGTACGACGCGAGCGCGAGCAGCGCGAACCAGATGACCACGCCGGCGCCGCCCGCATCGAACAGGCGGTCCGTCGCTGTGAACGTCAACAGCGCGAGGCCAACCGAGGCGAAGAGCGCGAACCGCACCGTGTCGTCCAGGCTCTCGACCTCGATGCGGTACTGGCGGTAGAACCGGTAGACGAGCAGGGCGATTGCCCCGAAGAACGCGATCGTCAGCAGCGTGAGCACAACATCGAGTGCGTTCCCACCGCCGGGCAGCACCACCAGGCCGAGCGCGATCAGCGCGATGACGCCGAACTTCCACGCGAACTGCACGCTCGGAAGGCTAGAGCACCACGGACCGGCCGTTGGGGCGGCGGCGGCGTCGGTCGGCCGGTTGGGGGCGGCGGCGCCGGGCGGGTGGGCCTGACCGCGGGGCCGTCGCGATCAATCGATCGTCCCCGCGCTCGCCAGCGCAAGCACCACGGTCCCGAGCACCACGCGGTACGCGACGAAGATTCCGGTCGAGTGGTTCACGAGGTAGCGCAGGAGGAACGCGATCGACGCGTAGCCCGTGACGAACGCCAGCAGCGTGGCGACCACCAGCCCGAAGGCCGACGTCGTCTCGCCCTCCTCCCCACTCAGGATCGAGCCGAGCTCGAGCAATCCACTCAAGACGACCGCGGGGATCGAAAGCAGGAAGGAGAACCGGGCCGCGGCCGTCCGGTCGAGGCCCATGAACAGGCCGGCGGTGATGGTCGCCCCCGAGCGGGAGACGCCCGGTATGAGCGCGAGCGCCTGGGCCAAGCCGATCGCGAAGCCGTCCTTGGTTCGGATTTGCTCGATCGAGCGGTTGCGCTTGCCGACCTTCTCCGCGACCAGCAGCACGAGCCCTAGGACGATCAAGGCCACGCCGATCAGGTAGAGGTCGCGGGCGCCCGTCTCGATCTGGTCCTTGAAGAGGACGCCGAAGATGCCGATCGGGACGGTGCCCAAGACGATGTACCAGCCGATTCGGGCGTCGAGCTCGCGGCGGACCGCCGGGTCGCGCAGCGAGCGCAACCAGGCGCGCGTGATGCGGATCAGGTCCGCGCGGAAATAGAGCAGGACCGCGGTCATCGTTCCGAGTTGCGTGACGGCCGTGAACGCCGCCCCCGGATCGGGCCAACCGGCGAACGCCGGGACTATGCGCAGGTGAGCTGTGCTCGAGATCGGCAGGAACTCGGTCAGCCCCTGCACGACCCCGAGGACGATTGCCTCGAGCAGCGACACGGCGGCTGAACCCTAGTGGTGGTGCCCGCGGGCGGTGCGGGCCTCTCGGGCCGCTGCGCCGTGCGGTGACGGCGGCAAAGACGGGCACGGCGGCGCGCCGGGCGCGCGCGCCGAGCGGGTATCGTTCACCCCCGGTGGCTCTCCTCAGCGAAATCGTCCTCATCGCCGGCGACAACGGCGAGGGGCTCGTCGGCGAGACCGACGACAAGATAGTCACGTTCTCCTCGCTCGGCGTCGTCGCCTTCTTCATCGTCGCCGTGATCGTCCTCTCCGCCCTGCAGGCCTGGCTCGACAAGCGCAAGGAGCAGCGCAAGGCGGCGGAGCTGCGGCGGCGCGTCGGCTGGTAGACCGCCCAGAAAGCACGCGACCCCGGAGTGGGATCCGGGGCCACGTGCGCGAGGAGGGATCTGCGCTGGCAATGCTCGCGGTCCCGGCGCGCCTCGATGTGAACAGGCTGAGAAGTGGCAGAGTTCGCGTATGGAACCCGTGCGCTATGAGCAACGAGGGGCCGCGGCGGTCGTAACGATCGACCGCCAAGGGCGCCGAAACGCCATCGACGGTCCCACCGCCGCACTTCTCGGCGAGGCCTATGAGCGGTTCGAGTCGGAGGCCGACGCTCGGGTGATGATCCTCACGGGCGCCGGCGGTGTGGCGTTCAGCGCCGGCGCCGACCTCAAGGCGATCGAGACCCTCGGGCCGCGCCTGGACGACCCGCGCGGACCCCTCGGCGTGAGCCGGGTGACCTCGACGAAGCCCACGATCGCCGCGATCTCCGGCTGGTGCCTCGCCGGCGGGCTCGAGCTCGCGCTGTGGTGCGACCTGCGGATCACCGCCGAGGGATCCTCCCTCGGCTTTCCGGAGCGGCGCTGGGGAGTGCCGCTGATCGACGGCGGCACCCAGCGGCTGCCGCGGCTCGTGGGGCTCGGCCGCGCGCTCGACCTGATCCTCAGCGGCCGCATCGTCGACGCGGCCGAGGCGCACGCCATCGGGCTCGTGACGGAGGTCGTCCCTGCCGGCGGCCACCTCGAGCGCGCGCTAGAGATCGCCGAGGGGCTCGCCCGCTTCCCTCAGGACACCATGCTCGCCGACCGCCGCGCCGCGCTCGAGGGAATCGGGCTCACCTTCGAGGAAGGCCTGGCGCTCGAGGCGCGGAACGGCCCGGCCACGATCGAGACCGCCTCGCACGGGGCCGCCCGCTTCGCCGCCGGCGAGGGTCGCGGCGGAGCCGGCAGCGGCGTCTGACTTGCCATAGTCACCGGCTGTGAGCGCGCTCGCGATCGAGGTCTCCGACCTGCACAAGTCCTACGGCGCCCTCGAGGCCGTGCGCGGCCTGTCGTTCGGGGTGCGGCGCGGCGAGGTGTTCGGCCTCCTCGGCCCGAACGGGGCGGGCAAGACGACGACGGTCGAGATCCTCGAGGGCTACCGGCGCCGCTCGGCGGGGCAGGTCTGGGTGCTCGGCCACGACCCCGATGTGCGTGACCGCGAGCAGCAGCAGCGGGTCGGCATCGTCCTCCAGAGCTGCGGCTTCTACCCGCGCGTCACGGTCAGGGAGGCGGTCGAGCACTTCGCGAAGGCGTACCCGCGGCCGCGCGACGCGGACGACACGATCGCGCTCGTCGGGCTCGAGCGGAAGGCCGACGCGCGCACGAAAGACCTCTCCGGGGGCCAGCGCCGACGCCTCGACCTCGCGCTCGCCCTGATCGGCGACCCCGAGCTCGTGTTCCTGGACGAGCCGACCACGGGGTTCGACCCGGCCGCGAGGCGGACAGCCTGGGGAGTGGTGCGCCGGCTCAAGGACCTCGGCAAGACCGTGCTGCTCACGACCCACTACCTCGACGAGGCGCAGGCGCTCGCCGACCGCGTGGCGATCGTGAAGGACGGCCGGATCGTCGCGCAGGGTCCGCCGGACCGGCTCGGCCCCGGCAGCTCGCGTTACCGGGTCTCCTACCTGTCGGACGGACGCAGGGTCGAGCACCATACGGACGACCCGACCGAGCTGCTCCACCGCCTGACCCGCGACGCGATCGCGCGGGGGGAGCGCCTCGAGGGCCTCGAGGTGACGCGGCCGACGCTCGAGGAGATCTACCTCGAGCTGACGTCCGAGGCGGACGTCGTATGAGCGCCGTCGCCCTCGCCTGGCAGCAGTTCCGCTTCGAGCGCAAGCTCTTTTGGCGAAACCCGAGCGCCGCGTTCTTCAACTTCCTGCTCCCCCTGCTGCTGCTGGTCCTCGTGGCCACGGCCTTCGCCGGCGAGCAGGACGAGCTCGAGGTGCTGGTCCCGGGGGTGGCCGGCATGGGTGTGCTGGCCACGACGTTCACGGGCATCGCCTTCAACCTCACGATGCTGCGCGACGAGGGGGTCCTGAAGCGCGTCCGCGGCACCCCCATCCCGCCCGGCGCCTACCTCGCGGGGTTCATCGGCTCGGCCGCGCTGAACGCGTTCGTCCAGGTCGCGCTGGTGGTGGCGATCGGGAGCCTGGTCTACGGGGTCGACTGGCCCAGGGAGCCGCTCCTGCTCGTGCTGTTCACGGGACTTGGCGTCGTCTGCTTCGCCGCGCTCGGCGTCGCGTTCTCGCACGCCATTCCCAGCGAGGACGCCGCCCCCGCCTACATCAACGCGGTCTTCCTGCCGGTGATCTTCATCTCCGGCGTCTTCTACTCCGCCGAGGCGCTGCCCCGGGCGCTCGAGGTCATCGCCGAGGCGCTCCCGCTGAAGCACCTGATCGACGGTTTGTCGGAGGCGATCGTGGGAGGGGGCGGCGACGCGGGCGCAGCCGCGGCCGTGGTGGGCGCCTGGGCGCTCGCCGGCCTCGTCGTCGCCGTGCGGTTCTTCCGCTGGGAGTAGCGCCTACAGGCGGAGCGCCTGACCGTAGCGCCGGAGCCACTCTTCGCGCACGCGCCACTGCGGGTAGCGGGAGGCCAGCAGGGACCAGAACCGCCGCGAGTGGTCGTGCACCTCGAGGTGGGCGACCTCGTGCTCCACGACGTAGTCGAGGATCTCGGGCGGGGCGAGCAGCAGGCAGTAGTTGAAGCTCATCGCGCCCTTCGCCGAGCAGGAGGCCCACCGCGTCCGCTGGCCGCGGATCGTGAGGCTCGTGTACGCCGTCCCCGCCCGGGCCACGGCGGCGTCGAGCCGGGCGCGCACCTCGAGCCGGGCGCGGCGCCGGTACCACCCCTCGACGGCGTCTCGCAGCGACTGCTCGCCGAGCGCCACATGGAGGGTGCCGTTCCGCCGGGCCACGTGGGACCGGGCGCGTGCCGGCTCCACGCGCACGTCCAGGGCGAGCCGCTCCCCGAGGTACGGGACCTCGCCGCCGTGCTCGAGCCGCGGCGGCGGGAGCGCCTCGCGGGCGGCCTCGATACGCCGCAGGGTGCGCTCGATCCACGGCCGCTTCTCGCGGACGAGCGGCTCCACGTCGCTTAGCGGGAACCGGCGCGGCACCACCACCTCGACCCCCTCGCCGTCGACGACGATGCGGGCGCGCCGTGCGCGGGGCGAGCGACGAATGCTGTAGGGAATCGCGGTCATCCGGCCTCGAGCAGGGTATGCGCGCCGGCGGACGCCGGCCGGCCCGCGACCACCTCGTCGTAGACGCCTCCCAGTCCGTGCGCCAGCGCCGGCCAGGCGTAGCGCTCCCGCGCCGCCTCGTAGGCTCGCTCGCCCCGGCGGCGCCGCTCGGCGTCGCGGTTGACGGCGTCGACGAGCGCCTCGGCCATCGCGGCCTCGTCGTCCGGAGGCACGAGCCAGCCGGTCTCGCCGTCGTCGACGATCTCCGCCGGCCCGAACGCGTTCACCGCGATCGTGGGCAGCCCGCAGGCCATCGCCTCCACCAGCACGGCCCCGAACTGCTCGCGGACCGAGGGCAGCACGAGCAGGTCGGCCGCGTTCAGGCCGAGCGGCAGGTCCTCGTGCCCGCGCCAGCCGGCGAGGAAGACGTCCGGGTCGTTCGTCTCGCGCACGACCCGCAGCGGATGCTCCCCCTCCCACTCGCCTGGAAACCCGCCGAGCAGCACCAGCGGGGCGCGGCGCCGGAAGCGCCGCCGGGCGCGAGCGTGGGCCCGGATCAGCAGCGGGATTCGCTTCACCTCCGTGTAGCGGCCCACGTAGACGAGCACCGGGCCGCCGTCGCGGAAGGGCTCGAGGTCGGCGTCCGTATACGCGACGCTCCCGGGCACGCCCGACTCGTCCCAGCCCCGGGGTTCCTCGACGAGCCACCGGCGCCAGCGGGCGAGGCGGTCAGCGCCGGTCGCCGGGCGCCGGTCGAAGCCGTCCGGGTCGAAGCCGTTGGGCGCCCACACCACCCGCGCCGGGTCGACTCCCAGCCGCTCGGGAACCCGGCGCACCGCGTCCGGCGAGAGCACCAGTACACGCTCGCACGCCTGCGCCCAGCGGCGCATGCGCGCCGCCCACGCCGCGGCGTACTCCCAGCCCGCCGGCGGCCCCTCGTCGATCTCGCGCAGCATCAGGACCTCCGTCCCGTGGACGTGGCCGATGCGGGGCACGCCCGGGAACGCCCGCTCCGCCGCCTCGTTCAGCGGGGTGAGGTGGTGGAGGTGCAGGACGTCGGCCTCGCCCGCGCCGGCGGCGCCGAGGTGCTCGATCCACGTGCCCACCAGCCGCTCGTAGGCGGCGTCATCCACCCGCCCGAAGACGCGATCGGGGGCCCCGGGGCGGTCCTCGTAGGAGGGGTGGAAGGGCGGGACGGCGGCCAGCGGGTCGGGGGCGGCGGCCGCGGCGGTGTAGTCGAGCGGGCGCACGTCGAGCCCCGGGAAGAAGGTCGCCGCGTTCGACTGGAGGCCCGGGGCACCGAGCGAGCCGCACGCGATCGTCGGGTCCCAGCCCGCGTCGGGCAGGGAGCGTGCGAGGTAGCGGACCACCTGCGCGGATCCGCCCCGCGGGAAGAAGATCAGGCCCATGATCACGCGCTTCCGAGCCACGGCAATCAGATGATCGACTGCACCGTGCCGCCGTCGACGGACCACGCCGCGCCGACGACGTCGGAGGCCCGCTCCGAGCAGAGGAACGCGATCACCGCGGCGATCTCCTCCTCGCGGCCCATCCGGCCGATCGGAGCTCCACCGCCGGTCGCGTCGAGCACCTCTTGCCGGGTGCTGCCGCTGCGGCGCGCGATCTCGTCCGCGAGGCCGCCCTCGCCGATCCACGCCGGGCTTTCCACCGGGCCCGGCGCCACCGAGTTGACGAGGACGCCCTTCGCTGCGAACTCGTCCGCGAACAGGCGCGAGAGCGAGAGCTGGGCGGCCTTGGTCACCGAGTAGGAGGCGTCGAGCCGGCGCGATGGGCGCTTCCCCGAGGACGACGACACGTTGACGATCCGCCCGCCGCCGGCCTCGGCCATCGCCGGCGCGAGCGCCTTCATCAGCCGCATCGGGGCCATCACGTGCAGCTCCCACTGGTGCTGCCAGTCGGCGTCCGTCAGCTCCTCGAGCGGGCGCGCCCGGCTGCCGCCGGCGTTGTTGACGAGCGCCCATGGCGTCTCGTCGCAGGCCGCGAGCACGCGCTCGGCGGCATCGGCCGCCGTCACGTCCAGCTCGAGGTCCCCGCCATGCCGGGCGACGGAGAGCACCCTGGCCCCCTCCTGCGCGAGCATGCCGGCGGTGGCCGCGCCGATGCCGCGCGAGGCGCCCGTTACCACGCAGACCCTCCCGTCCAGATCGAGATCCATGAGGAGATGATCGCCGAATGAAGTCACACACCGTCTACCGGACGTTCAACACCGCCGAGCGGCGTGAGTTCATCCGCATAACCGAGGACGTGCAGGCCGCCGTGGACGAGGCGACCGTGTCGGAGGGTCTGGCGCTCGTCGCCGCCATGCACATCACCGCGGCGGTGTGGATCAACGACGACGAGCCGGGCCTGCACGAGGACACCCTCGAGTGGCTCGACAAGGTGGCGCCGCCGAGCTGGATGCCGCCGCGGAACGCCGTGGCCGGCGAGCTGCTGCCCGACCCCGGCGACTACCGCCACCACCGCGGCGGCGAGGACAACGGCGACGCCCACCTGAAGAACCTGCTCGTGCACCACCAGGTGATCGTGCCGGTGACCGAGGGGCGCCTCGATCTGGGCCCCTGGCAGCAGGTCTTCTATTGCGAGTTCGACGGGCGGCGGTCGAAGCGCATGATCATCAAGGTCATCGGCGAGTGACTAGCGCTCGTACACCTCGGGGTTCACGCAGTTCGGCATGCGCTCCCCGGCCAGACCGGCGAGCAGGTTGTCGACGGCCATGTCGGCCATCCGCTCGCGCGTGGCGTGCGTCGCCGAGGCGATGTGCGGCACGACGAGGAGCCGGGGCGCGTCGAGCAGCGGATGGTCGCCCGGCAGCGGCTCGGGATCGGTCACGTCGAGCGCCGCGCCCGCGATCTCGCCGGCGTGCAGGGCCGCGGCGAGGGCGTTCGTGTCGACCATCGGGCCGCGCGCGGTGTTGATCAGGTAGGCGGTCGGCTTCATGCGCCGCAGCGCCGCGGCGTCGATGAGGCCGCGGGTCTCGGGAGTGAGCGGCGCGTGGAGCGTCACGAAGTCGGAGCGCTCGAGCAGCTCGTCGAGGCCCACCCCGCCCCGGCGACTCGTGTACAGCACCTCGCAGCCGAATCCCTCGACGCGTCGCGCCACGGCCCGGCCGATGCGTCCGAACCCGACAAGGCCCACGGTCGCTCCGTGGAGGTCGCGGCCCAGCAGGAGCCCCGGGTCCCAGGTGCGCCAGTCGCCGCGGCGCACATAGGCGTCGCCCTCCGCGACCCGCCGGCCGATGCCGAGCATCAGCGCCAGCGCGAGGTCGGCGGTCGAATCGGTGAGCACGCCGGGCGTGTTCCCGACCGGGATGCCGCGCTCGGTCGCCGCGGCGACCTCGACGTTGTCCACGCCCACGGCGTAGTTCGAGATCGCCCGCAGCGAGGGTGCGGCGCCGATCACGTCCGCGTCCACCGGATCCGTGAGGAGTGCGAGGAGCCCGTGGAGCTTCGGCGCCCGGGCCAGCAGCACATCACGTCCGGGGGGCATCGACTCGGGCCAGACCTCCACGTCGTGCTCGCCGAGCCGCTCCACGGCGTCGCCCGGCAGGCGGCGGGTGACGAAGACCCTCACGTGCGGCCCTCGACCGTGACCGCGGCGTTATCCCCGGCTCCTACGATTGCGAGCTCGACCCCTCGAGCGCCCATGCGGGCGCGGAGCATCGCAAAGGAACGCAGCGTCATGCCGGCAGCCACCGAGACCAACACCCGCACGATCGCCCTGATCGCCAACCCCGACGCGCGTGCCAGCAACCCCGAGCTCTGTGCCGCCCGGCTGCGCGAATCGGGCGTGGAGGTGGAGGTCTTCGGCATCACGGAGGTCGACCGGGCGGTCGGCGCCGGCGCCGACCGGGTGGCGTTGGCGGGCGGCGACGGGAGCATCGCCCCGGTGGCCGCGGCCACCGGAAGGGCGGGCGTGCCGCTGGCCCTCATCCCCAGCGGCACGGCGAACGACTTCGCGCGCGGCCTCGGCCTGCCGCTCGATCTGCCGGCGGCCTGCGAGCTCGCCGCCCGCGGCCGCCGCCTGCGCTCCCTTGAGCTCGGATGGCTGGATCCCCTCGCCGCGGCGGACGGCCTCGCCAAGCGGCCCTTCGTCAACGTCGCCAGCGCCGGACTCCCGGCGCCTGCCGCGGCGGCGGCGAAGTCCTGGAAGCGCCGGCTCGGCCCGCTCGCGTACGCGGCCGGCGCCGTGGCGGCCGGGGTGACCGCGCACCCGGTCCCGTGCACCGTCGAGTGCGACGGCCGCGTCCTGCTCGACGGCGAGGCCTGGCAGGTCACCGTGGCGGCGTCGGGCGCCTTCGGCGCGGGTTCGCGCATCGACGAAGCCGACCCCGCCGACGGCGTACTCGATGTGGTGGCAGTCGAGTCCGGTCCGCGCGCCGGCCTCGTCGCGCTCGCGTATCGCCTGCGCACGGGCGCGGTCAGCGGCCACGCCCGCGCCGCGCACGAACGCTGCCGCACGGCGGTCGTGCACCTTCCGCCCGAGGCGGAGCTGAACGTCGATGGGGAGATCGTCCCCGCGGGCGGCGCCCGGTTCACGGCGCAGCGCGCCGCCTTCAGGCTCGTGGCGGGCTGACCGCGCGCGCGAAGAGTACTCTCGACGGCATGGCCAGGAACACGGGTCTCCCCTCCGCCGACGCCCAGTTCGACTTCGGTCGCGCCCGCCGCCGCCGCGCGCTCTCCCGACTGACCGCGCGCCTGCGGCGCGAGCCGGGCGACGTGAACGTCATCCTTCCCTTCGACGAGGTGGTGGCCGCCCTCGGCCGGCGCGGCGAGCGCCGCCTCGGGCTGCAGGCGATCGACCTCGACTCGATCGTCGGGACCGTCGATCGCCGGCGGGAGTTCGACCGGCGGTTCCGGCCCACCTCCGGGCGCGTGCGGCCGCGATGGGAGCGCATCAACGTGGCCCAGCGCCGCGGCGACGCCATGCCGCCCATCGACGTCTACCGGATCGGCGAGCTGCACTTCGTGAAGGACGGGCACCACCGCGTCTCGGTCGCCCGCGCGCTCGGGCACAAGGACATCAACGCCTACGTGACGGAGGTGCTTACCGAGGTGGGCGCCGATGGGACGATCAGGCTGCGCGACCTGCCGCTGAAGAGCCATCAGCGACTCTTCCACGAACGAGTGCCGCTGCCGAAGGAGGCACGCGACCACATTCAACTCTCGGACGAGTGGCGGTACGCCGCGCTGGCGGAGGCCGTGGAGGCCTGGGGCTTCCGCGCCATCCAGCAGCGCCGGGAGCCGCTGACCCGCGCGGAGGTCGCGGAGACCTGGTTCGAGGAGGAGTACCTGCCGGTCGTCGAGATGCTGCGCGAGGCGGATCTGATCCGCCGGGGAACGGAGACCGAGGCGTACATGCGCGTGTCCGCCCTGCGCTACCTGATCCTGCGCACCCATGAGTGGGACGACCACGTGATCGAGGCGATCCGCCACGACCTCGAGGAGCCCGGCGTCGAGGACGACACGATGGTGCGGGAGCTCCGGCGGGAGCTGCGGTAGCTACCAGAGCGGCTCGACCTTCTCCGCCAAACTGCTCGCGAGCCCCTCGTTCAGTGGCAGCACGTCGAGCGGCTCGTTGGCGGCGAGGTGCGCTTCAGCGGCTCGACCCGCGGCCCTCACGACCTCCGAGGGGTCAGCGCCCGGCGCGAGTGCCAGGCCGAGCGTGAGGTGCGGGCGGCCCGCTCGAGCGGCCTCCAAGAGGAACGCGCGATCGACGTCGTCGCGCTTCGCGAGCGCCTCTCGAAGCGCCGTGACGAGCGCGCCGGGGACGTAGCTCGGAGGCCGCAGCTGGAACGTCGACGAGTCCCGCACTTCCATCCGCACGGCGCCCGACGAAGGATCGATGCCCTTGAGCTGGAGGGCGTCAGAGTCCGCCAGGGCATCGAGCTCCCGAAAGTCGAGCTCGCCGCCGAAGGGACCGCCCGGGTTGAGCACGACGGCGCGCGCCCCGTGCTCGATCGCAAACCAAGCCAGGTCGGGCCCGCGTATGCTCGCCCAGCTGACCGGGCCCGAGGCCCATGCCGCCAACGCCTGCAAATCAGTGAACGCCAGCACCATCGGTCGACCGTCGTTCCCCCGAACCGCTCGCACCTCGTGCTCATGTCGGATCGGGACGATCACAACGCTGCCCCGAAAAGCCTCGTAGATGGCCTGCCGGTCATCGGGCTTCCCGCTCTCGGTCGCGACCCGCATCGCGTCGAGCAGCTCTCGGCTCGAAGGCGGATCCGCCCGAAACTCCGGAGTGCCCGGCGGTTCGTTCACTTCGTCCCGCCTTCGTGCGCGGGCGCCGCCCGGATATCGGCGGCCGCCGCGTCGGCCTCGGTTCTGTAGAGCTCGCGTACCCCGACCGGACGGGACCCCGGTGACACGCCATTAGGTGCGGCGAAGATGTTCACGACGAGCGGCCAGTGTGACACCGGCTGGAGCCGGTCGCCGCGGAACCGTGGCCCGATGACGGCAAGCTCACTCGGTCGCGCCCAGGCGGTGAGCTAACGCGAGCCCAGCCAGAAGGCCGGGGCTCCCTCGCTTCTCGGCCGCTCAGGGTTCCGGATTGACTCCATACACTCCCTTCAGCTCCACCTGGGTCTGCGGATCCGGAATTAACAGCTCCGGTGCGCCGCCCGGGTTGCCGTCGAGCGGCAGCCTCATTCCTGAGGTCGCGGTGCGCTCGCCGAACAAGATCGGCTCAAGCTCACACTGCTTGGCGCACAGAGCCTCGTTCGACCCCCACCTCTCGCCGAGGATCACCTCGACCCCCTCGTGTAGTGGCCGGACGATTACGTCGTCCCGGTCACGGAGCGCGTCAAGCAGTCGCTCCCCCCCATCCGGGTCGGCGCGGGATCGCGGTGCAGCGTTATCGAAACTTCTCCAGCGGCTCCATTCGGGCGACGCAAACCAGGAGTCGGGGACCGCCAGGGTCACCACGGCTTGGGATTCGAACGCGGACCTGTCATTCACCCGAGGCCGCTACTTCTTCCCGGTGACTACGACGTTCACTACCCCGGACTGCTCGAACGGCCGGATCTCCACATCCGCGTCGACCTCAAGCGACACCTCGAGGGCCCTCTGCATCGTGTCGAGCAGGTTGCTTCCGCTCGATGTGAGGAAACAGTCGACGAGCGACTCGGCGCCGGGTGGTATCGGCCACGGCGTCGGGCGCTCAGGATCCTCGTACGCATACACACGCTCCTCCGGCGGCCGCTCTGAGAGCCCAGCGCGCACCTCCTCGAGCTCCGCTTTGCCTTTGGAACGCGATCCGGGGAGAGCCGCCCCATGTACAGGTCCTTCATCAACGCCGGGAAGCGAGAGCCCCAGCCGTTCCGCTCGAGGCAATAGGCGATCGTGCTGAAGAAGGAGTGGAGGAAACAGTCTTCTCCGACCCTCCACATGGTGTTCTGCACGTACAGGGCTACCTGGGCCATTGGCCGACTCCCGCTGGAGGATGACATCGTCGTTCAGTCCGCCGCCGTGAGGCGCTGGGCCCCAAGCTGTCCTATGGCCATGCCGGGGCGCAGCGAGACGCGGCGGCTGTATTCCCTTGTCGAGGAAGGCGAGATCCTGACCGCGCGGAAGCTGATGCAGAACCACCGCGTGTTGGCGGAGATGAAGTCGTTCCAGGCGAAGATAAAGACCAGGATCGCCGCGTGCGGCGGGCACGGGGCTGCGACCAACCTCGACCCCCTCGTGGAGTGGCCTCGTCGCTCACGCTCGGGCGCTGTTCGCCGGTTACCGGCGGTCCCCGGTCACGAAATAGGTGTACGTGTCCGTGGTCGAGAAGGGCTTGATCTCGACGTCGGCGTCGGCCTCCTCGCTGACGTCGAGCGCGCGCGTTAGCAGATCGAGCAGGTTCTTCCCGCCGGACGTGAGAAAGCTGTCGGCGAGTGACGTCGCCGCGGGAGGCACATCCCAGGGCGTGGGCAGGTTCGGCTCATCGTAGGAGTACACCCGCTCGGAGGGCGGGAGCTCCGAGAGCCGAGCACGAACCTCGTCGAGCTCGGCCCGCGCATCTGGCACGCGCTCCTTGGGAAGCCGCCCCATGTACAACTCGTTCATGAGAGCGGGAAAGCGCGACCCCCAACCCTCGCGCTCCACCTGGTAGGCCACGGTGCTGAAAAACGAATGCAGAAAGTCGTCCTGACCGATCCTCCACATCGTGTTACCCGCGTAGAGGTCGACGTGTCCCATCAGTCCTCCTCGATGAACATGATGTCACCCGGCCGCACCGTTCCACCGGCGCGGTCCACGATTCGCTGGACTAAGGCTTGGCGCTCGGGGACCGGAAGGTCCTGTCCGCGGATGTCGACGGCGACACGCTGCGTGGTGCCCTCGGGGAGGTGCACGGCCCGAGCGTCAATCTGCGCGCCGAGGTCGCGCACCAGCCGCGAACGGCCTGACGGACTCTCGACGTCGTAGTTCTTGACCTCGACCGCGTCCCCGGGCGCAAACCAGTCCGGACGGACGCTGCCCCGGGTGTTGGCGGCCACGGGCTCGCCGCCAAAGAAGGAGCGTTGCGCCTCGTAGCCCGGGCCCAGCCGACTACCGACGTCGACCTCCGATTGCTGCCACGGCGGTCGCGGCGCCCGGTCGGGCGGCGCGGCGCGCGCCGCGTCGGCAACCCGATCGGCGTCCCTGGCGGCTTCCGCCACGTCGCCCACCGAGTCGGCCGCCCGCAGGCCGCGGCTGGCTGCGGTGGCCGCGGTACCGCTGCCGGCGGTGGTCGCCGCGAGAAGGGCGTCGGGGCCGAGGTTGCCGGCCCATTCGCCGTAGCGGCCGGCGGCGAGGTCCTCCCAGTTGATCGCGGCCTTTCCGAACTCGCCCGGGTTGTTCCAGGCGAACTCGGCGGCGTCGCCGACGTTGCTCCACTCCCGCTCGAACGAGTCGCGGTCGATCAGCGCGTTCGTCGGCGACAGCCGGTAGAGCATCAGGCCACCCTCGCCGATGCCCACGACTCCCTCGCCGACGCCCTTGCCGAAGCCGACGACCTGCTCGCCCGTCTCCTCGACGGCGCCGGTGAACCCGTCCCAGGCGTCCTCGTACCAGGGCTTGTCCTCTTCCTCCTCCGCCCGGGCCGGCGCCGGCGGGGCCGGGTAGGACACGGTGGGCAGCTGGCCGGCGGCGGCCTGCACCTGGCTCGCCGCCCGGCGGCCGGCCTCCTTGACCCGCTCGCGCTCCTGCTCGGCCCGCTCGCGCAGCTGCTCGAGCCGCTCCCGGGCGGCGGCGGCATCGGCCTCGGCCGCGCTCGCCTCGGCGGCCGCCGCGTCGGCCTCGCCCAGCGCCCGGGCCTCCTCGGCCATCGACAGGCCGCCGCCGTCGAGCGGGGCGCTCAGCGCCGCCGAGGCCGCCCGGGCCCGAGCCGCGCCCTCCCGCGCGCGCGCCGCCGCCGCCCGCGCCTCGGCGGCCTCGATCCGCTCGACGCACTCCTCCGCCTCCCGCTGCAGCCGCCGCACCCGCTCGCGCGCCTCCTCGAGCTCGCGGGCGTAGCTCTGCACGGCCTGGGCGGCCATGGCACACGCCGCCTGGGCGCTCGCCGCGGCCTCCTCGTAACCCGCGCAGCGGTCCCGGAAGCTGACGCTCGCCACGCCCTGCCAAGACCCGACCATCCCCAAAGCACGCTGGGTAACGCCGCCCGTGGCCTCGAAGCCGCCGCCGGCCGCCCGAAACCCCGAGGCCGTAGCAAGCGCCGAACCCGGCTCGCCCTCCGGAAGCGCTATGCCCGCCACGACCTCCGGCATCACCGACCTCCGGGCATCGCGCCGACGTCCGTCGCGACGTACGCCGCCGCCGCCATCGCCGCGTTCATGCCGGCCGCCTGGATCGCCTCACCCATCGCCTGCGATAGGCGAGACGCGGCCTCGTTGAACTCCTGCACCGCGGCCTCGAGCTCGGGGGAGCCGAGCCCGCCCTGGCCGGCGGCCGGGCACCTGAACACTGCGTCGACGGCGCCGAGCGTCGACGCGGCGCCCTCCAGCTCGGCGGGAGTTACCGAGAAGCTCGACACGCGAGGGTCCTCGCGGCGGTCGGTGCGCCTACACGGTCAGCGCTGGAAGCTGCTGGCGATGGCCTGCTCGGTGTCGGCGTAATTCGCCGAGGCCTGCGCCATCAGCTGCGAGATGCCCTGCAGCGCATGCTGGATCCCCTGCGACGAGCGCTGCCACTCCGCCCACAGCTCATGGAACCGGGCCTGCGCCACGCCGGCCCAATCAGAGCCGAGCGGGGCCACCTGCCCCTGCAGCTGGCCGTTGATCTGCTCGATGTTCGCCGCGCCCGCGTTCAGCTGACCCGAGATCGACGCCAGCTGCTCCGGAGTCACCCGAATGTTGCCGGCCATCCCCATGGAGAAACCTCCTTGCGTGTCCGGGGTCCGTCCTCAACCGGGAGATTCCCATCGGATGGAGAGGAGAAACCCGGCACAGGACGCGCCGCGACTCGTCCCGGCGCCCGACCAGGCTCAGCTCGCGGCGTCCGGGCGGGTCTCCCCCTCCTCCGGCCGCGCGTTCGGGTCCTGCCCCACGGGGCTCTGCCCGTCGCCCGTGGCGGCGGGGCCCTTTTTCTCGGTCGTCAGGTTGCGGCCGTCCTCGGGGTCGAAGAGGTGGAGCTTGCTCGAATCCACCCAGATCTCCGCCTCCTCGCCGACCCGGACCTGGCTCTGGGGATCGAAGCGCGCGACGATGTGCCCCGACTCGCCCTCCATCGGGATCTCGCCGCCGCCGGCGTCCTCCGCCAGCTCACGGAGCTCCTCCGACTCGATGCTCTGGTCCGAGGACACCGAGAAGTGGGCGTAGAGCTCGGAGCCCATCGACTCGAGTACCTCGATCCTCGCCCGGAACGTGGCGCCGCGGTCGCGGGCCTCGCCGGTCAGTGCCGCGTCCTCGAAGTTCTCCGGGCGGATGCCGGCGATCAGCGTCTTGCCGTCGACGCGACCGACCCGCTCGCGCAGCTCCTGCGGCAGCCGGACCTCGCCCATCGGAAGGCGCACCGTGTCGCCCTCGAGCGTCGCCGGCATGAAGTTCATCGCCGGCGAGCCGATAAAGCCCGCCACGAACAGGTTGACCGGCTCGTTGTAGAGCTCCATCGGGCTGCCCACCTGCTGTAGCACCCCCGTGCGCATGACCGCCACGCGGTCGCCGAGCGTCATCGCCTCGGTCTGGTCGTGCGTCACGTAGACGGTCGTCGTGCCGAGCCGCTGCTGGATGCGCGAGACCTCGGTGCGCATCTGCACGCGCAGCTTCGCGTCGAGGTTCGACAGCGGCTCGTCCATCAGGAAGGCCGCCGGATCGCGGACGATCGCCCGGCCCATCGCCACCCGCTGGCGCTGCCCGCCCGAGAGCTGCGACGGCTTGCGGTCGAGGTGCTGCTCGAGGTCGAGGATGCGCGCCGCCTCCTCGACCTTGCCGTCGATCTCGGCCTTGTCCAGGCCGCGCAGCTTGAGCGCGAAGCCCATGTTGTCGCGCACGCTCATGTGCGGATAGAGCGCGTAGTTCTGGAACACCATCGCGATGTCGCGATCCTTGGGCGCCCGATCGTTCACGACGTCGCCGCCGATGCGCAGCTCGCCCTCGGTGATGTCCTCGAGCCCGGCGATCATCCGCAGCGCGGTCGACTTGCCACACCCCGACGGCCCGACGAGGATCACGAACTCCCCGTCCTTGATGTCGAGGTCCATGTTGCGGACCGCCTCGAAGCCGTCCGGATAGCGCTTCGTGAGGCCGTCCATTGTGATCTCGGCCATCGGGTACCTCCTATCCCTTCACCGCGCCGGCGGTGAGGCCGGCGACGATCCGGCGCTGGAAGATCAGAACCATGATGATGATCGGAATTGTGACCACGACCGAGGCCGCCGCGATCGCCCCGATCGGCTGCTCGAACTGCGACGCCCCGGTGAAGAAGGCGAGCGCGGCCGGCACGGTGCGGGCGTTGTCGGTCGAGGTCAGGGTATTGGCGAAGATGAAGTCGTTCCAGGCGAAGATGAAGACGAGAATCGCCGCCGTGAAGACCCCCGGGGCGGCGAGCGGCACGATCACCTTGCGGAATGCCTGCATGGGCGTGGCGCCGTCCACCGCAGCCGCCTGCTCGAGCTCCCATGGGATCTCCCGGAAGAAAGCGGACAGCGTGTAGATCGCGAGCGGCAGCGTGAAGGTCATGTAGGGGATGATCAGCCCGATCCACGTGTCGTAGATGCCGATCGCGCGCCACATGTCGAACAGCGAGCCCACGATCGAGATCGGCGGGAACATCGCGACGGCGAGCGCGCCCGACAGGATGAGCGCCTTGCCGGTGAAGTTGAGCCGCGACGTCGCGTAGGCCGTCATCGCGGCGAGCACGATCGAGATCAGCGTGGCGATCCCGGCGATGCCGATCGAGTTGATGAGCGCCGCGATGAACGTGTCGTCCGAGAAGACGACGTCGTAGTTGTCGAACGAGAAGCCCGAGAAGAACTTGCGATCGGCGACCTCGTCGGGAGTCTTGAACGACAGGGAGGTGATCCATGCGACCGGGATCAGCGCGTACAGCAGCACGACCAGGATCGCGATCGACCACATCAAGCGCTCGCGGTTCGTGTGCTGCATGTACTAGGTCTCCCCTCGCTGTTGCGCCGTGCTCGTGCCGAGCCCCTTCACGAACAGCACGGCGATCAGGATCACGCAGATGAAGATGAGGATGGATATGGCCGAGCCCAACCCCAGGTTCACCCGATTGATCAGGACGTTGTAGCCCAGGATCGAGACGCTCTCCGTGCCGAGCGCGCCACCCGGCTGGATGATGAAGATGTTGTCGAAGATGCGGAAGGCGTCGAGCGTCCGGAAGAGCAGCGCCACGAGAATGGCCGGCCTCATGAGCGGCAGGGTGATGCGGAAGAACCGCTGGATCGTCGAGGCGCCGTCGACCTTCGCCGCCTCGTGCAGCTCGTCGGGGACGAGCGCGAGACCCGCCAGCAGCAGCAGTGCCATGAACGGCGTGGTCTTCCAGACCTCCGCCGCAATGATCACGAAGAGCGACCCCTCCTTCGTGTTGAGCGGCTGCCAGGTGTCGGGGACGAGCGGCAGCCCGAACACGAAGCCGCTCGTCGGGTCGAACGCGTACCGCCAGGCGAACGCCGCGACCACCGTGACGATCCCGTAGGGGATCAGGATGGCCGCCCGCACAGGGCCGCGCCCGAAGATCGCCCGGTGCATGACGAGCGCGATCAGCATGCCGAGGACCAGCTCGAACGCCACGGAGACGACCGTGATGATCAACGTGGTGAGAACGTCGGACCACCACGTGCTCGAGGTCAGCACGTCCCCGTAGTTCGAGAGCCCCACGAACTCCTTGTCGTCCGGGAAGCGCAGGTCGAACTTCTGCAGCGACAGGTAGAAGGCGTAGACGATCGGATAGCCCGTCACGAGCAGCATCACGATCACGGCCGGCGCGCACAGCGTCCAGGCGAGCTTGCGCTCGGCGCGGGCGCGCTCGGTGATTCCGCGCTTCGGCGGCGGGGCGGTGGGGGCTCTGGTGGTGGCTGCTTCCATCAGAAGATCTTCCCGTCGACGGCCTTCTCGATGCGGTCGCGCAGCTGGCTGACGACGGTGTCCGGGTCGACCGCCTCGGGCGGGTGGTAGGTCTTCTGAATCGCCAGCGAGATGTCGCTGTACGCCGGCGTCACGGGCCGCGGGGCCGCGGCGTCGATCGACGCTCTTAGCTCGTCGGCGAACGGGAACGCCTCCTGCACCTTCGGGTCGTCGTAGACCGACTCGGTCGTTGGCGGCAGCCCGCCGAGCTCGGCGCTGAGAGCCTGATTATCGGGGCTGGCGAGGCACTCGGCGGCCTCGAACGCGAGGTCGGGGTTGCGCGAGTACTTCGACACGGCGATGTTGAAGCCGCCGAGCGGGGGCCGGCTCGGCTTGTCCTTGTCGGTGCGCGGGTAGCGCGCCCAGCCGATGTTCTTCTGGAAGTCCTCGCCCACCTCCGCGGCGCTCGGGTAGATGAACGTGTAGTTGACCTGATAGTCGGAGCGGCCCGACTCGAAGCCCTGGCGCGCCGCGTCCTCGTTGCTCGTAGACATGCCCGGAGGAGCCGCCGGCGAGGTGGCGAGCTTCTTCTCGATCTCGGCCGCGCGCTTGGCGGTGTTGTTCACTTCCACGTCGCCCTGCTCGTTGACGATCTGGCCGCCGGCGCCCGCAATCAGCGCGTTGATCCACACGACCAGCCCCTCGTACTGGCGGGATTGCACCTCGACGTCCGTCCCCTTCTCCACGGCGTCGTCGATCATCTCGTCCCAGGTGAAGTCCTCGGGCGGCGTATCGACGCGATCCTTGCGGTACCACAGCAGCTGCGTGTTGCTGGTGTGCGGGATGGCCCAGATCTTGCCCTGGTAGTCCACGGTCTCGAGCGGGCCCTCGAGCTTGTCCTCTTCGGCGGCCTGTCGACGCTCGCCGTCCCACGGAAGGATCCAGCCGGCCTCGGCGAACTCGGCGGTCCAGATCACGTCCAGCGACGCCAAGTCGATGTCGTCGTCCTCGGCGGCCAGGCGCCGGACGAGCAGCTCGCGCTGCTGGTCGGCGATGTTCGGGAGCTTCACGTAGTTGATCGTGTAGCGGCCGTTCGCCTCCTTGTTGCAGTTCGCAACGGCCATGTCGTAGGAGCCGCCCGGCTCGTTGAAGGCGTACCAGTTGATGGCCCGGGCGCCGCCGCCACCTTCGTCGCCCCCGACCCCGCAGCCGACCGATAGTGCGAGCGCCATGGCGAGAGCCGCGACGAGCGCCGCAAGGTGCAACCTGCGACTCGACCTTCCCTCCTCGGCCATGGCCTGAACCGCAAGTACCCTACCGCCCCTTCGTCTAACCGCGGCCGGCCGCAACGACGCCTGCATGTGGCGCCAACGTGCCGTCGCGAAGCGCGGCTGACTGCGTCCCGAGAGCGACCTCGCCGCCGACGGGCGCGGGCCGCGCGTCGCCCGTCGTGTTCACCGCGACGGTGTGGTCGCCCCGCTCGTAGGCCAGCACGCCCGGCGCGGCATCGAGGAGCCGGAGCCCGTCGCCGAGCGTTCGGCGCAGCGCGATCAGCTCGCGGACGAGCGACAGCATCGACGCCGGGTCGTCGCGCTGCGCCTCGACGTTGCTGTGCCAGGGATCCACGAGCGGCAGCCACGGCGTCCCCGTCGTGAACCCAGCGGCGGGGTCGCCGGTCCACTGCATCGGGTGGCGATAGCGGTCGCGCCCGGCCCGGTCGTACCGGGACTCACCCGGCGGACCGTCGCGCTGGCCGATCTCGTCGCCCTGGTAGAGGAACGCGGCGCCGGGCAGCGTCAGGAGCAGCAGCGCGGCGGCCCGCGCGTTCTCGGCGCCGAAGCGCGTGGCCAGGCGGCCGAAGTCGTGGTTCGACATGACCCAGGCGGCGCCCGGCCCGGACGTCGTCGCCTCGATGGCCGCCCGCAGCGCCCCGGCGTCCCACGGCGCGAACAGCAGCTCGAACGCGAACGCCGCGTCGAGGTGCTCGAGGTACGGCTGCCACTTGGCGCTCGGGAGGTAGATCTCGCCGACCAGGAAGGCGTCGCCGCAGGCGGCCCGGATCGTCGCGAGCGCCTCGGCCGTGTCGGGGGCGTTCAAAGCATGGATGCGCGCGAGCTTCGCCTCCTCGTCCGTCAGCGGCAGCCCGAACGGCTCCGCGGCGGGCGGTTCGTCCCGCAGCTCGGGGTCCTTCATCAGCCGATCGATCGCGTCGATCCGGTAGCCGTCGACCCCGCGCGCGAGCCAGAAGCGCAGTACGTCCTGCATCGCGGCGACGACCTCGGGGTTGCGCCAGTCGAGGTCCGGCTGCTCCGGATAGAAGGAATGGAGGTAGAACCGGTCGCCGCGCCGCGTCCAGGCGGAGCCGCCGAAGGCTGACGGCCAGTTGTTCGGCTCGTCGCGCCAGACGTACCAGTCCGGGTGCTCGCGAAACCAGGGGTGCTCGATCGAGGTGTGACACGGCACCACGTCCATCAGCACGCGCAGCCCTCGTGCGTGCGCCTCCTTTACCAGCGCGTCGAACTCGGCCAGGCCGCCGAATACGGGGTCGATGGCGGTGTAGTCCGAGACGTCGTAGCCGAAGTCGGCGAGCGGAGAGGGGTAGATCGGCGACATCCAAAGGGCGTCGACGCCCAGCCAGGCGAGGTGGTCGAGCCGCGATCGCATGCCGGCGAGGTCGCCGACGCCGTCCCCGTCCGAGTCCTGGAACGAGCGCGGGTAGACCTGATAGACGACCGCGTCAGCCCACCACACGGCGTCCGTCCCAGTCGTTCTCGAGAGCCCACCGCGCGCCGACGGTCCAGGCCTGCACCTGGTTGGCGATCGCCACGCGGTGCGGTCCGTTCGCGTCCACCGCGTAGAGCTCGGGCGCACCGCCGAGACCCCGAATCGCCTCCAGCACCCCGGCTCGAACCCGCTCCGCCTCCGCCGAGCGTCCCGCGGCCCTCAGGCCGCCCCACCCGAGCCAGCTGTCGAACGGCCACACGGTGCCGCGGTGGTAGCCGTGGAGGTCGAACTGCGGATGGCGCTCCGAGAGGGTCCGCAGCCCCCACGGGGTCAGCACGTCCGGCTCGCAGAGCCGCTCCGCGGACCCGTCCGGCGCCGCGTCCGCCCACAGGAGCCAGCCGAGCTGCGACCCGGCGCCGCGCACCTCCCGGCCGTCCGCCTCGACCGCCATGGTCTCCGGGCCGAAGCGGCTTTGCACCGTCGCGCGCAGCTCGCCGGCGCGGGCATGAAAGCGTGCGTCGCCGCTGAGCGCGGTGAGGGCCTCGAGCGCGGCCACCGCCACTGCCTGCGTGTCGGCGTCGGCGAGCGGCAGGAGCGGCGCGCCGCCGTCCTCGCGGACGATCGCGCCGCCGCGCGTCTCGGGGTCGAGCGGATCGGTCGTATCGCGCCAGCCCTGGTGCTGGAGCCCGCCGGAAGCGCGCCGCGGCCCGAAGCGCACGAGCCCGCCGCCGCGCTCGAGCGCCCGCTCGAGCCAGCCGCCGGCGGCCCGCCAAGCGGGCTCGAGCTCGGTCGCCAGCTCGGCGTCGTCGAACGTGGCCAGGACCACGAGGAACCAAGGGGTGGAGTCGGCCGAGCCGTAATAGAGCAGCTCGCCGTCGCGGACCGGCCAGCCCAGCTCCACCACTCGTGGCGGCGCCTCCGGCCAGTGCTCGTGCAGGATCTTCCCGGGTTCCTCGTCGGTCTCCGGGTCGTCGCGCGTGCCCTGCAGCGCGGCCAGCGCGTGCAGCGTGGCGCGCGCGATCTCGGGCCGCTCGGGGAGCAGCTGGAGCGCGGTGATCAGCGAGTCCCGCCCGAACAGCGCCTGGAATCGGCCCGGATCGGTCGCGTCGACCGGCGGCGCGCTGGCGTAGACCCACCCGCCCGGGGCGAGCACCTGCTCGAGAAGCTGCACTACCCCTTGACTGCGCCGGCCGTCATGCCGGCCACGATGCGCTTCTGGAAGAGGATCACGAGCACCACCAGCGGGATCGTGATGACCACGGATGCCGCGCTCATTGTCCCCAGCGGAATCTCGAACAGCTGGCTGCCCTGGAAGTTGACGACCGCGACCGGCACGGTGAAGGCGCTGGGCGAGCTCGTGAGCGTCACCGCCAGCAGGAACTCGTTCCACACGAAGAACGCGGTGAGCAGCCCCGCGGTGACGAGCCCGGGGGCGGCGAGCGGCAGCACGACCTTTCGGAAGGCCTGGAAGTGGGTGGCCCCGTCCACGAGGGCCGCCTCCTCGAGCTCCTTCGGGATCTCCTTGAAGAACGAGGCCAGGATGTAGATGCAGAGCGGCAGCGCGAAGGTCAGGTACGGGATGATCAGGCCGGCATAGGTGTTGTACAGCCCGATGTCGGTCCAGAGCTTGAACAGCGGGGCGGCGATCGCGATCGGCGGGAAGGTCGAGATCGAGAGGATCACGGCCAGGAGCAGGAACTTCATCGGAAAGCGCAGCCGAGCCAGGGCATAGGCGGCGAACGAGCCGACGAGCAGGGCCAGGAAGGTCGTGATGGTGGTGACGATGGTGCTGTTGCGCAGGGCGGACGTGAAGTCCGAGTTCTCGAAGATCGAGGAGTAGTTGTCGAGCGTCGGGTTCGGCGGGAAGAGGTCCGCCTGCGAGAGGTCGGCTCCGCTCTTCAGCGACACGTTGATCAGCCAGTAGAAGGGGAACAGGCAGAAGACGCAGATCAGGACCACGGCCAGCCACAGCAAGACCGGCTTGACCCAGCGCCGCCGCGGTCCTCGCGCCTCCGCCGCTCGGGCGCGCTCGGCCCGCCGAGCGCCCGGCCGCGTCTCTACGCGCGTGGTCGCCATCTCACTTCTCCTCCGCGAGCGCCCGGATGTTGCCGCCCACCGTACGGATGTAGAGGAACGAGACGGCCATGACGATCACGAACGTCAGGACCGACAACGCCGACCCCAGGCCAATGACCCGGTCGACGGTCAGCTCCTGGTGAGCCAGCAGCGACAGCGTGGTGGTGTTGTTCGACCCGCGCGTGAGAACGAAGGGCAGGTCGAATATCCGTAGCGCGTCGAGGGTGCGGAAGATGAGCGCGACGAGAATCGCCGGCACGAGCAGGGGGAGCGTGATCCGCGTGAAGCGTTGCCAGGTGCTCGCGCCGTCGACCTTGGCGGCGTCGTACAGGTCGGCGGGGATCACCTGGAGTCCGGCCAGGAGCAGCAGGGCCATGAACGGGGCCGTCTTCCAGACGTCGGCTAGCACCATCACGGCCATCGCGTAACCCGACTCCCCCAGCCACACCACGTTCTCGGCTATGCCGATCGTGTTCAGCACCTGCGGCGCGAGACCCAGATCGGGCTCGAACAGCGTGCGGAAGGTGATCGCGCTGACCACGGTAAGCACCGCCCACGGGACGAGCACCACCGCCCGCAACAGCGCCCGTCCCTTGAAGGCCTCGTGCATCGCGAGCGCCATTCCCAGGCCGATCACCAGCTCGAGCGTCACCGAGATGCCGGTGAACAGGAACGTGACGACCACCGCGTCCCAGAACTCGGACGAGCCGAGCGCCTCCGAGTAGTTCCTGAAGCCGGCCCAGCGCGACAGGTCGGGAAACCGGACGCTGTACTCGTTCAGCGACAGCCAGATCGCATACCCGATCGGATAGGCGGCGACCAGGGCCATGACCACCAGCGCCGGCGCCAGCATCGCCGCCGCGAGGCGCCGCTCCCCAGAGCCGTAGCGGCGCCTCGCCCGTCGCCGGCCGAGCCTGGCGGTCGCGGCCTCCATGGCTAGAAGGTCTCGAGCGCCTGCTGGATCTCGTCGTTCATCTTCGTCGCGGCCTCATCGGGCGCCATGTCGCCCTGCAACACCGCGAAGACGTTGTTGTAGATCGCCTCGCTGATCTGCGGATACACGGGCGACACCGGCCGCGGCTTCGCCTGCTCGACCGCCTTGAGCAGCTCGGCGGCAAACGGCAGCGCCTTCTTCACCTGCGGGTCCTCGTAGACCTCGGTGATCACCGCCGGGAGCGACGCCTTCGAGGCCTGGATCACCTGCGCGTCAAGGCTCGTCGCGAAGTTCGCGAAGGCGAGCGCTCCCTCGGGGTTCTCCGAGTAGGCGGAGATCGCCAGGTTGTACCCGCCAAGCACGCCGGCGCCGGGGTTGCCCCCGTACTCCGGGAAGGGCGAGACCGCGAAGTCGTCGGCGATGTCCGACTCCTTGCCGAGCGCGTACGCGTACGGCCAGTTCCGCATGAACGTGCTCTTGCCGGCCTCGAAGGCGCGCCGCGACTCCTCCTCCATGTAGGTCGTCACGGCCTTCGGAACGGCGCCGTCATCGATGCCGTTCTGCATGAACTCGAGCACCTCGCGCGTCTCCTGCGAGTCGGCCGTGGCCTCGCTGCCGTCCTGGTTGACCACGTCGCCGCCGGCGCTGTAGAGCAGCTCGAGGAAGTGGACGGTCAGCCCCTCGTACCGCGCGCCCTGGTAGATGTAGCCGTTGTCCTGCTGCGCGGCCTGGTACATGTCCTCCCAGGTCGGCGGTGGCTGATTCCCGGCCTCGTCGGTACGCCAGTAGATGAAGCCGGCGTTCGTGTTGAACGGGATCGCCCAGTACTTGCCGTCGAACTCGGCCGTCTCGACGGTCGACGGAATGAACTCGCCCTTGCGCTCGTTGAGCGCCTCGGTGACGTCGAGCACCCAGCCCTGGGCCGCGTACTCGGCCGTCCAGATCGTGTCCACACCGAGCACGTCACACTCGGGCGACTCGGCCTCGAGGCGCTGCACCTGCAGGCGCCGCTGCTCGTCGGCGGCCGTGGGCAGCTCCAGCAGCTTGGCGTTCGCGTTCGGGTTCTCCTTGTTGAAGTTGTCGACGACGGTGGTGAACGCGCCGGTCGTGTCCTTCCCGATGCACCATGTGACGTCGCCCTGGGCCTTCGCCTGCGTCACGGCCTCGGCCTCGGGAGCTCCGCCTCCACCCCCTCCGCCGCCACCGCCGTCGTCGTCGTCGTCGCCGCAGCCGGCAAGGGCCAACGCGACGATGGCGGCCACGAGCGCCATCAGCCGCAGGCTCTTCATCGCCCCTTCTCCTCCTTCTCGGACACCTCGGTTGTAAGCCAGATACCCCCCGGAAGCGGCCGCTACACGATTAAGGTCGTGTTCATTAACGACGCCGGGGCGCCCCGGAGGGCGCCCCAGCGCGGGTCGGGGGGAACGCGGGGCGGCGCCTAGCCGTCGGCGCCGCGGCCCGCGGCCTGCAGGGCCTGCTCCTCGTGCCGGCCCTCGCAGATCTCCTCGGCGAGCTTGTCGCAGAAGGCCGGGAGGTCGTCGGGCTTGCGGCTCGTGACGAGGCCGCTGTCGACGTGGACCTCCTCGTCCACCCACTCGCCGCCGGCGTTCCTGATGTCGGTCTTGATGCTCGGCCAGGAGGTGAGCGTTCGGCCGCGGACGACGTCTGCCTCGACGAGCGTCCACGGGCCGTGGCAGATCGCGGCCACCGGCTTCCCGGCCTCGAAGAACGCGCGCACGAAGCGCACGGCGTCCTCGTCGGCGCGGAGGAAGTCCGGGTTCGCGACGCCGCCGGGCAGCACGAGCCCGTCGTAGTCGCCCTGGTCGGCGTCCGCCACCGCGCGGTCGACCGGGAACGTCTCCGCCTTGTCGAGGTGCTGGAAGCCCTGGATCTCGCCGCTCTCGAGGGAGATCAGCTCGGGCGTTCCGCCCTCCTCCTCGACCTTCTTCCAGGGCTCGGTCAGCTCGACCTGCTCCACGCCGTCCGCGGCCAGGAAAGCCACCGTCCTGCCTTCGAGTCTGTTCGCCATTTCCGTCTCCTTCACTTCGAGTCCTTCCCTTCGCGACTTACCGGGACCGATTGCGGCTAAACGACCAGGCGCCGGGGTACGACGGCGAGATGGCGACCGTCGCCCCGCCCCGGTCCCTTCGTCACTAAGCCCGCGGAGCAGCTGATCGAGACCGCCGAGGCCACGCGCCTGGGGCGGGCGGTCGGGGCGCTCGACCTGACCGCCCTCGGCATCGGCGCGATCATCGGCACCTGCTGCCGCAGCGGCTCGCGGTCATCTGGGACCGGACCAGGACCCCGGTCATCCTGACCCTGCTCTTCGCCACACCGATCGCGCTGATCGCCGCCTTCCTGCCGCTCAGCGAGATCGCCAAGCTCGTGAACATCGGGACGCTGTTCGCCTTCCTCATCGTCAATGTGGCGGTGATCTGGCTGCGGCGTACGAAGCCGGACATGGAGCGCGGCTTCCGCGTCCCGTTCGTGCCCGTCTTCCCGCTGATCGGCGCCGCGCTCTGCGTGTACCTGATGACGAAGCTGGACGCGGCGGCGTGGTGGCGGTTCGCCGTCTGGCTGGCGGCGGGCCTCTTCATCTACCTGCTGTGGGGCTACCGCAACTCGTCGCTGCGTCGAGGCGGCGGAGGGGGCGGGCGGGTCGAGCGGCCGGCGTAGCCGCGGCCGCGTTCGCGGCGGCCGCCGGCGCCCGGGTGCTTCCAGCCACGCTGGGCGGGTTACGGGATCAGCCCGGGCACGCTTGGCGGGCACTCTCCTGGATAGGGCACGGCCGGCGGCCGCGATGACCACGACCGAAGGGCGGGCGCGAACCGGGCTCACCCCGCAGCCCAGCCAACGCGCGGCCGGCAGCACCGCCGCCGAGTGCGACACCCGCTGGCCGGTATGGATGTCCGGTTGTTCTGGCAGCCGGGCTCACGACCGGTGTCAAGGGTTTTGGTTCCATGGCACCCAAAACCCTGGACACCGGGCTTCTCCGGCCGGCCCGCGGCATCTTCCTAGCCTGCCTTGGCGCGGCCGGCGGGACGCGGGCGCGACCGCGCGGGTCGCCCGTGTCGCCGGCCAGGCTGGGGCGGGTTAGGGTTCGGCGCCTTTTGAGCCGGTGCCACATCCAGGACGGTGCTTCCATTTGCCCGAGGCGATGCGGGACCTACGCGCAGGGCCCACGTCCGCGGCCCCGGGTGCGCTCCGCGGCTTCGCCGGCCGCTCGCTATGGTCCTGACGATGGCTTCATCCCCGCGTGGACAACGCGAGGAGGAGCGCCGCCTGAACCTGCGTACGCTCGCGATCGCGAGCATCGCCTCCGCCGCGGCGGCCGCCATCACCTCGCAGCTCTGGTTCGCCGGCACCTGGGTCGCCGCGGCGATCACCCCTGTCCTCGTCTCGCTCGTCAGCGAGCTGATTCACCGTCCGACCGAGCGAATCGCACGGGCCCGCACGACGGACCGCCGGGCGGTGAGGGACCGCGCCGCGCCCGAGCCTCGCGTGACCGTGCCGTCCGAGTCGGCCCGGGTCCGGCCGCCGGAGCGCCCCCCACGCCGTGCGCCGGACGGCCAGACGCCGGGCCGGCCCGGACCGCCCGCCGGCGAGCCCGATCCGGCCGCGCCCCGGCCGGGAGAGGCGGGACCCGTGCGCATCTACCGCCAGCCGACGGGACGCCCACCCCGGCGCCGGATCGCGTATGGCGTCGTGGCGGCCACGGCGGCGATCGCGTTCGTCATCGGGGTGGTCGCGCTGACCACGACCGAGCTGCTCGCGGGCGAGTCGATCGGACGGAGCGGGCACCGCACCTCCATCGGGATCGGCGGAAGCTCCGACAGGAGCGCGGACCGGGATCAGAGGGACCGGCAGCCCACCGACACCGACGAGCGGCCGGAGGAGGACCAGGAGCAACAGCAGCGACCTACCACGGAGACGGACGAGGAGCAGCCACCGACCACGACGGAGACGACGACCACGCCGACCGTCACCGAGGAGACGCCGACCGACCAGACCGCTCCCCGTCAGGCCCCGGCCCCATCCCAGACGCGGACCACCCCTGCGCCTTAGCCCGGCCCTTCCCGGGTAACCGATAGGTCGATCCCGATTCGAGGAGAGCCAATGGCCCAGTGCGAGGTGTGCGGCAACGAGTACGACAAGACCATGGAGATCACGAGGGGCGGCGAGACGCACGTGTTCGACAGCTTCGAATGCGCCATCCACGCCATCGCCCCGACCTGCGCCCACTGCGGCTGCAAGATCATCGGTCACGGGATCGAGTCGAACGGCTCGATGTACTGCTGCGCCCACTGCGCCGAGCAGTCAGGCGTCGAGGGCGCCCGCGATCGCGTGGAGGCATAAGCGCCGGCCGCGCCCGCGATGCCGCGGTTCGTCATCCAGCAGCACGCCGCGACGAGCATGCACTTCGACTTCCGGCTCGAGGTCGCCGGGACGTTCAAGTCGTGGGCCGTGCCGAAGGGACCCTCGACGGATCCCCGTGAGAAGCGCCTCGCGATGGCGGTCGAGGACCACGAGCTCTCATGGGGCGACTTCGAGGGCGTGATCGCCGACGGCCAGTACGGCGCCGGGCCCGTGATCGTCTGGGACCGCGGCGACTATCGCAACCTGCGCGAGGAGCCGATGGCGGAGGGCGTCGAGCGGGGCCATCTGTCCTTCTGGCTCGAGGGGCAGAAGCTCCGTGGCGGGTGGTCGCTCCGCCGGACCGGCGATAGGAAGTGGCTGCTCGTGAAGCGGCGCGACGAGGAGGCCGACGCCCGCCGCAATCCGGTCGGCACGCAGCGCGCGTCGGTCGTTAGCGGAAGGACCATCGAGGAGCTGCGCGGCGCTTAGCCGCGGGCGGACTGCGGCCGCTGAGATCATCTCCGCGGTGGAGGCCGTCGCCCCCGGACGCATCGAGCCGATGAAGGCCGTCCTCACGGACGAGCCCTTCTCGCACCCCGACTGGATCTTCGAGCGCAAGCTCGACGGCGTCCGGTGCCTCGCGTTCCGGTCGGGCACCGCGGTGCGCCTCGTGTCGCGCACCGGGCGCGACATGAACGGCTCGTACCCGGAGCTCGTCGAGGCCCTGGAGGGCGAGGACAGCGACGACTTCGTCGTGGACGGCGAGATCGTGGCCTTCGACCGCGGCGTGACCAGCTTTGCCCGCCTGCAGCGCCGCATGCAGCTGAGCGACCCGCGGGCGGCGCGGCGCACGGGGGTTGCGGTGTTCCTGTACCTGTTCGACGTCCTTCGCCACGAGGGCGATGACCTGCGCCGCCTGCCGCTCCGCGAGCGCAAGGCGCGGCTGCGCCACGCGCTCTCCTTTCACGGCCCGGTCCGGTTCACCCCTCACCGCAACGAGCGCGGCGAGGAGCTGTTCCGCGACGCCTGCCGGAGGGGCCTCGAGGGAGTCATCGCGAAACGCGCCGACAGCCCGTATCGCTCCGGCCGCTCGCGCGACTGGCTCAAGCTCAAGTGCCATCTCGAGCAGGAGCTCGTGATCGGGGGGTTCACCGCTCCGAAGGGGTCGCGCACGGAGTTCGGCGCTCTGCTCGTCGGCTACTACGAGGACGGCGACCTGCGCTACGCCGGCAAGGTGGGAACGGGCTTCGGCCGGCGGACGCTCGCCGACCTCGGCCGCCGCATGCGCGAGCTCGAGCGCGAGGAGCCGCCGTTCGTCGACGTGCATCCGGTCCCCGGCGGCACCCGCTGGGTGCGCCCCGAGCTGGTCGCCCAGATCGCGTTCGGCGAGTGGACGCGCGACGGCCGCCTTCGCCACCCGCGGTATCTCGGGCTTCGCGACGACAAGCCCGCTCGCGAGGTGGTGCGCGAACGGCCCTCGTGAGATGCGCTTACCGTTCCGGTTCGCGCGGCGACATCTCCGGCTCGATGGCGCCGACCAGGGCGAGGCCGCCGAGCATCAGGAACCCGGTGGCGAGCGCGATGTAGACCACCTCCGGGTTGCCGTCGCCCGGCTGGCCGGTCGTCAGCGGGTGCAGCGCCGCGAACTCGGCGATGACGAGCATCGCGAGAAGAGCCGCTCCGAGGATCCGCTCGAGCAGACGCTGGCCTGCGGCGACCGACCGCGCCGACTGCTCGAGAACACCCAGCGCGCGGTCCACGCCCTCGTCGTGCGACTGGCTTTGCGGCACGCGCACGTGCGCCAGGAGCTGCTGGAGCGACGGCAGCTCGAAGAATCGGGTCTGCACGGCGAGCGCGAGCAGAAGGACCGGGATGACCTGGGCCACCGCCGAATAGAACTCCGCGGACGCCTCCTCCGGTGCGAGCGCGAAGCCGAGCACCAGCCCGAGCAGGCCACCGAGCACCGGCGGCCCGAGCCGCATCGCCCTCCGCATGCTCCCCAGGGCGCCGACGAACCGGGCGCGTCTCGAGTCGGGCCGATGGCGCACTTCGGGTCAGCTTGGCACCCCTCACGGTCGGAACGTATGCCAGCGTTACTTGCATGAAGGTCGAGATCACGAGCCCGGACAAGGTGCTGTTCCCCGCGGACGGGATCACCAAGGCGGACCTCGCCGCCTACTACGAGCGCGTGTCCGAGTGGATGCTGCCCCACGTCATGGCCCGCCCGGTGAGCATGCAGCGGTTTCCCGACGGGATCGAGAAGCACGGCTTCTTCCACAAGGACGCTCCCTCTCACTTCCCCGACTGGGTGCGGCGCGTCGAGGTGCCGAAGGAGGACGGCACCGTGACGCACGTGATCACCTGCAACCCCGAGACGCTCGTCTACCTGGTGGGCCAGAACACGATCACGCCGCACGTGTGGCTCTCGCGCGCCGACCGCGTGTGGCAGCCCGACCGCCTCGTGTTCGACCTCGATCCCGCCGGCCGCGACTTCGCCGCCGTGCGCCGGGCCGCCCGCTGGACCGGTGACCTGCTGCGCGAGCTCGGGCTCGCCCCGTTCGCCCAGGTGACCGGCTCGAAGGGCATCCACGTCTGGGCGCCGCTGCGCCGGCGGGCCCGCTTCGACGAGGTGCGCGCCTTCGCCCGCGACGCCGCCGCCCTACTCGCCGCACGCCACCCGGACGACCTGACCGTCGAGATCCGGAAGGCCAAGCGCGGCGGCCGAATCCTGGTCGACGTGCTGCGCAACGGGTACGCCCAGACCGCCGTGCCGCCGTACGCGGTCCGACCCCGGCCGGGCGCTCCGGTCGCCACGCCGATCGACTGGGACGAGCTGTCCGACTCGAAGCTGCGCCCGGACCGCTGGACGGTGAAGAACGTGCTGCGCCGGCTGGCGGCCAAGGGCGATCCGTGGGAGGACATCCAGTCCCACGCGCGCGGCTTGTCGCGGCCGCGGCGGAAGCTCGACTCGCTGCGCTGAAGAGAAGCGCCGGTCAGCGCCGCTGGCAGCGCGGGCACCAGACGGTGGTGCGGCCGGCCACCGTGGCCCTGCGCAGGCGCGCACCGCAGCGCGGGCACCGCGCATCACGCGTGTCGCGCACGCCGGTCAGCCAGCCCTCGATCGGCGGCACACGACCGGTGGGAAGCGACTCGCGCACCACCTCGTCCATGGCCTCCCACAGCCGGTCGACTCGCCGCGGCGAGAGGCTGGAGACCTGCACCCGGGGATGGATCCGCGCGCGCCAGTCGACCTCGTCCACCATGAGGTTGCCGAGGCCGGCGATCAGCCGCTGGTCCATGAGCGCCGCCTTGACGCCGCCGCGGCGGCCGCCGAGAAGCTCGTGGAAGCGCTCGCGATCGACGCCCGCGGCGTCCGGCCCGAGCATGGCCGTCACGCGCTCGCGCCCGCGCCTCGAGATCCAGACTCCGCCGAACTTGCGCATGTTCCGGTAGCGGAGCTCCCCGCCCCGGCAGACGAAGACGATCCGGTCGTGCCGATGGCGCGGGGAGCCCCGGCGCGCCCAGTCGAGGCGGCCGGTCATCCCGAAGTGCATCAGGACCTCGGCCTCCCCCGCGGGCAGGAACAGCCACTTCCCGTGCCGCACGGGATCGCCGAAGCGGGCGCCCTCCACGGCCGCCGGGCGGCCGCCGCGGAGAAGGGTCCCGTCGAGCACGTCCACGCGCTCGACGCGGCGGCCGGCCGCCGCCCTTGCAACGCGCCGGTATCCCTCGACGTCCGGGAGCTCGGGCAAGACTCAGTGAATGGCGGTCGCGGCGCGCGCCGCGCCGCTCATCTCGAAGACCCAGAAGTCCTGTCCCATGACCGGCACCGAGACGTTGAAGACCGGTATCCCCTCGAGCTCGGCCTGCAGCCGCCCGGCGTGGGCGTGACCGTGCAGCACGAGGTCGGGTCGGTGCTCGAGGAGCGGCGCGGCCAGCCGGTCGCTGCCGAGGTACGTCCAGATCTCAGGCGCCTCGCCGTGAAGCGTCTCCGCCACCGGCGCGTAGTGCAGGAGCGCGACCCGAAACGGGCACAGCGCGATCTCGTGCAGGCCGCGCGACAGGGCCTCGACCTCGGCCGCGGTCTCGGCGTAGATGCCGCGCAACGAGGGCTCGCCGAAGTCGGGAAGCGCGAGGCCGCGGAAGCCGCCGACGAACCCCTTCGTCCCGGCGACCCCGAGCCGGCAGGCGCCGGCCCGCACGGTGGTCTGGGCGCGATCCAGCACCCGGATGCCGCCGTCCTCGAGCACCTCGACCAGCTCCGCCGGGCGATTCGCGTGCAGGTCGTGGTTGCCGAGCACGGCGACGACAGGGGTCTCCATGCCGCGGCAGGCATCGGCCAGCACGGCGGCCTGCTCGGGTTCCCCGTGAGTCGTCAGGTCGCCGGCCAGCAGCACCACGTCCACCTCGCCCTCGACCGCGTCGAACGCGGTGAGCACCGCGTCGCGGTTGTCCTCGGAGCAGTGCACGTCGCCGGCTGCGGCGATCCGCAGACGGGCGTCGCCGGTCAGGTTTGCGGCGAGCACGCTGGTGGGCGCCCTCATGAGCTTTCTGAGTACCCCGCAGCCGGGTGGGTACACCGTGCTTGGGTGTCCTCGCCGGAGATCGAGCATCCCTTCCCGTCCATCGAAGCCGCGCTCAAGAAGGCGGTCGCCGCCCTGCGCGAGTCCGGAATTCCGTTCCTGCTCGGGGGGAGCCTGGCGGTCTGGACCCGGGGCGGCCCCGAGACGCGCCACGACCTCGACTTCGTCGTGAAGCCCGAGGACGCCGAGCGCGCCCTCGGCGCCCTCGAGGGGGCCGGCATGCGCCCCGAGACGCCGCCGGAGGAGTGGCTCTTCAAGGCCTGGGAGGGCGACGTGCTCATCGACCTCATCTTCAAGCCCCGCGGGCTCGAGGTGACCGACGAGCTGATCGAGCGCGGCGAGACCCTTCACGTGCTCGGCATCACGATCCCCGTGATGTCGATCGAGGACGTCCTCACGACGAACCTGCTCGCGCTGCACGAGCACGAGCTCGACTACACCACCCTGATCCGCACCGCACGGGCAGTGCGCGAGCAGATCGACTGGAGCTACCTCCGCGCCCAGACCAGGGAGTCGCCCTACGCGGCCGCCTTCTTCGCCCTCTGCGAGGAGCTCGGCATCGTCTCGGACGCGCACGCGCAGCGCGGCGCGGACGTCCGCGTCCTCACGCCGAGGGACCGCCGCTAGGCCCCGTCGCTACGACGCTAGCCGTCGAGATCCGCCTTGCGAAGCGGGGTCATCAGGAGTATCGCGCCGTAGACGTCGCCTTCGCCGCGCCGTAACGGAAGCGTGCGCACGCGCATATTCATCGCCTTGCCCGTGCGCGTTACCGCCTCGACCTGCTCCTCGATCATCCCGGCGCCGTCGCCAAGGACCGTGCGGATCGGGTCCTTCAGCTTCTCGACGGGCAAGCCGATGTCGAGCTCGAGGAAGTGCCGCCCGTCCACCTCGTCGGGGCGCAGCCCCCAGAGGTCGGTGGAGTTTGCGTTCCAGACGTGGATTCGTTGATCGCGGTCGAGCACGACCACGCCCACCCCGATGGCGCCGAGGATGCCCTCGAGGTAGAGGTTGAGCTTGTCGGACTCGTAGCTGCGACGCTGCTGCTCCTCGTTCATCGCCTCGAGCTCGTCGTTCGTCGACTGGAGCTCCTCGTTCATCGTCTCGAGCTCCTCGTTGCTCGACTGCAGCTCCTCGTTCGTCGTCTCGAGCTCCTCGTTCGTCGACTGCAGCTCCTCGTTCGTCGTCTCGAGCTCCTCCACCGTGGACTGCAGCTCCTCGTAAGCGCTCTCGAGCTGGCGCTTCGAGTGTTCGAATTCCTTGTCGAGGCGGGCCGTCTCGGTCACGTCCTCGAAGTAGAAGACGGCTCCGAGGCCCCGGGGGAGCGGGCTCACGCTGATGTCGAGCACCCTGGTCTGGCCGGGGGTCGCCACCCAATCGACGCGACCGAGGTGCACGTCGGAGCCGCTCGAGTAGGCCTGCTCGAGCGCCGTGCGGAGGTCGGCCGGGCGGTAGGAAAGCTCGAGGTCGCGAAGGGGTCTTCCGAAAGCGGCGGGGCTCAGGTCGAACAGCGTCCGCGCCCGGAGGTTCGCTCCGGTGACCACGCCGCCCCGGTCGACGACCACGCTGGCCACCGGGCCGGTGTCGAACACACCGCCCTGAACGTCCCCGTGACGCTCGCCCTCTGCGGGCGCGGCGAGCCCGGCGTCGGCGAAGAACGCCATGCGGTCGCGTAGGCCCACGCGGGAGACCTTCCTGAAAACGCGCCACTTCAGCTCGTGCGGCGTGAACAGGTCGGCGTGGGTAATGAGCATCTCCGACTTCCCGAGGAACAGGAAGCCGGTGTCCCTCAGGGCGAAGTTGAAGTGGCTCAGGATGCGCGCCTGCGCCTCGGGCGTGAAGTACATGAGCGCGTTGCGCGATACGAGCAGGTCGATGCGCGAGATCGGCGCGTCCTGGACCATGTCGTTGCGGCCGAAGATCACCGACCGGCGGAGGTCACCGCGGAACGTATAGCCAAGCGGCCCCTGCTCGAAGTAGCGGGCGAGGAACCCGTCGGGAAGCGGTTTGAGCGCGTCTCGCGCATAGACACCCTGCCGAGCCCGCACCAGCGCGTCGTCGTCCACGTCGGTGGCATAGATCTTCACTCGGCGACGGTATTCCCTATCACCCATCGCCTCCGCGAGGACCATGGCAATGGTGTACGCCTCCTCGCCCGTGGCACAGGCGGCTGACCAGGCCCGGATCGGGTCGTCGGAATCCCCCGCCGCCTCGAGGATCAAGGGCACGATCTCCCTCGACAGGTAGTCCCAGGCCGGCTTGTCCCTGAAGAAGCCGGTGACGTTGATGAGGATCGTGTTGAAGAGGTCCGTGTACTCCTCCGGGGTGACCTCCAGATGGTCCTGGTAGTCCTCGTACGTCCCTATGCCCACTTGGTGCATGCGCTTCCGGATGCGTCGTTCGAGGCTGGCGCGCTTGTAGCCCGAGAAGTCGAATCCGCGGTTGGACCTCAGGTACTCGAGGAGGGACTCGAGGCCGCGAGTGTCGGACCGCTCGCCCGCCGTCTCGCCTTTCGGCGTCACGGCATCTCCTCGAGCTCACCGGAGCTCGTGAGCTTGGAGATGGCGTCCTGGAGGGCCGCGGCATGCTGCTCCGCGGAAGCCGAGCGATCCAGGAAGCGCCTCTGAAGAAGCGGCCGGTCCCGCGCCCGCCGCGCCATGCGCCGGTAGAGGTCCGCCCGCTCCTCGAGGCTCCGCTGCGCCGACCACAGCGCTCGCTCGAGCCCCTGGCCATGCTGCGCCATCATGCTCTCCGGCGAGAACACGTGACCCACACGGCAGGCGAAGCGGACGAGTGGGCCCTCGCTGCGCTCCCACAGGGGGCCGCCGCACTCGGGACAGGAGAGCTCGGTGGGGTGTCCGTCGAGCGCCAGCTCGGCGGCCGCGAGCTCTTGGTCGTCGTCCCTCTCGGCGGCGTCGTCCCGCCCAGCACCGTCCTCCACGGGCTCCTCGAGCAGTTGGCAGAGAAGAGGCGGGATCTCACGAACCGAAACCACGGCGTCCACGTCGACCATGGCCACGGCGCTGCTGGGCATGTCCGGGTACAGGGCGTCGGCCGGGTCCTGAACGACAACCACTCCTCCCTGGTCCTTGACGAGGCGGGCGCCGGCCGCACCGTCGTCGAGGTTGCCGGACAGGACGAGCGCCACCACGCGCGGGCCGTACGACCTGGCGGCACTGCGGAAGAGAGGGTCGATCGCCGGACGGTGTCCGTTCTCGCGCGGTCCGCCCGTCACGCGAATCCGCCGCCCCACCACCAGCAGGTGACGATCCGGCGGCGCCACGTAGATGTGGCCGTGCTCGAGCCGCATCCCGTCCTCCGGCACGCTCGCGGGAAGCGGGCCCGCGCGCGCGAGGATCGCGGGCAACACGCTTCGGCCACCGGGTGACAGGTGCAAGACCACGAAGATGGCGGCCGGCAACTCCGGCGGGAGCCCGGCTACGACATTGTCGAGGGCCTCGACGCCGCCGGCGGAGGCCCCGATGACGACGATGTCGCGGTGGACGGCTTCCCCGCCCGTGGCGACGATGTCCTCGACGTGCGGCTCTGCTCCTCGGAAGCGCGCGGCTTCCGGGTCATCCACATCGATGCCCGCCGGATTCGCCTCGAGGTCCTGCGCGCCGTCCTCGGGGGACCGCTCCGCCACGGACTCAGCCTACCGCTATCGCGATCCGTCCAGGAAGGCCGCGGGCCCGGGGCGGGGCGCCGCCTCGTCGGCGGCGCCCCTGTGGGTTGGCTCGCGGGCCCCGCGCCCATCGAGCCCCTCAAGCATGAAGATCTGGATGATCAGGTCTGGGTCGTGGTGGAGAGAGCTCATCGCCGCCACCACCCGCCGCGCCGTGAGCCGTTCGACCTCCGCGCGCATCTCGTCCTCGAGCGCGTCTTGAATCGCGCTCCGGTATGCCAGCGCTAGCGGCCCGTGCCCGTTGTCGGACAGCGTCCGCTCCACCTCGGTGAACCCGTCGCCGAGCACCACCATGAGGATGTCGTCCCCCGCCCAATAGCTCTTCGCCTGGGTCGGCCCCCGACCCGCGCGCTGGTGGAGCAGCTGGACGATGCGGCTGGAGAGCGCGCCGAGCATCCGGCCGTCGGTCGCATTCCTGGCTGCGATAGCGGTTCCGATATCGCAATGCTATCCGATTTCTCCTCCGATATCGATTTCCCGTAACATCGGGCGACGATGGCCGCGAAAGGGATGCACCAGACGACGGTCCGCTTCGGCGCCGACCTGTGGGACACGCTCGAGCGAGAGGCCACGCGCCTCGGCGTCAGCGTCGCCCAATACATCCGCGAGGCGGCGCTCGCGCGGGTCGTCTACGCCGCGGGACAGCGGGGAGACGATCAGTTCGACGTGGCGCTCGAGCTCGCCCTCGGGGGGCAGCAGGAGCCGGCCCGCGTCCCGCAGCCCGAGGGGATGCTCAGACAGGCACGTGACGTGCCGGGTCCGGTAGGACGAGCGCAGGTCGAGGTCTCGGACGCGGCGGCGCTCTGGGCGCAGGGGCGCCAGGTGCGGCGCCGCGCCCAGGAGCTGCGCGACGCGATCGCAGCTCGGCGCCACGCGCAACAAGCGCGCCGGGTTTAGCCCGGCCGCCGCGCCGCGGCCGGAATACATCCGCGCTCGTCGGGTATCCGTTCCGCATGGAGGCCAGCGCCTCGGGTGTCGAATCCCCAACCAAGCTGCCGCGGCGCTCCTGGTGGGGCGTGCTGAAGCGCACCGTCGCCGAGTTCAAGGACGACAACCTGACCGACTGGGCGGCCGCGCTCACGTACTACGGCATCCTCTCGATCTTCCCCGCCCTGCTGGTGCTCGTCTCGATCCTCGGCCTCGTCGGCCAGTCGGCCACTCAACCGCTTATCGATAACCTCGGAAGCGTCGCGCCGGGCCCGGCGAAAGACATCTTCACCGACGCGATCAGGAACCTCCAGAGCAGCCAGGGCGCGGCGGGAGTGCTCTTCGTGGTGGCTCTGGCGGCCGCGCTCTGGTCCGCGTCGGGCTACGTAGCCGCGTTCATGCGGGCGTCGAACGCGGTGTACGACGTCGAGGAGGGCAGGCCGATCTACAAGACGCTGCCGGTCCGGGTCGGCCTGACATTCGTACTGCTTGTGCTGCTCGCGATCACCGCGATCGGCGTCGTGGTCACCGGCGGGCTCGCCGAGAAGGTCGGCGACCTGGTCGGCGTCGGGGGGACGGCGGTCGACGTCTGGGGCATCGCGAAGTGGCCGGTGCTGCTGCTGATCGTCAGCTTCATGTTCGCGCTGCTCTACTGGGCCGCGCCGAACGTCAAGGCGTCCGGCTTCCGTTGGCTCAGCCCGGGGGGCCTCCTGGCGGTCCTCGGCTGGGTAATCGCCTCGGCGGCGTTCGCCTTCTACGTCGCGAACTTCGGCTCGTACAACAAGACCTACGGCGCCATCGGCGGCGTGATCATCTTCCTGATCTGGCTGTGGCTCTCGAACATCATGGTTCTGTTCGGCGCGGAGTTCAACGCCGAGCTCGAGCGCGGTCGAGCCATCGAGTCGGGAATGCGGCCACCCGACAAGGAGCCCTACGTCGAGCAGCGCGACCCCGCCTAGGGGCCGGCGGGGCTAGCGGTCGCCTTCCGGCGGAGCGTCTTCCAGCCGCCGCGTCGCCTCGAGCAGCCGCGGCGGCAGCGCGGAGCGGAAGAGCCGGCTCACCTTGCCGAGCTTCGCCCGGCACCGGGGGCACTCCTCCGAACGTACGAACGGTGCCGGGTTGTAGACCGTAAGACGGCAGGTCGGGCAGTTCAGATAGGCCAAGCTCTCCTCCTCGCGGGCGGACGAGGTTAGCCCGAGCAGGTAAGGGCGTCAACCGCGGGGTTGGGCTCGTTTCCGGGCGCTCACGGCGGGGTAGGGCGTGGGGCGATGGCGGAGGAGGTCACCTTCCAGAACGACCCCGTCGACCCTTCGGCCGAGTTCAAGAAGCAGCAGAACCACTTCTTCGTCGCGGATGCGGCGGCTAGCCTGGATCCCGCGGCGGCGAGCGGCGAGCTGCGCTGGAAGCGCATGTCGCTCGTCCAGCGGGTCTCGTACCACCAGCTCACGCTCCAGCTCGAGGACCTCGCCATATGGAAGGAGATGCCCGCGGAGGAGTACCCCGACGACCGGATCTCCCCCTTCGTCTTGACCTTCCTCGGACCGCGGGCCGTCCGCCTGCAGGTGGCGGCGCGCCCGGAGCTGCTTCGGCGCGACTCTCCGATGCTCGAGCGCTACGAGTCGGGGCCGGCATGGGAGC
>Ga0081538_10000624_pt1 | contig 39292 bp, 29 predicted proteins | sample TabmetS5T2R1_FD_71022 | JGI IMG/M metagenome (GOLD analysis project Ga0081538, IMG submission 71022) | Tabebuia heterophylla rhizosphere microbial communities from the University of Puerto Rico - S5T2R1 | ecosystem: Host-associated > Plants > Roots > Rhizosphere ...
CTGGTCCGAGCAGAACCTGTACTTCGGCGGGGTGCAGGCGGTGGCCCGCAACCCGGAGACCGGCGCGCTCACGGGCGGGGGCGACCCGCGCCGGGGCGGGGTGGCGGAGACGGTCGCCTAGCTCGGACTAACCCCAAGTACTTGCGACACCTGGAGGACGAATAAGCACGTCTTGAAGTCGGACGCCCCGGCAGCTGCCGGGGCGTCCGAGCGCTCCCTCAGGGTCGGGGTCACCACAACCAACCGACCTAAGAGGAGCGCCGCATGACAGAGCATGACGTGCTGGTCGGATTCCGCCTGCGCCTGTTCACGCTCGCCGAGGAGCTCGGCAACGTTTCCGCTGCCTGCCGAGCGATGGGCGTCCACCGCTCGACCTACTACCGGCTCAAGCGCCGTGTCGACCGTTGGGGCCTCGAGGCGCTCAACGTCCGTGAGCGTCGGCGGCCGCGGATGCCGAACCAGATCGGCCCCCACCTCGAGCAGCGGATCGTGGCCTTCGCGCTCGCCCACCCGGGCCTCGGGCCCAGGCGCATCGCCGCCGAGCTGGCCAGGGACAAGTGGGGCGGGGTCCGGATCTCAGAGCACGGCGTCTGGCGCGTCCTGCTGCGGGTCGGGCTCAACACCAGGAGCAAGCGGCTGGCGCTCGTCGCCCGCCACCGCGACCCCTACGAGCGCAGGCCGGAGCTGCCCTGGCCAGAGCGCCACATCGAAGCCACAGAGCCCGGCGAGAAGGTCCAGCTCGACTGCTTCTACGTGGGCCGGCTGTCGGGCACCAAGGGCACCGTCTGGCAGTACACCGCGATCGACGTCGCCTCCGCCTACGCCTGGGCCGAGCTCCGCACTTCGGAGCGCAACCCACGGGCCAGGTGGACTCGCGAGCTCGTGCACCGCGTGGCCAGAGAGCTCAAAGCGGCCGGCTGGAGGCTCGCCGAGGTCACAACCGACAACGGCTCCGAGTTCCGCTCCAGCGAGTTCGGCCAAGCGGTCGCGGCGCTCGGGGCACGCCAGCGCTTCATCAAAGCCGGCCGGCCCAACTCAAACGGCTGCGTCGAGCGCCTCCAGCTGACGATCCTCGAGGAGTGCTGGCGGCCCTCCTTCGCCCGCTCACTCGTGCCCAAGATGACCGCCCTCCAGCGCGACCTCGACGAATACCTCCACGACTACAACTTCGATCGCGCGCACACCGGACGTCTGACCAGAGGAAGAGTCCCCGCGGATATCGTCCTCGGCGCGCGCAAGACAAGGCCCGTGAAATGAGCCCCAACCGTCGCCACATCTCGGGGTTAGGACGCCCTAGATGACTGATTCCGAATCCGCGTGCCTCCGGGGGCGCGCCAGACCGAGCTGGGCGCCGCGACGAGCGCCTCCTCGATCGCATGCGGCACCGGCGGCAGCTCCCGCCCCTCCACCATCACGGGGGTCCAGCCCGCCTCACGTCCGCGGTCGGCCACCTGGCGCAGGAACGCGCTCTTGCCGATCCCCCCAGGCCCGTGCACGAGCACCACGCTGGCGGGGGATCGTGCACGAACAGCTCGGCAACAGCCCGGATCTCACCGACGCGGCCGACGAACGCCGCTCGATCGCGCCGCGTCATCCTGGTACCGAGATTCACCTCTTCGCCCTCGTCCGGCCGAGCGTACGCGCCTCGTGTCATCCGGCCGTGGGGCTCGGCGGGGTGGCGCCGGGCCGTGCCCGCGTATGGGCTGGTAAAGGGGGTGTTGCTCGTCGGCCGCGGCTGACCCGGCGTGATCGACGATCGTTCGGCCGCTGCCGTGGGAAGACGCGATCTGTCCTGACTTTGACGGCCAGGAGCCGTCAAAGTCATCCATGAAGGAGCGGGCCCGTGTCGAGAGGCGGTCACGGACCGCGGGTTGTTGGCCGTCCGGGCGGGGGCGCAGCGGCCGCGATCCTTGTTTGGTGATGTGGCCGAGGCGGGCCTTGCCGTCCGAGCTGCGCACGGTCGGCGTCAGCCCGGCCCAGGCGCAGAGCTTGCGTGCCGAGTCAAAGCGCGCGATGTCGCCAACCTCGGCGATCACCAGCATCGCGGTGTAGCGGCCGATGCCGCGCAGCTGGCAGAGCACCTCGACGCGGTCGTCGTGCTTGGCCAGCGCGTCGACCTCGCCGGTGGCCGCCTCGATCTCGCGATCGAAGTCGCCGATCAGGGCCAGCAGACTCTCGAGCCGCCGGCGCGGCGGGTCGCGCAGCTCGAGCGCGGCCAGGAACTCGTTCCCGGCCTGGCCGAACAGATCGCTGTAGCCGTGCGGGATGCCATGCCTGGCCAGTAGCGCATGGACGCGGTTCTTGAGCGCCGAGCGCATCTGGGTGAGCGCCACCCGGTGGCGCAACAAATCGCGCAGATCGCGCAGCTCCCGGGGCGCGATGTAGGCCTCCGGCAACAGATCGCAGCGCAGCAGCTAGGCCAAGGTGCGCGCGTCGACGGCGTCTGTCTTCACCCTGGCCGAGGCGATCGCCCTGGTCCTGAGCGGATGGGCCAGGTGCAGCTCATAGCCGGCCTCGCCCACAAGATCGGCAAGCCATTCCCAGCCGTAGCTCGCCTCGAGCGCGATCCTGGACTCGCCCTCGATCCCCGCAAGCAGCTCCAAGAACGCCTGCGGGTCGTTGACGATCCGCCGCGACAAAAGAAGCTCGCCGTCCGCATCGATCACCGCGACATGCGAGCGCTCGCGGTGCAAGTCGATACCGACACAATTCACCCCTGGGCCTCCTCCGATCCGGAGATTTGTGTGCGCCCGAGGCATAACGCCCCGGGCACCGGAGCGCTAGGAGGCCCGCTCCTTCATCGCACCAGGATGGTTCCGGGGTCACACCGGCCGCCGGCCCAAACCCCTTTACCAGCCCTAGCCCGGTCGGCGGAGACCAACCCCGGCTATAGCTAAGGCGTCCGCAGCGTCAGCTCCGGCCCGTGGATGCAGAGGGCGTCGCGCCCCGGGCAGTCGGCGCAGAGAGCCGCGTGGGGCTCGCCCGACGGCGTGAACGAGCCCTCGACGACGCCGCGGGCGAGCTCGAGCAGCTCGGCCTCGAGCTCCTCGGCGTCGGCCGCCTCGTAGATCGCCACCGCGGGCTCGTCCGGGCGCTCGAGGAAGCAGTGCGCCACCTCGACGCGCTCGGCGCCGGCCCGCAGTGCCGCGAGCGCGTAGACGATGCGTTGGGTCAAGTAGCTCTCCGCCACGAGCGCCTCGGGCTCCTGATCGCCGAGCACGTCGCTCTTCCAGTCGACCACCAGCGTGCCCTCCTGCTCGAGCGCGTGGACGTCGACGACCCCGTTCATGAGCAGGCTCCGCCCGCCCGCCCCGGGTGGAGCGAGTGTGAACGCGAACGGCAGCTCGGTCCGCACACGGCGCGCGGCGGCGATCCGCTCGCGCAGTCGCGAGCCGGCCAGTCGCTCGACCATCGTGCGCAGGTCCGCCACCTCGTCGGGCAGCGCCGGGATGCCGTGCCGCTCGATCTGGCTGGCGATTTCGGCGTCCGGCGGCACTAGTGGCCGCCGGAAGTCGAGCCGCTCGATCAAGCGGTGCACGATCGAGCCACGCAGGAGCGCCGTCATCCCGGATTCGCCGAGCGCCTCGGACGGCGGGAGCGGCGACTGGACCGGGGCGAGCCCCAGGGTCCGCTGCAGGTAGAAGCGATAGCCGCAGCGACGGTAGGCCTCGAGGCCCGTGTAGCTCAGCCGGCTGACCGGCAGGGCGCGCGGGGCGGGGGGCGTACCGAGCTCGAGGGCCGGCTGCTCGTGGCGAGGCTCGGACTCGCTCGCCGCCGCTACCGGCGCGCGGTCAGGCGCCGGCAGCAGCTCGTCGACGGTGGCGGGCGTCAGCCGCGTCCAGCGCACGTGAACGGAGCGGCCCTCGAACGCGTCCTCGTGCACGCCCTCGGCTCCCTCGTCCGGCAGACCCGCGCAGAACCCGCGCCAGATCCAGCGCATCGGCTCGCTGAGCTCGGCGGGCTCGGGACGCTTCTCGAGGTCCGTGGCGCCGCTCAGCACGAGATGCTCCTGGGCGCGCGTGACCGCCACGTAGAAGATGCGTCGCTCCTCATCCTCGGCTGCCCGCTTGCCCTCCGCCTTGAGGCGTTCGAGCCGCTCGCTGTCGACCGCTCCGCCGAGGCCCGCGAGCCTCAGGCCGACGCTGCCGTCCTCCGAGATGCGCAGCGAGCCCTCGTCGTCGCGACCGTCCTTGCCGAGATCGCAGACGCACACGACCGGGAACTCCAAGCCCTTTGCCCTGTGGATGGTCATCATCCGCACGGCATTCAGGGCCTCCGCCTCGAGCGGCGCCTCGCCCTCGCGCGCCTCGAGCGCGTCGCGCTCGGCGATCGCGTCGACGAAGCCGCGCAGGTCGCGCCCCTCGTCGGCCTCGTACTCGCGCGCCATCCGCATCAGCTTGCGGACGTTGGCCATGCGCCGGATCCCACCCGGCAGCGCCAACAGATGGCGGTCGTAGCCCGTGCGGGTCACGACGCGGTCGATCAGCCTCTCGAGCGCGACCTGGCCGGCCACCCGGCGCTCCGCCTCGAAGCGCTCGACGAACGTGCCGAGCCGCGCATGGTCCTCATCGGGCAGCACCGAGAGCAGCTCGTCGGCCGGCTCGCTCACCGCCCACCAGGGGTCGCGGCCCGTGCGCCGCGCGTGCAGCCCGACAAGCGCCACCGCGTCCAGCGACATGCCGACGAGCGGCGACGCGAGTACCGAGTACACGGCGAGCCCGTCGAGCGGGTTCGCGAGCGCCGACAGCCAGTGACGCAGGTCGGACACCTGCTGCTGGCCGAAGTAACCGCGGCCCCCGACCACGTGCACCGGGATGCCGCGCTCGTCGAGCGCGCGTTCGAAGAAGCCCATCGCGGTGGTGGCACGGAACAACATCACCACGTCGCCGTACTCGTAGGACCCGCCCCGCGTCAGCTCGTCGACCCGCTTGGCGAGCAGGCGTGCCTCGGCGGCGCGCCAGGGCGGTGCGGCCTGCAGCGCCGCGCCAAACGGCTCCGCGCCCGGGTCGAGCGCCGCCTCCCAGCGCGCCTTGGGCCTGTCCACCACGAGCAGCTCGACGCTCGGCTCCACGCGCGCCGCCGGCTCGCGGGCGGCCGGAGCCTCGCGCAATGGCTCGAAGGCCTCGCCCCAGGTGCGCCCGAAGGCCAGGTCGATCGCGTCGAGGAGCTCGCCGCGGGCGCGGAAGTTGACCGTGATGCTCTCCGCCCGGCCGGCGGCAGCCGCCGTCTCGAGGTGGCCGCGGAACACGCCCACGTCGGCGTTTCGGAAGCGGTAGATCGACTGGTTCTCGTCTCCCACGCGGAAGAGGTTGTCGCGTGAGAGGAGCTCGAGCAGCTCGTTCTGGAGCGGGTTGGTGTCCTGGAACTCGTCCACGAGAACGTGCTCGAAGCGCGACGCGTAGGCCTCGCGGAGCCCAATGTCCCCGGCGAGCAGATCGCGCGACACCAGCTCGAGGTCCTCGAAGTCGAGTCCCGAGCGCACTCGCTTGGCGCGCTCGTAGCGCTCTCCGTACAGCTCCAGGAGGCCGCTCAGCATCGTGTGGTCGCGCTGCTCGCGCTGGGCGAGCACGAGCGAGCGGAACGCCGCGAGCGCCTGGCGGTACTCCACGCAGGCGTCCGACGAAAGCGCCTTCGCGCGGCCCTTGAGCTCCAGTCCCCTGAGGACGGCGGCGTCCGCGACCTCCCCCTCCCGGAGCCCGTCGAGGAGATCGAGCGCCGCTTCGAGACGTTCCATCGCGGCGCTCACCGCGGGCGCCGGCGGGCAGCCGCCCAGCTCGGCGAGCGCGCTACGCGCGGCCGCCCCGAGGCGCTCGCGCTCGCCCGCCGGGAGTGGGGCCGCCGTCTCCTGGAGCACGGGCCGCCGCTGGCCCCGGCTGCGCAGATGCGAGTACGCCGTGCGGACCATGTCACGCAGCCGGTCAGGGGTGTGGGCAGCGACCATCTCGATTCGCTCGGGGTCGACGCCGTCCGCCATGAACTCCCCGAGGGCGCCGTCGAAGGCCTCGAGCGCGAGCCGGTCGGCCTCGAGCTGGTCGAGCACCCGGAAGTCGGGATCGATCCCCGCGCTGAGAGCGTGCGAGCGCAGGATGCGCGCACAGAGGCCGTCGATCGTCGAGATCCACGCGCCCTCGGCCGCCCTGCCCTCGTCGCGGCGCCCGAGCTCGAGGAAGCGGCGGCGGACGCGTGCCTTCATCTCGGCGGCTGCCTTCTCGGTGAACGTGATCGCGAGGATCGACTCGACCGCCGCACCGTCCTCGAGCACCGCACGTACGAATCGCTCGACGAGCACGGACGTCTTCCCCGTGCCCGCGCCGGCGCGCACGAGCAGCGAGCCGTCGCGGCGCTCGACGGCCCGCGCCTGCTCGGGCGTCAGCGCAGTCACCGCTCGCTCCTGCAGATCGACGGGTACTTGCAGCCGCCCTGCCAGTCGCAGCGTTCGGGGGCGGAGCAGAGCTCACCCGCGCGCATGCGCGCGTCGGTCTCACGGATCCGCTCGAGGGCCCAGTCGAGCTTCGCGCGGAATTCCTCGTCTGGGAGCCGGTCGCCACCCACCCATCCCGAGCCAAGCTCCTGGACCTCGGCGGCGACCATCCCGCGCGGACGCGGATCGTCGCTTCCGAGCGCCACGTACACGCCCCCCGCGGCGCGCAGTTCGAGCAGGCGCTCGACCACGAGCATGTAGAGCGCCGCCTGGAAACGGTTCTCCGGCTCCCAGCTCGCGACCTTGTAGCGGTCGACCCGCTTGCCGCTCTTGTAGTCGATTACGAGCGCCAGCCCGTCGTGCGTGTCGACCCTGTCCATGCGCCCGCGGACCCGCAAGCCCTCGGCAATCTCGACGGGCTCGTGGCCCTCCCCGTATCCGAACCGGAGCTCGAGGTGCTCGGGCTCGAAGCGGCTGTCCGAGGAGGCCTCGGCCCGCAGGTGCCGAAGCAGGTCGAACTCGAGCCGGCGCGCCGCTGCCTTTACGCGCGTCTCCTTGGGCGATATCGCGAACGCGGAGCGGCGCTCCCGCAGCTCCTCGAGGAGGATGCGCTCGGCCTGGGCGAGGTTCGCGGGGGTGATCCGGCGCTCGCCGGTCTCCTCCCGCACCCGGCGGTAGGTGTGCTCGAGGACGGTGTGGGCGTAGTCGCCTCGGACCATGGCCTCGGGATCGGGGGCGAGTGCCTCGGGCTTCAGGACGTCCTCCACGAGCCACTTGACGGGGCAGTCCGCGAACCGCTCCAGCGCGCCTGCCGACACGGCGTCGCGGGCGGCGAGCTCGGCGAGCAGCGGGCCGCACGAGAGCGGGCCGGCCGCGCGCTCCTCCCGGCGCGGCCCGGCGGCCGCCAGAGCGCGATCCCATTCGGCGGCGGTCGGTGCGCTCTCGGCCGTCCATGTGACATCCGACAGCGAGCGGGCGCGGCTGTCGGGCTCCCCTGCCAGCAGCTCGCGGACGTCGTCCACGAAGAACGACTCGGCCTGCGGGTTGCCCTCCTCGTCGCTCGAGCGCGACGACAGGACGAGCAGCCGCTCGGCGCGCGAGGCGCAGACGTAGAACAGGTAGCGCTCGCGGTCGAGCGCGTCCTCGCGCACGGGTAGCACGAGCCCGGTGGCGCTCGCGATAGCGCGCCGGTCCTCGTCGGACAAGAACGGCTCGGGCGCGCTGCCGCGCGGGAACTCGCCCTCCTGGAGCCCGCAGACGAAGACGGCCTGGAAGCGGCGCGCGCGGATCGCCTCGGGAGTCGCCACCTGGACGCGATCCGGTTGGGGGTCTTCGCCGACGTGCACCTCGAGCTGCTCCAGCATCTGGTGGATGCGGGCGGCGCCGAGCCGGCCCGCCGGCGCGCCTCCGCCGGAGGTCTTCAGCACCTCCCGGAGCGCGCCGAGCGCGGCCTGCCCCGCGCGCAGCGCTCGTGCCTCGTCGAGCTCGGGACCGGCCAGCAGGGCGGCCCTGCGCTCGTACGGCGCGGCGAAGAGACGCACGAGACGGACCTCGAGCTCGGCCACGAAGGCCGCCTCGTCGCGCGCGTCCGCGAGCCGGTCGAGCTCGCCCAGCTTGAAGTGCTCGCGCTCCCACAGCGCGCGAGCCTGGGCGGCGGTGTGGGCGCCTGCGGTGCGCACCGCCGCCTCGAGCCTGTCCGCCAGCCCGGGCCGGCGCAGACGCCCCGGCGTGCGCAGATAGGCGAGCAGATCGTCGGCGCTGCCGCCGAGCGCCGCGCAGCGGATCAGCGCCAGCAGGCCGCGGCCGAGGCCCGTGTGGCCGAACGGGATCCTCCGGTCGATCGAGTAGGGGATGCCGTAGGCGCCGAACACCTGCTCGAGCAGCGAGGCGTACTTGCTCGGGCGCCGGAACACGACCGCGACGTCGCCGGGCTCGATCCCCTCGCGCAGCAGCTCCAGGATGCGCGCTCCTGCCAGCTCGACCTCGGCGCGCTCGCCGCCCGCGCTGTGGAAGGAGATCGCAGAGCCGGGATCGACGGGCTCGCCCGGCTCCTCGAAGAGCCGCCGTTCCAGCTGGTGGAGCGCGGCGCGCGAGGCCTCCGCGTAGTGCTCGTCGACCGGCTCGAGCGCCCGCTCGACGGCGCCGCGCGCGAGCAGCTCCTGCCTTATGGCCGCGGTGGCCCGGAACGCCTGGCGAGCCGGCTCGAAGGGCAGTGAGAGCGTGACCTCCGCGTCGCAGCGGCCGGCGATGGTCTCGAGCGCATCCAGCTCCAGTGGCGTGAAGTCGTCGAACCCGTAGACGAACAGGGGAGTGCCGCCCCAGCAGGCCGGGTCGGCGCGCAGGGCATCGAGCGCCCGCCAGGCGAACAGCTCCGCGTCCACGAGCCCGGCCTCGTCGAGGCCGGCGCGGTAGCTCCGGTAGACGGCCGCGACGTCTTCGGCATACCTCCGCCGCGGGCCCTGGCCGCTCCAGTCACGCAGCGCGCGGGTGAACCTCGCAGGGTCGACCATCGAGCGGCCGAGCTCGGCGACGAAGCGCGCGGCGGCCCGGGCGAAGCCGGGCTGGGCGGCCGATTCGGCGAGTACGCTGAGGCCGGCGCGGCGCACCGCTTCCTCGACGATCAGCTCGCGTTGAACGTCCGAGGCCACCCGTGCGTCGTAGCCGGCGCGCCGGGCGATCTCCTGGAACAGCCAGCGGAAGCGCAGCACGCTCGCACCGAACACGGCACCGCGCTCGGCCAGCTCGCGCTGGGCGTGCTCGACGTCACCGAAGGCGGGGACGAGGAGGATTGGATCGCTCTCCAGCGCCGCCCTCAACCCGCCCAGCACCTCGCCCGCCTTGGCGGCGTTCGCGGGACCGGTTACGAGTGTGAGCGGCACACCGATAAGAGGTAGCGCGCAGGCACGACGGATGGATGGTCGCGCTAGCCGCTCGGTTCTGACGGCAGGACGGCCGGGCCGAGCGCGCCGGCCGTCGCGGCCGCCTCGAGCGCTTCCGCGAAGCGGGCCGGCGGCAGCATCACCGGCGCCTCCTGGACCTCCCAGCCGCGGTTGGGGCGCAGGATCCAGCGCGCGACCCGGAGCGTGTCATCGTCGAGCCGCTCGACGCGCAGCTCGTCACGCAGCTCGCCCGAGCGGCCCGGGCTGGCGCCGTATCCTCCGAGCGCGCCCGGCGCGGCCCCCTCGAGCCCCACAGGGGCAAGCAGGTCCTTCTGGGCCGCTTCCGCGAGCAGAGCGGGGAGGTCGCGCAGCGCCAGCACAGGCGCGCCGCGCACGAGCTGCCCCGCGTGCCAGGCCGCGAGTCGCAGGCCGCCGGGCACCTTCTCCAGCCGGACCTCGCGACCGTCGTCGTACGGGCCGGCGGCGGCGAACACGCCGCGAGAGAGCGTCGCGGAGCCCGCCGGGGCCGCCGGGCGGCGGGCGCCGACAGGGCGGCGCGTGCCCGTGGAGCCCTTGCGTGGACGGCTCGGCTTCAGGTTCGGATCGAGGACCGTCCCCTTGGAGCAGATCGGACACTCCGCGGTGAAGCGGTTGTGGCGGCAGAAGACGGACACCGCGTCCAAATCTATCTGGCGGGGTGCAGGCTGCCACCATCCCGCAAATGCGCACGGCGGTCGTGTCCGATCTTCACCTGGGGGCCCTCGGCGGCGACGACGTGGCACGCGATCCCTCCACGCGGGAGCGCCTGCTCGACGCCGTCGCCGGCTGCGACCGGGTGGTCCTGCTCGGGGACGTGCTCGAGCTGCGCGAGCGGCGGCTCGCCGAGTCGCTCGAGCTCGTCAGGCCGTTCTTCGAGGCCCTCGGCTCGGCACTCGCGGGCCGGAGGGTCGTGATAGTGCCGGGCAACCACGACCATGCGCTCGCCGCGCCGTGGCTCGAGCGGCTGCGGCTCGACGGAGCCGAGCTAGGGCCGGAGAGCGACTGGCCCGTCGAGCCCGGGGACGGCGCAGCCGGGCGCCTGGCCGCCGCGATGCCCGAGGTCGAGGTGCGGCTCGCCTACCCGGGTGTCCGGCTCCGACCGGACGTCTACGCGATCCACGGCCACTATCTCGACCTCCATTTGACGGTGCCGCGCATCGAGTCGATCGCAGCCTCCGCCATGGGTCGCGTGACGGGCCGTGGCAGGGCCTGCCAGTCGCCCGCCGACTACGAGGCCGTGCTCGCCCCGCTGTACGTGTTCTACGAGGAGCTTGCCCAGGGGGCCGGGCCGAAGGCGCTCTCCCGCGGCGGGACGCTTTCGCGCACGGTGTGGCGGCGCGCCACCACCGACGGGGGCGCCGGACGGCTGCTGCTCGGCCGTGTGACGATTCCGGGCGCCGTAGCCGCCTTGAACCGGCTCGGCCTCGGCCCGTTCCGATCGGAGCTGACGGGCATCGAGCTGCGGCGGGCGGGTCTCCTCGCCATGGGTCGCGTCGCGGACAGCCTCGCCGTGGACGCGGAGCATGTGGTGTTCGGCCACACTCATCGTCCCGGGCCGCTGCCGGACGACGACCCCGCCGAGTGGACCACGCTCTCGGGCGCCCGGCTATGGAACTCGGGCAGCTGGTTCCGCGAGTCGGCCTTCCTCCGGGACGGCGACTACGGCAACCCGTACTGGCCCGGAACCGTGCTGCTGGTGGACGAGGACGGTCCGCCGCGCCTGGAGAACGCGCTACGCGGTCACGAGCTGCCCGCCCCTGCCTGAACGGCGAGGGCCTACGCCGCCAGCGCCAGCGGCTCTTCCTCCGTCGCCGCCGCGCCGAGCGCGTAGGCGGCCTCGTCGAACTCGCGCAGGCGCTGCCGGAACGGCCAGGTGAACGTCGGCCACAGGATCGAGTTGTGGCCGTTGCGGTCGATGTACCAGCTCTTGCAGCCGCCCGAGACCCAGACCGTGCCCTCGGTCATGTGATCGATCTCGGCGTTGTAGGCGGTCTGCGCCTCGGGCCGCACCTCCACCGTGCGGGCCCCGCTGCGGCGCAGCGCGCGCAGGGCGCCGAGCACGTAGTGGATCTGCGACTCGATGATGAACACGATCGAGGTGTGGCCGTTCCCGGTGTTCGGGCCGACGAGGAAGAACAGGTTCGGATAGCCGGCGACGGCCGAGCCTTTGTAGGCCGACGGGGAGCCGTCCCACGTCTCCGAGAGGGAGCGCCCGTCGCGACCGCGGATCCGTGTGGCGATCGGGATCTCCGACACGTGGAAGCCGGTCCCGAAGACGATCGTGTCGACCTCGCGCTCAGACCCGTCCGCGCTCACGATCGAACGCGGGCGGACCTCGCGGATCCCGTCGGTAACGAGCTCCACGTTCGGCTTGACAAGCGCCGGATACCACGCGTCGGTCGGCAGGATGCGCTTGCAGCCCAGCGCGTAGGAGGGCCTCAGCTTCTCGCGCAGGGCCGGGTCCTCCACCTGGGTGTTCAGGTGCCGGAGCGCCACGTTCTGAACGAGCTTGCCGAGTCGCGGCCGGCGGAACTGGAGCACGAACGACTCGCGTGCCCAGTAGATCGCGGCCCTCATTGCGAGCTGGGCGGGTGGAAAGAGGCGGTAGAGCGCGCGCTCCCAGCCGCGCAGCGGCCGGTTCCGATGGGGCATGACCCAGGGCGCGGTCCGCTGGAAGACGTGCATCCGCGCGACCTTCGGCTGGATCTCGGGCACGAACTGGATCGCCGAGGCTCCCGTGCCGATCACCGCCACCCGCTCGCCCTCGAGGTCGTGCTCGTGGTCCCAGCGGGCCGAGTGGAAGGTCTTGCCCTCGAAGCGCTCGAGGCCGGGCAGGTCCGGGTAGCTCGGCCCGCTCAGCGGACCCTGGGCCGCGATCAGCATGTCCGCCGTCAGCTCGCCCTGTGAGGTCTCGATGCGCCAAAGCTGCGAGTCCTCGTCCCAGTCCGCTACGCGCAGATCCGTGTGAAAGCGGATGTGCGGCATCACGCCGTAGCGGTCGGCGCAGTCGCGAAGGTAGTCGAGGATCTCCGGTTGGGGCGAGAACGTACTTGACCAGCTCGGGTTGGGGGCGAACGAGAACGAGTAGAGGTGCGAGGGCACGTCGCAGCGACAGCCCGGGTACGTGTTGTCCCGCCAGGTGCCGCCGACATCCCCGGCGCGCTCGAGCAGGACGAAGTCGTCCTCGCCCTCCTGCCGCAGCCTGATTGCCATCCCGAGCCCCGAGAAGCCGGTGCCGACGATGACGATCCGATGGTGGGTCAAGTGAACCTCCGTAGTCCTGGCAACAGGAGCTCGACCGTCCAGTCGGCCAGGCGCTCGAGTGGCACGTCCGGGTGCTCCCACATCCAGTGGGCCACTCCCTCGTAGGCCGAGTTGACGGCATGCGCGGCCACCTCCAGCTCGCGCTGGTCGACGCCGGCGGGCGCAATCTCCCTCAGCAGGTCGACGACGAGCGCCGCCTGGCGTCGGCGCACCTCGGTGGCCGTGTCGGAGAAGCGCCCCTCCATCATGAGCTGCCACGCGAGGCGATGGTCGGCGGCGAAGCGCAGGAAGGCGAGCCCGCCCGCGCGCAGGCGCGCCTCGGGATCGGTCTCGGCGCGCACGGCCTCCGCGACGTCGGTGGCGAGCCGCTCGGCGGACCGCTCGAGACACGCGCGGAAGAGACCGTCCTTCGACCCGAACAGCTCGTAGACGACGGGTTTGGTGACCCCGGCACGGCGCGCGAGCTCGTCCATCGACGCGCCCTGGTAGCCGCGCTCGGAAAAGAGCTCCTCGGCGAGCTCCACGAGCTGCCGCTCGCGCACGGCGCGCGGAACACGGCCGTGCCTGAAATCCTCTATGCGGGCGTCGCTGACCTCCACCTACCGCGAGTAGGTTACCGCTGGTAAGGCAGCTGTCAAGGGCAAACCGCCGAGCCGCCACCGTTTAGGCCGCTTCGACCTCCGCCCTGGAGGTATCTGCCTCGACCTCCGCGCGCTCCTCCTCAGACTCCCCCTTGGGCGGCTCCTTCGCCCAGTCCTCGTCGAACTCGACGCGCCACTTGCTCTCATCGTCCTGCTCGAGCCGGAGCTTGGCGCGGAACGTACGGCCGGCGCGGCTGCGGAAGCCGGTGACCGGCTTGGCGGTGCGCCCGACACCCGGGTCCTCGCCCGCCTCGCGCGACTGGCGCAGCGATTCGATCAGCTCCTTCGCCACCGACACGGGCAGCGACTTGCCGGCCTTGCGCTTCCAGATCACGAACCCGCAGCCCGGGTCCTCGCGTGACCAGCACGAGTAGCCCTTGCGGTTCTCGCCGATCTCGCGGCCGCAGATCGGGCAGGGGCCGAGCTTGGCGCGCTCGATCTGGACGCCCTTGAGCTTGTCGAGCTCCGCGACCGTCTCCTTCGTGAACTTGGCGATGTCCGCGATGAAGGCGTCGTGGGTGTCCTTCCCGTGCTCGATCTCGCCGAGGCGCTTCTCCCAGTTGCCGGTCAGCTCGGCGGAGGTGAGCTGGTGACCGTTCAGGAGCCGGATGACCTGAATGCCCTTCTCGGTCGCCACGAGCGAGCGCCCCTCGCGCTCGATGTACTCGCGCCCGATCAGGAGCTCGATGATCCCCGCGCGCGTGGCCGGCGTCCCGATGCCGGAGTCCTTCATTGCCTCGCGCAGCTCGGCGTCCTCGATCTCCTTGCCGGCCGTCTCCATCGCCCCGAGCAGCGAGGCGTCGCTGTAGCGGCGCGGGGGCTGAGTCTCCTTGCGCAGGAACTCGACCGAGCGCGTCTCGACCTGCTCGCCCTGCTCGAGCTTCGGCAGCAGCTGATCCCCGCCGGAGTCTTCGTCGCGGCGCTCGCCCTCGGCCTGATCGCCGTACACGGCCCGCCAGCCGGCCTCCACCAGGCGGCGGCCGCTCGTGCGGAAGACGTTTTCCGCCGTTGCGGACGCAGCCGGCTCGGCCGGCTGCGCACCGTCGCCTTTCACCGTGGTCTCGACCCGCGTCCGCTCGAACTTGGCATCCGGATGGAAGATGGCCAGAAAGCGCTTGGCGACGAGGTCGTAGATCTTCAGCTCGTCCTGGTCCATCCTGCCGAGGTCATGCTCGGAGCGGGTGGGGATGATCGCGTGGTGGTCCTCGACCTTCTTGTCGTTGACCACGCGCCCGAGCGGGAGCTTCTCGAGCGACGTCACGTACTCGGCCCCGCGCCGGTAGGCCGGGTTGCGCCCTACGAGCGAGGCGGTCGGCTTGATCTCGCCGATCATGTCGCCCGTGAGGAAGCGGGAGTTCGTACGCGGGTAGGTGAGCGCCTTGTGCTCCTCGTAGAGGCGCTGGGCCGCGGCGAGCGTCCGGCGGGCCGAGAAGCCGAGCAGCGTGTTCGCGTGGCGCTGGAGTGAGGTCAGGTCGTAGAGCAGCTGCGGGCGCTCGACCTCCTCCTTCTTCTCGAGCTTGGTGATCAGGCCGGGCTTGTCCGCGCAGGCGTCGACGATCGCCTTGGCCTCCGCCTCGGACGGGAGGCGCTTGCCGCCGAGGTAGCGGCCCGAGTACAGGCGCTCCCCTGTGGCGGCGAACCTCGCCTCGACGAGCCAGTAGGGCTCCGGCTTGAACGCCCGGATCTCCTCCTCGCGGCGGGCCACCAGCGCGAGCGTCGGCGTCTGGACGCGGCCGAGCGAGACCGCGCCGTCGAAGGCGGCGCGCAGCCGGATGGAGGCGGCCCGGGTGGCGTTCATGCCGACCAGCCAGTCGGCCTCAGAGCGCGAGCGGGCGGCCTCCTCGAGGGGCTTCATCTCCTCCGCGGGGCGCAGCGCCGCGAACGCCTCCGAGATCGCGCTCTTGGTCATCGACGAGAGCCACAGGCGCTTGACGGGCTTCTTGACCGGCGCGATCTCGTAGAGGTAGGCGAAGATCAGCTCGCCTTCCCGTCCGGCGTCGCAGGCGTTGACGATCAAGTCGACCTCTTCGTCCGCCATGCGCCGGTGGATCGCGTTCAGCTGCTTCTTCGCCCGCTCGTCGTTGGGGACGAGCTTGAACTGGTCCGGGATGATCGGGAGGTCGGCGAAGCGCCACTTCTTCAGCCTCGGGTCGTACGCGTCCGGCTCGGCCAGGCCGACAAGGTGCCCGACCGCCCAGGTGATGACGTAGTCGTCGCCTTCCAGATAGGTCTTGTCCTTCGAGTTTTTGAAGGATGCGGGCAGGGCGGAGCCGAGGTCGCGCGCGACCGACGGCTTCTCGGCTATGACTAGGGTCTTGCCCATCGGATGGGTCTCCACGATACGCATATCCGCCAACACGACGCCACGGGATGGTGGCTCGAGGAGGCCGGAGGTGCCGATCCGCTCCCGCCGCTGAGCGGCTCTCTGGACGCCGATGTCGTCGTGGTCGGCGGTGGCTATACGGGCATGTGGACGGCCTGGCACCTGCTCGAGCACGACCCGTCCGCGGACATCGTCCTGCTCGAGGCGGGGCTCTGCGGACACGGGCCGAGCGGGCGCAACGGGGGCTTCTGCGAGTCGATGTGGCTAAGCGCTCCGATCCTGCGCGAGCGCTTCGGCGACGAGCCGGCGCGGGCGCTGCTCGACGCGTCGAGCCAAAGCGTCGGCGACATCGGCGCATGGTGTGCCGGCAATGACGTCGACGCCTGGTTCGACCAGTCCGGCTACATGTGCGTCTCAACCGCGCCGGCGTTCGACGACGTCGGGCGGCACGCCGTCCAGGCGGCTGCGGACCTCGGCGCGCCGGACGCCGTCCAGGAGCTCTCCGCCGCCGAGGTTCGCGAGCGCTGCGCCTCACCTGTCTTTCGCCGCGGCGTCTTCGTGCCCGACTTCGCGACGCTCCAGCCAGCCCGGCTCGCGCTTGGCCTGCGCCGGCGGCTCGTCGACCGCGGCGTGCGGGTGTTCGAGGGGTCGCGCGCGCACGCCCTCCGGAGCGGCCCCGGCGTCACGGTCGAGACGCCAGGTGGGGCCGTACTCGCCTCGGCGGCGGTGCTCGCCGTGGGCCCGGCGGCGCGCTCGGTCGGGTCGTTGAGCTCACGCCTGACTGTCACCTCCTCACACATCGTGCTCACCGAGCCGGTCCCCGACCTGCTCGAGGAGCTCGGCTGGACCGGCGGCGAGTGCATCACGGACGGGCGCACCCTCCTGCACTACTTCCGCACCACTCCCGACGCCCGCGTTGCCTTCGGCTGGGGCGGTGGGCGGCTTGCGTGCGGGGCGCGGCTCGACGGGCGCGTCGAGGTTGAACGGGGGATGGCGGAAGAGGGTGCACGCCACCTGGAGCGGATCTTCCCGGGTGTGCGCGACCGCGGGATCGCCCACGCGTGGGGAGGGCCGATCGACGTCTCCCCCAGGCACATCCCCCAGATCGGGAGCTTCCCCGACGCTCCGGTCCACTACGCCTTTGGCTTCACGGGCAACGGCGTCGGGCCATCCCACCTGGCAGGACGCGCGCTCGCCTCGTTGGCGCTCGAGCGCCGCGACGAGCACACTCGCCTCCCGATCGTGGGCTCGGACGCCGGCGCCTGGGTGCCCCCCGAGCCGTTCGCGTGGCTCGGCGGCAACGTTGTGCGGTCGGCGCTCGTGCGAGTCGAGCGGGCGGCCGAGGACGGGGAGCGACCCGACCCGCTCTCGCGCGTGGTCTGCGCGGCGCCGCGAGCGGTCGGAATGCACCTCGGGCGCTGAGAATCACACAGCGCGAAGCGTGGGCCATGAGAACATGGCGACCGTGCTGCGTAATTCCGCCGCGGGCTCCCGGTTGGAAGGGCGATGGCCAGCGCCGCACACCCGTTTGCCGCGCGCTTTCCGGCCGGCCCCGAGAGGAGGATCGGCGTGACCCCGCCATCCCTGGCGGACGGCAGCTCCGCGGAGGAAGCGAGGCTGGCGCGTCGCGCGGTGGCCGGCGACGGCGATGCCTTCGCGGAGCTCTACACCCGTTACGAGAAGCGGGCCTACAACCTCTGCCTGCGCATCCTCGGCTCAGAGGAGGACGCGGCCGACGCGACGCAGGAGGCTTTCGTCAAGGTGCTCCGGCGGCTGCCGAAGCTGGAGGGCCGCGACCTCGCCTTCGGCTCCTACCTCTTCACCTCGGCACGGCACGCCTGCTACGACCTGATCGAACGCCGCCGGCGCACCGAGCCGAGCGACGAGATCCCGGAGGGGGCCACCCCTGTCGGCGGCGGTGTGGGCGGCGGGGGCGTCGGCTTCGATCCAGGCGACCCGCGCGACGACCCGGAACGCAACGTGCTGGTCACGGTGCACCAGGACGAGATTCGCGAGGCCAACGCTCAGCTCCCGGAGCGCCAGCGCGAGGTGCTCGTGCTGCGCGAGTTCGAGGACCTCTCCTACGACGAGATAGCCGAGATCATGGAGATGAACCGCAACTCCGTGGCGCAGCTGATCTCGCGGGCACGCATCAACCTCCGCGACGCGCTGCGGGGCACCGCGCTGGCGTCGATCGCCGTCTCGTCGGCCGATTGCGAGCGCGCTCTCCCGCTGCTCGCGACGCGCCAGGACGGGCAGGCGGAGGAAGACCAGGGCTGGCTCGACCGGCACCTGCTCGAGTGCAAGACCTGCCCGCTCGCCCGGGAGGCGATGGACGAGGCCGGCGTCTCCTACCGCGCCTGGCTCCCAGTCGCCGCAGCGCCGCTGCTGTTCCGCGAGACGCTCGCGAGCGCGGCCGAGGCGGTCGGGGCCGACTGGAGCGACGTGGCCGCCCCCCACGAGGCCAGGACCGGTACGCGCGGGCTGCGCGCACGGTTCCGCTCCGTCGGGGCGAGCGGTGCTCCCCCTGGCAGCGCCCGAGCCTCACTGCGCCGGCACCGCAAGCGCGACCTCGCCCTCATCGGCGGCCTGGCGGCGGTCCTGTTGCTGGCCCTGTTCGCGACCGGCCTGCGCGACAGCGTGCCCGTCGAGGACACGCAGCCGGTTGCGGACGAGGCGGCTCCGGCGGCCCCCGCCGAAGAGCCCGAGCCTATCGAACCGGCCAAGCGGAAGAAGGAGAAGCCGGCCAAGGAGCCCGAGCAGGCCCCGGCCGCCACGCCCACCGCCGCGCCCGGCGAGCCTCCTCCGAGCGATGGCGCTGAGCCGCCCCCGACCCGGGTGGACACTCCCTCGGCCCCCGCCGCCGGCGAGCGGCGCTCGCCGAAGAAGGGCACGGAGGACACCACGAGCCGGCGCGGAGGCGGCGGCGATGAGAGCCTCGCCGGGGATGAGCCGACCGCGCCCCCGCCGCCACCCTCAGACCCACCGCCCGAGCCGCCGGTGTCCGACCCGCCCGTCGTGCCCGAGCCGCCGCCCCCGGGCGCGCCCGGCTGCCGCGATGCGGCCGGCAATCCCATTCCGTGCCCGCCGCCGCGCCCGCCCTGCACGGGCGTCAACTGCCCGGGGCAGCCCCCGCCCCCGCGGCAACCGCCGCCCACGCGGCCCCCGCCCTGATCGCGCGGGCCCGTCGTCGGCCGAAAGCCCCTACCCGGGAGGGCTGTAGTAGTCCCCGCGCGGATCGAAGCCGCGGCCGCGGTCCTCACCCACGCAGCCGCGCCGGCGGCTATCGCGCTGGAACGGGAGCCGGACGATCGCCTGCGCCTCGTTGTTGTCCTCGTTCGACTCGTAGATCCCGTTCGCGGGATCGGCGATGTGCACGTAGGCGAAGCAGCCGCGCAGCCCCGTGACGTCGATCCACTGCTCGGGATAGGCGGGCGGGTAGATGTCCGCCCAGCCCGGTGAGGTGCCGAGGATCACGCTCTGCGCGCGAGCGTTCGTGCTGCACGCGGGGTATACCCGGCGCCGCGGGGAGCGCCTCACCTGCGGACGCGTGCGCGTGAGGTCGCGCAGGCAGTACGAGACCTTCGGGCCGGTGCGGACCTTCACGGTCCGCCGGCCGCGCGAGTCGATGCGCCACAACTCAAAGCGGGCGGCGTCGTGAAACTTCCACCAGTAGCGCTGCTGGTGCGCGAACTTGAACTCGAGCCGGGCGTTCGTGTCGATCGAGAGGATCCCGCCGTCGCGAGTGTGGATCCGCTGGCGCGCGTCCATGAAGCGCCTGCTGACGCGCCGGCCGCGCAGCTCGGCGGGCCCGGCGCCGACGCTGTCGATGACGTTGCCCGCGCGCAGCACGGTGCTGCCCGCCTTCGTGAGCCGGTCGGTGTAGAGGCCGTAGGGCCGGCGCATGACGAAATCGGGGCAGCGCAGCTGGGCCGCCTGCGCGCCGATGCAGGGGTTCTCGTCCACGGGCTGACGCTGCGGCGGGCTGCCGGGAGGCGGCTCAGGCGGAGCGGGCGGCGGCAGTGGCGGCGCCGGGATCTGCGCCCCCGCCGGCGGTCCGCCCCCCAGCACCACGGCCGCGACGATCAGGGGCAGGGCTGTTCGGACGACACGCACCCGGCCCATTTGTAGCGGGTGCACGTGTCGATCCGCGGAGCTCAGGCGCACGGACCGGTGTCCACGGGACCGTCAGCCCGCCCCAGAGCGTCGTTGACGATCGCGTTCGGAACACCGAATCCGCTGCGCCCGTCGTCCGACACCGAGGCGGCGAAGATCGTCGCGACGACCCGCCCGGATGCGTCGACCATCGGGCCGCCCGAGTTGCCCGAGCGCACCTGGCCGCGCAGCGAGGTGACCGAGCGTTCCACCGGCCCACGGCCGTAGGCGTCCTGCGTCACGAAGGTAGAGGTCTGCCCGAGGCGGCCGGGTTGCACGTCGAGCCCGCCGTTCTCGGGGAAGCCGAGAATCGCGGCCGACCTGCCCTCCTCGGCCCCCGGGCTCAGCCTCAGCGCCGCGGAGGCGCCAAGGCCCGGCGCGCGGAGGATGGCGAGGTCGTTGCGAGGGTCGAACCAGATCGCGTCCGCGTCCAGGCGCTCACCCTGCCCGCCGACCTGGACCGTCGTGTCGTCCTGACCCGCGACCACGTGAGCGTTCGTGACCACCTCCCCGCCGGGCGCGATCCAGCCGCTCCCCTGCACACCGAGGCCGCAGGCCGTGCCGAGCACCTTTACGACGCTGCCGAACGCACGGCGCACGTCGGGGTCGCGTGCGATTTGCGAATTGGGCGGCGGCACGTCCGCCTCCGGCCCCTCGATCTCCGGAAACGGGTCGAAGCGGGCAAGCGCCTGAAGCAGCGGTCCCGACGGCGGCAACGCCCCGTTCAGCTCGGTGAGGATCTTCGAGCGCTGGATCGGCTCGCGCAGCTCGGTCGCCCCGGGGGTGTGAAGGGCCACGGCTCCCCCCACCCACACGAGGAACAACCCCAGGCAGGCCACGAGCGCGGCCCCGCCCACGCCGTCCAGTACCCCGAGCCGCTCGCCCAGCCCGCGCCGGAGGTGGAAGCCGAGCACCTCGGCGAGCGAGGCCAGGACCCCACCCACCAGGAGCGCTCCTATGAGCGCGGACAGCGGCGCGTAGGGAGACCGCGAACCCTCGTCGAGCAGCATCGGGCCGAGCCGCGAGCCGAGAAACGCACCGCCCGCGAAGCCCGCCAGCGAGAGCGCTCCCACGATCAGCCCCTGGGCGTAGCCCCAGGCGCCCATCAGCACCGTGAAGGCGACGATGATCCAGTCGAGCGAGGTCACGGACGGAGGCAGGCTAGTGGTCTCTTGCTCGCCTCCGCGCGGTCTACCATCGCAACGGGTCCCCCTCCCGTGAAAGAGATCACCTCCGACCGTCGCAGGCGCCTAACCCATCGTGCGCTGCCCGCCCTGGCCGGGTTAGCCGGTGTCTCGCTGCTCGCCGGCGCGCTCGTGGGGTCCTCCACCACCAACGCGGCCGAGCGGACGGCAACGGACTTCGCCGCGGCCTGGGAGCGCGGCGACATGCGCGCGATGCACGCGCTCCTCACGGACGCCGCGCGAGCGGAGTATCCACTCAAGCGCTTCCGGGCCGCCTATGGCCGGGCCGCCGCGACCGCCACCCAGACCGGCATCGCAGCCGACGACCCCGCGGGCGAGCGAAACGGGCAGGTCGTCGTGCCGACGGTAGTCGAGACGCGCGTATTCGGGCGCCTCGCCGGCGACCTCCTTGTGCCGGTTTCGGAAGAGCGGGTCGACTGGGAGCCGCGGCTCGTGTTCCCCGAGCTCCGCCGCGGCGAGCGGCTCAGCCGGGAGAGCGTCCCCGCGGAGCGCGCGACGCTGCTGTCGCGCAACCGCAGGGTGCTCGCCGAGGGCCCCGCCGACAACCGGACCTCTCCGCTCGTGGGCATCGCCGACTCGATCGCCGGCAGCATGGAGCCGGAGGAGACCGCCGAGGAGCGCAAGCAGCTGTACGCGCTCGGGTTCCCGCGCGACTGGCCCGTCGGTCAGAGCGGGCTCGAGGAGGCCTTCGAGGAGCGCCTGCGCGGGCGCTCGGGCGGTGAGCTGCGCGCCGGCCGGCGCGTCCTGGCCCGCGCCCGCCCGCGTCCCTCGGAGCCGGTGCGCACCACGATCAGCCCCAGGATCCAGGAGGCGGCGGTCGTGGGACTCGCGGGCCGCTTCGGCGGCATTGCCGCGCTCGACCCGCGCAACGGCGAGATCCTCGCGCTCGCCGGCATCGCCTTCTCTGCCCCGCAGCCGCCGGGCTCGACCTTCAAGATCGTGACCACCACGGCCGCGCTCGAGGAGGGCCTCGTCACGCCGACCACGCCGTTCCCGGTCGAGAGCTTCGCGCTCATCGACGGCGTCGAGCTCGAGAACGCCAACGGCGAGTTCTGCGGCGGCAGCTTCCGGGAGAGCTTCGCGCACTCGTGCAACTCGGTGTTCGCGCCGCTCGGCGTCGAGGTCGGCTCCGAGAAGCTCGTCGATACCGCCGAGCGTTACGGCTGGAACGCCGACGCGACCATCCCGGGCGAGGTGCCGAGCACGCTGCCGCCCGCCAACGAGATCAAGACCCCGCTCGAGGTCGGCTCGACGGCAATCGGCCAGTTCAAGACGCTCGCGACGCCCCTGCAGCTGGCCTCGGTGGCACAGGTGATCGCCGCCGACGGTGTGCGCTACGTCCCGACGCTCGCGGCGGGCGAGGGGGCCCGCGGCGTGCGCGTGACCTCCCGCGAGATCGCGCGCACGATCGAGTCGCTGATGGTCGACGTCGTGGCCTACGGCACCGGCACCGCCTCCGCGATCACCGGTGTCAAGGTGGCGGGCAAGACGGGCACGGCGGAGCTCGAGGACACACGCGGCCCGGACGCCACGGGTGCCTCGGATCCCTCGAACACCGACGCGTGGTTCACCGCGTACGCTCCGGCCGCCAACCCGAAGATCGCGGTGGGCGTGATGTTCGTGCGCGCCGGCGCGGGCGGGACGACGGCGGCGCCGGCGGCGCGCGTGGTGCTCGAGGCCGGGATCTAGTGACCTGTAGCTAGATATCGAGCTCGAAAGTGAGGTGCTCGTCGCCCTCACCCTGCATCTCGAGCTCGAGCGGGCGGTTCTCCGTCGTCTCGAGGGGCAGCCGGAAGAGCAGCATTGAACCGGCGGTGGGCCCCTGCTGGGCCACGCTGCCCGCCTCCGGGATGCACTCCTTCGGATCGAGCTCCGTCGCCGCGTAGGCGAACTTGTTCGTCTCCGGGAGCTCCTCCGGCTCGAACTCGTTGCCCTGGTTGTCGACGATCATGAAGTCTTCGACCGTCTCCCGGGCCTCGTCCGAGTTGTTGCACGCCTGGACGAAAACGCCGTAGAGCGTCTCGTCCGGCTCCGGCTCGGGACCCTCGAAGTAGGCGTCGTCAGCCGGGATCGCCGGGTTGAGCTGGCGCGTGATGAAGACGTTGTAATCGACGCCGTCGAGCGGCACCGCGAGTCCCTCACGCGCGGGCTCGTCCACGCCGGGCTCCTCGTCCGCGTTCCCGCATGCCGCGAGGCCGGCCGCGAGCGCGACGAGGCATGCAACCAGCGTCAGCCGGGCGGGGAGCGTCATGCGGTCGGGCAGTTTAATCGTGCGGCACCCGCGCCGGGTCGGCCCCGGTCGGAGCGCCGAAGCGTGGTGCCTTCGCCGGCTCGTAGCCGGCGATCGTCGCTCGCCTGAGCGGCTCCTTCGGTGGCTCCTCGAAGATCATCCGCAACCGCTCGAGCTGCTTGGCGGTCTGCCTGCGCGTCCACGACGCGGCGCCGATCTGCTTCAGGCGGTCCCACGGCGTGGCCGGCTCACCGTAGGTTGTGAGCTCGACGCGGGTGACTCCCGGCGCCTCCTGTGTGAAGTCGTAGACGGCGAGAAAGCGGCTGCGCCCCCGGCGGCCGACCGCGAGCTCCTCGATGATCCGGCGCGGGCGGTCGACCTCGCGGACCTCGAGCTCGGCGTAGTCCTTGGCGAGCGGCTTGTGCAACCGAAAGCGGGCGGCCGCTCCCTCGCCCACGGGATTCGCCCGAGCGAGCCTGTAGTCGTGCATGTAGTGGTCCGCGAACGCGGGCCGCCCGGCGAGGTCGCAGACGAAATCGAAGATCGACTCCCGGTCGGCGGAGATGACCTTCGAGACGGTGACCTCGCGCATGGCGCGGGCATCGTAGCGGGTGGCCTTGGCCGTTCAGGCGAGGATCAGGCTGCCTTCGGCGTCACAGGCAGCCGGCGCTCGCTCGCGTGCACGCGCTCGCTCGAGACTGCGAGACGCCGGTCGGAGGGCAACTTTGCGAAGCAGAGCTCACACAGCACACGGCCGCTGTCGAGCCTGTACACGGTCTCTCCGGCGAGCGGCGTGCGCTGGCAGGAGCCGCAGCGGGCCGTCGATGACGGCAGCGCTCCGATGAAGCTGCGCATGAGGAGCGAGGCGATATCTGGCACCTGACAGGGGTTCTGGAACGCCGCTCCCACTCCTCCTGGAACGCCGCTCCCACTCCTCCTTATGGGTCAGAAAGCCCGCAATTAGCGAAACTTTGACTTGGAATGCAGGTGCTCCTCGTTACCATCCCCACAACCCCCCACCCCTGAGGAGAGACATCCGATGGAGGCCTTCAGTGCCGGCACCCTTGCGGGAGCCGGTTCCTTTCGGTGCGACTCCTGTGGTTTCGCAGTCGCATTACATGAACGAGACGAGGTTCCGTCCTGCCCCGAATGCGGAGGTGAGAGCTTCCGCCGCGCGTCGCTGTTCGGCGATGAGGTCATGGCACCCAAGCATCACGACCTCGAAGCGACGCCGGACTGGCTCGAGGAGGCGCGCGAGGCCCTGGTCCGCTCGGGCGACTACCTCGCCTTCGAGGAGAGCGAGCGGGTCCGCGTAGTACCACTGCAGGACGGCTGGACGCGGATAGGCCGCAGCCTCTCGGCACACGTGCGCTTCGACGACCCGACGGTGTCGCGCCGGCATGCACTGCTGTACCGCGACTCCGCCGGCGCCCGGATCCTGGACGACAGGAGCCTGAACGGCGTATTCAAGAACGGTGACCGGATCGAGCTGGCGGAGCTCGAGGACGGTGACGAGATCGCCGTAGGCCGTTTCCGGCTCTTCTTCATGAGCCTGGCCGGCGAGCGCGAGGAGGCCACAGCCGGCACCCTGCATTGAGCGACGCCCGGCTCAGGAAGCCATCGCGGCAAGGCCCGCATCACGCGTGACGACGGGCCGGTAGTCAAGTTCGCGCTCGGCACGCGACATGTCGATCGTGCACTCCTTCGAGGAGACCCACACCGCGAAGCGGGTCAGCGGCGGGGAGCCTGGGCGCCGTAGGGTCCGCCAGGCCCGCTCCGCCGCCACAGCCGCCGCTTCGGCGGCAGCCGCGGGGATCGACTTGTCGGGCGGTGTCACGCCCTGGGTCTCGAGCATGCGCGTCACGAACTCTCGAAACACGACAGGCTCGCCGTCGGTGACGAAGTAGATCCCTCCGCCCGGTGCTTTGGTCGCGCCCAGCCAGAACCCCTCGACCGTGTTGTCCACATGCGTCGTGGCGGTCAGGTGGCGGCCGCCGCCGATCCACCGGAAACGATCCGCGCGGATCAGCTCCGTGAGGGCGGGGAGCAGCGTCGTGTCGCCGAGCCCCCACACGAAGCGCGGTCGAACGACGACGGTCTCGAGATCCTTCCCGGCCGCGGCGCGCACGAGCTGCTCCGCCCTTGCCTTCGAAGCTGAGTAGAGGAAACGGCGAGTAGGGCCGCAGCGGCGAGCCCTCGTTCACGTTCACCAGCGCCTGGCCGGCGGGGAGGGCCGCCTCCGTCGAGGCATGAACGAGGCGGCGTACTCCGCCCGCGCGGCAGGCCTCGATGACGTTCAGCGTGCCCTGGACGTTCTGCAGCTCGAAGTCCGCCGGCTCGCCCCAGTCCTCGACCTTCGCGGCGCAGTGAAAGGCCACCTCGCTGCCGTCCGCGCCGTCCCGGAGGGCTCCGCTGTCGCCGAGGTCCCCGCTCACCGGCTCGGCGCCGAGGTCGCACCCGCGCCGCGGCGGTCTCCGAGCGCGCGAGGGCCCGAACGTCCCAGCCCTCGCGGCGCAGCCGTTCGATGAGAGCGCCGCCGATGAAGCCGGAGCCGCCGGTGACGAACGCGGTGGGCACGGCGGAAACCTAGACGATGCCATTCCCTGCGCAGCCGGCCGAGCCGGCTGCTTCGGCGCCTGGGAACCTCCCGCCGCCCCAGGACGTAACAGGAGTGGAACCCCGAAAAGGAGGAGCGATGCTTCGGCGAATCGGCTTGCCCGTGCTCATGCTCGCGCTCGCCTGGCCGGCGGTGGCCTCGGCGGGCGGCTATGCGACGGTTGGGCTGCAGGCCCTGCCCACTCATCTCGAGCCGGGAGAGCCGTGGATGGCTGAGTTCACCGTGCTCGCCCACGGGCGCACGCCGTTTGTGGAGGGCAGGCCGAGCGTGACCGTGAGCAGGGCCGACGGCGGCGTGGTCGGGACCTACCCCGCCCGGCTGGTCGACCAGGAGGGGCTCTACCGCGCCGCCGTGGTGTTCCCGAGCCGCGGTCGCTTCGAATACGTGATCGACGACGGCTACAGCCAGCGGCACACGTTCCCGCCGGTGACCATCGGCGGCGACGGGACGGAGCCTGCTGCTGCGCCGGTGCCGGCGGGCGAGGACGGCGATCCGCTGCCGCTGGCGCTTGCGCTTGCGGTCGGCGCCGGCTTCCTGACGGCGTGGATAGTGCTCCTGCTCCTGAGCCGCCGCACAGCCCGAGGCGAGCCCGCGCTCGGGGCATGAGAAACCCGCGCGCCCTCGCGCTCCCGGTCGCGGCCGGCCTGACGGTCGCGATCGCGACATTCGCAATCGTCATGGCGGTCGACGGAGGCGACGACGAGCGCGAGGGCGCCGGCCAGGCACAGGCGGCGACGGCGCCGGAGACTGTCCGCGGCCACGCGCGCGGGCGCGCGCTCTACTTCGAGATGGGCTGCGGAAGCTGCCACGAGCTCGCCGCGACAGGCTCGACCGGAACGATCGGGCCCAACCTCGACCTGCGCCTCGCGGCCCACAACCGCGCCTCGCTCACCGCAACGATCCTCAACCCGCCAGGTAGCGGCGGCGGGTTCAGCGTGATGCCGGACAACTTCGGCGAGCGCATGAGCAAGCGGGAGCTCGACGCGCTCGTGGGCTACCTGCTGGCAGCGCGTGCCGATCGCTAGCTAGACCCGGGCCCCGTCCCTTGGGTGGCGGCGCCGAGGAGGTCGGGAAGGCGCGATCGATCCTGGATTGGTGGGCCAGGAGACCCACAGGGCAGGACGGATGGCGCCATCCCCAGCCGCGGCGGACCCAGCCGCCAGCGCCTACGCCGTCCGGCTCAGCGCTCGTCGCGCGGGCCCGACCAGAACGCCTCGCCGACCGTGACCGTGCGGGCGATCTCGGCCTGGTGGCGAAGCGAGTAGGGGTCGCCATCCTCGAACGCGAACATCGCCTCGGCGGGGACCCGGCGGATCTCGCCTGAGCCGCCCAGGTACTGGTCGACGACACGCGCGCAGCGGCGGCCCTCGGCGATCGCGGTCACCACGAGCGACTGGCCGATGCGGGCGTCGCCGCAGGCGAAGACGCCCTCGATCTTCGTGCCGTAGACGGGCGCCTTGATGTTGCCGCGGCGGTCGACGTCGAGCCGCAGCTCCGCCACAGCGCCGTCATGATCGGGATGGTCGAAGCCGATCGCGATCAGCACGAGATCGGCCGGCTGCTCGAATTCGCTGCCCGGAATCGCGTGCAGGTCGCGGGACGAGGTGCCCTGCACCCGGCGGCCGAGCACGGCCGTCACGCGCCCGCCAGAACCGCGCAGCTCGGTCACCTGGGTGCCGAAGCGCCGCTCGCCGCCCTCATCGAGCGCATAGGTGGTGTGTGTCCGCTTGGGCGGCAGCGGCCAGGGCGTCCCCGACGGACGGCCGGCCCCTGGAAGCGGCGGATATACGTCGAGAAGCAGAACGTCCTCGGCGCCCTCGCGCACCGCGTTCGAGATGCAGTCCATGCCCGTGTCGCCGCCGCCGACCACCACAACACGCTTGCCCGCGGCGCTGATGGCGGCGCCGGGCGCCGTGGTGCGCGAGGGGCGGCCCTCCATCGCCGCCACGGCGCGGTTGCGCTGGTAGAGGTAGTCCATCGCGAAGTGCACGCCCTCGAGCTCACATCCCGGCACGTCGAGGGCACGGTGGACGCGCGAGCCGATCGCCACAACCAGCGCGTCGTGCGTGCGGCGCAGCTCCTCGGCGCTCACGTCCACGCCCACCTCGGCGTCGTAGCGGAACTCGATCCCCTCCTCCTCGAGCAGCCTCACGCGCCGGTCGATGATCCACTTCTCGAGCTTCGCGTCGGGCACGCCGAAGCGCAGCATGCCGCCGGGCCCCTCGTCGCGCTCGTAGACCATGACGCGGTGGCCGAGCTTGTTGAGCTCGTCCGCCACGGCGAGCCCGGCGGGGCCGGAGCCGACCACGGCGATGCTGCGACCGGTCCGCAGCTCCGGAGGGTCGGCGGCGATCCAGCCCTCCTCGAACCCGCGACTCACGATCGCCAGCTCGATCTGCTCGATCGTGACCGGGTCGTCGTTGATGTCGAGTACGCAGGCCGACTCGCAAGGGGCGGGGCAGATCAGGCCGGTGAACTCGGGAAAGTTGTTGGTCGCGTGGAGCTTGATCAGCGCGTCGCGCCAGTTGTCGCGATAGACGAGGTCGTTCCAGTCGGGGATCAGGTTCCCCAGCGGACAGCCCTCGTGGCAGAACGGGACCCCACAGTCCATGCAGCGCGCACCCTGGTCGCGCAGCACGCGCTCCTCCGGCAGGCCGAAGTACTGGCGATAGTCCCGCACGCGCTCCTGCGGATCTCGCTTCTCGAAGCCGACGCGCTCGAGTCGCAGGAAGCCCCCGAGCTCACCCATCAGCCAGGGCTCCGGGCCGGCGCACGGGTCGTCTCGGCTACGGGGGCCGCGGCCGCGTAGCCCGGGCTCGCCGCGGGCCCGGCGGCAGCTGCGATCACCTCCGCCTCACCCTCGGCGGGCGCCTCGGCGAGGGCGCGCTTGTAGTCGTGCGGCATGACCTTGACCATCCTGTTGAGCGAGCCCGCCCAGTCCGCCAGAACGCGCTCGGCGACGGCCGACCCGGTGCGCTCGCGATGCTCCTCGATCCAGCCGCGCAGCTCATCGGCCTCGTCTGGGGTGATCGGGTCGAAGCCGACCAGCTCGGTGTTGCAGCGACCGCGGAACACGCCCTCCTCGTCGAGCACGTACGCGATGCCGCCACTCATCCCGGCGGCGAAGTTCAGGCCGGTCGGCCCCAGCACGATCACTCGACCGCCGGTCATGTACTCGCAGCCGTGGTCGCCCACGCCCTCCACGACCGTGATCGCGCCGGAGTTGCGAACGGCGAAGCGCTCGCCGGCCAGCCCGCGGAAGAACGCACGCCCGGAGGTCGCCCCGTAGAGCACGGTGTTTCCGACAATCACGTTCGTTTCGGCCAAGAACGCCGCGTCGGCGGGCGGGCGCACCACGACGGTGCCTCCCGAGAGCCCTTTTCCGCAGTAGTCGTTGGCGTCGCCCTCGAGCTCCAGCTCCACGCCCCGCGCCAGCCAGGCGCCGAAGCTCTGTCCGGCCGAGCCCTCGAGCCGCACCGTGATGCTCCCCTCCGGCAGCCCGTCCTCGCCGTGCAGGCGCGCGATTTCGCCGGACAGGAGGCCACCGACCGCGCGGTTCTTGTTCTCGATCCGCCGCTCGAGCCGGACCGGGAGGCGCTCCTCGATCGCCTGACGGCAGCGCTGCAGCAGGTCCACGTCGATCGAGTCGTAGAGGACGGGGTCGGGCCTCCGGGTCTGGTGGCGGGGTGCGTCGGGCGCGATGCCCTCGGGCACCTCGAGCAGCGGCGCGAGGTCGATGCCATGGGCCTTCCAGTGATCGATCGCGTCGTTCGGCTTGAGCAGGTCCGTGCGGCCGATCAGCTCGTCGACGGTGCGGACCCCGAGCCGCGCCATGATCCGGCGCGCCTCCTCGGCCACCAGGAACAGGTAGTTGACGACGTGGTCCGGCTGGCCGTCGAAGCGCGCCCGCAATTCCGGGTCCTGAGTAGCCACCCCCACCGGACAGGTGTTGAGGTGGCAGACGCGCATCATCACGCAGCCGAGCGCGATCAGCGGCGCCGTCGAGAAGCCGTACTCGTCGGCGCCCAGGATCGCGGCCACCACCACGTCGCGACCGGTGCGCATCTGCCCGTCGACCTCGACGAGGATGCGCGAGCGCAGGTCGTTCCGCAAGAGGGTCTGCTGGGTCTCCGCGAGCCCGATCTCCCACGGCACGCCCGCGTGGTGAATAGACGCCTGCGGCGAGGCGCCGGTGCCGCCGTCGTGGCCCGCAATCACCACGTGGTCGGCGTTCGCCTTGGCCACGCCCGCGGCCACCGTCCCCACCCCCACCTCGGACACGAGCTTGACCGACACGCGGGCGCGCGGGTTCGCGCAGCGCAGGTCGTAGATCAGCTGCTTGAGGTCCTCGATCGAGTAGATGTCGTGGTGCGGCGGCGGCGAGATGAGGCCCACCCCGGGCGTCGAATGGCGCAGCCGCGCGATGTAGCGGTCGACCTTGTGCCCCGGGAGCTGGCCGCCCTCGCCGGGCTTGGCGCCCTGGGCGACCTTAATCTGGAGCTCGTCCGCGTTCACGAGGTAGTTGACGGTCACCCCGAAGCGGCCGGAGGCCACCTGCTTGATCGCCGAGCGCCGCTCGTCCTCGAATCGGGACGGGTCCTCGCCGCCCTCACCGGTGTTCGACCTCCCGCCGAGCCGGTTCATGCCGGCGGCGAGCGTCTCGTGTGCCTCCGGCGACAGGGCGCCCAGCGACATCCCTCCCGACTTGAAGCGCTTGACGATCTCGGCGGCGGGCTCGACCTCCGCCAGGGAAATCGGCTCGGCGTTCTCGCGGAACCGCAGCAACCCGCGCAACGACGAGCGCGGCACCGCCACCTCGTTCACGTAGGTGGCGAAGCGCTCGTAGGCCTCGGCACCGCCGTCGTTCCTGGCCACGTGCTGGAGGTTCGCGATCGTCTCCGGATTCCAACCATGGAACTCGCCCTCACGGCGCCAGGCGTAGACCCCACCCGGAGGCAGGAGCTCCGAGCTCGCCGCCGGATACGCGAGCCGATGGCGGTCGAGGCACTCCCAGGCGAGCACGTTCAGACCCACGCCACCCACCCGCGACGACGTCCCGGTGAAGTACCGGTCGACGACCTCCTGCTCGAGACCGACGGTCTCGAAGATCTGAGCCCCGGTGTAGGAGCGGACCGTCGAGATGCCCATCTTGGAGAGGATCTTGAGCAGCCCCTTGCCGATCGCCTTGATGGTGCGCTGGACCGCTTCTTCGGGGTCCATGCCCTCGGGCAGGCGCCCCTCGCGGTGAAGCGTGAAGAGCGACTCGAACATCACGTACGGGTTGACCGCCGAGGCGCCGTAGCCGATCAGGCAGGCCAGGTGGTGGATCTCCTTGGCCTGGCCGGTCTCCACCAGCAGGCCGATCTGGAGCCGGGTGCCCTCGCGCACCAGGTGGTGGTGCACCGCGCCCACGGCGAGCAGCGAGGGCATCGCGGCCCGGTCGGCGCCGAGGTTGCGGTCCGAGAGGATGATGATGTTGACCCCGCGGGCAACGAGCTCGGAGGCCTCGGCGCAGATCTCCTCCAGGCGCTGCTCCATCCCCATGGCGCCCTGCGACACCGGCCAGGTCATGTCGATCGTGCGCGCCTCGAACACCCTGTGGTCGACCTGGCGCAGCTTCTCGAGCTGGGGGCTGCGCAGGATCGGCTGCGGCATCACGAGCTGGTGACAGTGGTCGGGCGTCTCGCCGAGCAGGTTGATCTCCGGCCCGATGCAGGCCTCGAGACTCATGACGATCGACTCGCGGATCGGGTCGATCGCCGGGTTGGTGACCTGGGCGAACAGCTGCTTGAAGTACGAGAACAGCGGCGGACGCATGTCCGACATCACGGCCAGCGCCGTGTCGTTGCCCATCGAGCCGGTCGGCTCGGTGGCGTCGCGCGCCATCGGGACGAGCGCGACGCGGAGGTCCTCCTCGGTCCAGCCGAATGCGAGCTGCTTGGCGCGCAGGGGCTCGACGCGCGGTACGCGCGGCGTCTTCTCTGGGAGGTCCTCGATGTGGACCACGCGGTCGGCGAGCCACTGCCCGTAGGGCCGCCTCCGCGCCAGCTCGAGCTTGATCTCGTCGTCCGGCACGACGCGCTCGCGCGCGAGGTCAACCAGGAACAGCTTGCCGGGCAGCAGTCGTCCCTTCGCCTCGATCTCCTCGGGCGGCACGTCCAGGACCCCCGCTTCGGAGGCGAACACGACCCAGCCGTCCTTCGTGACGAGCCAGCGGCCAGGGCGCAGGCCGTTGCGGTCGAGCGTCGCGCCGATCACGCGCCCGTCGGAGAACGCCACGGCGGCGGGGCCGTCCCAGGGCTCGACGAGCGACGAGTGGTAGGCGTAGAAGTCGCGCACCTCCTGGGGTAGCTCCGGGCGCCCGCGGTACGCCTCCGGGATCAACATCGACATCGCGTGCGCGGCGGAGCGCCCGCCGAGCACGAGCAGCTCGAGCAGGCCGTCGAGCGACGCCGAGTCCGAGATGTCGTCGCGCAGCAGCGGCCGGATCTTGTCGATGTCGTCGCCGAAGCGCGGCGAGGCGAGGTGGAGCTCGCGGGCTCGCATCCAGTTTCGGTTGCCGCGCAGCGTGTTGATCTCGCCGTTGTGGGCGAGCATGCGGTAGGGGTGGGCGAGCTCCCAGCTCGGGAACGTGTTGGTCGAGAAGCGCGAGTGGACGAGCGCGAGCCGGCTGACGACGCGCTCATCGCGCAGGTCCGGGAAGTAGCGCGACAGCTGCGGCGCGGTAAGCATCCCTTTGTAGACGAGGGTGCGCGAGGAGAGGCTCGGCAGGGAGAGCTCCGGGAGGTCGGCGTGCTCGACGACCCGCCGGATCACGTACAGCCTGCGCTCGAGGGCGTCCTGGTCGGCGATGTCCTCGTCCGCTCCCACGAACAGCTGGGCGATGCGGGGGGCCACCGATCGCGCGGTGGTGCCGCAGGCGCCCTCCGCCACCGGTACCTCGCGCCAGCCGAGCACCTGCTGGCCCTCGGCCTCCACGGCCTCCTCCAACAGGCGCATCGCATCCGCGGGGTTGCCCGGCGGAAGGAAGCACATCGCCACCCCGTAGCGCCCGGCCGGCGGCAGTTCGAAACCGACCTCGGCGCGCAGGAACGCGTCAGGGAGCTGAAGCAGGATGCCGGCGCCGTCCCCGGTGTCGGGGTCGGCGCCCTCCGCCCCCCGGTGCTCGAGGTGCTCGAGGGCCGTGAGGGCACGCCGCACGACCTCGTGCGATGCGGACGCGCGCAGGCGCGCGACGAACGCGACGCCGCAAGCGTCGTGCTCGTAGCTCTGGTCGTACAGGCCGCGCGCTGCCTGCAGCGGTGTCACCTCCTTCGGAGATTCTGCGCCCTTTGGGGAAGGGCTTGCGACGGGGACGGGGGGCGCGAAACGATACCGGGATAGCGCCGCTATTTCGCGGTCAGCCGGCGGCCTCGACGCCGCACGGGTATGGTCGCCCCGTGGGCGACACGATCACCGTTCTCTCTCAAAAAGGTGGCACCGGCAAGACCACGATGGTCCGAACGCTCGCCGACGTCCTCCGCCGCCTGGGGCTGGACGTGCTGGTGGCCGACCTCGACCCGCAGGGCAACCTGTCCGACTACTTCGACGTCCCGGCGGACGCCTCGCCCACCATGGCGGACGTGCTGACCGGCCAGGCCAAGGCCGCCGACGCCATCCACGACGGCGTGCTTCCGGCGAACCTCGGGCTCGCCGAGGCGGAGCTCGTTCTGAGCGGCAAGATGGGCCGCGAGCTGACGCTGAAGCGCGCCCTGCGCGAGGTGCGCAAGGACTATGACCTCGTGCTGGTGGACTGCCCGCCGGCGCTCGGACTCCTCACCGTCAACGCGCTGGTGGCTGCCGACCACGCGCTGATCTCGAGCGAGGCCGAGTACTTCTCGCTCCAGGGCGTCGAGCAGGCGCTCGAAGTGGTCGAGCTCGCCAAGGAGTCGCTCCACCCGGACCTCGACTGGCTCGGTGTGGTGCTCAACATCGCCGACATGCGCCTTGTACATGCGCGCGAGGCGCAGGACCAGCTGAGGGAGCGGTTCGGGGAGAAGCTCTTCGACACGGTCATCCGCCGCAGCGTCCGCTACGCGGAGTCGGCCGAGCGAGGGGTGTCGATCCTCGACTACGCGCCCGATCTCGGCGCCGACTACCTCGCTCTGGCGGCCGAGCTGCTCGTGCGTCTGGGCGGCTACGACGAGCAGTCGGAGCCGCTGGCCTCGCTGCGGGCGGAGCTGGCGGCGGCCTAGGAGCCTGGCGTTCAGGCGGCCGCGGGGAGGCCGCGCAGGCCGCCCCCGAGCGTCCAGGCGAGCTGACGGGCGAGACCGTCCGCAAGCCGCACGCGGGCCTCGAAACCGAGCTCCGCGCGCGCCAGCGAGGGGTCCGCGCAGGTCTGACGGGCGTCGCCGCGGGCGCGCGCCAAATGCCGGACGGAGACCGGCGCGTCGAGCAGGGTCTCCAGCATCGAAATGACCGCCCTCAGCGAGGTCCGGATGCCGCCGCCGATGTTGTAGAGAGCTCCCGGCCGGCCGCGCTCCGCGGCCCGGATGGTTCCTTCGATCGCGTCGTCGACGAAGGTGAAGTCGCGCTCCTGGAGCCCGTCGCCGAGGATGCCGATCGCACGGCCGGCGAGCGCGGCGTCGATGAAGCGCGCGAAAGCCATGTCGGGACGCTGGTGGGGGCCGTAGAGCGTGAAGTAGCGCAGGCCGACGACGGGCAGCCCATGCTGGCGGTGGTAGACCGCCGCCAGGTCCTCGACCGCGCACTTGGTCACCCCGTAGGGGGACACAGGACGGCGAGCCGCGCTTTCCGGCGTGGGACCGGGCTCGGATTCTCCGTACACCGACGAGGACGACGCGTACACGAGCGCCTCCACGCCGCTGCCCAGCGCGGCCTCGAGCAGGCGCTGAGTCGCCTGGACGTTGTTGCGCAGATAGGCCTCGAAGCCCTGGCCGAAGCTGCCGCGCACACCGGCCTGGGCGGCCAGGTGATAGATCGTTCGAGCACCGGCCACGGCCTCCTCGATGGAGTCCCGGCTCAGGTCGAGCTCGAGCAGCCGAAAGCGGTCCGACCCGCGCAGGCGCGCGAGATTGGCCTCCTTGAGGTCGCGCGTGCCCGTGAAGCAGTCGATCCCGACGACCTCGCGGCCGGCAGCGACGAGGCGCTCGGCCAGGCGGCTGCCGAGGAAGCCCGCCACCCCGGTGACCAGCGCTCGCCCGTCGGGTGCGATTGTCGGGGGTACCGTCATTCGGGTGCCCTAATTCAATCCGTTTGTCGCACTGGGGCGCGTCCCGGGTCGGATAGGCTCGCCTCTCGTGGGGGAGCTCATGCTCAAGCCGGCCGGCGAGCTGGCGGCACTGATCCGCAACGGCGAGCTCCGCGCCCGCGAGCTGGTCGAAGACTGCCTCGCGCGGATCGAGGCGCTGCAGCCGGAGCTGAACGCGTTCGTTCACCTCGACGCCGAGGGCGCCCTCGCGGCTGCCGACGAGGTCGAGCCGAACGACCCACGTCCGTTCGCCGGCGTGCCGATCGCGATCAAGGACACGGCCGCCGTGGCCGGCATGCCGTTCACGATGGGCGCCGACATCTTCGGCGACTTCGTTCCCGGCCACGACGCGTTTCTCGTCCGGCGCCTGCGCCAGGCCGGCTTCGTGCTGGTCGGGAAGACCAACCTGCCGGAGTTCGGGATCCTGCCGGTGACCGAGCCCCGCCGCTTCGGCCCGACGCGCAACCCCTGGAACATCGACCGCACCCCGGGCGGGTCCTCGGGTGGGGCCGCGGCTGCCGTTGCGGCCGGCATGGTTCCGCTCGCACACGGCAGCGACGGCGGCGGCTCGATCCGCATCCCGGCCGCATGCTGCGGGCTCGTGGGGCTGAAGCCCCAGCGTGGGCGCGTCTCGCGCGGTCCCGAGCTGGGCGACGACTACCTCGTCCAGGACGGCGTCCTCACGCGCACCGTCGCCGAGACGGCCGAGCTGCTCGACATCCTGGCCGGCTACGAGACGGGCGACGTGGCCTGGGCGCCGCCGCCCAGCGCGCCCTTCGCGGCGGCCGCCAGGCGCGAGCCCGGACGGCTGCGCGTCGGCTTCACGACGACGCCGCCGGTCGAGGCGGAGCTCGACCCGGCGGGCGAGCGCGCCACGCGCGACGCGGCCCGGCTTCTCTCCATGCTCGGTCACAAGGTCGAGGAGATCGAAGCCCCGTGGGCGGACCAGGACCTCACCGAGGTCTTCAAGATGGTCTTCGGGACGGCGATCGCAACGGGCGTCTTCTACGGCGGGCTGGTCACGGGACGGGAGCCGAGCGCGGAGCTGCTGGAGCCGCTCTCGTGGACGATCTGGGAGGAGATCGGACAGCGCGCCGCCGTCGAGTACCTGCTCGCGCGCACCCAGCTCAGCGCCTTCTCGCGCGCCGTGGTGGCGCTGTGGGACACCTACGACGTCGTGGTCACTCCCACGCTCGCCCAGCGGCCGGTGCGGATCGGGGAGATCGACGCCTTGAGCGACGACCCCTGGGACGCCTTCGGCCGGGCCACGCTGTTCACCCCCTACACGGCGATCTTCAACACCACCGGCCAGCCCGCGATCTCGCTGCCGCTCTTCCACGGCGAGGACGGCCTGCCCACCGGAGTCCAGTTCGCCGGGCGCCCCGCGGACGAGGCGACGCTGCTCTCACTAGCCGCTCAGCTCGAGGCGGCCCGACCCTGGGCCGATCGCCGCCCAGTGGCGGCCACGGCCTGAGCGCCGCGACCTACACGGAGCTCAGGATCTCCGCGTCGCGTGGGTAGGAGAGCAGGGCCGGCGCTTCCTCGACCGGGACCCAGCGCAACTCGTCGACCTCCTTGTTGGTGACGAAGCCCGGGTCGTGCTCCACCTCCATGAGCCAGTAGCGGACCAGCTTCGAGCGCCCCTTGGGGTCGACGTACTCGGACGAGGGCAGCTCGCGCACGAGCCGGCAGCGCAGCCCCGTCTCCTCCTCGACCTCGCGGAGCGCGGCATCCTCGAAGGACTCGCCCCGGTCGAGCTTGCCTTTCGGCAGCGTCCAGTCGTCGTAGCGGGGCCGGTGGACGAGCGCCACGCGTCCGTCTGGGTCGAGCACCACACCTCCGGCCGCCCGAACCTCCGCGCTCATAGCTCGCGCACGTCCGCGCCGCCGGGAACGAAGGTGACCCGCTGGATTCGGCTCTCGGAACCGTCGGCCCGCATGCGCTCCACAACGGCGCCCGTCTGCTCCCAGTGGCACCAGAGCAGGACCGTCGGGCCCGCGCCCGAGATCGTGGCGCCTAGCGCCCCCAGCTCGCCGGCCCGCTCGACGAGCTCCATCGAGCGCGGGTAAAGGTGGCGGCGGCGCGGCTGGTGCAGCGCGTCCGCCAGCCCGCGGGCGATCAGCGAGAGGTCGCCCTTCGAGAGCCCGAGCACCAGCAGCGCCGCGTGGCCCACGTTCTCGACCGCGTCGGCGAGCGGAACCTCTCCAGGCAGGGCAGCGCGGGCCGCCGCTGTCTCGACCTCGTGCTCCGGGACCACGATCACCCCCTCCAGCTCGTGCGGCGGGTCGAGCCGAACCGGCTCGGCGTCGCCCGCGACGACGACGAAGCCCCCGTTGAGCGCCGCCGCCACGTTGTCAGGGTGCCCCTCGAGCTCGCGGGCATGCTCGAACAGCGGCGCGTCGAGCTCGTAGAGGTGGTCGGCGGCGGCGAGGCCGGCGACTATCGCGGCGGCGCTCGAGCCAAGCCCCGCCGCCGGCGGGATCTCGGAGTGGATCCTGAACGCGAGGCCATCGGCCGGATGAAGCCGCTCGAAGGCACGCACGCAGAGGTTCGTGCGGTCGAGCGCCACGCCGGGGACGTCGCACTCGACGGAGAACTCGCCCTCCTCCTCCACCTCGAGCTCGAGCGCCGGCGACAGCGCCGCGGCCAGCACGTCGTATCCCGGGCCGAGGTTCGCCGACGACGACGGGACGCGGACCACCCGCCGCCGCCTCACCCGAGCACCGCCCGTTCGACGCTCACGAGCTCGGGCTCGCAGGGCACCACGCTCGCCGCACGGTTCATCGCGGTCTGCGGGTCCTTCAGCCCGTGGCCGGTGAGCACGCAGACGACTCGGCCCGCGGCGCCGTACTTCAGCAGACCGGCAACGGAGGCCGCCGAGGCCGGCTCGCAGAACACGCCCTCGCGGGCGCCCAGCAGCGAATAGGCGTCGAGAATCTCCGTGTCGGACACCGCCCGGACCTCGCCGCGCGAGGCGGTGAAGGCGTTCATCGCGTGCTCCCAGCGGGCCGGATTGCCGATCCGGATCGCCGACGCGACCGTCTCGGGCTGCTCGACCGGGGCGCCCCGCACGAGCGGCGCGGCGCCCTCGGCCTGGTAGCCGTGCATGCGCGGCGCCGCCTCGTACTCCTGGAAGCCCTTCCACCAGGCCGTCACGTTCCCGGCGTTTCCGACCGGGATGCAGAGCACGTCCGGAGGCTCCCCGAGCTGATCGCAGACCTCGAAGGCGCCCGTCTTCTGTCCCTCGATCCGGTAGTCGTTGACCGAGTTGACGAGCGCTATCGGGTGCCGATCCACGAGCTCGCGCACGAGCGCCAGCGCCTCGTCGAAGTTCCCGCGCAGCGCGATCACGCGCGCCCCGTGCATCAGCGCCTGGGCGAGCTTGCCGGTTGCGATCTTGCCCTCGGGCACGATCACCGCGCCGCGCAGCCCGGCGCGCGCGGCATAGGCAGCCGCGCTCGCCGCCGTGTTGCCCGTCGAGGCACAGACCACGGCCTCGGCGCCCTCGGCCACCGCCGCGGACACGGCGACCGTCATGCCGCGGTCCTTGAACGAGCCGGTCGGGTTGGCCCCCTCGAGCTTGAGCCAGACCTCCGCGCCGCTCAGTTCGGAGAGGTGCCGCGCCGGCACGAGCGGCGTGTCGCCCTCTCCCATCGTCACGAGGGGCTCCACCGGGAGCCGTTCCCGGTAGCGCCACAGCGACATCTAGAACGTCTCCTCGATGACCCTGATCACGCGCGGAGGCTCGCGGACGAAGTCGAGCCGCGAGATGAGCTCGACCGCCGCGCGGAACCTCGACTCGAGCACGGGGTGCATAACCATCACGAGCCGCGCCTCGTCACCCAGGCCCTTCTGCACCACCGACTTGATCGACACGCCCTGGAGCCCGAGCAGCTCGGCCACCTGCGCCAGCACTCCGGGGCGGTCGGCGACCTCGAGGTGCAGATAGAACGAGAACTCCGTGTCGGTCACGACCGTGACGTCCACCGCGGGCGGAGGCAGCGAGGGCGGCGGGATCATGGCCGAGATCACGTCGCCGAGAACCGCGCTTGCGGTCTGTATGCCCCCGGCGCCCGGTCCCGACAGGGTGATCTCGGTGATCGCGGGCGACTCGATGGTCACGGCGTTGAACGCCCCGTTGACCGAGGCGAGCGGATGGTCCGCGTAGAGGAAGGCGGGGTAGACGTGCACGGCGATGCCGCCGTCGATGCGCTCGGCCGACCCGATCAGCTTGAGCGAGAGCCCGAGCTCCTTGGCGTATGCGATGT
>Ga0081538_10000625_pt1 | contig 39268 bp, 40 predicted proteins | sample TabmetS5T2R1_FD_71022 | JGI IMG/M metagenome (GOLD analysis project Ga0081538, IMG submission 71022) | Tabebuia heterophylla rhizosphere microbial communities from the University of Puerto Rico - S5T2R1 | ecosystem: Host-associated > Plants > Roots > Rhizosphere ...
TCGAGGTCGCCGAGGTGCCCCGCGGCGGCACGACCGTTCGCTCGGCCCGGTTCATGGCGAGCCGGGTGGTCGCGCTCGTCGAGCATCCGGTGGCGAGCGCGCCGCTCGCCGACGACCGCCGCGAGTGAGCGCGACGCCGTGCTCCGGCGGCGATATCGGGTGGGGCCGCCGTGGGCCGCGTCGATACCATCGCGGGGTCATGTCGTCGTTTCCGTGAGGAGTCTCCGGTGTCCGATATCCGCGTGGTCGTCGTGTCGTCAGGTGCTGCTGCCGAACGCACGGTCACGACGGGCACCAAGGCGTGGGAGCTGTTCGCCGACGACGCGTCGGTGATCGCGGCGCGCGTCGGCGGCGAGCTGCGCGACCTGGCGTACGAGCTGGCCGACGGCGATCGGGTCGAGCCGGTCGCGATCGACTCCGACGACGGCCGCGCCATCCTGCGGCACTCGACGGCGCACGTGATGGCGCAGGCGGTGCAGGAGCTCTTCCCGGAGGCCAAGCTCGGCATCGGCCCGCCGATCACCGACGGGTTCTACTACGACTTCGACGTCGACCGGCCGTTCCAGCCTGACGACGTCGAGCGCATCGAGACCCAGATGCGCAAGATCATCAAGGAGGGCCAGCGCTTCTCGCGTCGCGTCGTGACCGAGGACGCGGCCCGGCAGGAGCTCGCGGCCGAGCCGTACAAGCTCGAGCTGATCGGGCTCAAGGGGTCCGACTCGAGCGGCGAGGGCGCCGAGGTCGAGGTGGGCGGCGCGGAGCTGACCATCTACGACAACCTACGCCGTGACGGGTCGCTGGCGTGGAAGGACCTGTGTCGCGGCCCCCACCTGCCGACGACCAAGCGGATCCCGGCGTTCAAGCTGATGCGGACCGCCGCCGCGTACTGGCGAGGCGACGAGAAGAACCGGCAGCTGCAGCGGATCTACGGCACCGCTTGGGAGTCGAAGGAGGCGCTCGCCGATCACCTGCACCGGCTCGAGGAGGCCGCGAAGCGCGACCATCGACGACTCGGCGCGGAGCTCGACCTGTTCAGCTTCCCGGACGAGGTCGGCTCCGGCCTCGCGCTCTTCCATCCCAAGGGCGGGATCATCCGCAAGACGATGGAGGACTACTCACGGCGCCGCCACGAGGAGTCGGGGTACGAGTTCGTCTACACGCCGCACCTGACCAAGCAGCAGCTGTTCGAGACGTCCGGGCACCTCCAGTGGTACGCCGACGGCATGTACCCGCCGATGGAGATCGACGAGGGCCAGCGGTACTACCCGAAGCCGATGAACTGTCCGATGCACATCCTGATCTTCCGGTCGCGCGGCCGGTCCTATCGGGAGCTGCCGCTGCGACTGTTCGAGTTCGGGACCGTCTACCGGTACGAGAAGTCCGGCGTCGTCCACGGTCTCACCCGGGCTCGGGGGTTCACCCAGGACGACTCGCACATCTTCTGCTCGCCGGAGCAGCTGGCCGACGAGCTCGGCTCGCTCCTCGAGTTCGTCATCGGGCTGCTGCGTGACTTCGGGCTGACCGAGTTCGAGCCGGAGCTGGCGTTGCGCGACGATACCGACAAGTACGTCGGCGAGGACTGGGAGTGGGAAGCGGCGGAGTCAGCCCTCCGATCGGCGTTGGAGAAGACCGGGCTGTCGTACGTCGAGGCGCCGGGCGAGGCGGTCTTCTACGCGCCGAAGATCGACGTCCACGTCCGCGACTCGATCGGCCGCCGGTGGCAGATGTCGACGTTGCAGGTCGATCTCCAGGAGCCGCAGCGGTTCGACCTGGAGTACCAGTCCTCCGACGGCACGCGGCAGCGGCCGTACATGATCCACCGCGCCCTCTTCGGCTCGATCGAGCGGTTCTTCGGGATCCTCGTCGAGCACTACGCCGGCGCCTTCCCGCCGTGGCTGGCCCCGGTCCAGGTCGTGGCGATCTCCGTGGCGGAGCGGCACGTCGAGCACCTGGAACACGTCGCGGAGAAGCTGCGGGCTCGAGGGGTCCGGGTCGAGGTGGACGATTCCGGAGACCGGATGCAGAAGAAGATCCGCACGGCGCAGACCCAGAAGGTGCCGTACATGCTGATCGCCGGCGACAAGGACGTCGACGCCGGGGCGGTGTCGTTTCGCTACCGCAGCGGCGAGCAGGACAACGGCGTGGACGTCGACGAGGCGGTGCGGCGGATCGTGGACGCCATCGAGCGCCGGATCCAGGTGTGAGCGAGGGCACCGGCGCGGCGACGCCGCCGGAGCTGGTGCCGCAGGACGGCGTCGGAGTACGCGACCGGCTGGCCCGACTGTGGACGCCGCACCGGATGGCGTACATCAAGGAGGAGGCCGAGGCGGGGGAGCGCTCCGGGACCGACTGCCCGTTCTGCCGCATCCCGACCCTGGACGACTCCGACGGTCTGCTGCTGTTCCGCGGCGCGACGGCGTACGCGGTGCTCAACCTGCATCCGTACAACCCAGGGCATCTGATGGTCGTGCCGTATCGACATGTCGGCACCCTCGACGAGCTGACCGACGACGAGCTGCTCGAACAGGCCACGATGACGCGGGACGCGGTCCTGGCGATCCGGTCGGTCTCGGCGCCGCACGGGTTCAACATCGGGCTCAACCTCGGTGGCGTCGCCGGCGGGTCGCTGTCGGAGCATCTGCACCAGCACGTCGTGCCGCGCTGGGGCGGCGACGCCAACTTCATCGCGATCACCGCGCAGACCAAGGTGATCCCGCAGCTGCTGTCCGAGACCCGCGACCTCATCGCCGCCGCCTGGCCCACGCCCTGACGGCGATCGATCGCTCGTCGCCTGACGAGCCGTCGCTCGTCGCCTGACGAGTCGTCGCTCGTGGCGGGAAATATGCGCGGCACCTGACGAGCTGCACCCACCATGACCCTGCGATTCGGTATCCAGCTGGCCCCGACCACCGACGAGCTCGAGACGGTACGCGATCTTGCCCGGCAGGCCGACCGCGAGGGTCTGGACCTGCTCGGCGTGCAGGACCACCCGTACGCCCCGGCTCACATCGACACGTTCGCGCTCATCGCGACCATCCTCGCCGAGACCGAGCGGGTGACGGTGTTTCCCGACGTCGCGAGCCTCCCGATGCGTGGCCCGGCGATGCTCGGCAAGATCGCGGCGTCGCTCGACCGGCTCAGCGGTGGCCGGTTCGATCTCGGGCTCGGCGCCGGCGGCTTCTGGCCGGCGATCCGGTCGATGGGAGGTCCCGACCGGACCGACCGCGAGGCGCTGGACGCGCTCGAGGAGGGGATCGGGATCATGCGGGCGATGTGGGGGAGCCCCGGTGAGCGGGTACGCCGCGAGGGCACCTACTACTCGGTCGACGGCGTCCGCGGCGGGGTCGCGCCGTCGCGCCCGATCGGGATCTGGGTCGGCAGTCTCGGGCCTCGGGCGCACCGGCTGACCGGCCGCCTCGCCGACGGCTGGGCCGCGCCGATCCCGCACTACCTGGCGTACGAGAAGTGGCCCGCGACGCAGAACCGGATCGACACCGCGGCGCGCGAGGCGGGTCGGGAGCCGACCGACGTGCTCCGGATGGCGCAGCTCGTCGGCGTCGTCACCGACAGGCCGGGCGAACCGCCGCGGTTGGAGGGTGAGGAGCCGATCCATACCACCGCCTCGAAGTGGGCGCGGATCCTCGCGGACCTGGCCGTCGAGCAGCGGTTCGACACGTTCGTCTTCTGGCCCGAGGTGACCGACCAGACGCAGCTGCTGCGCTGGACCCGCGAGGTCGTGCCCGCGACCCGGGACCTGCTCGCGACAACGAGCGACCGATCGCCGGGCGACGGGTGACCGATCGCCGGGCGACGGGTGACCGATCGGTCCCGCGACGAGTGACCTGTTCGACCTGCGATGAGTGACCTGTGGTCGGTCAGTCGGCGGCGATGAGCTTCGAGGCGACGTGCGAGGGGACCGCGTCGTAGCGGACGAAGGTACGGGAGAACGACCCCGTACCTTGGCTCATCGACCGCAGTTCCGTCGCGTACCGGACCAGCTCCAGCGCCGGCACCTCGGCGTGGATCACGGTACGACCGCCGGGGGCCGATTCGCTGCCGAGCACCCGGGCCCGTCGCGACGACAGGTCGCCCATGACGGCACCGACGTAGTCGTCGGCGATCAGCACCTTGACGTCCTCGACCGGCTCCAGAAGGGACACGTCGCCGTTCTCCGCGGCGTCCTTCAGCGCCAGCCCACCGGCGGTCTGGAACGCCATGTCGGAGGAGTCGACGCTGTGCGCCTTGCCGTCGAACAGCGTGACCCGGATGTCGACCACCTGGTTGCCGGTGGCGACGCCGCGCTGCATCTGGGCGACCAGGCCCTTCTCGACGCTCGGGATGAACTGCCGTGGCACGGCGCCGCCGACGACCTTGTCGACGAACTCGAACCCGGACCCGGACGGCAGCGGCTCGACCTCGATCTCGCAGATGGCGTACTGGCCGTGTCCGCCGGACTGCTTGACGTGCCGACCACGGCCCTTGGCGCCGCGGGCGAACGTCTCTCGCAGCGGGACCTTCACGTCGATCCGATCCACCTTGACGCCGTAGCGGTCGGCGAGCCGGTCGATCAGCACGTTGGCGTGCGACTCGCCCATGGTCCACAGGACGAGCTGCCGGGTCTCGACGTTGTTCTCGACGCGCAGCGACGGATCCTCGGCGGCGAGCCGGCTCAGTGCCTGGGACAGCTTGTCCTCGTCGGACTTGGTCTGCGCCTCGACGGCGAACGGCAGCAGCGGGTCGGGCATCGACCACGGCTCCATGACGAGCGGCTTGCTCTTGTCCGAGATGGTGTCGCCGGTCTCGGCCTTGCTGAGCTTGGCGACCGCGCAGACGTCGCCGGCGATGGCCTTGGTGAGGGGCTGCATCGACTTGCCGAGCGGCCCGGACAGGCCGCCGATGCGCTCGTCCTCGTCGTGGTCCACGTGACCGGTGTCGCCGCGGCGGAACTCCGACGAGTGCCCGGACACGTGGACGGCGGCCTCCGGACGCAGCGTGCCGGAGAAGACGCGGACCAAGGACACCCGACCGAGGTACGGGTCGCTCATCGTCTTGACGACCTCTGCCAGCAGCGGACCGTCCGGGTCGCACGTCAGGTCGCTCATCGCGGCGCCGGCGGTCGTGTAGACCGACGGCATCGCGTGCTCGGCGGGACCGGGGAAGCCGCGGGTGACGATCTCGTCGAGCTCCGCGACGCCCATCCCGGTCGTGGCGGCCAGCGGGATCACCGGGAAGAAGCTGGCCCGGGCGACGGCCGTCTCGAGGTCGTCGACCAGGGTGTCGAACGGGACCTCCTCGCCCGACAGGTAGCGGTCCATGAGGCCCTCGTCCTCGGACTCCTCGATGACCGCCTCGATCAGGTCGCCGCGGGCCGACTCGATCTCCGCCTGCTCGGCCTCGTCCGGCTCGCGCTGCTTGCGCTCGCCGCTGGAGTGGTCGTAGACCTGCTGGCTCAGCAAGCCGGCGAGCGCGGACCCGTCGGCGACCGGCAGGTACAGCGGCATCGCCTTGGTGCCGAACGCGTCCTGGACGGCGCTCACCGTGCCGCTCCAGTCGGCCCGGTCGTGGTCGAGCTTGGTGATGGCGACGGCCCGCGGCATGCCGACCATCTCGCACTCGTGCCAGAGCATCTGGGTGGCGCCGTCGAGCGGCTCGCTCGAGGAGACGACGAACAGGGCGCAGTCGGCGGCTCGTAGGCCGGCGCGCAGCTCGCCGACGTAGTCCGCGTACCCCGGGGTGTCGATCAGGTTGACCTTGACGTCGCCGGTGACGTACGGCATCACCGACAACCCGACGGAGCGCTGCTGCTTGTGCTCGGCCTCGTCGTGGTCGCTCACGGTGGTCCCGGCCTCGACCGAGCCCGGTCTGGTGATCACTCCGTGCGCCAGCAGGACGTGCTCGACGAGCGTCGTCTTGCCGCCGCCCGAGGGTCCGACCAGCACGACGTTGCGTATCTGGTCCGGGCGATCCACGGTGGGAGCGGGCCCGTCGGCACCAGCCGGGCCCGATGCTCTGTCGGCCATGACCATCCTCCGTCCTCCGCGACCACCAGGACCGGCCCAGTGGATGACTGTGCGGCTGTGACTGTGGTCCAGCCAACACAACACCGGTCGCGCCCCCGGCACAACCCCTTCGCCCCTTTCGCGACGTGCAATCTCGGCCCGAACGGGTGGGCGATACCATCGACCCGCCGAGCCGCGGAGTTGTCGGCGCCAGGCGACGTCGGGGCGTCGTCGACGGTTGACATCTCCGGGCCACGCCGCCGATCGAGTCCGACTCTGGAGATCGCCTCGCCATGCTGGAACGGTTCCACCAGTTCTGGATCTGGCTGCTCGGGCCGATCGCCCGCCTCCTGATGAGGCTGGGCGTGAGCCCCGACGCGGTCACGTTCGTCGGCACGGTCGGGGTCAGCGCGGGCGCGCTGGTGTTCTTCCCCCAGGGCGAGCTGTTGATCGGCGTGCTCGTCATCACCGCGTTCGTGTTCTCGGACATGATCGACGGCTACATGGCCCGCGAGCTCGGCCGTACGTCGAAGTGGGGAGCGTTCTGGGACTCGACCCTCGACCGACTCGGCGACGCGGCCATCTTCGGCGGCCTCGTGCTCTACTTCGCCGACCACGAACGCGACATGGTGCTCGCCTCGGTCGCGCTCTACTGCCTCGTCATGGGATCGGTGACGTCGTACGCCCGGGCCCGGGCCGAGAGCCTCGGTATGACGGCCAAGGGCGGTATCGCCGAGCGCGCCGACCGACTGGTGTCGATCCTCGTGATGACCGGCTTCTCTGCCCTGCTCGACCTGCCGATCCTGCTCACGATCACCCTGTGGGTGCTGGCGGCCGCGAGCACGATCACGGTCGTGCAGCGGATGCTGATCGTGCGGGCGCAAGCCGTCCGTGCCGACGCGGACGCGCCTGGCTCACGGGCCTCCGGCTCCGATGCGTCCGACGCGTCCGGCTCCGGGACCTCCAACTCCACCGGCACCTCCTGACCTCCGATGCCGGCCTCGACGCGACATGCTCTCGGGGCGTGGGCCTACCGTCTCGGGTGGTCGATCGTCTGCCACGTACCCTCGCGGCTCGTCGAGCCGACGACGGAGCGGCTGGCCGACCGGATCTGGGCCCGGCACGGACGCGCCGTACGACAGCTCGAGGCCAACCTGGCTCGCATCCACCCGATGGACGACGTGGCGCTGCGCCGACTCAGTCGTCGGGCGATGCGGTCCTACCTGCGCTACTGGACCGAGGTGTTCCGGCTGCCGCGCTGGACCCCGGAGCAGATCCGCGACGTCGTGATCCCGCACCACACCGACCGGGTCAAGGACGCGCTGCGGTCGGGCCGGGGCGTCGTCGCGGCCCTTCCGCACATGGGCAACTGGGACCTCGCCGGTGCCTGGGCGGTCGGCGACGGCATGCCGCTCACGACGGTCGCCGAGCGGCTGCGCCCGGACAGCCTCTTCGACGACTTCGTCCGTTATCGACGCCGGCTCGGCATGGAGGTGCTCGCGCTGACCGGGGGACCGCCGCCCCGGCCGGTGCTGGAGCAGCGGCTGCGCGAGGGCCGGTTCGTCTGCCTGCTCGCCGACCGTGACATGTCGCGGCACGCGGCAACCGTGCCGCTGCTCGGCGAGCCGGCGCGACTGCCGATCGGGCCGGCTCTGCTCGCCCAGTGCACCGACGCGCTGCTGCTCCCCGTCACGACCGCGTACGAAGGGCGTCACATGCATCTGCGGGTCCACGAGCCCGTCGACGTCGCGACCGGCGCCGGTGCGATCGAGAAGGCGACCGCCGCGGTGGCCGACGTCTTCACCGACGCGATCCGGCGCGACCCGGCCGACTGGCACATGCTGCAGCGCGTGTTCGACGCGGATGTGGAGGCGGCCCGATGAGGCTGTACCGATGAGGGTGGGGCTGGTCTGCCCGTACTCCCTCGATGTCCCCGGCGGCGTGCAGAACCACGTCCACGACCTGGCCCTGAGCCTGCTGCGCGACGGCCACACGGTGTCGGTGCTGGCGCCGTCCGGGCAGCCGGCCGGCCTGCCGGAGTACGTCGTGCCGGCCGGTCGCGCGGTCCCCGTGCCGTACAACGGGTCGATCGCCCGGCTCACGTTCGGCCCGCTGTCGATGACGCGGGCCCGGCGCTGGCTGCGCGCCGGCGACTTCGACGTCGTCCACGTCCACGAGCCGACCACGCCGAGCCTGTCGATGCTGGCCCTGGCCGCGAGCGCGGTGCCGGTCGTCGCGACGTTCCACACCGCGACCGAGCGGTCCCGGGCGATGCTGGCCTCGGCCGGCTTCCTCGGCCCGACGCTGGACAAGATCGCAGTCCGGATCGCGGTGTCCGAACTGGCCCGGCACACCCTCGTCAGCCACCTCGGAGGGTCCGCGGTCGTCGTGCCGAACGGGCTGTTCGTCGAGCGGTTCACCGGCCGCCGGCCGAACCCCGCGTACGCCTCGCCCGGCGGCACGCTGGCCTTCCTCGGACGGTTCGACGAGCCGCGCAAGGGCCTGCCGGTGCTGCTGGAGGCGTTCGAGGGGGTGCTCGGCCATCACCCGGACGCTCGCCTCCTGGTCGCCGGCCGGGGCACCGTGTCGGACGCCCGACGGCGGCTGTCGCGGTTCAGTCGCGGCCGGGTCGAGTTCCTCGGGGCCGTCGACGACGAGACCCGGGCCGACCTGCTCGCGAGCGCCGACGCGTTCGTCGCCCCCAACCTCGGTGGCGAGAGCTTCGGCATCATCCTGATCGAGGCGATGGCCGCGGGCACCGCTGTGGTCGCGAGCGACATCCCGGCATTTCAGGCGGTGCTCGACCAGGGGCGGCTCGGCTGGCACTTCCGCAACGGCGACGCCGACCATCTCACCGACGTGATCCTCGGCGTGCTCGACGATCGCGCCGCCGCCGCGACCCGGGCAGCGGCCGGCCGGGACGCCGTGTGGCGCTACGACTGGAGCACCGTCGCCCGGCAGATCCAGCAGGTGTACGCGTCGGTGGCCGCCGTGCCGGTCAGACGTACGATGGAGGCGTACTCCATCCCCCTAACCGAGGTACGACGTGACCCAGCCTGACTCCACCAGCGCACCCGCCGCCACGGCCGACCAGGCGCCCCACACCGGGACCGCCCGGGTCAAGCGCGGCATGGCCGAGATGCTCAAGGGCGGCGTGATCATGGACGTCGTCACGGCCGAGCAGGCCAAGATCGCCGAGGACGCCGGCGCCGTCTCCGTCATGGCGCTCGAGCGCGTGCCCGCCGACATCCGCGTGCAGGGCGGCGTGGCCCGGATGAGCGACCCCGACCTGATCGACCAGATCGTCGACGCGGTGTCGATCCCGGTGATGGCCAAGGCCCGGATCGGACACTTCGTCGAGGCGCAGGTGCTGCAGGCGCTCGGCGTCGACTACGTCGACGAGTCCGAGGTCTTGACGCCGGCCGACGAGGCCCACCACATCGACAAGTGGGCCTTCACCGTGCCGTTCGTGTGCGGCGCGACCAACCTCGGCGAGGCCCTGCGGCGGATCTCCGAGGGTGCCGCGATGATCCGGTCCAAGGGCGAGGCGGGCACCGGCAACGTCGTCGAGGCGACCCGCCACATGCGGCAGATTCGGGGCGACATCCGCCGGCTCGGCAACCTCGACGAGACCGAGCTCTACGCCGCGGCCAAGGAGCTGCGGGCCCCGGTCGAGCTGGTCAAGGAGGTCGCCGAGGCGGGCAAGCTGCCGGTGGTCCTCTTCACCGCCGGCGGCATCGCGACCCCGGCCGACGCCGCGATGATGATGCAGCTCGGCGCCGAGGGCGTCTTCGTCGGCTCCGGCATCTTCAAGTCCGGCGATCCGGCCAAGCGGGCCGAGGCGATCGTCAAGGCGACCACGTTCTACGACGACGCGGAGATGGTCGCCAAGGTCTCCCGCGGGCTCGGCGAGCCGATGGTCGGCATCAACCTGGACGACCTGGGCGAGTCCGAGCGCCTGGCCGGGCGCGGCTGGTGAGGCTGCGCCTGGGCGGCAACCGCCAGGTCGATCCCGTCCGGCGGCTGCACGACTACGCCCGCGTCCAGCGGCGGGCCGGGTTCCTCGACGAGTCGGAGCTGCTCGCCGACGTGACCCAGATCGCGGCCGAGGACGTCGACCCGGAAGCGGCGGCCCGGCTGGCCCGCGAGGCGATCGCGGCCGCGGAGGCGGCGTACGAGACGGAGCGGGCCGACTGGCCCGCAGTCACCGACCACGATCGGCTGCGCGCGGCGTTCGAGGAGCTGGACCGACGCGGGATCGTGGTCCTGCAGGCCGTCGAGGACCACTGGGCGGCCGAGCGGCTGCTGGCGCGGCATCGCGATGCCGGGACGCCGGTCCGTGGCGTCGCCTGGTTCACCGCACCCGACGTGTGGCACGCGATCGACCACGGCATGCTCGAGTTGAACGTTTGGCACGGCGACAGCGCCAACGTCGCACCCGGCGACGCCCTGCTCGACGAGGTCATCGCGGTGCTCGCCGCGCAGGACCTGGAAGGCCATTTCGACGAGGGCCGCATCGAGGTGTCGGCGTACTGGCAGCGCCGGCTCTGACGGAGGACGGACATGGCGTACCGCTCGACGATCGTGATCGGACTGGCCGCCGTCGTGCTGGCCGCGCCGACCGCGGCCGATGCCGACACGATCACCGGCACGAGCGGCGACGACCGGCTCGTCGGGACCGCCCGAGCCGACCGGATCTGGGGCCTCGCCGGCAACGACACACTGCTGGGTCGGGACGGCGTGGACACCGCGTCCGGTGGCGCCGGTCGCGACGTCGTCCGCGGCGGGCCCGGGGCCGACGTGCTGTACGCGCGGGGCGGCCGCGACCGGGTGTACGGCGACCGCGGCGCCGACCACATCCGGGTCAACGGCGGGGGACGCGACGTCGTCCGGTGCGGGCCCGGCTACGACACGGTCTGGGTCGACCGACGCGACGTCCGTCGCGGCTGCGAGTTCGTCGAGGTCCTGCCGATCGGCTGAGCGCCGGTCCCGACGGATCGCCCGGCTAGCCTGGAGGCACGACCTCTCGGGCCCCTCCCGCATGCGAAAGGAGCCGCGGCATGACGACGCCCACGATCGGCGTTCTCGCCCTGCAGGGCGACGTACGCGAGCACCTGCGCATGCTGACCGGCGCGGGTGCCACGGCGGTGCCCATACGCCGGCCCGACGAGCTCGCCGCCGTCGACGGGCTCGTGCTGCCCGGCGGCGAGTCGACGACGATGCACAAGCTCGCGGTCGCATTCGACCTGTTCGAGCCGCTGCGCGAACGGATCCGCGACGGCATGCCCGCCTTCGGCACGTGTGCCGGGATGATCCTGCTCGCGGACCGGATCGAGGGTGGTATCGAGGGTCAGGAGACGCTCGGCGGGCTCGACATCACGGTCCGCCGCAACGCCTTCGGCCGGCAGGTCGACTCGTTCGAGGCCGATCTCGACTTCGCGGCCTTCGACTCGCCGTTCCATGCGGTGCTGATCCGGGCCCCCTGGGTCGAGAAGGTCGGCGCCGGGGTCGAGGTTCTCGCCCGGATCGGGTCCGGGCCCGACGCGGGTAGGATCGTCGCCGTACGCCAGGGTCCGGTCCTCGCGACGTCGTTCCATCCGGAGATCAGCGGCGACGACCGGCTGCATCGACACTTCGTGAGCCTGGCCCGCGCCGAGCAGCTGAGCGCTGAGCAGGACGACGCCGGGGGGTACAGCGCCGAGCAGCCCAGCGCCGAGCAGAGTTGAGGAGATCGCATTGTCCGGCCACTCCAAGTGGGCCACCACCAAGCACAAGAAGGCCGTCGTCGACGCCCGGCGAGGCAAGCTGTTCGCCAAGCTGATCAAGAACGTCGAGGTCGCGGCCCGGAAAGGCGGCGGCGACCCGGCCGGCAACCCGACGCTCTACGACGCGATCCAGAAGGCGAAGAAGTCGTCGGTCCCCAACGACAACATCGACCGGGCCGTCAAGCGTGGCGCTGGCCTGGAGGCCGGGGGAGCGCAGTACGAGACGATCATGTACGAGGGCTACGCGGCGGGCGGGGTCGCGATCCTCATCGAGTGCCTCACCGACAACCGCAACCGGGCCGCGATGGAGGTCCGGACCGCGATGAAGACCGGCGGCGGCTCGATGGCCGATCCCGGGTCGGTGTCGTACATGTTCTCCCGCAAGGGCGTGGTCATCGTGCCGCGCCGGCAGGAGCAGGGTGCGGTGACCGAGGACGACATCCTGCTGGCCGTCATCGAGGCCGGCGCCGAGGAGGTCAACGACCTCGGCGAGTCGTACGAGGTCGTCTGCGAGCCGACCGACCTGGTCGCCGTCCGCACCGCGCTGCAGGAGGCCGGGCTCGACTACGACTCGGCAGAGGCGTCGTTCGTGCCGTCGATGACCGTCGAGATCGACGCCGACGTCGCCGGCCAGGTGCTCCGGCTGATCGAGGCGCTCGAGGACTCCGACGAGGTACAGAACGTGTTCGCGAACTTCGACGCACCCGACGAGGTGCTCGAGCAGGTCGGCTGAGAGGAGCCGTCATGATCCGATCGGTGCGGCGGGCACTCGTCGCGGTTACGGCGGCGGCCGTGGTCCTGCTGCCCGCGCTCGCGTACGCCGATCTCATCGAGGGCGGCCCCGGCAACAACGAGCTGGTCGGGACGCCTCGGGCCGACCGGATCTTCGGCTTCGGCGGCGTCGACGAGCTGCTCGGCCGCGGCGGCAACGACCGGATGTTCGGTGGCGCCGACAGCGACGACCTGCTCGGACAGGGCGGCGCCGACGTCGTCCGTGGTGGCGCCGGCAGCGACGACGCCGCGGGCGGTCCGGGCGCGGACGAGATGTACGGCGACTCGGGCTCCGACGACCTGCTCGCCGGCCCGGGCCGGGATGTGGCCCGAGGCGGTGGAGGCAGCGACGACATCTCGGTGGCGGGCGGCGACCGCGATCGCGTGCTCTGCGGGCCGGGCGTCGACGAGGTCCGGGCCAGCCCCAACGACAACGTCGCCGCCGACTGCGAGACCGTCGTCGGCGGCTGAGGCGGTCGTCGACGCGTGAAAGTCGTGGCCGCCGACGGCTCGACCTGGCGAGTACGCCGGTCCCTCGGGCCGCGGATCCCGCCGCGAGAGGAGCCGGCGTGATCGCTCTCGAGGGCAACCGCCGGCTCTATCGAGTGGTTCGGCACGGCGCCGTCGTCGGCTCCCTGCGGCCGCCGGGCTGGCGGTCCGACGGCGCGATCACCGTCGGCGACGCGACCTGGACGCTGACCCGCACCGGCCGCTCGTACGCCGCGCGCGGGCCGCGGTCCCAGGCGACGGGGGAGCGGACGCGGTGGAGCATCCAGTGGGACGTCGTCGGGAGCGGCGGGTCGTACCGGCTCGAGTCCGCCAGCGGCATCCGCGCCCTCGGCCGGCAGTGGCGGGTGCTGCGCGGTGGCGCCGAGATCGGGCGCAGCGACGTCCGGGGGTTCTGGACGCCCAGGGCGGCGCTCGTGCTGCCGGACGACGTGCCGCCGCTCGACCAGGCCTTCCTGCTGTGGCTCGTCCAGGACGGCATCTACCGCCGGACGAACGGGGCGGCGGCGTCGCTTCCCGCGGGCTGACCCATCCCACGCCGCGACTGCGCGGGGCTCGGCGCGTCGGCGTTCGACCGGGACGTCTCGGCACCTAGAGTGTCGAACACCTGTTCGCGCGACGACACGACACGGAGGGTCCATGCGGGTGCTCGGAGTCGATCCCGGCCTCACCCGGTGCGGAATCGGCGTCGTCGAGGGCCAGCCCGGCCGTCGCCTCGACGCGGTCGCCGTCGACGTCGTCCGTACGCCCTCCGACCTGTCGACCGCCGAGCGACTGGTCCGGATCGAGGTCGTCCTCACGGACTGGATCGAGACCCATCGACCCGACGCGGTCGCCGTCGAGCGGGTGTTCTCCCAGCACAACGTCCGGACCGTGATGGGCACCGCCCAGGTCAGTGGCGTCGCCCTGGTCGTCGCCGCCCGGCGCGGCATTCCGGTCGCGCTGCACACGCCGAGCGAGGTGAAGGCGGCCGTCACCGGCAGCGGCCGCGCCGACAAGCACCAGGTCACGACCATGGTCACCCGGCTGCTGCGGCTCCATGAGCGACCCAGCCCGCCCGACGCCGCCGACGCGCTCGCCCTCGCGATCTGCCACCTGTGGCGAGGCCAGGCCGACCGGCGGCTGGAGAAGGCACTCGCCTCCGCCGGCGCCAGACGACCGTCGGGGCGGAGCGGGTCGTGATCGCGTTCGTCCGCGGCCGGGTCGAGACCCTGACCCTGACCAGCGCCGTCATCGAGGTCGGCGGCGTCGGCATGCAGGTCTGGTGCACGCCGGGCACCCTCGCCGCGCTCCGGATCGGCGACGAGGCGACCCTCCCGACCGCCCTGGTCGTACGCGAGGAGTCGCTGACGCTCTACGGCTTCGCCAGCGTCGACGAGCGCGACGTCTTCGAGCTGCTCCAGACGGCGAGCGGGGTCGGTCCGAAGCTGGCGCAGGCGATGCTCGCCGTCCACGAGCCGGACGCCCTGCGGCGGGCCGTGTCGACCGAGGACCTCGCCACGCTCACGGCGGTGCCCGGCATCGGCCGCAAGGGCGCCCAGCGGATCGTGCTGGAGCTGAAGGACCGGCTCGGGCCGCCCGTGGCGACTCCGGCGACCGCGGCGGGCGATCGGTCGCCCGGGGCGGCGTGGCGCGACCAGGTCCACTCCGCGCTGGTCGGTCTCGGCTGGTCGGCCCGCGACTCCGACGCCGCCATCGACGAGGTGGCCGACGACTTCCCCGACGTCGACGTCGACGTCGCCGCCGTGCTCAAGGCCGCCCTCCGTACCCTGAGCAAGGCATGACCGACGCACCCGATCCCCAGCACTCGCTCGTCACGGCCGAGGCCGACGCCGACGAGCGAGCCGCCGAGGCCGTGCTGCGGCCGCGAACCCTCGACGAGCTGATCGGGCAGGAGCGGGTACGCGAGCAGCTCGCGCTCGTGCTGCAGGCGGCCCGCGCTCGGGGCCGGACGCCGGACCACGTGCTGCTGTCCGGTCCGCCCGGGCTCGGCAAGACCACGCTGGCGATGATCATCGCGGCCGAGATGTCCGCGCCGCTGCGGGTGACGAGCGGCCCGGCGCTGCAGCACGCCGGCGACCTGGCCGCCATCCTGTCCGGCGTCACCGAGGGCGAGGTGCTCTTCGTCGACGAGATCCACCGGATGGCGCGACCCGCCGAGGAGCTCCTCTACATGGCGATGGAGGACTTCCGCGTCGACGTCGTCGTCGGCAAGGGCCCCGGCGCGACGGCGATCCCGCTGGAGATCCCGCGGTTCACCCTGGTCGGCGCCACGACCCGGACCGGGCTGCTGCCGAGTCCGCTGCGGGACCGTTTCGGGTTCACCGCGCAGCTGGAGTTCTACGCCGCGGGCGAACTGCGCCGGATCGTCGACCGGTCGGCCCGGCTGCTCGAGGTCGACGTGACCGGCCCGGGCGCCGACGAGATCGCCGGCCGCTCCCGGGGTACGCCGCGGATCGCCAACCGGCTGCTGCGTCGGGTTCGCGACTTCGCCGAGGTACGGGCCGACGGCGTCGTCGACGAGTCGATCGCGCGGCAGGCGCTCGAGCTGTACGAGGTCGACGAGCTCGGCCTCGACCGGCTCGACCGCGCCGTGCTCGATGCGCTGTGCCGCCGGTTCGGTGGCGGCCCGGTCGGGCTCGGCACGCTCGCGGTCGCCGTGGGGGAGGAGCGGGAGACCGTCGAAGAGGTTGCCGAGCCGTTCCTCGTCCGCTCCGGGCTGCTCACTCGCACGCCCCGTGGCCGGCTCGCCACCCCGGTCGCCTGGTCGCACCTCGGGCTGACGCCACCGGCCGGGCCCGAGACGCTGCCCTGGGACTGACATCCGCCCCCGCGATGTGGGGAAGGTCTCGCCGCGTGGTTACACTGCCTGCCTGGCCGGGATTCACGGCCCGGTCCCATCGTGCCTCGAAGAACAGGAGCCCCACGCGTGTCCGGAGACCAGCTCGGAGCGCTGCTGCCCCTGCTGCTGCTCGTCCTCGTCTTCTGGTTCCTGGTGCTGCGTCCGGCCCGCAACCGGCAGCGCCAGATGGCCAATCTGCAGGCCGAGCTCGCCGTCGGTGCGGACGTCATGCTCACCAGCGGCGTGTTCGGCAAGGTGACCTGGCTGGGGGACGAGACCCTGCGGGTCGAGATCGCACCGGAGACGACGATCCGAATCCACCGGCAGGCGATCGGGAAGGTCCTGAGCGACGAGGAGTCGATCCGGATGGCGAGCGAGAGCTCGGACGTCACGGACCGCGACGACGCGTCCCCGGACGACGCTTCGTCGGACGACGACTCCTCCGAGGGCACCGAGTCGACGGCTAGCCGCGAGTCGCGAGAGAAGGGGGACTGACGACCGGTGGCCACCAAAGCCTCCCGGCCGGGGCGGATCCTGATCGCCTTCGGTCTCGTGACCGCCGCGCTCTATGCCGGTGTCGCCGCCGCCGGCGACTGGACGCCGCGACTCGGACTCGACCTGCAGGGCGGCACCCGCATCACCCTGCAGGCCAAGACGGAGGCCGGCGGTCAGCCGCCGGCCGACCAGATGGAGGAAGCCAAGGACATCATCGAGCAGCGGGTCAACGGCCGCGGCGTCACCGAGGCCGAGGTCGCGGTGCAGGGCGACGACCAGATCATCGTCGAGATCCCGGGCCAGGAGCGGCAGGGAATCGCCGACCAGGTCGGCCAGACCGCGAAGCTCTACTTCCGGCTGGTGTGGGCGGCGCAGGCGCCCCCGACGAGCCAGCCGGTGCCGCAGCAGCCGGCCGTCACCCTGCCGCCGGAGCCGCAGGACACCGAGACCGCGCCGACCGAGGACGAGACGACCGGCAGCAACCGGGTCGCCCCGGGCTTCGGCGCCGCCGACCCGACGGACGGCCCGACCGACGGCACGGACGACCAGACCGGCACGGATGAGGGCGGCACCACCAACGAGGGCGGGGTCGACTGGGGGGCGATCACCCAGGAGCAGTCGATCGAGATCGCCAACAGCGCTGCCAGCACCGGCACCGGCACCGCGCCCGAGGGCTACGAGGCCGCCTTCGACGCGCTCGTCCAGCAGATGAACGAGTTCGACTGCCCGGCCGGAGGCGCCGCCCCTGACGTCAATGACGTCGCGGGCGAGCCGCTCGTCACGTGCGACGAGGACGGCGCGAAGTACGTCCTCAGCCCCGCGCTGATCGAGGGCACCCAGCTCGACGACGCGAACGCGACGATCCCGCAGCAGGGCGTGGGCTGGGAGGTCAACCTCGATCTCAACGACGACGCAACCGGCACCCTCGCCGACCTCAGTCGGGGCATGGTCGGCCAGCAGTCACAGTTCGCCATCGTGCTCGATGGTCAGGTGCTGTCGGCGCCGACGTTCGACGCCGTGATCTCCGACGGCAACGCCCGGATCTCCGGCGACTTCGACCAGGAGTCGGCGGAGTCGCTGGCGAACTCGCTGAAGTACGGTGCGCTGCCGTTGGAGTTCGAGATCGGAGGCGAAGGCGGCGGTGGCGGCGTGACGGTCGAAGGGCCGTCGCTCGCCGGCAACCAGCTCGACGCCGGGATCCTGGCCGGAGCGTTCGGCCTCGCCCTCGTCATCGGGTACTGCCTGGTCTACTACCGCGGCCTCGGCATCGTCGTCGTCGCGTCGTTGGGGGTCGCCGCGGCGTTGACGTACGCGATGGTCCTGCTGCTCGGCAGCGGCATGGGCTTCGCGCTCACGCTGCCCGGGATCGCCGGCCTGATCGTCGCGGTCGGCATCACCGCCGACTCCTTCATCATCTACTTCGAGCGGATCCGTGACGAGGTCCGCGACGGCAAGTCCTTGCGGGTAGCGGTCGAGACCGGTTGGTCGCGGGCGTTGCGTACCCTCATCGCCGCCGACGCGGTCTCGTTCCTCGCCGCGGTGGTCCTCTACATCTTCGCGATCGGCGTCGTGCGCGGCTTCGCGTTCGCGCTCGGGCTCAGCACCCTGATCGACGTCTTCCTCACGATCTGCTTCACCAAGCCACTGGTGTCCTTGCTGGCGCGGACGAAGTTCTTCGGCGAGGGCCACCGGCTGTCCGGTTTCGACGCGGGGCACCTCGGCATCGAGGGACGCAGCGTGTCGCGGATGGCGACGACCGCTCGAGGGGAGGCGTAGCGGATGGGCCGGCTCAGCACGCTCGGGCAGCGTCTCTACACCGGCAGAGTCTCGATCGAGTTCGTCGGCCGACGCCGGATCTGGTACACGATGTCGGCGATCATCGTCGTCCTCGCCGGCAGCGGCCTCCTGGTCAACGGCATCAACCAGGGCGTGGAATTCCGCGGCGGTGTCGAGTTCACCGCCCAGATCGACCCGACCGACGAAAACGTCGAGGCATTGCGCGATGCCACCGTCGACTCGGGGGTGGAGGTCGGCGACCCGATCGTCGCGACGTCGGGCAACGAGGCGATCCGGGTCCAGGTCGAGCCACTCAGCAACGCGGAGTCGGCCCAGGTCAGGCGAGCGCTGATCGATGCGGGCGCGAGCGATGTCAGCCTGAGCTCGATCGGACCCCAGTGGGGACAGGAGGTCGCCGACAGCGCGCTGCGCGGCCTCGTGATCTTCCTCGGCCTCGTCATCCTGTTCATCTGGGCGTACTTCCGCGAGTGGAAGATGTCCGTCGCGGCGATCGTGGCACTGCTCCACGACATCGTGATCACGGTGGGCTTCTACGCCTGGTCCGGGTTCGAGGTGACGCCCGCGACCGTGACCGGGTTCCTGACCATTCTCGGCTTCTCGCTGTACGACACGGTCGTCGTCTTCGACAAGGTGCGGGAGAACACCCACAAGTTCGAGCTCAACACCAACCGTACGTATGCGGAGCAGGCCAACCTCGCGGTCAACCAGACCCTGGTGCGGTCGATCAACACGTCGATCACGGCACTGATCCCAGTGGGATGCATCCTCGCGGTCGCCGTCATCGTCTTGGGCACCGGGCCGCTGAAGGACCTGTCGCTCGCGCTCTTCGTCGGCATGGCCGCCGGCACGTTCTCGTCGATCTTCATCGCGACGCCGCTGGCCGTGCAGCTGAAGGAGCGCGACCCGTTGGTGCGGCAGCACACCAAGCGGGTGCTGGCCCGGCGGGCCAAGCTCGCCGCCCAGCCGGTGCCGACCGCGGAGCCGGACGAGGAGGGCACCGAGCCGGCGGCGGTCGCGCCGGCGCCGCCGGCCACGCCGAGCCGGCAGGTGACCGTCTCTCGGTCGTCGAAGCGCACCCAACCGCAGCGGTCCAGCCGCTCCCAGCGCAAGCGTCGCTGATTCGATGAGCACGCCGCTGGACGCCCTGCTCGACGGGCTGATCCGCGACGTACCGGACTACCCGCAGCCGGGCGTGGTGTTCAAGGACATCACGCCGCTGCTCGGCGACCGGACCGCCTTCGCCGCCTGCGTCGACGCCCTGGCCGCCGCCGGGGAGAAGCTCGCCGACGGGCCGATCGACAAGGTCGTCGGCATCGAGGCCCGTGGATTCATCCTCGCGGCACCGGTGTCACTGGCGCTCGGTGCCGGCTTCGTTCCCGTCCGCAAGGCCGGCAAGCTGCCCCACGAGACGTACGCGGTGTCGTACGCGCTGGAGTACGGCGAGGCGACCCTCGAGGTGCACAAGGACGCGTTCCGGTCGGAGGACCGGGTCCTCGTCGTCGACGACGTCCTGGCCACCGGTGGCACGGTCGAGGCCACCGTCGAGCTTGTCCACAGCTGCGGCGCCGAGGTAGCCGGGGTCGCCGTGCTCATGGCATTGTCGTTCCTTCCGGGTCGGGAGCGGCTTTCTCATCTGCCGACGGCGGTTCTGCGTACCGTCTGAGGTCGGGCGAAACGGGTAAGTCGGCCGGCCCGTAGACTGGAAGACATACCCGTCGATCCAGGTCAGGAGGGTGAGTGGCGGAGGAGCAGATCACCCAGGAGCGCATCCAGCAGGCCGAGCCGGCCTCGCCGTCGACCCCTGTGCGGATGCGCAGCCGCCTCGCGCGCCTGGGCCGCTCCTCGTCGGCCAACCCGGTCCTCGACCCGCTGTTCAGCATCGTCCGCAACACCCACCCCAAGGCCGACCTCGGGGTGATCGAGCGGGCCTACAACACCGCCGAGCGGCTGCACGCGCATCAGCGGCGGCTCAGCGGCGATCCCTACATCACGCACCCGCTCGCGGTCGCGACGATCCTCGCCGAGCTCGGTATGACGCCGCCGACCCTGTGCGCCGCGCTGCTGCACGACACGGTCGAGGACACCGCGTACACCATGCGGGAGCTCACCGACGAGTTCGGCGAGGAGATCGCCCACCTCGTCGACGGCGTGACCAAGCTGGACAAGGTCAAGTACGGCGACTCCGCCCAGGCCGAGACGATCCGCAAGATGATCGTCGCGATGAGCCGCGACATCCGGGTGCTCGTCATCAAGCTCGCCGACCGGCTGCACAACATGCGGACCCTCCGCTACCTCAAGCAGGAGAAGCAGGAGAAGAAGGCCCGCGAGGTCCTCGAGATCTACGCGCCGCTGGCCCACCGGCTCGGCATGAACACGATCAAGTGGGAGCTGGAGGACCTGGCGTTCGCGACCCTGCATCCGAAGGTCTACGACGAGATCGTCCGGCTCGTCGCGGAGCGGGCGCCGTCGCGCGAGGAGTTCCTCGACGAGGTGATCGAGGCGGTCCAGGCCGACCTGCGTACGTCGAAGATCAAGGCGACCGTGACCGGTCGACCCAAGCACTACTACTCGATCTATCAGAAGATGATCGTCCGGGGTCGCGACTTCACCGACATCCACGACCTGGTCGGCATCCGGATCCTCGTCGACACCGTCCGCGACTGCTATGCCGTCCTCGGCGTCCTGCACGCCCGGTGGAATCCGGTGCCGGGGCGGTTCAAGGACTACGTCGCGATGCCGAAGTTCAACATGTACCAGTCGCTGCACACGACGGTGATCGGGCCGCAGGGCAAGCCGGTCGAGATGCAGCTGCGCACGTTCGGGATGCACCGCCGGGCCGAGTACGGCGTGGCGGCGCACTGGAAGTACAAGGAGGACCCGGCCGAGCCGACCGAGAAGTCCAGGGGTCGCAAGCCGACTCGGGACGAGGACGGCAGCCAGTCCGAGATGGTGTGGCTGCGCCAGATGCTCGACTGGCAGCAGGAGACCGAGGACCCGGGCGACTTCCTGGAGTCGCTGCGGTTCGATCTCGGGCCCGACGAGGTCTACGTCTTCACACCGCGCGGCGACGTCAAGGGCCTGCCGGTGGGATCGACGCCGGTCGACTTCGCCTACTCCATCCACACCGAGGTGGGCAACCGCTGCATCGGCGCGCGCGTCAACGGTCGCCTGGTGCCGCTGGAGTCGCCGCTCGACAACGGCGACGTGGTCGAGGTCTTCACGTCGAAGGCGCCGGGCGCCGGACCCAGCCGTGATTGGCTCAGCTTCGTCAAGAGCCCGCGCGCCCGGACCAAGATCCGTCAGTGGTTCACCAAGGAGCGGCGTGAGGAGGCGATCGAGAAGGGCAAGGAGACGATCGCGCTCCACATGCGCAAGGAGGGCCTGCCGCTGCAGCGCCTACTCACCCACGACTCCCTCCAAGCGGTCGCCGAGACCCTGCACGTACGGGACGTGTCATCGCTGTACGCCGCCGTCGGCGAGGGCAACGTCGGCGCGCAAAACGTCGTACGCAAGGTCATCGAGCTGCATGGCGGCGACGAGGGATCGACCGAGGACCTCGCCGAGGCGGTCACCGTGCCGACCGAGGTCGATCGGCGCCGCCGGGTACGCCGGGGCGACGCCGGGGTCATGGTCCACGGCGCCAACGACCTGCTGGTCAAGCTCGCCCGCTGCTGCACCCCGGTGCCGGGCGACGACATCGTCGGGTTCGTCACCCGCGGCTCCGGTGTCTCGGTCCATCGCGGCGACTGCCCCAACGTCAAGAATCTCACCCAGGAGCCGGAGCGGCTGGTCGACGTCGAGTGGGCGCCGAACGCGCAGAGCGTGTTCCTGGTCGCGATCCAGGTGGAGGCGCTCGACCGGGCCCGGCTGCTGTCCGACGTCACCCGGGTGCTGTCGGACCATCACGTCAACATCCTGTCCGCGACCCTGCAGACCGGGCGGGACCGCGTGGCGAAGAGCAAGTTCACCTTCGAGATGGGCGACCCGAAGCACCTCGGCCACGTCCTCAAGGCGGTCCGCTCGGTCGACGGCGTCTTCGACGTCTACCGCGTCACCCAGTAACCCCCACCCCCTGGCGCCGATCCGCGGGTTTCGGTCCGCTGATCCGCGGGTTTTGGTGCGTCCATCCGTGAGTTTCGGTCTGCCGATCCGCGGGTTTTGGTGTGCCGATCCGTGAGTCTTGGTGTGCCGATCCGTGAGTATGGTGCCCGCGTCACCACAGCCGAGGAAGGTGCGGCACCAACCCGAGATACTCTCCGACCTGGCGCTCGAAGGAGTCGTCCTTACCCAAGATGTCGTCGCTGCGGTTGACCAGGATCCGCCAGCCCAGCGTTTCCCGGAGGTAGTTCCGCTTCGCCTCATCATCGGCACGGTCGTCGTCGTGGTCGTGGAACTCCCGACCGTCGTACTCCATGCCCACCCGATGTAATGGATATGCGTGGTCGAGTCGAGCGATGACTCGGCCCTTGTGGTCGTACACCTGAAACTGCGGAGTTGGTCGCGGGTAGCCGGCGTCGGTGAGTCGCAGGCCTTGCCACGTCTCGCCGACGGACTCATGGAGCGGCTCGATGAGCGCGGCCAACTCGCGGGCCTGGACGATTCCCGGATAGCCCTTCAGTCGCTCGAGGAACCGGCGCACCTCTTCGGAGGTGATCAGCCCGGCGCGAGCCATGGCGTCGGCCGCGGAGAGTGCGTACGGCCGGCGCAGCGTGCGGAGCAGGTCAGCGCTGGTCCGTACCGGCGTGGTGAGACGGAGCCCGTGCAGTTCGACGATGTCAGATTCGGGGAGGTAGCCCTCGATGCATCGAACGCCCTGAATGGTGCAGCGGGTCGAGCCATGGGGCACAACGCACGTCGGTACGAAGTTGAACCGATCGGCAGGCGGCACGGTGTCCGTGTCGAGCAGCCACGCGCTGGTGCAGCCGTAGAGCACGCCATGCGGCGGCATGACCAGATGGAGTGCCGTTGCCCGAAGCTCTCGCGAGTCCGGTACGTCGACCGCGACGTACACCCGGCGGAACATTCGGCGGATCTGATGGTCGCGAAGGAGCGTCCGCACCTTGGTCCAGGACAATCCGAGGCGGTCCAGTTGATCGCTCCGAAAGGGCAGGCCGTCGTTGATGAGAGTTCCCATGTCCTCAGGGTGGTGCGTTCGAGAGCCATGCGCGCTCGTTATCCACAAGCACGCCAGAACTCACGGATCGCCGCACCAGAACTCACGGATGGACGCACCAAAAGTCGCGGATCGGCACACCAGAACTCGCGGATGGGGCAGGTGGGGCGGATCGGCGGGGCAGATGGGGCGGATGGGCGGGAGGGTGGGGTCAGACGGCGACGGCGTCGGCCCAGATGTCGAGGGCGTCGGAGACCTGCTCGGACGTGACGACCAGCGGCGGAATCATCCGGACGACGTTGCCGAAGGCCCCGCACGTGAGCAGCAGCAGCCCTCGCGCCCCCGCGGCCTGCTGCGCTCGGGCCGCCGCAGCCGCGTCCGGCTCGCCGTCGGGACCGACGAACTCCGATCCGAGCATGAGGCCGAGGCCGCGTACGTCGCCGATCCCGACCGCATCGGTCGCGACCTTGCGCAGTCCGTCGGCGAGCTCGGCACCTCGTGCGGCGGCGTTGGCGACCAGTCCCTCGGCCTCGATCACGTCCAGGGTGGCCAACGCCGCCGCACATGCCACGGCGTTGCCACCGTACGTGCCGCCCTGCGAGCCCGGCCAGGCCCGGGACATCAACGCCGAAGGCGCGGCGATCGCCGACAGCGGGAAGCCGCTCGCGAGGCCCTTGGCCGTGATCACGACGTCGGGCAGCACGCCGAAGTGGTCGTGGCCCCAGAACCGTCCGGTCCGGCCGAACCCGGTCTGCACCTCGTCGACGATCAGCAGGATGCCGTGCCGGTCGGCGCGCTCGCGAAGGCCGGCGAGGAACTCCGCGTTGGCCGGGACGTAGCCGCCCTCGCCGAGCACCGGCTCGACGACGAACGCGGCGGTCTCGGCGGGCGCGGACTGTGACGCCAGCACGTAGTCGAGCTCGCGCAGCGCGAACCGGGTCGCGGTCTGCTCGTCCCAGCCGTACCGGAAGCCGTAGGGGAACGGCGACACCACGACACCGCTCATCAGCGGCCCGAACCCGGAGCGGAACTTCGTGCCCGACGTCGTCATCGACGCGGCACCGATGGTCCGGCCGTGGAAGCCGCCCTGGAACACGATCACGTTGCTCCGCCCGGTCGCGTGCCGGGCCAGGCGCAGCGCCGCCTCGACGGCCTCGCTCCCGGAGTTGACGAAGAACAGCGTGTCGAGCGGAGCGGGCAGCACGTCGGACAGCCGCTCGGCCAGCGTCAGCAGCGGCCGGTGCATGACGGTGGTGTACTGCCCGTGGATCAGGGTCGCGACCTGACGCTGCGCGGCCTCGACGACGCGCGGATGGCAGTGGCCGGTGCTGGTGACTCCGATGCCCGCGGTGAAGTCCAGGTAGCGACGGTCGGACTCGTCCCAGAGGTACGCACCGGCGCCGCGCGCGGCCAACACGGGAGTGGCCTGCTTGAGGAGAGGGGAGAGTTCGGCCATGGCATGCCCCGATCGATCAATGGTCGATTGTTGACAATCCGACCCTACGTCGAGATGCGTCGCCGAAGCCAGCGCCGCTAGATTTCGTGCCATGCGAGGACGGATCGTGCGGGCTCCCGACGGCCAGACGTGGGTGGTGCGGCGCCGATGGACCCCACGGATCGGCGACGACTCCATCTGGTCGCGGCTGCGCCGTCGGTCGCAACGCTCGGCAAAGCACGCGGACACGGCCGGGGGATACTCCCTCTTCTCGGCCTTCGTGGTCGACGACTTCGCCGTGGTCGTGCGATGGGTCGTGATCGTCGTCGTGGCGACGCTGCTGATCGTGCTCTCGGCGTTCGCGGCCGTCGTCGAGGTCGCGCTCCTGACCCTCCTCGTGATCGCCGGTGTCGTCTCGCGGGTGCTGCTGGACCGACCATGGACGATCGAAGCGGTGCCGGACGACGGCGCCAGCCTCGCGTGGCTCGAGTCGGGCTGGCGGGCCAGCACCGATCGTCGGGACCACATCGCGACCCTCCTAGAGGCGGGGATCACGCCGCCGCCGGACGTTCCGGTCACGCCCTGACCGGGTCCGGATGGTGTCGGCCGGGTACGGCGGGCTTGCACCGGCGTACTAGCGTCGGAAGCAGAGGTCGTGTCGACACCGCAGCAGCGAGAGGACGCATCCGCCATGACGAGCCCCGAACGTGAGGCGGCCGTTGTCGCCGCCGCTCCGAAGCAGTTGCTGATCGGCGATGCCTGGCGCGATGCCGAAGGCGGCGCGACCCTGCCGGTCGAGGACCCGTCGACCGGCGAGACCCTGTGCGAGGTCGCCGACGCGACGCCGGACGACGGGATCGCGGCGCTGGAGGCCGCCGCCGCGGCGCAAGGCGACTGGGCCGCGACCGCGCCACGGCGTCGCAGCGAGATCCTCTACGACGCGTTCCGGCTGCTGATGGAGCGCCAGGACGACCTGGCGCTGCTGATGACGCTCGAGATGGGCAAGCCGGTCGCGGAGGCCAAGGGCGAGGTCGCGTACGCCGCGGAGTTCCTGCGCTGGTTCTCCGAGGAGGCGGTACGGATCCACGGCGACTATGCGACCGCGCCGGACGGCCAGAGTCGCTTCGTGGTCCTGCGCCAGCCGGTCGGTCCGAGCCTGCTGATCACGCCGTGGAACTTCCCGATGGCGATGGGCGGCCGCAAGCTCGGCCCGGCGATCGCCGCCGGCTGCACGATGGTCATCAAGCCGGCCGCCCAGACGCCGCTGTCGATGCTGGCGCTGGCGGAGATCCTCCGCGAGGTCGGCCTGCCCGACGGCGTGCTCAACGTGCTCACCACCTCGAAGTCCGGTGGCGTCATGGAGCCGCTGATCCGCGACAGCCGGGCCCGCAAGCTCTCGTTCACCGGGTCGACCGGTGTGGGCCGGATGCTGCTGGAGCAGTCGGCCGACCAGGTGCTGCGGACCTCGATGGAGCTCGGCGGCAACGCGCCGTTCCTGGTCTTCGACGACGCCGACCTCGACGCCGCGGTCGACGGCGCGATGCTGGCGAAGATGCGCAACATCGGCGAGGCCTGCACGGCGGCCAACCGGTTCTACGTCCAGTCCGGTGTCGCGGAGGAGTTCGGTCGCCGGATGGCCGACCGGATGGGGGCGCTGCGGGTCGGCCGTGGGACCGAGGAGGGCGTCGACGTCGGACCGCTCATCGACGACGCCGGCCGCGACAAGGTCCAGTCGCTGGTCACCGATGCGGTCGAGCACGGCGCCGAGGTCATGACCGGCGGCGATCAGGTCTCCGGGGCCGGGTACTTCTACCAGCCGACGGTGCTGACCGGAGTCCCGACCGACGCCCGGATGCACCAGGAGGAGATCTTCGGCCCGGTCGCGCCGATCACGGTGTTCGACGACGAGGACGAGGTCGTCGCGGAAGCCAACGACACGCCGTTCGGCCTCGTGTCGTACCTCTTCACCAGCAATCTCGACCGCGGGCTGCGGGTGAGCGAGCGCCTCGAGGCCGGCATGGTCGGCCTCAACCGAGGGATCGTGTCCAACCCGGCGGCGCCGTTCGGCGGCGTGAAGCACTCGGGGCTCGGTCGCGAGGGCGGTCGGCTCGGCATGGACGAGTTCCTCGAGGTGAAGTACGTCAACATCACCGTGCCGTGACGTCAGACCGAGGCGGCTGACTTCCGTCGGCGGCGCGGCTTGGCCCGGTCCGGAACGAGCCGGCGCAGCGCGTCGTCGGTGTGCGCGGTCAGCAGTCGCTCGAGCCGTCGCCGGTCGCCGACCCGCACCGCCTCCACGATCGCGCCGTGCTCGGCCACCACGTCGATCGGGAGGTAGTCGGTCAGCTCGAGCGCCGTGAGGCACATCCGGGTCTCGGCCAGCAGCGTGTCGTGCATCCGCTGGAGTCGGGGGCTGCCGGCCTCGGCGACGAGCGTCTGATGGAAGCGCAGGTCGGCGTCGCTGAGCGCCTTGGCGTCGGATCGCTTGGCGGCGCGCGTCATCACGTCGAGTGCCTTCTGGAGTGCGGCGGCGCCACGTTCGGGATCGCGCCGCAGGAGTGCCTCGACCGCGGCCCGCTCGACGGCCGTGCGGGCGAGGTAGATGTCGTAGACGTCGTCCGCGGTGAGCTCGATGACGAAGAGGCCGCGGTTGGGCTCGCTGCGGAGCAACCCCTCCTGGACGAGTCGTTGCATCGCCTCGCGCAACGGACCACGGCTGACGCCCAGCCGGTTGGCCAGCTCCGCCTCGCCGAGCTGGGCACCGGGCTGGAGGGAGCCGTGGATGATGGCGTTGCGGAGCTGGCGGGCGATGACGCTGGCGGTCGACTCTCGAGTGATCCGTGCGAGATGGCTGTCGTCTGCGGTCATGTGTCGTGGCTCCCTACGCGCGACGAGACGCCGGCCCGAAACAGCGCTCCCAGATCGTCATGCCCCGGAGTTCGGCCGGCGAGGCGCAGGCCCTCCCATACGGTCACCTGGTTGGCGGTGAGTACGGGCTTGCCGGCGGCCGCCTCCAGCTCGTCCAGCCACGCGACGGTATGCAGCGCCGTGTCGGGCACGAGCACGGCGTCGGCGGCCCCGTGGTCGATCGACGCCACCAGTCCGAACGGCCCGTCGCGGCCCAGCGTGCCGACCTCCTCGGCCGTGACGATGTCCGCGCTGGACGACCCGACCACGTCGATCTCGCCAGCTCCGAGGAACTCGACGAACCGGTCCACGACCTCGCGCGGGTACGTCGCGGCGATCGCGACCCGACGTACACCGAGGGCGTGGATCGCGTTGACGAAGGCGATCGACGTACTCGACGCGGGACATCCGAGGCGGGTGGCGATCGCCTCGACCTGGGCGCGGGCGCCGTCCCATCCGAAGACGAAGCTGCCGCTCGTACAGGCCCACACGACGGCGTCCGGAGCGTGCACTCGGAGCTCCTCGGCGCCCTCGGCGAGTCGCGCGGTCGAGCCCAGATCGAGCAACGCGTCGACTCGGTGGGCATCCTCACCGACCGACGTGTGGACCACCGGCAACCTCACGTCGGAGCCCAGAATCCCTTGCAGCAAAGGGAAATCGTCTTCAGCGGCGTATCCGGGATAGAGCAGTCCCACTGTCGTCGTCGGCATCGCGTTGGCCCTGTTCTGCCAGCTGCGTGGCGCGTCTCGTGGGCGAGGTGCCCGGGATGTCTGGCCGATTGTTGACAATGGTACAGGCCGTCGATAGCTTGCGTTCTCAGCGCGATCCGGTGTCAACGCCCTCGTGGGGAGTGGTTTCGTGGCTGAGCATCCGCTGGTCTCCCGATCCCTCAACCGCCGGAGCTTCCTGCGCGGTGGTGTCTCGGCCGGAGCCCTTCTCGGCGGTGCGGCGCTGCTCGGCGGCACCGGCTGCAGCAAGGCCAACCTGACCGGCAACACGCTGCAGCGGATCCAGGACGAGGGCACGGTCCGCGTCGGATTCGCCCAGGAGCTGCCCTACGGGTACGTCGACATCGAAGGCGATCTGGTCGGTGAGTCGCCCGACGTCGCCCGAGCGGTGTTCGAGCGGATGGGCATCTCCGACATGGAGGGCAAGCTCACCGGGTTCTCCGGCCTGATCCCGGCGCTCCAGGCGGGCTATGTCGACGTGGTCGCGGCCGGCATGTTCATCACGGCCGACCGGTGCGCCGCGGTCGCGTTCTCCGAGCCGGACTACTGCGTCGAGCAGGCACTGCTCGTGCCGGCCGGCAACCCGATGGACCTGACCGACTTCGGGTCGGTCGCCGAGTCCGGCGCCACGCTGGGGCTGCTGGCCGGTGCCTTCGAGCTCGAGTACGCCACCCAGGCCGGTGTGCAGGAGGACGACGTCCTCTTCGTCCCGGACGCGGCCAGCGGCTTCGACAACGTGTCGAACGGCAGCGTGGACGCGTTCGCCCTGACCAGTCTGTCGTTGCGGTTCCTTCTGCAGAACCGGGACGAGGACGCCGAGGAGGTCGGCACCGGGCTGCAGGGCTCGGACATCTGGGTGACCGACTCGTTCGTGCCGCTGTTCGACGGCAAGCCCGACAAGGGCTGTGGCGGCTTCGCCTTCCGGCCGGACGACGAGGAGCTGCGCGTCGAGTTCAACGAGCATCTGGTCGACATCCACGAGACCGGCGAGTGGCTGGACATCGTGGCGCCCTACGGCTTCGGCGAAGCCGAGCTGCCCGACGGCCGAACCACCCAGGACCTGTGCCCCGACGCGGAGTGGTTGTGATCACGTGCTGTCAGATGTGTGGGACTACCTTCCCAACCTGCTTCGCGGCGCGCTCGTCACGCTCGAGGTCACCGGCGGGGGCATCGTCGTCGGTCTGATCGCCGCGTTCGCCTCGGGTCTGATGGCGCGATCGCCGCTTCGGGTCGTGCGATTGATCTCGCGGGTGTACGTCGAGGTCTTCCGCGGGACGTCGGCCCTCGTGCAGCTGTTCTGGATCTTCTTCGTGCTGCCGTTGCTCTTCGGCTGGCAGCTCTTCCCGATCTGGGCCGGCATCATCGCCCTCGGTCTCAACATGGGGGCGTACGGCTCGGAGGTCGTGCGCGGCGCGATTCGCGCGGTCCCACGGGGGCAGTACGAGGCCGCCATCGCGTTGAGCCTCTCGCCGATGGATCGGATGCGCCGCGTGATCCTGCCGCAGGCCTGGGTCGGGATGATCCCGCCGTTCGGCAACCTGTTCATCGAGCTCCTCAAAGGCTCCGCGCTCGTCTCGCTCATCACGGTCAGCGACCTGACCTTCGTCGGTCAGGGGCTGCGCCAGCTCGAGGGCAACACGGCGTTGATCTACACGGTCGTGCTGGTCATGTACTTCGTCATGGCCTACCTGATCACGCTCGGGATGCGATTCCTCGAGAGACGGGCCAAGGCCGCTCTCGGTCAGCGGCCGGTGGCGTCCAAGCGGCCCACTGACGTCCTTCCCCTGGAGGCCGGAGCATGATCGCCACCGCCGCCTGCACTCCAGAAGACGACGGCAAGTGGGAATGGTGCCGCGTCGACGAACTGCTGAATCCGCCGCCGGACGCGGCGTGGGAGTCCCTCTACGACGGGCTCTGGGTCACCATCCAGGCGACGATCGTCGGCGCGATCATCGCGATCGTCCTCGGCCTGGTCTTCGCCATCATGCGGCGGTCCACGGTCCGGCCGGTCAGCTGGACCGCGACCGCGATCGTCGAGTTCATCCGCAGCACGCCGCTGCTGGTGCAGCTCTTCTTCTTGTTCTTCGTCATCGTGCCGACGCTGTTCTCCGGCATGGAGGTCGAGACGCAGGCCAAGGTCGCCGGCTTCACCGGTCTCGGCCTGCACTACGCGACGTACATGTCCGAGGTCTACCGGGCCGGGATCGACGGCGTACCCAAGGGACAGTGGGAGGCCAGCACCGCGCTGAGCCTGCCCCGCACCCGCGTGTGGTCGAGCGTCATCCTGCCGCAGGCGATTCCGCGTGTCCTGCCGGCGCTCGGCAACTACGTGATCGCGATGTTCAAGGAAGTGCCGCTCCTGTTCACGATCAGCGTCACCGAGCTGTTGTTCAATGCGAACCAGTACGCGTCGACGACCTTCCAGTCGACAGAGGCGTACACCCTCGTCGGCGTCTTCTTCCTGGTCATCAGCATCATCACCGCCATCCCGATTCGACTGTTGGAGCGTCGTTATGGCCACCTCTGAACCCGTCGCCGGCACGCACCGGTCCAACGGCGCCGAGCCGCTGATCAGCTTCGACAAGGTCGTCAAGCGGTTCGGCAACCTCACGGTCCTGCGGGAGCTCGACTTCAACGTCGCGGCGGGCGAGCGAGTGACCCTGATCGGGCCGAGCGGATCGGGCAAGACGACGATCCTGCGACTCCTGATGACGCTGGAGAAGGTCACGTCCGGCTCCATCACCGTCGACGGCGACAGCCTGACCCACATGCAGAAGGGCAACAAGACCGTCCCCGCCGACGAGAAGCACTGTCGCCAGGTGCGCAAGAAGATCGGCATGGTCTTCCAGTCGTTCAACCTGTTCCCCAACATGAACGTCATGCGCAACGTCACCGAGGCGCCGATCCGCTCGCTCGGAAAGTCCAAGGCCGAGGCCGAGCAGCGGGCCAAGGAGCTGCTCGACCTGGTCGGCCTCGGGGACAAGACCAACAACCATCCGAGCCAGCTGTCCGGCGGTCAGCAGCAGCGGGTCGCGATCGCCCGGGCGCTCGCGATGGAGCCGAAGGTGATGCTGCTCGACGAGGTCACCGCGGCGCTCGACCCGGAGTTGGTCGCCGACGTGCTCAACGTGCTTCGCGACATCGCGAACACCTCGGACATGACGATGCTGATCGTCACGCACGAGATGGCCTTCGCGCGCGACGTGTCCAACCGCGTGATGATGTTCGACAAGGGTCAGATCCTCGAAGAAGGGCCGCCGGACAAGATCTTCAGCGATCCCGACCAGGACCGCACCCGGACCTTCCTCAAGGCCGTGCTCGAGGAGCACTGAGCTCCGGATCGGCCTCTGACCGCTCCAGCAGCCGCTGTCCGGGCCCGACGGCGGCCCGGCCGATCGCGGTGAGCGCCGCCCACATGGTGACCTGGTTGGCACTGAGTACGGGCTTGCCCAGGGCTTCCTCGGCGCGGGCGATGAGGTCGTACGTCGCGAGGTTGGTGCAACTCACGAAGATCGCCTCCGCGTCGACGTGGTCGGACGCGATGATCAGCTCCTGGGTGCGTTCGTACGGCACGGTCCAGATCCGACCCTCCAGGCGCAGGTCGGTCCGCGACACGGTCTCGACGCCGGCCTCGGCCAGGAAGTCCACGAGGTGGTCGGTGACGTCGCTGACGTACGGCGTGGCGATCGCGACCCGACTGGCGCCGACCTCGGCGAGCGCCTCGAGCAGCGCCCCGGACGCGGTCACGGCCCGGGCCGCGCCGCCGTCGCACATCGCTCGCCGGACCAGCTCCTCACCGGCGAGGCCGCCCAGGAAGCTCCCGGAGGTGCAGGCGTACGCGACGGCCTCCGGCTCGAGTGGCGTCAGGATCCGGGTGGCCTCCCGTACGTCGTCGACGTTGCTGACGGTGGCGGCCATCTCGACGCCGACGTGCACCGGGTAGTACGGCGTGCGCGCGATGTGCAGGGACACGTCGTCGGGCGTCCATCGCCACAGCTCCCGGTCGAGTGCGAGGTCGAACGGAGCCACTACTCCGAGATGGCGCTGGGCGGACGGCTCCGGAGGTACGCGGGCGCCGATCCCCGCCGCTGGTATGGCCATCCACCACCTCGCTCCGATGCGGCGCCGGTTCGCGGGTCTGCGCGTCGCGCCCACCGCCCGTCGGCGCGATTGTTGACAATCGTACAAACGCGTCTCTAGCGTCAACCAGGACCGGCGCGAGGGGCAACCCCCGACAGTGGAGCACAGATGCGAGGCGGCCCGATGCTCGAACCCGACCGGCCGGTCGTCGCCGCGCTGTGCGGTGGGGACCGGCTCGACGGCATGACGCCGATCGAGGCGCTGGCCGACGTGCGCTACGCCGACGCCGACGGGCTCGCCGACGCCCTGGCCGGTGCCGAGGTTCTCTTCGTCTGGAACTTCCGCTCGGCCGCCCTCCGCGACGCCTGGTCGGCCGCCGACGCGCTGCGCTGGGTGCACGTGGCGGGTGCCGGCGTCGACCGCGTGCTGTTTCCGGAGCTCGTCGACAGCCCGGTCGTCGTCACGAACTCCCGCGGCGTCTTCGACCGGCCGATGGCCGAGTACGTCCTCGCGCTGATCCTCGCCTTCGCCAAGGACCTGCCGACCAGCTGGCGGCACCAGCAGACCGAGCACTGGCAGCACCGTGAAACCGAGGACATCGTGGGCAAGCGGGCCGTGGTCGTCGGCACCGGCTCGATCGGACGCGAGATCGCCCGACTGCTCCGGGCCGTCGGCATGGAGGTGCGTGGCGTCGGGCGCACTCTGCGGCAGTCCGACCCCGACTTCGGCACGGTCACGGCCGCGAGCGACCTGGCCGACGCCGTCCGCGACGCCGACTACGTCGTTGCCGTCGCGCCGCTCACCGAGCAGACCCGCGGGATGATCGACGCCGACGTACTTCGTGCGATGCCGGCGACGGCCCGCCTGATCAACGTCGGCCGCGGCGCGCTGGTCGACGAGGACGCCCTGGTCGAGGCGCTCGAGTCCGGAGCGATCGACGGCGCCGGCCTCGACGTGTTCGGGACCGAGCCGCTTCCGGAGGGACATCCGCTCTGGCGGCATCCGAGAGTCCTGGTCTCGCCCCACCTGTCCGGCGACTCGGCGGGCTGGGGCGACCGGATCGTCGGACTCTTCGAGGCGAACCTGCGGGCCTGGCTCGCCGGAGAGCCGCTGCGCAACGTCGTCGACAAGCACCTCGGCTTCGCCGCCGTGGGTCAGGGGAGTCGGGATGGATGAGCTGGCCTTGTCGAGCGCGACCGAGTTGGTACGTCGCTACCGCGCCCGTGAGGTCTCGCCGGTCGAGGCGGTCCGGGCCGCGTTGGACCGGGTCGAGGCGTACGACTCGGCGGTCAACGCCTTCTGCCTCGTCGACCACGACAGTGCTCTCGCGGCGGCCCGCGAGTCCGAGGACCGGTGGCAGCGGGGCGAGCCGCTCGGGTTGGTCGACGGCGTTCCCACGTCGATCAAGGACCTGCTCCCGACCCGCGGCTGGCCGACCCGGCGGGGATCGCGGCTCGTCGACCCGGACCAGGCATGGGACGAGGACGCGCCGGCGACCGCGCGACTGCGTGAGCACGGCGCGGTGCTGATCGGCAAGACGACGACGCCAGAGTTCGGCTGGAAGGGCGTCACCGACAGCCTGCTGTGCGGCCCGACCGGCAATCCCTGGAACCCGACGCGGACCGCGGGTGGCTCCAGCGGTGGCAGCGCCGCCGCCGTCGCCCTCGGCATGGGAGCCCTCTCGGTCGGTACCGACGGCGGCGGCTCGGTGCGCATCCCGGCCGGGTTCAGCGGCATCGTCGGGTTGAAGCCGACGTACGGTCGGGTCGCGTTGTACCCGCCGAGCCCGTTCGGGACCCTCGCCCACATCGGTCCGATGACCCGTACCGTCGCCGACGCCGCCCTGCTGATGGACGTGATCGGACGGCCCGACGTACGGGACTGGTCCGCCGCCGAGGCACCGGCCGGCTCGTACCTCGACACCCTCGACGAGGGCCTCGCCGGGCTGCGGATCGCCTTCAGTCCGCGACTCGGCTACGTCGACGTCGAGCCCGAGGTCGCGGCGCTCGTCGTGAAGGCCGTCGGGGTGCTGGCCGAGCTCGGCGCGGTCGTCGAGGAGGTCGACCCGGGCTTCGACGATCCCGTCGAGGCCTATCACACGCTGTGGTTCAGCGGCGCCGCGAAGGTGGTGCTGGCCTACGGCGACGGCGCGGTCGACCGGATCGATCCGGGTCTGGCCGAGGCCGTCGAGCTGGGCCGCCGGTACAGCGCGCTGGACTACCTCGACGCGACGGCGGTCCGGATGGATCTCGGCGTCCGCATGGGACGGTTCCACCAGGAGCACGACGTGCTGGTGACCCCGACGCTGCCGTTGCCGGCCTTCGAGGCAGATGTGGAGGTGCCGGCGGGGTCGGACCTGAGCCGCTGGACGGGATGGACGCCGTTCAGCTACCCCTTCAACCTCACCCAGCAGCCGGCGGCCAGCGTGCCGTGCGGGCTGACCCGGTCCGGGCTGCCGGTGGGCCTGCACGTGGTCGGCCCGCGGCACGCCGACGCGCTGGTACTGCGGGCCTGCCGGGCGTACGAGGCGGCGACGTCGTGGCGATGGCCCGACCCGACGAGCGACTGGCCGGCGAGCGACGAGCCCGAGAGCGACTGGAGCGACGACCGATGACCCGACACCTGACGATCAGCCTCGACAAGCGCGGCGTCTCCTGTACGGCTCGGCTGCTCGAGGCGGAGGCACCGACGACCTGCGAAGCGGTGTGGGAGTCCCTCCCGCAGTCGGCTCAGGTGTTCCACGGCAAGTACGCCCGCAACGAGATCTACACGCTCGTGCCCGCGTTCGCCGCGCAGGAGCCGCCACTCGAAAACTCCACGGTGACGCCGATCCCTGGCGACGTGTGCTACTTCAACTTCACCGGCGGCCAGCTGCAGAACCCCGCGTACGGCTACGCGGCGCCGGGGGAGTTGGGCGCCGTTGTCGATCTCGCGCTGTTCTATGGGCGCAACAACCTGCTGATCAACGGCGACGTCGGTTGGGTGCCGGGGACCGTGTTCGCGACCGTGGTCGACGGCCTCGACACGATGGCCGCCGCCTGCAACGACCTCTGGATGCACGGCGTCGACGGCGAATCCCTCACCTTCGCCCGCACCTAACCACCCATCCGCCACCCAGACAGCGCCCATCCGTCAGTCAGGCAGCGCCGATCCGTCAGTCAGGCAGCGCCGATCCGTCACTCAGTCAGCGGCAATCTGCCACGTCACCAGAATCGAGGCCGCGGCTCGATCCCGAGGAGCCGGCCGATCTTGATCTCGTACGCCGGGTCAGTGCCGAGGATGTCGGACTTGCGTGCCGGCTCGACGCGCCAACCGAAGGCATCAGTGAGGAGGCTCCGGCGACCTTCATCGTGCTGCTGGTCCTCGCCATGGGAGTGATAGGCAGCGCCGTCGTACTCCATGGCGAGCTTGATGCCGGCGTAGGCGAGGTCGACCCGCGCGATGACCCGTCCCCTGTGGTCGACGACTTCGAGCTGCAGCTGTGGATGTGGGAAGCCGGCATCGACGATGCGCAGGCGTAGCCAGCTCTCGCCGGCCGACTCAGCCCGGGGGTCGATCAGCAGGACGAGCTCGCGCGCTTGCCGTACGCCGGGATAGCCCTTGAGGCTTTCGATCCGATCGCGAAGCTCCTCGACGGATACATGACCGGCTCGAACCATGGCGTCAGCGACCGACAGGGCAAAGGGACGACGCAGTCTGCGCATGAGGTCGACAGTGGTACGAGACGACGTCGTCATCGTGAGGCCGTCGACCACGGTGATGTCGGAGTCGGGCAAGTAGCCCTCGATGCACTGGACGGAGGAGCGCCGGGAGCGGCTCGCGCCGTGCGGCACCATGCACTGTGGTGTCAGGAGGAACCTGTCCTCGGGCTGGAACGCATCGATCTTCCGCGCCCAGGCCGCGGAGCAGCCGTAGATCACCCCATGGGGCGGCATGACCAAGGTGAGACCCTGGCAGCGCAGTTCGCGAGTGTCGGGTACGCGGGCATCGACGAGCACGCCGCGGAAGACTGATCGTACGAGCTTGAGCCGGCGGAGCTCGGCGAGCTCGTGTCGGGAGTAGTCGAGTGCGCCGGCATGGAAGCTCCGGAACGGCAGGCCGTCATTGATCAGAGCATGCATCCGCGCAGCATGACCGAAGCCGCCATCCCGGCGCGGCGGCTATCCACAGGTCCACGCTCGACCGACGGATCGCCGCTGTCTGAGTGGCGGATGGCCGCTGTCTGAGTGACGGATCGCGGCTGTCTGAGTGGCGGATGGCCGCTGTCTGAGTGACGGATCGCCGAAAAGGTTAGGAGAAGTCGGCGAGGGCTTTGCGGGCTTGGACGAGCCAGGCCTCGCGGGCCTCGATGGCCTGCTCGGCCTCACGGGCCTTCTTGTCGTTGCCGGCCGACCGGGCCTTGTCCAGGTCGGCGCGCAACCCCTCCAGCGAGGCCTCGAGCTTCTCGACCGTGTCGGCCGCCCGGGCGCGGGCCTCGGGGTTGGTCCGTGTCCAGGCGGCGTCCTCGGCGTCGCGGATCGCGTTCTCGACGGCCCGCATCCGTCCCTCGAGCTCGCGCAGGTCCGACCGGGGCACCTTCCCGACGGCGTCCCATCGCTCCGACAGCGGACGGAACGCCGTCCGCGCCGCGGCCGCGTCGGTCACCGGCACGAGCTTCTCGGCCTCCTCGAGGATGGCCCGCTTCTGCTCCGCGTTGGCGGCGAACTCCTTGTCCTGCTCGGCGTTGGCCGCGTCGCGCGCCGAGAAGAACGTGTCCTGCGCCGCCCGAAACGCCGTCCACAGCCGCTCCTCGTCGGACCGCGGCGCCGGCCCCGCGGCCTTCCACTGCTGCATCAGGTCGCGATACGCCCGCGATGTCGGTCCCCAGTCGGTCGACTTGGCCAGCCGCTCGGCCTCCTCGAGCAGCCGCTGCTTGACGTGCTTGGCGGCCTGCCGCTTCTCGTTCAGCTCGGCGAACTGCTGCTTGCGCTTGCGGGTGAACGACGTACGCGCGCTGGAGAACCGGTGCCACAGCGGGTCGTCGGTCGCCTTGTCGAGCCGGGGCAGGGTCTTCCACTCGTCGAGCAGGGCCCGCAGCTTGTCGGCGCCGCCCCGCCAGTCGGTCCCCGCGGCGATCCGCTCGGCCTGGTCGACGATCCGCTCCTTCGCGGACTTCGCCTGTGCCGTACGCTCCGCCTTGGCCGCCTTGCGCTGCTCCCGCTGCTCCGAGATGACGGTGCCGAGCGCGTCGAGGCGGTCCAGCAGGCTGTCGAGGTCGCCGACCGCCGCGGCGGACGCCACTGTCTCGCGCACCGACGCCACGGTCGACTCCGCCTGCTCCGGCGACAGCGACCCACCGCGTACGCGCTTGTCGAGCAGCTCCACCTCGACCCGCAGCCCTTCGTACCGACGGGTGAACAGCGCCATCGCCTCGGCCGGATCGGCGTCGGGCCACTGACCCACCACGCGCTCGCCGTCGCGGGTCTTGACGTACACCGTGCCGTCGCTGTCGACACGACCCCACTGGCTCTGCCCGGTCATGACGCCACCCCTTGCTGGATCGCCGTCAGCGCCCCCGAGTCGGTCGACGGCGACTCCGGCTCGTCGTCGTCGAAGACCTTCGCCTTGAGCAGCCACCCGACAGCGACGATCAGGATCAGTGCCACGACGATCCCGATCGCGATGTTGAGGCGGCGTCGACGGCGCTCGCGGACCGCCCGGCGAGCCTGCTGCCGCAGGTAGTGCTCGCGGGCCAGCATCCGCCGGCGCTCCTTCTTGGTGACCACGACCCGCAAGTTTAGGAGCACCGCCGGTCGCGATGTCGCATCGCAATCGATTCGTAGCCTTCGGTCCGGCTCGCGTAGTCTCGGGTGCCGTGCTGATCGCCGCGTTTCCCGCCGGGCCGTGGGCCACCAACTGCTACGTGGTGGCGACCGGGCCGGGCGCCGAGTGCGTGGTGATCGATCCGGGCAAGGACGCGGCCGACGGCGTCGCCGACGTCGTACGCGAGCAGCGTCTGAAACCGGTCAGCGTCCTGCTCACGCACGGTCACATCGACCACGTCTGGTGTGTGGTCCCGGTCGCGGGGAGCTACGAGTCGCCGGCCTACCTGCACCCCGACGACCGGCATCTGCTGACCGACCCGATGGCCGGGATCTCCCCGGAGTCGGCCGGCCTGCTGCTCGGGTCCGGCTACTCCTTCGCCGAGCCGGACGACGTACGCGAGCTCGCCGACGGCGCGACGCTCAAGCTGGCCGGCATCGAGCTCGTCGTCGACCACGCGCCAGGTCATACCAGGGGGTCGGTGACGTTCCGCTCGGCGTACGACGGGCCCGAGGACGTGCCGGAGGTCATGTTCGCCGGCGACCTGCTGTTCGCCGGCTCGATCGGACGCACCGACCTGCCGGGCGGCGACCATCCGACCATGCTGCGCAGCCTGACCGACAAGGTGCTGCCGCTGGACGACCGGATCGTCGTCCTGCCCGGCCACGGACCCCAGACGACCATCGGCCGCGAACGCGCCACCAACCCGTACCTCGCCGAGTTGTCGGCCGCCACCGGGCCCCTGGGGCCGCTCGAGGCCGACAAGTCGAGAAAGTGACCATGGCCAAGACCACACCGCTCTCGGGCTTCCCCGAGTTCCTGCCGAGCCAGCGCGCCGCCGAGCTCGCGGTGATCGACTCCGTACGCGAGACGTTCGAGCTGCACGGCTTCGCGTCGATCGAGACCCGGTCGGTGGAGCCGCTCGACGAGCTGATGCGCAAGGGCGAGACCTCCCACGAGGTGTACGTCCTGCGCCGGCTGCAGGCCGACGCCGACGAGGGCGACGCCGCCCAGACCCGTGGAACAC
>Ga0081538_10000626_pt1 | contig 39230 bp, 34 predicted proteins | sample TabmetS5T2R1_FD_71022 | JGI IMG/M metagenome (GOLD analysis project Ga0081538, IMG submission 71022) | Tabebuia heterophylla rhizosphere microbial communities from the University of Puerto Rico - S5T2R1 | ecosystem: Host-associated > Plants > Roots > Rhizosphere ...
CGGCCACTTCTGGACGTGAAGGTCGTTCATGAACCACAGCCGCGGCAGGAACTCCTGCCAGGTGTAGGACAGGTAGGCGCCGGGCTGCTCCAGCACGTGATCGACCACGTTCGAGGCGTCGGCCCCGACCGGTGGGCCGGCCGAGGCCGGGGCCTCGGGCTCGAGCGCAGACACCACCGCCCGCCTGATCGCGTAGGCCACGCCCGCCGCGGCCGCGAACGCGGCGTATCCGGGCAGGTCCTCCCGCCGGTGGCGGCGCCACAACATCCCGATCAGCGCCACCGCCGCGGCCGGGTAGAGCGCCGCGCCGGTGCCCTTCGTGGCCGTGATCAGCGCGAGCGTCACCCCCAGGGCCACGCCGAGCCAGAGCGACAGCCCCCGCCTCAGCCCGCGCACCAGCAGGAAGGAGAGCAGCGCGGCGGCGGCGTTCACCCCGGCGTCGTTGTTGAGGACGCCGAACATGAACGCGATCATCGGCTGGAACGCCACGAGCAGGCCCGCGGCGACCCCGAGCCACGGGTGCCGCGGAGCGAGCTCCCGGACGGTGAGGAAGGTGCACAGGGCGGCCAGCCCCGCCAACAGCGCCGAGACGAGCCGGGCGGCGGTCAGCTCGGTGAAGGTGCTCTGCGAGTCGGCCAGCAGGTAGGCCGGCAGCGCGAGCCCGTAGTAGCCGGGCTGGTGGGCGGAGGTGGACAGCAGGAATCCTCCGCCGTCGTCCTCCCGGCCGGGGCTCTCCTCGCTCAGCTCGCGGAAGTGCTGCTCGTCCTGGGGAAGCCAGGGCGGCTTCGTGTCGCCGAGCGCCACGACGGAGTACGTGCGGGTGGCGTCGAGCGCCACCACCGACCCGCTCGAGAAGGCGCCCGCCCCGCCGGGCTGCCGGTCGGGCAGCTCGCCCTGCTCCGCCAGCGTCTGCAGGTAGGCGAAGTGGTCGGGCTCGTCCGGGCCCTGCCAGACCGGCGTCAGCAGCGCCCACGCCGCGGCGTTCGCCACCGCCACCACGGCCACCCCGGCGGCGAGGCGCCTGACACGCGTCTCGCCGCTCGCCGCCGTCGCCAGGAGACGCAGGGAGGCGAGCCACAGGGCAGGCAGCACCAGGAAGAAGAGCGCCCAATACCACCACGCGGAGACGACCCCGGGCCGGAACAGCGCCGCGCGCTCGAAGGCGTCCGGCAGCAGCGCCGCGATTGAGGTCTCCTCGCCCGGCGCGGCCAGGAAGCGCACGGCGATCCGGGAATCGATCGGCTCCCCATCCAGGGTGGGCGCCGTCTGGTCGGCCTGCACGCCCGCCGTGCCGCCGATCGAGGCGGGCACGCCGAGAGGCGTCAGGCACAGGGTGCTGAACTCGTCCGCGCCCGGCGGGCCGACTCGCCCGATGTCGAGCCGCACCGGCGTCGGCGCCCCGGGGATGGTGTCGAGCACGGGCGGCTCGCTCCCGCGGTGGACACGCTCGCCCCCGCTCAGCCGCTCCACCCGGAAGCCCGGCATCGTCGGCCCGCCCCAGGTCACGGTGATCTCCGCCCTCGCCGTGCCTTCCGGGATCCGGAGCTCCGGGACGCACAGCCGCTGGCCGGGCTCCACCTGGGCCACCTGGCTGCGGACGCCCACGCTGTTGGTGCCCGTGTAGTGCTCGTCCTGGCGCAGGAGGTAGTAGGCGACGACCAGCAGAGCGGCGACGAGCACGGCGCCCCCCGCCAGCCACACGCGGCGGTCTCCCGGGAAGAACCTCGTCATGACGCCGGTACGAGGGCGCCGGCGGATAGCAGCGGGCGGCGGCACAGACGCTGCCAGCCGTCGGCCGGGACGACGACCTGGCGGGCGCCGGAAGGCGCCGCGCGGAGGACCAGCGAGCCCAACGTCCGCGGCCCGTCGCCGCTCCCCGGCGCCAGGCTTGCGCCGCCGCGGCTGAGTGTGACGCTGTGGCGCCCCGGCCCGAGCGCGACGGTCCCGAGCTCGATCCATCCGGCGGGCTGGGACAGCTGGTCCTCGACGGAGGCCACGCGCCGGCCGTCGATGGAAACGTCCACGGAGCGGCCGAACGAGCCGCGCAGCCAGATCTCGTGGCGACCTCCGCGCGAAAGCTCGAGCTCGCCGGAGACGGAGCCCGACCCGATCGTGCGCACCAGGTCCGGGCTCTCCTTGAACCGGAGCCAGGCATCCGGCAGGTCGTCCTGCCTCGCCGTTGCCAGCTCCACGGCGGGCGGGGCCGGCGCGCCGCTGACCGACCCGTCCTGGCGAGCGACCTGGGCCGCCAGGGCGCGTAGCCGGCGGCAGTCCTCGCGCCCCGCGTCGCCGTGGAGCGGCTCCTGCGCGACGCTCGTCAGGCGGCTCCGGTCCTTGATCCACAGCTCGTAGTACCGCCCGCTCCAGACCAGGCCGTATCCGGCCGGGGGCGGGACGCCGGCCGGAGACCGCCGCACCACGATGGCCTCGAAGCGCTCCACGTCGGCGACCTTCATGGCCAGCAGGTCGGCCTCCTGGCCGAACCTGGGCCGGCCGCCGTCGAGCGTCGCCGGCGACAGGCCGGGCACCACGAGGCCCTCCGCCGCGCCGACAGGGTCGGCGTCCCGGAGGAAGTACTTCGCGAACTCCTCGAACTCCGTGTACAGCAGCGGGCCGCGACCGGCGGCGCGCTCGCCGACCTCATCCAGCTCGGTCAGCCGGTCGGCGGGCGCCAGGCTGACGTCGTGGTAGATGGCGGCGTTCGAGCCCAGCACGCCGGCAGCGACGAGGCCCGCCACGGCGATCGCGGGCACGCGCAGGCCGCGCGACTCGAGCGCGACGAAGCCGAAGGTCACGGTCATGAGGACGGCGGGAGCGGCGATCGCGAGCGCCTTGGCGTCGGCCCAGGGCGACCCGGCCCGCGTGACGTAGGCCAGCGCGATCAGCGAGCTGGCGAGGAACAGGAGCGGCCCGGTGGCGCGGCGGCGGAGGAGCCAGACCGCACCCAGCGCTGCGGAGACGGCCGCCACCGCCAGCAGGGCGATGGTGACCACGCGCCCGGCGGAGGACGGGTTCAGGCGGAAGTCGCCCGTGAGCCAGATGCCCACCACCTGCGGCAGCTTCAGCGGGTTGAACAGGTTGCCGAGCTCGCTCTCGGTGGTCACGACCTCCGCCGCCACGTCCACGTACTCCCCCGAGTCGACCAGGGTGGGGATCGACAGCACGCACAGGAAGGCGGCGAAGGCCGCGGCCATGGCCGCTACCCCGCGCCACGCCGCGCCGGGCCGTCGAGCCACGATCCAGAGGCCTGCCAGCAGCAGGGGCCCGAGCCACACGATCGCGGCCAGCCCGATCACCGCGATCGCCGCCGAGGCGGCCACCGCGAGCGGCACAAGCGCCCGCACCGTCCCCTCCACCCCGGCGACGAGGGCCGCCACCAACGGCACCAGCCACATCGTCGCCAGCTCCTTGACGCTTCCCTGCATCGCGAACGCGTAGACCAGCGCCGGCTGGCAGGCCAGGAAGGCGATGCCCGCGACGCGCCAGCCTGGCCGCACCACCGCGGACGCGAGCCCGTACAGCGTCAGCGCCAGGCTCGCGGCGATGAAGCAGAGGAACGGCTGGAAGGCCCAGGCGACGTCGACGAAGGCCAGCGGCCGCGCGGCGGCCAGCGCCGCGTGCGTGCCGAGCGGATAACCGCTCTCGAGATACGACTCGAGCGTCTGCCGGTGCGAGGACGGTTCGGGCGAGCCGAGCTCGGAGCCGTGCGAGGCGAGCCAGTCGGCCAGCACGAAGTGGACCGCGGTGTCCCCGAGCACGCTGTACCCGGCGAACGTGGCCGAGCCGCTCAGGACGATCGGGGCGGCGAAGACCGCGAACGCGCCCGCGGCCGCCGCTGCGGCCCAGAGGTCCACCCTGCCCTCGCGAAGGCGGGCTGCGCCGAGCGCCAGGCCGGCCACCGCGCCCGCCACGACGATCGGCGTGCCGAGCTCCGCCGTGGCGTCGGCGGACATGGCCGCCCTCGACACGACCACGATCGAGGCGAGCCCCAGCGGCAGCACCAGCACGCCCCGGAGCCGCGTGCCCGCCAGCCGCTCGACGAGCAGGCCCCAGCCGAGGCAGAGGAGGCAGAGCAGCGTGGGGAAGAGGATCCAGGCCTTGAGGAGGACCACGTGGCGGCGCGGCTTACCGTCGGCGCCGGAGGCCCAGGATGCTGATCAGGAAGGACGAGAAGAAGATCTGGAGGCCCACGATCAGCAGGGTGGCCGCCAGAACCGCGAGCCGCTCCTCCGAGAGCTCGCCGAAGCCGCGGTCGATCCAGGTCCCCATGATCACCGCGGCCATCACCAGGCCGGCGAAGATGATCGCGCCGCCGAGCAGAAGCCCGTGCTCGAGCTTGAACCGCGCCCGCATGCGGTCGAACCAGGGATCCTGCTCGCCCATGAAGTAGGTGCCGTAGGCGTGGGCGCACAGTCCGAGCGCGAGCACCTGGGTGCCCACGATCATGAGCAGCGCCCCGCCCACCATCGCGTGCAGGTCCCACTCGCGGCCGAGCACCTGGATCTGCAGCAGGACGGTCAGAGAGATGACCACCCCGACCGCGGCCAGCACCGCGCCCGGCACGATGAACAGCCAGGTGGGGCTGTGCACGAGCAGGAAGCGCAGGTGGCGCCAGCCGTCGCGGAAGCTCGACAGCTTCGAGTCGCCCTCCCGCGGGTGGTAGTGGATGGGGATCTCGGTGATCGCGAGCCGGGCCTTGCCCGCCCGGATGACCATCTCGGAGGCGAACTCCATCCCCGTGGTGCGCAGGTCGAGGCGCGGCAGCACGTCGCGGCGCACGGCGCGCATGCCGCAGTGGGCGTCGCGCACGCCGGTGCGGAAGAACAGGTTCAGGATCCCGGTGAGCACCGGGTTGCCGACGTAGCGGTGCAGCCACGGCATCGCTCCCGGCTGGATCCCCTTCATCCGGTCGCCCATCACGAGGTCGGCGCCGCCGTCGAGCTCCTCCACGAAGCGAGGGATGTCGTCGAAGTCGTAGGTCAGGTCGGCGTCCGCCATCACGATGTACTCGCCGGTGGCGGCGGCGAAGCCGGCCAGGTAGGCGCTGCCGTAGCCGCGCCGCGGCTCGAACACCACGAGCGCGCCGGCGGCCTTGGCGATCTCGGCGCTGCCGTCCTCCGACCCGTTGTCGGCGACGATGACCTCGCCCTCCCAGCCCTGGCCTTGGAGCGCCTCGCGGGCGCGGGTCACGCAGCGCTCGATCGAGGCCGCCTCGTTGAGGCACGGAATGACCACCGACACCTTGACGGCTGCCGGGCTTTCTCGGTCAGCGTCCGAGAGGCGGGTTGTCTGCTGCTCGGTGGTGCTCAGGGAAAGACCTCGAGATGAGGTATCGGTTGAACCGTAGGAACGCGTGAGGACGGACGAAGTCGCGCGCCGGCGGCGATGGTAGCGAAACCTCTGCCAGGCTCTGGCCCCTCTTCCATGCGGATCTGCCTCGTATACGACTGCCTCTTCCCATACACCGTCGGCGGCGCCGAGCGCTGGTACCGCAACCTGGGCGAGCGCCTGGCGGCCGACGGGCACGAGGTCACCTACATCACCCTGCGCCAGTGGGAGCGCGGCGAGCGGGGCGAGGTGCCGGGCGTGCGGGTGGTCAGCGTGGGCCCGCGCATGGAGCTGTACGACCGTGGCCGGCGCAGGATCCTGCCGCCGCTCGTGTTCGGGCTGGGCGTGCTGTGGCACCTGCTGCGGCATGGCTCGCGCTACGACGTGGTGCACACGGCGTCGTTCCCCTACTTCTCGCTCCTTTCCGCCGCCGCGGTGCGGCGCTACCGCCTGGTCGTGGACTGGCACGAGGTCTGGAGCCGCTCCTACTGGACCGAGTACCTCGGTCCGCTCGCCGGCCGCGTGGGCGATGCCGTGCAGTGGCTTTGCCTGCGGGTGCCGCAGCGCGCCTTCTGCTTCTCGCACCTCCACGCGCGTCGGCTGCGCGAGTGGGGCGTGAACGGCGAGGTGACCGTGCTCGAGGGCGAGTACGCGGGCTCGCTCGAGCCGCGCGAGCCGCGGCCCGCCGAGCCGGTTGTGGTGTTCGCGGGGCGCCACATCCCGGAGAAGCGCGTGCCGGCCCTGGTGCCCGCCCTCGCCCTGGCCCGCGAGCGGATCCCCGGGCTGCGCGGCGAGGTGCTGGGCGACGGGCCCGAGCGCGACGAGGTGCTGCGCCTGCGCTCGGAGCACGGGCTCGACGGCGCGCTCGACGTGCCGGGCTTCGTGCCCGCCGAGCGTGTGGAGCAGGCGCTCAGCCGGGCGCTCTGCATGGTGCTGCCCTCGCGCCGGGAGGGCTACGGGCTGGTGGTGGTGGAGGCCGCCGCGCTGGGAACGCCGAGCGTGGTGGTGGCGGCGCCGGACAACGCCGCGACCGACCTCGTGAGCGAGGGGGAGAACGGCTACGTCGCGGCGTCGGCGGAGCCCTCGGACCTGGCCGCGGCGATCGAGCGGGTACATCGCGAGGGCCATGCCCTGCGGGAGCGCACCGCGGCGTGGTTCGCGGCGAACGCCGAGCGGCTGTCGCTGGCCAGCTCGCTGCGGCGCGTGCTCGACAGCTACGCGGAGGCGAGCGCGCGCCGGTAGCTGGCCACTGTCAGCTCGGCGGTCCGCTCCCAGGTGAAGCCCGCGGCGCGCTCGCGGCCGGCCACGCGGAGCCGGTCGGCGAGCGCTCCGTCCGTGAGCAGGCGCTCCATGGCGGAGCGGATGGCGTCCACGTCCTCCGGGTCGAACAGGAGCGCTGCGTCACCCGCCACCTCGCGCAGCGACGACCCGCTCGAGCAGGCCACGGGCACGCCGCGGGCCATCGCCTCCAGCACCGGCAGGCCGAAGCCCTCGTAGAGCGAGGGGAACACGACGCACACCGCCATCCGGTAGAGCCCCTCGAGGTCGGCCTCGCCCAGCCAGGCCGGAAGGCGGACGTGCTCCGCGATGCCGAGCTCGGCGGCCAACTCGCGCAGCTCGCGCTCGTGCGGGGTCGGATAGCCCGGCACCACGAGCACAGGCCGCCGCTCGGGCTCGAGCGAACCGAGCGCACGGATGAGGCGGGGCAGGGTCTTGTGCGGCCGCTTGGCGGAGAGCGACAGCACGAGCGGCCGGGCGCCCAGGTCGAGCCGCGCGCGCAGCTCGTCCTCCGGGGTCGCGGCGGCGTCCGGCGCGACACGGGCGGCCAAGGGCGCCACGTCGACCTTCTCGCGGGGCGTGCCGAGGTGGGTGTGGAGGTCCTCCCGGGTGGACTCGGCATCCACGATCAGGCGCCGCGAGCGCCGCGCCGCCAGCGGCACGAGCACGCGCATGCCCAGGCCGCGCACGCCGAAGTGGGTCTCGGGCACGAGCTTGTAGTTGAGGTCGTGGATCGTCGTCACGCGCGGCACGCGGCCAGTCGCCGGACCGGTGGAGGCGAGGCTGTGCATCAGGTCCGCGCCGGCGTGGGCCGCCGCCCGCGGCGCGTGGACCTGGTCGCCCAGCACCCACTCGATGCGGCGGCGCGGGTCGACGGGCATGGCCACCCGCTCGGCCTCGGGCCAGCCCTCGTCGATGAGCCGGTTGACGAGCAGCACGAGCTCGATGTCCGAGCGGGCCGCCAGCGCCCGCGCCAGCTCGCGGGCGTACACCTCCATCCCGCCGATCTCGCCCGGTGCGACGAAGGAGAGGTTGAGCGCGACCCTCATCGCCGCCGCCGGCCGGCCAGCGCCCGCTCGTATGCCTCCCAGTGATGTCGGGCGGACTCGGCCCACGTGAAGCGCGCTGCGCGGCGCCTGCCCTTGTCGGCGCCGCCGTCGCGGCTCGCCGCCTCGATCGCCGCCGCGGCGGCAGCCGGGTCGCGCGGGTCGAAGTAGTGGGGCACGTCGCCGCCGACCTCGCGGAGCACAGGGAGGTCGGAGCACGCCACCGGCACGCCTCGGCCCATCGCCTCGACCACCGGCAGGCCGAAGCCCTCGCCGAGCGTCGGGAACGCCGCGCACTTCGCGAGCCTCCACAGGCCCTCGAGCTCGGCGTCGGGCACGAACTCGAGGAAGCGCACGCGGTCCTCGACGCCGAGGCCCACCGCCAGCGAGCGGAGCTCGTCCTCGTACGGCTCGGCGTGGCCGGCGAGCACCACCATCGTCTCGGGCGGCAGGTGCTCGAGCGCACGCAGCAGAAGCTCCTGGTTCTTGTGCGGGCGCTTCGCGGCCACGCACAGCACCACGGGGCGCTCCCCGAGCCGGTGCCGCCGGCGCAGCTCCGCCTCCGGCAACGGCTCGGCGCGGCCGGGCCGGTCCGCCCCGTGCGGAACCACCGCCACCTCCGCCGGATCGAGGCCGAAGGCGGCGCAGATCTCGTCCCGCGCGGCCGCTGAGCCCGTCAGCAGCGCATCGGCGCGGCGCGCCGCGCGCGACATGATCTCCCGCATCCCCACGCTGGTGACGCGGCTGAACGTGTGCAGCCGGATGAACGTCACGTCGTGCAGCGTGATGGCCGCGGGCAGCCCCGCGCGGATCGGCGCGAGGCTCGCCAGGCTGTGGAGCACGTCCGCTCCGAGCCCGCGCGCGAGGCGCGGCAGCAGCACCTGCTCCGCCCAGGTGCGCCGCAGGCGTTGGCCGTCCTCGCACGGCAGCGCGCGCACGTCGCTCCAATCGCCCCAGCCGTCGGCCCGCAGCGCCTCGGCGCCGGATCTCGTCGTGACCACTGTCAGCCGCGCTTCCGGCCGCTCGGCCGCCAGCGCCGGCACCAGCCCGCGCATGTAGGTCTCCGGCCCGCCCGACGCGGACGGGTCCAGGAAGAGGGCGTTCAGCGCGACGTGAGCGGGAGCCGGCACCAAGGCGATGGTATGGGTCTCCCCGCTAGCGTCCGGGCCCGATGGGCTACCTCGCGTGGCACGAGAAGCCTGGTTACTGGGGCGATGTGGTGAGGCACTTCCCGCGCGAGACGCGGCTGCTCGACGTGGGCTGCGGAGGCGGCTGGCTCGGCGAGCACTTCGAGCGCTACACCGGGGTCGACGTCTCCGCGGAGGCCGTGGCCGCGGCCCGTTCGCGCGGGTTGGAGGCGCTCCAGGTGGAGCCGGGCCGGCGGCTCCCGTTCGAGGACGGGAGCTTCGACGGCGTGGTGCTGAAGGACGTGCTCGAGCACGTGGGCGACCCGGTAGCCCTGGTGAGCGACGTGCAGCGCGTGCTGCGCCCCGGCGGCCGCGTGTTCGCCTCCTCCCCGGACGCTCAGCGCTGGGTCTGGGACGACTACACCCACCGCCGCCCCTTCACCCGCAAGAGCTTCCGGCTGCTGTTCGCCGACGGCGGCTTCGAGGTGGAGCGGGTGGGCTACGAGTCGGTGATGCCGGGCACCGGGATCGTGTCGGGCTGGACCCGCCGCAAGCGCCGCCCGCGGGCCCTCGCGCTCGCCGCCTGGCTGCCGCTGGTGCGCCGCAACGTGTGGCTGGTGGCGCGCCGGTGAGCGCACGGCTGAACCTCGGGTGCGGGACGGACGTCCGCGAGGGGTGGACGAACCTCGACGTGGCGCCCCTCCCCGGCGTGGACGTGGTGCATGACCTCGGCACCCTGCCGCTCCCGTTCGAGGACGGCCGCTTCGAGGAGATCCTCGCCAAGGACGTGCTGGAGCACCTCGACTACGTGCCCGTTCTGCGCGAGCTCCACCGCATCCTCGCCCCCGGCGGGCTGCTCCATGTCGTGTCGCCGCACTTCACCTCGCCGGCCGTGTGGGTGGATCCGACGCACCGGACGGCCTTCTCGATCGACACGCTCCGCTTCTTCGCCCAGGGCGAGCGCTTCGGCGGGCGCTCCTACTACTTCGACTTCTCGTTCGCCGGCGTGGAGCGGGCGCGCATCGTGTTCCACCGCTACCGCTGGCAGCCGTGGAACTACCTGCTCGAGCCGCTGGTGAACGCCCGGCCCGGCTTCCAGACCTACTACGAGGAGACCGCGTTGTCGCGGCTGTTTCCCGCGGCGAACGTCGAGGTGACGCTGCGTAGGTAGTCGAGCGTCTCCCGCGCGGTGCGCCTCCAGCTGAACTGCGTTGCCCGCTCCCGCCCCCTCTGCGCAAGCCGCTCGCGCAGCCCGGCATCCTCGAGGAGCTCAGCCAGCCCGGCGCGGATCGAGCCCACGTCCAGCGGGTCGACGAGCCGCGCCGCGCCCTGCGCCACCTCGAGCAGCGCCGAGCGGTCCGAGGTGAGCACGGGCGCGCCCGCCGCCATGGCCTCCACGACCGGCAAGCCGAAGCCCTCCGCGAGCGAGGGCGCAGCCACGGCCGTGGCTCCGGCGTAGAGCGCGGGGAGATGCTCGTCCTCCACGTAGCCGAGCAGCACGACCTCGGGATGGGCGGAGGCGAGCCGCTCGGTGTCCGCGTCGTCCCATCCGGGTCTTCCCACGATCGCGAGCAGGTGCCGCTCCCGCAGCTCGTTCGGCAGGCCGGCGAAGGCCTCCACCAGGCGCGGCAGGTTCTTGCGCGGCTCGCGTGTGCCGACCGCGAGCACGTATGGGCCGTCCAGGCCGTGGCGAGCGGGCACGTCCCCCGCCGCGGCTTGCGCGAAGCGGGCATCCACGCCGAGCGGCACCACGGCCGTGCGGCCGGCCAGCTGCGGAAAGCGCCCGACGAGGTCGTCGCGGGTGGCCTTCGAGTTGCACAGGAAGCCGCCCGCCCGCTGCGCCGCGAGCGGGAGCGTCAGGCGCTCGCCGGCGCCGCCCGCCGGCGCGCCGAAGCGGCGGTCGAACCCGAACAGGTCATGGACCATGGCCACCGAGCTCCGGCCCGCGGCGGCGGCCATCAGGTACGAGTTCGCGGCCAGGACGGCGTCGCAGCGGCGCGCGGCGGCCAGCCCCGCGTGGACCGGCCAGAGCGGATCGCGTGTCCGGATGAGACGCCAGCTGCTCCCGGCGAGCGGCCACGACCGCCGGCCGTAGAGCACCACGTCCACCTCGGCATCGAGGACGGCCAGCTCGCGGACCAGCTCGCGCACGTATCTGCCGCGTCCCGCGGGCACCTCGGCGGCGGCGCGGGCGTCCACGCCGATCCTGAGCGGCCTCGGATCCATGCGGCGCGAGTCTAGGCTTGCCGGCGTGCGCCCCCGGGTCCTCGTCGTGCGCGGGCACCAGGTCAACCCCTGGGAGCTGCGCCCGTGGGAGGAGCTGCTCGACCGCTACGACGTGAGCTACCTGCGGACCGGCTCCGCGCTGTTCGACACCTCGCTGCTCCGGCTGCCGGCGCGGCCGGTCCGAACCGTGCGCGACATGCTGCCGGGCGGCAGGCTCGGCGACCTGCTCACGCGCATCCCCGGTGACCGCTACCTGAACCCCGCCCGCGCGCTGCGCGGCGCCGACATCGTGCACTCGCAAGAGCTCGGTTACTGGTACTCGGCCCAGGCGGCGCGGCTGAAGCGGCGGCTCGGCTACCGGCTCGCGCTGACCGTCTGGGAGACGATCCCCTTCGGGGACACCTACCGGAACCTGCGCACACGCCCCTACCGCGAGCTGGTCCTGCGCGAGACCGACCTCTTCCTCGCCGCGACGGAACGGGCACGAGCGGCGCTGCTGCTCGAGGGCGCGCCGCCCGAGCGTATCCGCGTGGCCCCTCCGGGCGTGGACCTCGAGCGGTTCGCGGGGCCGCCCGTCGCGGGCGGCAGCCAGCACCTCATCCTCTCCCCCGGCCGGCTCGTCTGGGAGAAGGGCCATCAGGACGCCATCCGCGCGCTCGCGGCGCTGCGGGACGGAGTGGTGGCGGCGCCGGATGGCGCGACGCCGCATCTGCTCATCGTGGGCGCCGGCCCGGACGAGGAGCGTCTCCGGCGCTACGCCGCGGAGCTGGGGCTGTCCGGCGCGGTCGAGCTGCGGCGGTTCGTGCCCTACGAGGAGATGCCGGGTCTGTTCGCCCGAGCCTCGTGCATGGTCCTGGGGAGCCTGCCGCGGCTGCACTGGGAGGAGCAGTTCGGCATGGTCCTGGCGGAAGCGATGGCAGCCTCGGTGCCCATCCTGGCCTCGTCGAGTGGCGCCATCCCAGAGGTCGTCGGGCCGGGCGTCCCGCAGTTCGCTCCGGGCGACTGGCTGGGCCTGGCGCGCCTCCTGGCGGCGGGGCCGCTTTCCGGCCCTCCGGGACAGAGGGCGGAGTACGACCCCGAGCGGGTACGGCGATTCGGCGCCGCCGCAGCGGGCGCACGGCTGGCCGAGCTGTACGAGGAATTGCTTCGCGACCGGCCCACCAGGGCTTGACTAGCCTCCCCGGCCGTGTCGAGGGCGACGGTGGTCATCACCACGAAGGACCGCCGGGATGAGCTGCGCGAGGCCCTGCCTCTCGTTCTCGCCCAGAGCGAGCCGGTCGAGGTGCTGGTGATCGACGACGGCTCCGAGGACGGGACCGAGGATATGGTGCGGCGCGAGTTCCCCCAGGTGCGGCTCGAGCGTTCTCCGAGACCGCTTGGCCTGATCGCGCAGCGCACGCGAGCCGCGGGGCTCGCGTCCTCCCCGATCCTCGTGTCCGTCGACGACGACGCGCGGCTGGTGTCCCCGCATACGGTCGCGCAGACGCTCGAGGACTTCGACGACGAGCGCATCGGCGCCGTCGCAATCCCCTTCGTGGACGTGCGCACCAAGACCACCGTCCGGCAGGAGGCGCCCGACCGGTCGGGCAGCTGGGTCGTGTCCTCCTACATCGGCACGGCGCACGCGGTGCGACGCGATCTCTTCCAGGAGGTCGGCGGCTATCGGGGCGAGCTGGTCCAGATGGGCGAGGAGCCGGACTTCTGCCTGCGCCTGCTCGACGCCGGCTACGTGACCCGGCTTGGCCGGGCCGACAGGATCCACCACCTCGAGTCGCCGAAGCGAAGCGTTCCCCGGATCGTCGAGCTGGGCCGCCGCAACGACCTCCTGCACGCCTTCTGGAACGTGCCGATGCCCTACCTGCCCGTCCGGATCCTGAAGGTCACGCTGCATTCGCTCTGGTTCGCCGTCGCCTGGCGCCAGCCGTGGGCTGTGATGCGCGGCCTCGCCCGCGGCTTCCGCGACGGGCTGGCCTCGTGGCGCTCGCGCCGCCCCGTGGCACGCGTGACCTATCGCTTGGACCACGACATCAGGAAGGAGGGGCCGCTGCGCCTGGAGCTGGTGGTGCCCCGCTTGAGGGGAGTCCGGTCCGAGTGACGCTGCGGGACCTGATCCCCCGGAGGGCGAAGGTGGCGCACGCCGACCTCGTCCACCGCTGGCACTGGCGGCGCTCACCCATCGCGCGGATAACGCGCGCCTTCGTGGCCCACCACGGACTGGAGGTTCAGGGCGGCCCGTTCGCCGGGATGACCTATCCGCGCTTCGCGGTCGAGCGCGGCGAGCTCGTGGTCGCCCAACTGCTCGGGTCGTACGAGCGCGAGATCGCCCCGGCCATCCAGCGGGCAGTCGACCGGCGCTTCGAGCAGTACGTCGACATCGGGGCGTCGGACGGCTACTACGCGGTCGGCTTCGCCCACTCGGTCCCGTCGAGCACGGTGCGGGCCTACGAGATGAACCCGTTTCCCGCCCGCGTCTGCCGCGCCCTGGCGGCCGCCAACGGCGCCGACGGCCCGCTCGAGCTGCTCGGCGAGTGCCGTATCGAGGACCTCCGGGCGCTGCCCGACGACCGATCGAGCTTCGTGCTGTGCGACACCGAAGGGGCGGAGGCGACCCTGATGGACCCGGAGGCGGTGCCGCTGCTGCACTCGGCGAGCCTGGTCGTGGAGCTGCACGCCTTCGCGGTGCCCCACGTCGAGCAGCTGATCGTCGATCGCTTCTCGAGCACGCACGAGATCGAGATCGTGCGCACGGAACCCCGCTACATCGGCCAGTTCCCCGCCCTCATGGAGGTGCCCGGTGTCACGTACATCGACCGTCAGGTCGGCGTGTCCGAGTTCCGGCCATACCCGATGGCCTGGGCCGTGATGGAACCGCGCATCACCTGATGCGGATCTGCCTCGTGACGAGCGAGTACCCGCCCGTGACCGACTACTGGGGCGGCATCGGGACGCAATACGGGCGCCTCTGCCCGCAGCTCGTGCGCTCGGGGCACGAGGTGGAGGTGCTGACCCTCCCGCCCCTGACGGGCCGGGCTCCGGCCGAGGTGGCCGGGGTGGCCATCCATGCCCTGCCCCCGGGTCGGGCCTGGCCCTGGCGCGGGCCGGCCCGCGCGCGCTCCGTGCGAGACGCGCTCAGGCGGCTCGGCCGCTTCGACGTCGTGCTCGCGCCGGAGTTCCGCGGCGAGGCCGCCGCCTACGCGGGCTCTCAGGAACAGGGGCCGCTCGTCACGCACCTGCTCACCTCCACCGAGCAGCTGCTCGCGGTGCGGCCGGGACTGACCCTGCTGGAGCGGAAGGGGCCCGCCACGCGCCTCACGCGCGCGGTCGAGCGTCGCCAGGCCGAGAGATCGGCCGGCCTCGTGGCCCCCGGCTCGGCGATCCTCGACTGGGCACGCAGGCTGTGGCAGCTGGACGGTGTGCCCAGCCGCGTGGTGCCGCTCTGCATCGACGTGCAGGCCGTGCGTGCGGCCGGCGACGGCGACCCGCCGCCCGGCTTCCCGCGCGAGGGCCCGGTGGTGGCCTTCGCCAGCCGGCTAGACGGCCACAAGGGGGCGCAGCACCTCGTGGCTGCGATGACGCGCATCTGGCGCGACCTCCCCGAGGTTCGCCTGGCCTTCGTCGGGAGGGACGCTCCCTGGAAGGGCCGGATGATGAGCGAGCACCTGCGTGAGCTCGCGGGCGAGCACGCCGGGCGCCTCCACCTGATGGGATACCTGCCGGACGAGAGCTACTTCCCCTGTGTGGCGCGCGCCGACGTCGTGGCGATCCCGTCGCTGTGGGAGTCGTTCTGCATCGCGGCCGTCGAGGCGATGGCGCTGGGGCGGCCGCTGGTCGGCACGAGCGGCCACGGCTTCTCCGAGTTCGTCGAGGACGGCGTCAACGGGCTCCTGGTCGAGCGCGGCTCCGTGGACGAGCTGGAACACGCCCTGCGGTCGCTGCTGTCGGACGCGGACCGGCGAGCCGCGTTGGGCGCCGCGGCCGGCCGGACCGCCGACACGCTGGACGCGGCGGTCGTGGCGCCCCGCTTCGCCGACGGCCTTCAGGACCTGGTCGAGCGCTCGGGCCGGAACGCCGCGAGCAGCTCGGGCGGGACCGCACCGCTCAGGTAGGCGACCCCGGCGAAGACAGCGGCCCCGATCAGCGCGGCCGCCAGGGCGGGCAGGCCCGGCACGAGCCCGACCGCGAGCGCGGCCCCCAGCGCGGGCAGCACCCGCACGAGAGCCCCGATGCCCGGGGCGACGCCCGGGGTGCGGCGGCGGATCAGAATCCAGGCCACCGCGAGGCCCGCGAGCTCGGCGATCACGGTCCCGACTGCCGCGCCCATCGCCCCCTCGGCGCTGCCCAGGATCGCGACAGCTGTGATGTTCATTGCGAGCGCGGTGGCGGAGAGGACGAGGATCGCCCCGTGCATGCGGAGGCTCAACATCGCGTAGGCGAGCGGGGTGGCCACGAAGCTGATCGCGAGCGCAATGGCCTGTACGCGCAGGACGTCGACGGAAGGGTCGAAGCCCGGCCCCGCGACCACGTCGATCACGAAGGGCGCTCCCAGCGCGAGTCCCACGAGCGCCAGCATCCCCAGTAGCACCGACGCCTGGAACACCCGCCCGAGCCCGTAGGCGAGCCGCGAATGATCGTCGCGCGCCGCCCGCGCGAAGATCGGGAAGGCGGTGCCGACGACCAGGTTCGGGACCGCCAGCAGCACCTCCGTGATGCGGAACGGCGCGCTGAACAAGCCCGTCTCCCGAGGGGTGGAGACGATCTCGAGCACGATCAGCGCGGCCCGGAAGTAGACGGCGGCGATGATCGTGGCTGCCGCAAAGGGCAGGATCGAGCGGAGCAGCGCGCCCCATTCCACCCGGTCGAAGGCGGGTAGCACGGGCACGCTGCCGCGGACCAGGAGCACCGTGGCCGCCAGGGCCACGAGAGCGGCGGGCACCTGCACCGCGAGGAGCGGCAGCACCCCCGCGCCCGCCACGACCAGGATCACGATGCCAACCACGAGCACTCCCTGGCGCAGCAGCTCCAGCGCGGTCACCCAGCCCAGCCGCAGCTGGACCATCAGCGAGATGCCGAGCGTGCTCTGGACCGCCAGGCCTACGACCGCAAGGCCCGCGAGGGCCGTGCCGGCGACCATGTCCTCGTCGTATCCGGCGACTACCCCGAAGACCACGACCACCCCGACGCCGACGGCCGAGAGCACCACGCGGAGACCGAGCAGGTTCCGCATCAACCGGCGCCTGCCGGGCTCGTCGCGCACCGCCAGCTCGCGCACCCCGATGGTCGTGAGCCCGATGTCGGTTATCCCGGCGACCAGCGTCGTGAGCGCAAGGACGGTCACGTAGCGGCCGCTGTCGACGACGCCCAGGTGGCGAAACACCAGAGCGGCCGACGCAACCGTGAGCAGGACGCCGACGGCGTAGCCCGCCACGCGCAGCGAGCCGCCGCGAACGGCGGCTGGGCCGGCCTGCTCGGTGTCGAGCACGTCCGCCGGAACGCCGGCTTCCGGCGCTGGGCGTGGATCCCCCATCCGTCGGCATGCTAGGCCGGGCCGGGGACCGTGTACTAGCCTGCCCGCCCGTGACAACCAAGCGCGCCCTCATTACCGGCATCACGGGCCAGGACGGCTCCTACCTCGCCGAGCTCCTGCTCGAGAAGGGCTACGAGGTGCACGGAATGGTGCGGCGGTCCTCGACCGAGACGTTCCAGCGCCTCGAGGGCATCCGCGACGACATCACGCTGCACACCGGAGACCTGCTCGACCAGCGCTCGCTCGTGGACGTGCTCCGCGAGTGCGAGCCGGACGAGATCTACAACCTCGCCGCGATGTCCTTCGTGGCGGCCTCGTGGTCGCAGCCGGTGCTCACGGCCGAGTTCACCGCCGTCGGGGTCACGCGCATCCTCGAGGCCATGCGCGAGGTGGTGCCGGAGGCGCGCTTTTACCAGGCCTCGTCGTCCGAGATGTTCGGGAAGGTGCTCGAGGTCCCGCAGAGCGAGTCGACGCCCTTCTACCCGCGCTCCCCCTACGGCGTGGCCAAGTGCTACGGCCACTTCATCACGGTCAACTACCGCGAGTCGTATGACCTGTTCGCCTGCTCGGGGATCCTCTTCAACCACGAGTCGGAGCGGCGCGGGCTCGAATTCGTGACGCGCAAGGTCACGCACGGGGCGGCCGCCATCAAGCTCGGGCTCCAGGAGGAGCTGGCGCTCGGCAACCTCGACGCCGAGCGCGACTGGGGCTACGCGAAGGACTACGTCGAGGCGATGTGGATCATGCTCCAGCAGGACGAGCCCGAGGACTACGTGGTCGCCACGGGCGAGGCCCACTCCGTCCGCGAGCTCGTGCGGGTGGCGTTCGAGCACGCAGGGCTGGACCCGGAGGAGCACGTGCGGATCGATCCCCGCTTCCTGCGGCCGGCCGAGGTGGAGCACCTGATCGGCGACGCCTCGAAGGCGCGCGACAAGCTCGGCTGGGAGCCCAGGACCTCGTTCGAGGACATGGTCCGGCTGATGGTCGACGCGGACCTCGAGCTGCTCGGGCGGGGCGTGCCTCAGAAGCAAGCCGGCTGACGGTGGCTGCGCCGCCGGGCGAGTGCGACCTGGCGGTGGTCGGCGGCGGGATCGTCGGGCTGGCCGTGGCGCGCGAGCTTCGGCGCCGCCGGCCGGGGCTCGACGTGGTCGTCCTCGAGCGCGCCGACCGGGTGGCCACGGGGCAGACCGGCGCCAACAGCGGCGTCATCCACGCCGGGATCTACTACGCGCCGGGCTCGCTGAAGGCGCGGCTGTGCGTGGAGGGCGCGCGGGAGATGTACGAGTTCTGCGAGCGCGAGGGGATCCGCCACGAGCGCTGCGGAAAGGTGATCGTGGCGCGGCATCCCGGCGAGCTCGGGCGGCTGGACGAGCTCGAGCGGCGCGGGCGCGCGAACGAGGTGCCGGGCCTGCGGCGGCTCTCCCCGGGGGAGCTGCGCGAGCTCGAGCCGCACTGCCGCGGGGTCGCGGCGCTCCACTCGCCCGGCACGGGGATCGTGGACTTCGCCGAGGTGGCGCGGGCGCTGGCGCGCGGGCTCGAGGAGGGCGGCACGCCGGTGATCACCGGCTGCGCGGCGGAGGGCGTCGAGCGCCGATCGGGCGAGATTGCGCTGGTGCACGGGGCCGGCGCCGAGACCCGCGCCCGCTTCGCCGTCCTCTGCGCCGGCGCCGCGGCGGACCGCCTGGCGGTGGCCGCGGGCGCGCCCGCCGATCCCCGCATCGTCCCGTTCAGGGGCGCCTACCACTACCTGCGTAGGGAGCGCGAGCACCTCGTACGCTCGCTCATCTACCCCGTGCCGGATCCGGCCCTGCCGTTCCTGGGCGTCCACCTGAGCCGGCACGTCGACGGCCGCGTCTCGCTCGGACCCACGGCGCTGCTCGCTCCGCGCGCCGCGAGGGATCTCGCCTGGCCCGGCACCTGGCGGATGGCGCGCCGCTGGTGGCGGACCGGCCTGACCGAGATCCGCCATGCGGTCAGCCGCCGAGCGCTCGCCGCGGCCGCCGCCGAGTACGTGCCGGAGGTCGGCCCGAGCGACCTCGAGCGCGGCTTCGCAGGCGTGCGGGCCCAGGCGCTCGGCCGCGACGGCACGCTGATCGACGACTTCGTCGTCTCGGAGACCGAGCGCGCACTGCACGTGCGAAACGCGCCCTCGCCGGCGGCCACGTCGGCCTTCGCGCTGGCCCGCCTGATCGCCGACCGCGCCGAGCCGGGCCTCGACTAGGCTGCTCGCGCGATGCTGCGCGTCGAGACACGCCTCGAGGGACCGGTCCTGATCGAGCCGGTGGCGCACGGCGACAGCCGCGGCTTCTTCCTCGAGACCTACCGCCGGACAGAGCTGGCGGAGCTCGGCATCCACGACGAGTTCGTGCAGGACAACCAGTCGCGCTCGCGCCGGGGGGTGCTGCGCGGCATGCACGCCCAGCCGGGCCAGGCCAAGCTTGTTCGCTGCTCGCGCGGCGCGATCCTCGACGTGGTCGCGGACATCCGCCCGGGATCGCCCTCGTTCGGTAACTGGGAGAGCGTCGAGCTCGACGACGAGGCGCACCGCCAGCTCTACGTGCCGGACGGCTTCGCGCACGGCTTCTGCGTGCTGTCCGAGGTCGCGGACGTGCTCTACAAGGTCTCCACCTACTACGACCCCGCGAGCGAGTTCGGCTTCCGCTTCGACGACCCCGAGGTGGGGATCGAATGGCCGGACGACCTCGAGCTCCACACCTCGCCGCGCGACCGCGAGGCGCCGCTCCTGCGTGAGCTCAGGCTCGGCTGAGTAGACCGCGCACCAGCGCCCGCTCGCGCGCGTCGAGCACCAGGGCGTAGAAGGCGAGCCAGTAGGCCAGCACCCCGCCCGCGGCCATGGCCAGCACGGCCGGGAGCGAGTCGGGCTCGAAGGCGAGGCGCAGCCCGACGAGCACAGCCGCGAGCGCTCCCCCGAGCGAGTAGACGGGCAGCCAGGCGCGCCGGGCGAGCTCGCCGAGGCGGGTCCCCGAGATCCGCAGGCCGAGGGTCAGCATCGCCGGGAAGGCGAGCGCGAACGGGATCGCCGTGGCGAGGGCGGGCCCCTCCAGGCCCACCGCCGGCGTGAGCGCGAGCGCCAGGATCAGGTTGAGGGCGGCCACGACGACCATGATGCGGCCGAGGTAGCGGGCGGCGCCGGCGCCGACGAGGAACCCGGGCGTGACGATCAGGCCGCCGTAGAGCAGCCAGTAGGAGACGAGGATCGTGAGCGCGGCCGCGCCGTCGCCGTAGCGCGCCCCCAGCCACACCTCGAGGATCGGCTCCGCCAGCGCCATCAGCGTCACGCACAGCGGCACGAACAGGGCCAGCGTGTAGCGGGTCCCGCGCACCACCAGCTCGCGCAACCGGCGCTCGTCGTGCGTGGCCACGTAGCGCGAGGCCGTCGGCACGACGGGCACCGCGAGCGCGCCGCCGAGCGCGTAGAGGAGGTTGTGGGCGCGCACGGGGCCCTCGAACTGGCCGACGCTCGCGGGGCTCCGGTAGGCGCCCAGGATCACCCGGCTCGACGCGTACATGGCCAGGTTGCAGAGCTCGACCACGAGCAGCCAGCCTGCTGTGGGCACGATCGCCATCACGCGCGTCCGCGTGGCTCCCTCCGCACCGAGCCGGAACGGGAGGCCGGCGCGCCGCACCGCGATCCCGCAGAGGAGCCCGCTCAGCAGCGGGATCGCGCCGCTGGCCGCGATCAGCACGCTGAGGTCGGCGCCAGCGAAGATCAGCGTCAGCATCGCTGCGAGCTGCAGCGCCACCGCGACGATCTCGAGGCTCGCCGCGCGCACGAAGAGGCGCTCCGCGCGGAGGGCGTCCAGGTGCACGCTCGCCGCGATCCCGGCGGCGGTCAGCGCGCCCAGCCCGATGCCGCCGGCGCGGGCGTCGGCGGCCAGCCCGCCGTCCAGGAGGAAGGCGGCGATCGCGAGCGCCGCCAGCGCGATCAGCAGGCCCGTGGCGAGGCCGACGGCGGCGTACAGGGCGGCCGCCGCGGAGAACATGCGGGCCCGCTCCTCCGTGACCGTGGCCGAGGCCATCGCCCGCACCGCGGAGGCGGCCACGCTGTTGCGCAGCACGAGCAGGTAGCCCGCCAGCGAGGCCACCAGGCCGTAGGCGCCGAGCTGCGCGACCGACAGCCGCCGGGCCAGGATCGTGACGATCGCGAGCAGCACCAGGAGGCCGGCGGCCTGGGCGATCTGTTGCACGAGCGCCCCGGAGGCGAGCAGCCGAGCCTCGCCGGGCCCCGGCGCATCGTCGTCCGACCGCGCAACCCCGGCTGCGTGCACGGGTTGTGACCTTACGGGGCCGCCGCGACGGCTACCCTGCTGGGCCGAAGCACTCGGCTCGGCCGAGTGCGCCCGGATTCTTTTCAACAGCCGCAATGCAGCCGATCCCCCAACCTCGAGCTTCACTGGCCCCCGCCGCCGCAGGAGGGGTGCAGGCGCGCGACCTGCTCGGCGTGCCGGTCTCGATGGTCGACTACGACCGCGCCCTCGAGGTGATGGACGGTCTCGTGGACGCCCGTGAGCCGGGCTACGTCTGCGCCGCTCCGGTGCACGCGCTGATCGAGGCGAGGCGCGACCCGGAGGTGCTCGACGCGCTGCGCGGCTCCACGCTTGTGGTGCCGGACGGCATGCCGCTCGTGTGGGCCGCCAACCTGCTCGGCGAGGAGCTGCGCGACCGGGTCTACGGCCCCGAGCTGATGCTTCGCTACAGCGACCGCTGCGCGGAGCGGGGCCACCGCGTCTGGCTGTACGGCGGGCGCGACCAGGGCACGCTCGTGCAGCTCGCCCTGTCCATGCGCCGCCGCCATCCGGGCATCCAGATCGTCGGCGGCTACTCGCCCCCGTTCCGGCCGCTCACCGAGGAGGAGGAGTCCGAGGTGATCGGCCAGATCAACGAGGCACGGCCCGACGTGCTGTGGGTCGGCATCGGGGTCCCGAAGCAGGAGAAGTGGATGGCCCGCATGCGCGACCGCCTCGAGGTGCCGGTGATGTGCGGCGTCGGCGCGGCCTTCGACTTCCACGCCGGCCGCATCTCGATGGCGCCGCGCTGGATGCAGGAGCGCGGCCTCGAGTGGATCTACCGGATCGCGCAGGAGCCCAAGCGGCTGCTGCCGCGCTACCTGTACACGAACCCGCGCTTCGTGGCGGCGTTCGCCCGGCAGTACATCGCCGAGCGAGTGCGGTCGTAGACTCCGCGCCCATGGCACAGAGCGTCGCTGTGGTGGGCCTCGGACGGGTCGGTCTGCCGCTGGCCCTGTCGTTCGCCGACCGCGGACTCGAGGTGATCGGGGTGGAGCGCGAGCCCGCCGTGCTCGAGCAGGTGGCGTCGGGCCGCATGCCGTTCCGCGAGACCGGCACCCAGGAGCTGCTCGAGCGAGTGCTGGCGGAGGGCCGCTTCGAGCGCACCCGCGCGGTCCAGGACGCCGCGCGCGCCGACCACATCGTGCTCACGCTCGGCACCCCGTCGCACGTGCACATCGAGATCGACATGTCGCAGATCCGGCGCGCCGTGGACGACCTGCTGCCGGTGCTGCGCGAGGGCCACTCGCTGATCCTGCGCTCGACGGTGGCGCCAGGCACCACGGACTGGGTGGCCGGCTACATCGAGCAGCGCCGCGGCTTCCGCGTCGGCGAGGACCTGTTCGTGGCCCACGTGCCCGAGCGGATCGCCGAGAACCACTTCCTGGAGGAGATCGCCACGCTGCCGTGCATCGTCGGCGGCGTGGGCGAGGGCTCCGGCGTGCGGGCGGCCGAGCTGTTCGAGGTGTTCGGCACGGAGATCGTGCAGACCACGCCCACCCAGGCCGAGCTGGCGAAGATCTGGACGAACATCCTCCGCTACGCGCAGTTCGCGCTGCCCAACCTGCTGATGATGGAGGCGGAGCAGTACGGCGCGAACGTGTTCGAGGTGATCGACCTGATCAACCACGACTATCCGCGCGGCGGGATCGCGCAGCCCGGCCTCACCGCCGGCGCCTGCCTCCGCAAGGACTTCACCTTCTCCGAGGAGCGCTCGAGCGCCCCCGGCATGCTGCTGGCGGTCTCCCGCGTGCACGAGACCGTGCCGCTGTTCCTCGTCAAGGGCCTGAAGTCGCGCCTGGGCGGCTCGCTGCGCGACCGCAAGGTGGCCGTCCTCGGCCTCACCTTCAAGCGGGACTCCGACGACGCCCGCGACTCCCTCTCATTCAAGCTCGTCCGCCTCCTCGAGCGCGAGCTGGCGCACGTGGCGCGCCACGACCCGCACGTCCAGTCGGACCCGTTCGAGACGGCGATCGAGGACGCCGAGGCCGTGGTGGTGGCCACGAACCACTCCTCGTTCGAGGGCTTGCTCGACCGGCTGCCCGACGGCGTGGTGCTGGTGGACCCGTGGAACGTGACGGGGTCGGGCCGCGTGTTCGGCACGGTGCGGGAGCGGGCGGCGGTCGAGTCCGAGTGAGCCGCGTCCTGGTCACCGGTGGGGCCGGCACGATCGGCGGCGCGGTCGTGCGGCGGCTCGTGGGCGACCCGCGCTGGGAGGTGCGCGTGTCCGACCAGCGCGAGGCGCCCGCCTGGATGCGCGAGTCGTGCGAGGTGCACACCGGCAATCTGCTGCTGGGCGAGGAGGCGTGCCTCGCGGTGGAGGGATGCACGCACGTGATCCACCTGGCCGCCATCGTGGGCGGGATCGCCAACTTCCACCGCCTCCCGCACACCCTGCTGGAGGTCAACAACGGGCTCTACAACGCGGTGTTCCGCGCGGCGCTCGAAGCGCGGGTCGAGCGGCTCGTCTACGTGTCGTCCTCGATGGTGTTCGAGCGGGCCACGGAGTTCCCGACCACCGAGGAGCACCTCCTGTCCTGCCCGGCCCCGCGCTCGGCCTACGGGTTCTCGAAGCTGGCCGGCGAGGTCTACTGCCGCGCCCTGCACGACGAGCACGGGCTGCCCTACACGATCTGCCGGCCCTTCAACGCCTACGGGCCGGGCGAGATGCCGGACGACGAGCCCGGGATCGCCCACATGGTCCCCGACGTGATCCGCAAGGTGCTGTCCGGCGCGCGGCCGGTGCCGATCTTCGGCTCCGGCGAGCAGACCCGGACGCTCACGCACATCGACGACATCGCGGAAGGAATCGTGACCGCGATGGCGCACCCGGCGGGCGAGAACGAGGACTTCAACGTGTCGGCCTCCGAGGAGCGGACGGTGGCCGAGATCGCACGGATCATCTGGGAGGCCTGCGGCGAGGACCCGGCCGAGCTGGAGCTGGAGCACCTGCCCTCGTTCGAGGTGGACGTGCAGCGGCGCTGGCCGTCGGTCGAGAAGGCGCGCCGGCTGCTCGGCTGGGAGGCGCGGATCGGGCTGCGGGAGGGAATCGCCGGGACCGTCGAATGGCTGCGCGGGCACGAGCTCGCGGCGCGCGGCCGGTGACGCGATCCACCTTCGTCACGGGCGGGGGCGGCTTCGCCGGGCACCACCTGCTCGAGCTGCTTCCCGACGCGGTGGCGCCCTCGCGCGACGAGCTCGAGCTGCTCGACGGCGATGCCGTGCGGGCGACCGTTCGCGACCTCGGGCCGGGGGTCGTCTTCCACCTCGCCGGGCTCCCGTCCGTGGGGCGGTCGTGGGAGACACCGACCGAGACGCTCACCGAGAACGTGGCCATGACCACCAACCTGCTGCAGGCGGTCCGGCACGAGGCGCCGGATGCCGCCGTCCTGCTGGTCGGCTCCGGCGAGGTGTACGGCCCGCCCGCCTCGCTTCCCATCGACGAGAGCGCGCCGCTTCATCCCGGGAACCCCTACGCCGTCTCGAAGGCCGCCTGCGACCTGCTGGCCGCCGTGTACTCGGATGCCTTCGGCCTGCGCATCGTGAGGATGCGGCCCTTCAACCACGCAGGACCAGGGCAGGGCGACGACTACGTGGTGGGGACGCTCACGCGCCAGGTGGCCGAGGCCGAGGCCTCCGGGCAGTCCGAGGCCGTCCTCCGCACCGGCAACCCGGACTCGGCCCGCGACTTCACCGACGTGCGGGACGTGGTGCGGGCATACGTGGCCGCGGTCGAGCACGGCCCGGCCGTGTTCAACGTGGCCAGCGGCAAAGCCGTGACCGTGCGCCGGCTGGTCGAGTTGGTGCGGGCGGCCGCGCGGCTGCCGGTCCGCCACGAGATCGACCCGGCGCGGGTGCGCGCAAACGACGTCCCCGAGGTGCGCGGCTCCGCGGAGCGCCTGCGCGAGGCCACGGGATGGGAGCCGGAGATCCCGCTGGAGCGGACGGTGGCCGACGCCCTCGAGGCGTGGCGCCATCGAGTGTCGAGTTCGTCTGCCTGAGCCCGACGAAGTCGACACTCGGCGGGCCCGGCTACGCCCCGGCGCGCTCGTACACCGCGAGCAGCTCGCGCGTGTAGCGCTCCTCCGAGTGGCGCTCGCGGGCCCGGGCCAGGAGGGCGTCGCCCTCGCCGGCGCGCCGCTCCGGGTCGCCCCACAGCTCCCGCAGGCGCTCGGCCAGGGCATCCGGGTCGTTCAGCGGGAGGCAGCGCTCGGCGCCGATCAGCTCGGGCAGTCCGCCCATCCGAGTGGCGAGCACGGGAACGCCGGCGGCCATCGCCTCGAGCGCCGAGTAGGGCGAGAACTCGTGGTAGCGCGAGGGCATAAGGAGCGCGCCCGCGCCGGCCAGCAAGCCGGCGAGCTCCGCGCGGCCGACGCGGCCGAGCAGCTCCACGGGGGCGTCGATGCGGCGGGCCAGGCCGGCCAGCTCCTCGGCCGCCGGCCCGTCGCCCGCCACCTTGAGCGGCACGCGCGCTCGGGCCGCGGCCTCGATCGCCACGTCGATCCCCTTCTCCACCGACAACCGCGAGGCGACCAGGGCGTAGGAGCCGTCGGCGGCCCGGGAGCGCTCCGCGAACGCCTCGGCCGGCAGGTAGTGCTCCAGGCACTCGAGCCGCTCGGCCGGCACGCCGAGCAGCGCCAGCTGGCCCACCGCGTAGCGGCTCGGCGCCACGAAGCGGTCGACCGTCTCGAACACCTCCGGCTGGCGGCGGGCCAGCGCCGCCGCGTAGATCGCGGCCTCGGGGAGCGAGCCACGGCAGTTCAGGACGAGGCCGGGCAGCGTGTTGCGCCCGTGGCAGCGGAAGCAGGGGCCGCCGTCGCGGGCCGCCACGCCGATCGCGCAGAAGAGGCGGGCGTTGTGGAGGTGGAGCACCACGCGCGCCCCCGCCTCCTTCGCGGCGGCGAGGCCGCGCGGGCCGATCAGCGGCTGCATGTTGTGGGCGTGGGCCACCTCGGCACCGAGCCCGCGCACCGCGGCGGCCACCTCGGCCTCGTGCGAGCCTCCGCGGAGCATCGCCCTGGCGGCCGCGCCGCGGCCGGTGTCGGCCGAGCGGCGCTCGAGCAGCCGGTGCTCGACCCCGGCGCGGGCCAGCGCCCGGCGCTGAAGCTCGACCGAGCGCTCCTCGCCGCCCTCGACGCGGTAGCGGTTGTGCAGGAGGAGCACTCGCACGCGGGGCTACGCTATCGGCCCCGATGGTCCCGCCCGTGGTGTCAGTCGTGGTCCCCACGCGCGGCCGGGCGGCGTACCTCGAGGTCACGCTCGACTCGCTGCTCGCCCAGCGCACGGAGGCCGAGCACGAGATCGTGGTGGTCGACGACGGCTCGGCCGACGCGACCGCGGCTGTGGTGGCGGCGCGGCCGGGGGTGCGCTACGTGGCGCACGGCGAGACGCGCGGACTGAACTCGGCCCGCAACACCGGCCTGCGCGAGGCCGGGGCGGCGCTGATCGCCTTCGTCGACGACGACGTGCTCGTGCCGCCGGGCTGGGTCGGCGCGCTGGTGGAGGGCGCGGCGCGGCATCCCCGCGCGGAGGCGTTCGGCGGGCCGATACGGGCCCGCTTCGAGGGCCGCACCCCGCGCGGGTGCGGGCGCGAGGAGCCGCCGATCACGACGCTCGACCTGGGCGCCGAGGACTGCGAGGCCCCGGTGGCATGGGGCGCGAACTTCGCGGTGCGGCGGAGCGCGGTGGAGCGGATCGGGCCGTTCGACGAGCGAATCGTGCGGCCGCACGGGGATGAGGAGGAGTGGCTCGAGCGGCTGCGCGCGGCGGGCGGGACGATCGTCTACCTGGCCGAGGCGGGCCTCGACCACAGGCGCACTGCCGAGGACGCGAAGCTGGGGTCGCTGGCGCGCGCCGCGTACGCCCGCGGCCGCGCGGCGCGGGCGAGCGACAGGCGGCGCTCGCGCGCGCCCTCGCTTCGCAGCGAGCTGCGGGTGCTGGGCGGGTGCGTGTGGCACACGGCGCGCCGCGGATGCCCGCAGGGGGTGATCATGGGCGCGCACTCGGCCGGCCGCGTGGTGGAGGCGCTGCGGCCGCTGCCGGCGCTGAAGCCCGACGACTCATGACCGCCGACCTGTTCTCGGGCGACGCCGGCGACGTGACCCACCCGTGGCGGCGCCTCAAGCGAGGGCTCGGGGAGGCGGCCTTCGATGCGATCTCCCTGACCACGCTGACCGGCCCGCGCACCGACCGGCTCGCCCGGACGCAGCCGCCGCTGCGCGTGCTGGTGGCGAGCGTGTATCGGCCCGGGTCGCTGCTGGCCGAGGCGCTGCCCCGGCTGCGCTCGGAGCGCCACGAGGTGACCCTGGCGCTGGGCGCGGTGGAGCGGCCGGAAGGGCCGCTGGCGGAGCACACCGTGGCCGAGGGGCTCGGCGGGGGGAAGTTCGAGAACCTGAACCGGGTGCTGGCAGCGGCCCTCCCCCCGGGGGGAGGGTCTGACCCTCCCCCTAGGGGTGAGTTCGACTGGATCCTCGCCGTCGACGACGATCTTCTGCTCCCGCCCCGCTTCCTCGACCGCTTCGTCGCGCTCTGCGAGCGCTTCGAGCTCGACCTCGCGCAGCCGGCGCAGTCGCTCCGGAGCCACTCGGCCTGGAAGGTCACCAGGCGGCGGCCCGCTTCGCTTGCGCGGGAGACGCGCTTCGTCGAGATCGGGCCCCTCACCGCCTTCGGGCGCCGGGCGGCGGCCGAGCTGCTCCCGTTCCCGGAGCTGCGCTACGGCTGGGGCCTCGACCTCCACTGGGCCGCCGTCGCCGCGGAGCGGGGCTGGAAGCTGGGCGTGGTGGACGCGACCCCGGTGCGTCACGAGTCGGCCATCGTGGGCTCCGCCTACCCGCGCGCCGACGCCGAGGCCGAGGCTGCGGACTTCCTGGCATCGCGCGAGTACCTGCCGGCCTCGCGGGCGGGAGAGGTGACCGCGGTGCACCGGCGGGCGCGCTGATGCGGCTGCTCTTCCTCTGCCCCCACATGCACCGGGGCGGCGCCGAGCGGCAATGGGCGACACTCGTCCCGGCGCTGGCGCGGCGCGGGGCCGACGTCCGGCTGGTCTGCCTCTACGACGAGGGGCCGCTCTTCGGCGAGGTGTCCGCGGCCGGCGTCCCGTCGGTCTGCCTCGGCCTGCGCGGCCCCGGGGATCCGCGCCTCCTGCGCCACGTGCTGGCCGAGGCTCGGGGGCGCCCCGGCGCCGTGGTCACCCGGACCGTGAGCCCGCAGCTGCTCGGACAGGCGATCGCCCGGCGCGCGGGCGGCGTGCACGTGTTCAACGAGCACACGCCGCTCACGCCCGCCGGCGAGCTCCTGGCGATGAGTCCGCGCCAGCGGCTGCTGAGCCGGCTGGTGGCGCCGCGGGTGGACCGCGTGATCCAGGTGAGCGAGCGCCAGGCGGCGCCGCTCGTGCGGCTCGGCTACAGGCGCGAGCGGATCGTGACCGTGCCGAACGGCGTGTTCGACACCGAGGGGGGACGAGATGCGGACCGAGCCGCGCTGCGTGCGTCGCTGGGCCTCGGCGACGGCGACTTCGCCGTCCTGTGCGTGGCGAACCTGCGGCCGGAGAAGGGCGGCGCCGCGTTCGTGGAGGCGGTGGCCCGGGCCCGGTCGGAGGGCGCGGACCGACTGCGCGGGCTGATCGCGGGCGACGGGCCCGAGCGCGAGCGGCTGGAGCACCTCGCCCGGGACTCCGGCGGAGTGCGGCTGCTGGGCTCGAGGGGCGACGTGCCTGACCTGATGGCTGCGTGCGACGCCGTCGTGCTCCTGAGCGAGGCCGAGGCGCTGCCGATGAGCATCCTGGAGGCGATGGCGCTGGCGCGACCGGTGGTGACGAGCGACGTGGGGGGCGCGGGCGAGGCGGTGTCCGACGGCGAGACCGGCGCCGTGGTGCCGCCCGGCGACCCGGCCGCGGCGGCAGCCGCCCTCGCGACGCTGGCGGCGGACCCGGCCCGGGCGCGGGAGATGGGCGAAGCCGGCCGCGCCCGCCAGCGGGAGCGTTACAGCGGCGAGGCCATGGTGGAGGGGTATTGGCGCGCGCTCGAGGAGGTGGCGACGCGATGACGCCGGACATCCTTCTCCTGTCGCTCGGCACCACGCTCGGCTGGCGCGCCGCGGATGCGGTGTTCGTCGAGCAGCTCCGGGAGGCTGGCGCGTCGGTCGTCGCCTCGACCGTTCGCATCGGCGCGAGCGGCCGGCTTCGGCGTGCATATCCGGTGACCGACCTCGTCGAGGCCGTCGCGGCGAGGCGGGCGCTTCGGGCGGTGCTTCGGGGGGAGCGGCCGCGGGCCCTCGTCATCTCCTCCACCACCGCGGCGATGCTCGCCGGCGTCGAGGGGCTTCCCTACGCCGTCCGTCTCGACGCTCCGGCCCGGCTCAACCGGCCCGGTCCTCACAACGCGGTGCTCCATGCGCTCGAGCGTCGCGCCCTGGCGCGGGCTCGCCTCGTCCTGCCCTGGAGCCGCGCCGCCCTCGCCGCCCTGCCGGAGAGCGCGGGCCGGGCGGTCGTCGTGCCGCCTCCGATCGCCCCGTCGGGCGAACCGGCCGTGGAGCGCGAGCGCCTCGCCGTCGCCTACACCCCCGACGTGAAGGCAAAGGGCCTCGACGTGGTCGTCGGGGCCTGGGCGCGCGCCGATCTCGGCGACGCCCGCCTGCTGGTATTCGGCGTCGACCGGGACCGCGCCCTGGCGCACCTCCACCGCACCGGCACGTCGCTTCCGGGCGACGTCGAGTTCCGCGGCAAGACCCCGCCGGCGGACTTCAGGGACGCGCTCCGAAGGGCTCACGCGTACGTCGGCGGCGCGCGCTGGGAGGACTACGGAATGGCGCCGCTCGAGGCGCTCGCGGACGGCGCGCTCCTCGTGACCGTCCCGTCCGGGGGCCCCTTCGAGGCGCTGGCGCAGGCGCGCGAGCTCGCGCCCGAGCTGGTGGCGGGCGCCGTGGAGCCGGAATCCCTGGCGGTGGCGCTGCGAGCGGCGTTCGACATGTCAGGCGAGCAGGTCGCGCGGTACCGCGCCCGTGCCGCTGAGCTCGTCGAGCCCTACGGTGCCGAAGCCGTGCAGAGGACGGTCAGGGACAAGGTCCTGCCGGCGCTACTGGCGGCCTGAGGCGGCGCGCAGCACCGCGCGCTCGAAGGCCTCCACGTCGGCCTCGAGCGGGTGCCGCTCCGTCACCGCCCTGCTGCCGGCGGACAGGCGGGCGCGGAGCCCGCCGTCCCGCACCACCCGCTCGAGCGCCAACCGGATCGCGGCCGGATCGGAGGGATCGATCAGCAGCGCGTTCTCCCCCTCCACCGCCACGTCACCCGCCGCGCCGGCCCGCTCCGTGCAGATCAGCGCCAGGCCGGCCGCCGCCGCCTCGCGCGCGGCCACCCCGAACGGCTCGTAGGTGCTGACCAGCGCGAGCACGTCGGCCGCCGAGTAGATCGCCGGCACCTCCGAGGGCGCCGCGTAGCCCCGGAACCGGACCGGCACGCCGAGCCGCTCCGCCAGGGCGCGCAGCTCTCCCTCGAGCGGCCCCGTGCCCAACAGCTCGAGCTCCGCCTCGCCGGCCGCGAAGCCGCACGCCGCGAAGGCCTCGATCAGCGAGGCCAGGTTCTTGTCCGGCACGAGCCGGCCCACCGTCAGCACCCGCACCGGGCGTGCGGCGTCGGTGCGCTCGCGCGCCACCGCGAGGAAGGGCTCGAGATCGGCGCTCTGCACGCTCACCTCCACCCGCCGCGGATCGACGCCGAGCCCGCGCAGCCGCTCGACGCCCTGGGAGCTGAACACCACGAACCCCTCCACCCGAGGGGCCACGAGCCGGTGGAGCCGCAACTGCAGCGCGCTCAGCATCGGGTCGCTCCACGGCGTGAGCTCGCTCATGAGCAGCTGGGGCGTCCGCGTGCGCCTGCACCACGCCATCGCGCGCAGCGTCGCCGGCCCGTACTCATGGCTCACCACCACGTCCGGCCGGGCGCGCCGCAGCGCCGCGCCGAGCCCGCGCGCCAGCATCAGGGGCGTGCGGCCGGCCCGGCGCCGCTGCCACGAGGAGAGCACTTCGCGCTCGTAGCCGCCCCGCGCCGCGAACCAGTCCGGAGGCTGGTCCCAGCCTGGCTGCCCGCCCGCGAGATAGATCACCCGGGGGGTCACTCGGCCCCGCTCCGCCAGCCGCGCGAAGAGCGGCTCGCGGTAAGGCACGGGGACCGGCGGGAGGATGGCGCAGCGCACCGGCACACCGCAACTTTGCCTGACCGATCGGGTCGCAAGCGTTTAGCAATGCCCCGATCCGGTGACAACGGTGGGCTGACACCCCAGTCCGGCGGGGTGGCCGGTGCTGCTGCTAGCCTGCCCCGCTCGGTCCGGGAGGTGCCGGCTTCGTCCGCATTCACGCCGCCCTCCCTTCCGAACTCCCGCCCCACCAGGAGGGAACCCCCAACTTGATCCGAGCAGTAACAAGCCTGGTCGCCCTCGCCGTGCTCGCCCTGCTGGCGCTGCCCGGAAGCGCGATGGCGAATCCCGTCATCGACTGCGCGCGCGACGGCGACCTCGACAAGCAGTACTCGAATGCCGAGCTGCGCCGCGCCATCGACCGCATTCCCGGCGACCTGGACGAGTACAGCAACTGCCGCGAGATCCTCTCCGGCGCGATCACCGGCGGCTCCGACAAGGGCGGCAACCGCCCGACCGCCGGAACCGACGGCAAGCCGCTCTCGCCCGACGAGCAGGTTGCGCGCGGCAAGGACAACGAGGACCTGGCCGCCATCACCGGCAGCCCCGACCGGAACCGCCCGAGCGTGGAGGTCGGCGGGGAGCGGGTCGAGCCCGGGTCGAACGGCCTGTTCGACCTCGCCAGCGCGAGCAACGACCTGCCGGTGCCGCTCCTGGTCGCGCTCGTGGCGCTCGCCGTCCTCGCGGTGATCGGCGGGCTCGTGGCGCTGCGCGAGCGCATCCCCGCGCTGGCGCGCATACCCCTCCTGTCCAAGATCCCGACCCCGCGTGTTTCGTTCCCCCGATTCCGACGCTGACGGAACCTCTGTCGCCACCCGGACCTGGCTCGGCCGGGTGCGACCCGACTGGCTTGCCACGGTAGTCCTGGGCGGCGCCCTCGCGGGCGTCGCCTTCGGCGCGGCCGGCGGCACGCAGCTCGGCCGCACCACGGTCGTCGAGATCCTGCTGGTCCTGCTCGGCGGCGCGGTCGTGGCCGCCGCCATCGTGTGGGGCCGCCGCGGGCCGCTCTACGGCGCCACCTCGCTGTTCCTGTTCGCGGCGCTCGCCGGGCTCACGGGGCTGTCGATCACCTGGGCGGTCGTGCCGGAGCTGGCCTACGTCGAGGCCAGCCGGACGCTCGCCTACCTGGCCGTCTTCGCGGCGGCCATCGCCGCGGCCCGGCTGTTCCCCCGCGGCGCCCACGTGGCGATCAAGGGGATCGTGCTCGCCGCGACGGCCGCGGTCACCTACGCCCTCGCCGCGCGCGTGTGGCCCGCGAGCCTCGGCGAGCACGAGATCTCCAACCGCATCGGCCAGCCCTTCGAGTACTGGAACGCGGTGGGCACCACGGCCGCGCTCGCGATCCCCGGGCTGCTCTGGCTCGGATCGCGCCGGGGCGGGAGCGTGGCCGGCCGCGTGCTCGCCTACCCGGCGGTGGGCGCGGCCATCCTCGCGATCCTCCTGACCCAGTCGCGCGGCGCCCTGGTGGCCGCCGCGCTCGGCGTGATCGCCTGGTTCGCGATCGTGCCGCTCCGGCTCCGCTCCCTCCCGGTGCTGCTGGTTCCGAGCGCCGGCGCCGGGCTGGTGGCCGCCTGGGCGCTCTCGAAGGACGCCTTCGCCGAGACCGCCCAGCCGCTCGCCGTCAAGGAGAGCGTGGCCGGGGAGTTCGGCCTGCTCCTGGTCCTGATGGCGGTCCTCCTGGTGCTGGCGGGGCTGGCGGTGAACGTCGGCCACTCCCGGCTCGCCCCCTCGGTGCAGACGCGCCGCCGCGCGGGCATCGCCGCGCTCGCGGTGGCCTGCGCGGTGCCGCTCGTCGCCTTCACGTCCGTCGCCTTCAGCGACCGGGGCCTCGGCGGGACGATCGAGGACCGCGTGGACGAGCTGACGAGCGAGACGGAGACTTCCCCGACCGAACAGGGCGCCGGGCGCTTCACCGCCGCCTCCTCCACGCGCGGCAAGTACTGGAAGGAGGCCGGCCGGGTGTTCTCCGACCGGCGCGCCGTGGGCACCGGCGCCGGCAACTTCGCCGTGACCCGCCTGCGCCACCGCACCGACCCCAGCGTCACCAAGCACGCCCACGGCTTCGTGCCGCAGACGCTGGCCGACCTCGGCATCGTGGGCGTGGTCCTGACCTCGCTCCTGCTGCTCGCCTGGCTGGTGGCCGCCGCGCGCGCGACGGCGCTCCATCCCCGCCGCCTGCCGTTCCGGCGCGGCGACTCCGAGCCCCCGCCGAGGCGCGACTGGACGCCCGACCGGAGCGCGGCCGTCGCCCTCGTGCTGATCGCCGTGGTCTTCGGCCTGCAGTCCGCGATCGACTGGACGTGGTTCGTGCCGGGCCCGGCGGCGATGGCGCTGGTGGCGGCCGGCTTCGTGGCCGGGCGCGGGCCGAGCGCCGCTCTGCCGGAGGGGCCGGTCGCGCCGCTCGACCTGCGCGAGCCGCTGCGCAACCCGTCGCCGCCGCGCCTCCTGGCCGCCTCGGCCGTCCTCCTGGCTGCGCTGCTGACGGCCTGGGCGATCTGGCAGCCGGAGGCGGCCGACCGTCAGACGAGCGACGCCATCGCGCTCGCCGACGAGGGTGACGTGGACCGCGCGCTCGAGAAGACGCGCGACGCCGCCGACACCAACCCGCTCAGCGCCGAGCCGCTGCTCGTGGAGGCCGCCATCGCCACGCGAGCCGGCCGCGAGGAGGAGGCCCGGGAGGCCCTCGAGCAGGCGGTGCTGAAGTTCCCCGGCGACGCCGAGACCTGGTACCGGCTCGCCGCCTTCCAGCTCGGCACGCTGGACCTGCCCGACGAGGCCGCCGGCACCATCCGCGGCACGCTCTACCTGGACCCCTTCTCGGTGAGTGGCCGCCAGCTCTTCCTGGAGGCCAGGGCGAGCGCGCGCGAGCAGGTCACCGAGGAGCGCAACGGGCCCTAGGCCACCGTCGCGGCGGCCGCCGCGGCTTGCTCGGCCTGCCGGCGCAGCCCGAGCTCCAGCGGCGTGCGCGGCCACCAGCCGAGCTCGTCCCTCGCCCGGCTCAGGTCGGCCGCGGTGACGCGCGGCTCGCGGGCGTCCGGCGGGCGCGCCTCGAGCCGCGGGGCGCGCCCGAGCTGCCCGCCGAGCAGGCGGAGCGCCTCGGCCAACTCGACCGGCCGCCCGCCCGACACGTTGTAGACAGCCCCGGCGCGGCCGCGCTCGAGCGCCAGCGCGGTGGCCTCGGCGGCGTCGCGGGCGTACGTGAAGTCGCGCCGCTGGCTGCCGTCGCCGAGCAGCGGCATCTCGCTCCCCGCCAGCGCGGCTTGGACGAAGCGCGCGAACGCCATGTCTGGCCGCTGACGCGGCCCGTAGACGGTGAAGTAGCGCAGGGTGACCAGCTCGAGCCCGTGCCGGCGCGCGAGCCTGGCCGCCACCAGCTCCGCTCGCCGCTTCGAGCGCGCGTAGGGTGACAGCGGCCTGAGCGGGGCGTCCTCGCGCACCGGGCCGTCCACCGGCCCGTACACGGACGAGGACGACGCGAGCAGCACGCGCCGCACGCCGGCCCGGGCCGCGCTGTGCATCACGGCCTCGGTGGTGCGCACGTTGCCCGCCTCGAACAGGACGGGCGCGCCCCCGCGCACCCCCGGACGGCCGGCGAGGTGGCAGACGGCGTCGGTGCCGGCAAGCAGCGCGGCGAGGCCGGGCCGGTCGAGCAGGTTGCGCTCGTGGAGCGTGAACGCCGCGGCTCGCCGCAGCGCCGCCACGTTGCGCTCCTTGAGCTCGCGCCCGTAGAAGCGGGTGAACCCGTCGATGCCCACGACCTCGTGTCCCCTGGCCACGAGCTCGTCACAGAGGTGCGAGCCCACGAAGCCCGCGGCGCCGGTCACGACGATGCGCATCGGGCGGCTTTCTATCGTGCCGCGCGCGCAAGCAGCGTCCCGGAGCGCCTCTCGAGCGAGCGGAGTTCGAAGCCGAGCTCGCCGAGCGCCCTCCGCAGCGAGCCGCGCGTGAAGCGCCGCAGGTGGGGCGAGAGCGGGTCCTCGGGACGCGCCAGCGGAGGCGTCCACGGCGTCGTGAGCGCCAGCTCGCCGCCCGGCCTGAGCACGCGCCGGATCTCGGACAGGAACAGCTGGACGTCGCGCACGTGCTCGACCGTCTCGGCGCACAGGACGAGGTCGAAGGCGGCGTCGGCGAACGGGAACGGCGCGTCCGGATCGAGCTCCACGAGCTCCGCTTCGGGCAGACGGGCGCCAGCGCGCTCGAGCGCCACGGCCGACACGTCGGCCGCGGTGAGGGTGTCGGCGCGGAGCTCGGCGGTCAGGCGGCCGTCGCCGCAGCCCACGTCGAGGGCGCGCTCCACCGGGCCGAGCGAGCGGACGAAGCCGGCGAGATGGGCCGGCGGGGGGCCGGGGTCGGCGGGCACGAGCTCCCACAGCTCGTCGTCGTAGCGGCTCGTCATCGCGGCATATCCTGGCCGGATGCCCTGGAGCATGCGCCTCGCCGGACCGGACGACGCGGAGCGGGTGGCGTCCGTCCAGCTCGAGGGCTTCGAGGGCTACCGCTCCTTCGCGCCGCCGGACTGGGATCCGCCCGACCCGTACGACGAGCTCGAGCGCGCCAGGGAGCACCTGGGCGACCCAGAGAGCTGGTGCCTCATCGCCGAGCGGGACGGCGAGATCGCCGGGCACGTGGCGTTCATGCCCGCCCGCAGCCACGGCTCGAGCCCCTCGGACGAACCCGGGCTGGCGCACCTCTGGCAGCTGTTCGTACGGGAGCCATGGTGGGGCACCGGCCTGGCGACCGCCCTGCACGCCGAGGCCGTTCGCGAGGCGGCGGCGCGCGGCTTCACCGCCATGCGCCTGTTCACCCCCGCCGGGCAGGCGCGGGCGCGGGGCTTCTACGAGCGCGAGGGCTGGACGGCGGCCGGCGAGCCCGCCGACGCGCCGGAGTTCGGAATGCCGCTCGTGGAGTACCGCCTGGCGATCAGCAGCAGGGTGTGACCGAACGGCGCGAGCCGCGGGCGCGAGCCCAGCGGGTCGAGCCGGTGGAGCGCGCGCTGGGCGGGCGCGGGCAGGCGGCGCCAGCCGAAGGTCACGGCGTGCAGCTCGGGCTCGAGGCCCGCGGCGCGCGCCTCACGCCGGAGCAGCCGCGGCGACAGCGGCACGTCGTCCGGCGTGCCGTGCACCAGCGTGCCGAGCCCCGCGCGGTTGGCCAGGTCGAGACCCGCGCCGACCGGATGCCACAGGCCCGGCTCGATGGCCACCATCGCGCCGCCGGGCCGCAGGAGCCGCGCCGCCTCGTCGAACACCGGGCCGAGCGGGCCCTGGAACACGACGTGATGGAGCACGAGCCGGTAGAGCACGACGTCGAAGGAGCCGGGCTCGAAGGGCAGCTCTCCCGCCCGGCCCTCCACCCCGGCGTCGAGCTCGTCCGACTCCAGCATCGCCGGGTTGATCTCGACGCCGGTCATGCGCCAGGCGGGCCGCGGGAACAGGTGCCGGCCGGGATGCCAGCCGCAGCCGACCGACAGCACGTCCCCGCCGTCCAGTCCGAGCCGCTCCTTCAGCAGCGCGCGCTCGCGGCGGTGCTCCTGGTCGTAGTGGACCTGCAGGGTCGCCGGGTCCGAGCCGCGGTCGAGCAGGTTGTCGGGCTCGTACGGCTCGCTCACCAGGCTCCGCGCGCGCGGAAGACCGCGGGGAGCGTCTTCAGCAGGATGGTCAGGTCGAGGAAGACCGACCAGCGCTCGAGATAGAGGAAGTCGAGCTTCACGAGCTCGTCGAAGTCGAGCTCGGAGCGCCCCGACACCTGCCACAGGCCGGTCATGCCGGGCAGCACCAGGTAGCGCTTGCGGTGCCAGTCGTCGAGACGCTCGTAGTCGCGCTGCGGGAGCGGGCGCGGCCCGACCAGGGACATCTCGCCGCGCAGCACGTTGAAGAGCTGCGGCAGCTCGTCGAGCGACCAGCGCCGGAGGAAGCGTCCCACGGGGGTGACGCGCGGGTCCTGGCGGATCTTGAAGATGGCGCCGCTCAGCTCGTTGTGCTCCTCCAGGTGGTCCTGGAGGAACTCGGCGCCGTGCACCATCGTGCGGAACTTGAGGCAGGCGAACGGGCGACCGCCGATGCCCGGGCGCGTGGAGCGGTACAGCACCGGCCCGCGCGAGGTGAGCTTGATCGCAAGCGCCGCCAGCCCCATCACGGGCGCGAAGGCGAGGACGAGGAGCACCGCGCCGACGATGTCGAAGCTCCGCTTGATCGCGAAGTCGACTCCCTCGAACACGGGGGGCTTGAGCTCGAACAGCGGCAGCGCCTGGCCCGGCACGAACTCGGCACGGTCCATCAGTATCTCCATGGTGGACGGCGCCACCCGCACCCGGACGCCCTCGCGGTGGCAGCGGTCGACCAGCTCGACCGCCTCGTCCTGGGGGAAGTCGGCGTCGGTGATGAGCACCTCGTCGACGGCGTCGAAGTGGCGCTCGAGCTGCTCGAGCGAGCGGAAGTCGCGCAGCCCGTCGAGGAGCGCCACCGGCGTGCGGGCCACGAAGCCGTAGGGCTCGATCACGTTCGAGTCCCTCAGCGCGTGCGCCACGGCCTGGATGTTGGAGCCCGAGCCCACCAGCACGGCCCGGCGCCGGTAGCCGGCGGCACGGAGCACGGCGCCTGAGGCGCGCTCGAAGAGCCAGCGCAGGAGCGACACGTACAGCAGCGCGAAGAAGAGCGACCCGTAGAAGATGTAGTACGACTGGAACGGCTCGCCCTCGATCTCCGCGTAGATCAGGACCACCAGCGTGACCTGGAAGAGCGAGGCGATCACGCGCGAGAAGCCCGGGCGCTGGGCGCGGTCGCGGTAGAGGCCCGAGCGCGCGAACAGGAGCAGCATCACGAGCCCGGCGAGCGGGGCGTACTCCTGGGCCTGGCCCCACATCTGCCCGAGCTGGTCGGGCGCCTGGATGGCCGCCTTGACGACGAGGGCCGTGTAGATCGCGAGGAACAGGCCGGCGAGGTCGAGCGCGGCGAGAGTGGTCACGCGGGCGAGAGCGCGGACCGTGTCGAAGCGCAGGACGCCGCCGAGCAGGACCGGCTTCACCGCGCGCACGTCGCGGTCGGGGAGGGAGACCGGCTCGACTTCCCTCAGCTCTTTTACGAGACCGTTAGGCAAAGCTCGTTCCCGAAGGCACTAGTCAAACAGTTGGGGCGGGCGAATGTAGCGGGGGCAACGAAAAGCCCGCATGTTGCGGAATCGCTACTCGCATAGGGGGCCTAGTCGAAGGAGCATAGGGCTTGAACGGAGTGCCGATGCTGACGAGGCGTGCGCGACCCGCTCGGGCCCAGATCGACGAGGCGGCGCTCGAGCTCCTGGCCCGCCACGGGGCCCACATCCTCGCGACCGCGCGGCGGTACGCGGCGACGCCCGAGGACGCCGAGGACGCGTACCAGCGCGGGCTCGAGATCCTCCTCACGAAGGCTCCTACGACCAGCGAGGACGATCTGGTCCCCTGGCTCAAGACCGTGGTCAAGCACGAAGCGTTCGCGCTGCGGCGCCAGCGTGACCGCCACTCGCCAGTCACCGACGACGGCGACTTGGCCGAGCGCGGCACGCCGGCGGCGGTCACGCACGACCAGGCCGAGCGCTACGAGCGCCTGCGCCAGGGCGCCGAGGCGCTGCGGCAGCTGAAGCCGCAGGAGATCCGCGCGCTGCTGCTGAAGGCCGAGGGCTATTCCTACGCCGAGATCTGCGAGCTGACCGGCTGGACCTACACGAAGGTGAACCGCTGCCTGACGGAGGGGCGCCAGGCGCTGGCGGTGCGGCTGGCCGGGATCCAGGGCGGGATCGAGTGCGCGAAGCTGGCGCCGCTGCTCTCGGCGCTGGCGGACGGCGAGGCGACCGCGGAGCAGATGGCGCAGCTGCGGCCACATATGCGGACCTGCCTTGCCTGCCGCGCGACGCTGCGTGAGTTCCGGGCCGCGCCGGCGCGGGTGGCGGCCATGGCGCCGCCCGCGGCCCTGGTCGCCTCCGATCCCGGCGGCGGCCCGATCCGCAGCGTGCTCGAGTCGATCGCGGGAGCCGCGCAGCACAAGGCGGCGGCGCTCGGCGAGCGGGCCCACGCGGCGGCTGAGCTGGCGGCCGGCCAGAAGGTGGCCGCGCTGGCGGCGGCGGGCGCCGCGGCGCTGGCGGGCGGCGGCTCGGCCGCGATCGACCACTACGCGGGCCACCGCGGCCCGCCGCCGCCGGCTCCAGTCGAGCGGGTCGAGGCGGAGCCGGTGAAGGAGGAA
>Ga0081538_10000627_pt1 | contig 39099 bp, 33 predicted proteins | sample TabmetS5T2R1_FD_71022 | JGI IMG/M metagenome (GOLD analysis project Ga0081538, IMG submission 71022) | Tabebuia heterophylla rhizosphere microbial communities from the University of Puerto Rico - S5T2R1 | ecosystem: Host-associated > Plants > Roots > Rhizosphere ...
TCTCCGTGAGCCCCAACCCGCTCAACCGGAACCCGTCCTACGAGCCGCTCGTCAATCCCGATCGGGCCATCCGCGACAACGAGCTGCAGTACATGGTGTGGGACACGTTCTCGGCGCAGCGCTCGCCGCACTTCGCGCGCAAGCTGACCGAGTACGCCCGGCGCTACAACGGCCGCGTCGTCCACAGCGAGCTGCTCGACGTGGACACCGCGCGCGGCGAGCGCGCGGAGCGTCCGGCCATCGTCATCTACGAGGTCCGCCCATGAGCTCGCGACGTGCCGTCGGCGCCTGCCTGGCCACCGCCGCGGCGGCGGCGCTCTGCGCGCCCTCTGCCTCGGCCCGCCCGATCGAGCACTTCGTCGTGCTCATGCAGGAGAACCACTCCTTCGACAACTACTTCGGCACCTATCCCGAGGCCGACGGCCTGCCGGCGAACACGTGCATGCCGGTTGGCGCCCGGTCGCGCCCGTGCGTGCGGCCGTTCCACCTCGGCGGCCGCGCGGTTCCCGACGTGGGCCATGACCGGCGCATGCACCGGCTTCAGGCCGCGCGCGGGCGCATGGACGGCTTCGTCCGCGCGACGTCGGTCGACCGCCAGCGGCCGGAGTCGTCGGTGATGGGCTGGTACGACCGGCGTGACCTCCCCTTCTACTGGAACGTTGCGCGCGAGTACGTGCTGTTCGATCGCTTCTTCGCGTCGGCGGCCGACGGGACCGAGGCGAACCACAACTACTGGGTGAGCGGGAAGCCCGACGCATCGGGTCCGACGATCTTCGACCGGCTCGACGAGCGCGGCATCTCGTGGAAGTTCTACGTCGAAGACCTCGGACCGAACACGCTGGCCGTGCGCGTTCCGCTGCTCGGCACGCCCCTGTCCGCGGGCGTGGTGGACCTCGCCGAGTACTACGAGGACCTGGATCGTGGCCGCCTGCCGCACGTCGCTTACATCGTCCCGGCGGGGGCGAGCGAGCACCCTCCCGGCCGGATCCAGGCGGGACAGACGCTGGTGAGGCGTCTGCTGACGGCGCTCTGGAAGAGCGACGCCTGGGAGCGCTCGGCGTTCCTGTGGACCTACGACAACTGGGGCGGGTGGTTCGACCACGTCACGCCCCCGGCGGGGCGGGGGTTCCGCGTGCCCGCGCTGCTCGTGAGCCCGTACGCACGCCGCGGTGAGGTGGACAGCACGACTCTCGAGACGGCCTCGATCCCGAGGTTCATCGAGGACAACTGGGACCTCGAGCCCCTGGGCCGGCGCGACCGCGAGGCGAACGGTCTGGCTCAGGCCTTCGACTTCTCGCAGCCGCCGCGGGCGCCGGCCATCCTGCCGGCGACCGCGCCCGGCAGCGGAGAGGAGCCGGAACCGCGCCGGTGGGGGATCTACCTCGGCTACGGCAGCGCGGCGCTCCTTGGTGCGCTGCTCTTCGTGTGGACGCTCGCCCGCCCGGCGTCGCGCGTGCGGGCGCTCGCCGCATGCCTGGCGGCGGCCCTGATCCCGCTCGGCCTGGCCGCTGCGCCGGACGCGCGCGGGGCGCTGCCGACGGTGATCCAGACCGTGCCCGAGGTGCCGGGGATGCGCTTCGCTGTCGGCGACGTCGAGTTCGAGGCGGACGCGAACGGACGCGCCTACCCGCCGCCGGCCGCGGCCTCGTCGGGCGCACGCCTCAGGGCGCTTCCCACCGAAGTGGCGCCCGGGACGAGGGCGCGGTTCGACCGCTGGTATCGCCATCGCGGCATCGCGGCGATCGAGCTGTACCACCTGGTGCGCCCGACCTTCGTCGACCTACAGGGCCGCCGGGTCGATCCGGAGGACGTCGGCGCGGTCACGCTGCGCGGAAGCCAGGGCCGCGTCCACGTGTTCGAGGAGGACCGCCCGCAATGGCTCCAGGGCAACCGCGTGATACCCGAGAGCCAGGGGACGCGCTCGACCGGCATCTACTACTCGGCCGAGAAGGTCGTCGTGAGCGGCTCGAACGTCGTGCACCGCTCGCAGCAGCGCTTCTTTCCCGCGAGGAGCCGGACCATGCAGCTGCGGCTGCTGCTCTTCGCGGCGCGGATCACCGTCAGGGACGCTCTGCTCGGCTTTCCGATCGGGTCGACCATCCGCCTCGAGTATCCGAACGGAGGGGAGCTGTCGCAGGCGCTCGGCCCCGGCGCGCGGCTGGTGGTGGGATCGCTGCCGCGCGGGGACTACCGCATCGCCGTCGATGCACCGGGCATCTCGTCCTCGCGCCCGATCGCGCTGTCCCGCGATCAGGACGTGGAGCTGCGTGTGATCAGCTGGCTCGACGTGCTGGTCGTGCTGTTAGGCCTCGCCTCGGTCGCGGTGGGCCTGCTCTACCTCCGCCGGCCGGTGGCCGCGGGCGCGACGACCCTGCTCGCCGTCGCGGCGGTCCTCGCGATTGGCGCGCCTGGAGCAGCGGCCGCCGATCCGCCAGACCCGCTGTTTGCGTACTACTACATATGGTTCAACGCGAGCTCCTGGGAGCGCGCGAAGACCGACTACCCGATGCTCGGGCGCTACTCGAGCGATGACCGAGAGGTGATGCTCAGGCACGTCAAGTGGGCGAAGCGGGCGGGCATCGATGGCTTCATCGTCAGCTGGAAGAGCACGCCCGTTCTGGACCGGCGCCTTGCCCGGCTGGCCGAGATCGCCGCGGCCGAGCGGTTCCGGCTGCTCGTGATCTATCAAGGCCTCGACTTCGAACGGGAGCCGCTGCCCGCCGCCAGGGTGGCGAGAGACCTCGACCGCTTCGTCGAGCGCCACGGACACAGGTGGGTGTTCCGCCGCTTCGGCAAGCCGCTCGTGATCTGGTCGGGGACCTGGCGGTTCACCCGCGCGCAGATCGCGGGAGTCACCAGCTCCCGGAGGGGGAGGCTGCTGATCCTCGCCTCGGAGCGGAACGAGGACGACTATGGCCGCGTGGCGGACCTCGTGGACGGGGACGCCTACTACTGGGGCTCCGTCAACCCCGCCACCTTCCCCGGCTACCCCGAAAAGCTCGCCGGGATGGGGGAGGCCGTGCACGCCCGCGGAGGCATCTGGATCGCTCCGGCGGCGCCGGGCTTCGACGCACGGCTCGTCGGCGGCACCGAGGTCGTGCGGCGCGCGGGCGGCGCGACACTGCGCACCCAGTTCGACGCAGCGACGGCCTCCTCGCCGGACGCGGTCGGCCTGATCAGCTGGAACGAGTTCAGCGAGAACACCCACGTCGAACCGAGCCGCAGGCATGGCTCGCACTACCTGCGGGTGGTCGGAGACGTGCGCGGCGCTCGGCTGCCGCGCGCCCGCGAGTTCGACTCGAGCGAACCGGCGGTGACCGGGGTCGCCTACGGACTGCCGCTCCTGGCGGGCATCGCTCTCTTCTTCGCTGGAACCCTCGCCGTGCTGCTTCGCCGCACGAGGGCGGCGTCATGAGCAGGCGGACGCTCGCGGCCTTGGTCGCTCTCCATGCACTCGTGCTTCCCGCCGCCGCGCAGGCCTACGAGCCGCAGCTCACGCGCTACCCGTACCTGACCGACGTGGTCGGGACGAGCGCCACCGTGAACTGGGGCACCGACCGCTCGTCCACGACGGGCCGCGTGCGGTACGGGAGGGTCGGCAGCGGCTCATGCACGGGCTGGAGCCGGAGCGCGACGCGGACCAGCATCACGGTGGGCGACACCCCGCAGTACGGCTGGAAGGCGACCCTGACGGGCCTCGCTCCCGGCGTGCGGTACTGCTACCGCGTCGAGCTCGGCGCCAGGGACCTCCTCGGCGCCGACGCCTCCCCGAGGTTCTACGCGCAGCTGCCCGCGGGCTGGTCCCGGCCCTACACGTTCGCAGTGTTGGGCGACTGGGGGGCGACGGGCATCAGCAGCGCCGGCCCCGACAACCGGCAGGCCGACGTGCTCGGGCGGATCGCCGCGAGCGGCGCGCGCTTCGCCATCGGCACGGGAGACACCGCCTATCCAGGCGGCACCCAGACCAACTACGGCGACCTCGTGCAGACCGGCCCGAGCGTGAGCACGGTGTTCGCTCCCCAGTTCTGGAAGCGCGCCGGGAGCTCCATCGCGCTCTTCAACGCGGTCGGGAACCACGGGTTCAACAGCACCTTCCTGAGGATCTGGCCGCAAGCCGCCGCCGCGTCGAGCTCAGGCGGCCGCTACGTGGCCGAGACCTACTGCTGCGTGAACGGCACGAACTCCGCCACCTACCCGAGCGCGTGGTACGCGTTCGACGCCGGCAACGCGCGCTTCTACGTGCTCGAGGCGGCCTGGAGCGAGGGAAACAACGGAACCGCCGACCCGTACAAGAACGACTACGACGCGCATTGGCGGCCCGACGGCGAGCAGTACCGCTGGCTCGAGGCTGACCTGGCAAGCCATCGCTCCCAGCTCAAGTTCGCGGTCTTCCACTATCCGCTCTACTCGTCGAACGCCACCGAGGAGTCCGACCCGTGGTTACGCGGGCCGGACAGCCTCGAGGGACTGCTCGCCCGCTACGGCGTCGACATCGGCTTCAGCGGCCACGCGCACAACTACACCCGCAATGCCAAGCCGCATTCGGGCAGCCTGATCACGTACGTGACCGGGGGCGGCGGCGCCCGCCTGCAGCCGGCCACGCGCTGCGCGGCGCCGGTCGCGTACGCGATCGGCTGGTCGTACTCGTCGGGAGGGAGCAGCTGCGGGCCCGCGCCGCGGCCGACCTCCACCGCGCAGGTCTTCCACTTCCTGAAGGTGTCGGTCGACGGCGCACGCGTGACCGTGACGCCCACCGACTCCCAGGGGCGGACCTTCGACGTGCGGACGTACGACTTCAGCCCGCCCGGGAGCCCGACGCCGCCCACCGGGTTGACGGCGCGTGCGACGGGTCCGGACCGCGTCGAGCTGTCGTGGTCGGCGTCGACCGACAACAAGGGCGTGACCGGCTACGAGATCCATCGCGACGACGCCCCGCTCGCCAGGACGTCCGGACCGGCCACCGCCTATGCCGACGCCACCGCGGAGCCCGGGACCACCTACACCTACCGGGTGCGCGCGCTCGACGGGGACGGACAGGTCTCCAACTGGAGCAACCGCGCCACCGCCACCACGCCGGCCGCTCCCTCGCCCAAGATCTCCCTTGTGCGGCAGGCGACCGGAGGCACGCCGCTGGCCGCATCGAGCTTCGCCGTGCCGATCTCGTCCACGCTCGGGAACGCGCTGGTGGCCTCGATCGCGGTGCAAGCAGGCAGCACCACCTCGGTGTCGCGGGTGACGGACTCGGCCGGGAACACGTGGACAAGAGGGCCGGTCGGGTTCCTCCCCGGCTCGAACACCCGGGTGGAGATCTGGTTCACCACCGCCGCCGCACCGGTGTCCAGCGTCAGGGTGGACCTTTCAGCTCCGGACCTCGCCGGCGCCAACGTGTCGGAGTGGAGGGGCGTGGCGCCCGCGGGAGCGCTCGACTTCTTCGGCGCCCGGGGGAACGCCTTCTCGACCACGGCGGCGACGCCGGCGATCACCACTACGAGGGCGGGAGACTTGATCGTTGGGGCGATCAACTATCCGCGCGCCGCGAACTCGTCGCTCGCGACCGCGGGCTTCGCCGAGCTCCACGACTTCGACGCGTCGCCCGTCAACGGGCGGGCGTCCTACCGGGTCGCGTCGCCGATCGGCAGCTACTCCGTCGCTTGGATGCTGTCGGCAGCCTCCACGAGCGGTGGCGCGATACTCGCGCTGAGGGCGGCGCCGTGAAAGCGTCGATCCCGCCGGTCGCGCTGCTCGCGCTCGTCCTTCTGGCTCTTGCCGGACCGGCGCGGGCCGCCGACCCCGTGATCGCCGCCGCCGGCGACATCGCCTGTGACCCCTCCGACCCCGGCTACAACGGCGGGGCGGGCACGAGCGACCGCTGCCGCCAGCGCGCCACCTCGGACCTCCTCGTGAACGCCGGCCTCGCCGCGGTCCTGCCCCTGGGCGACATCCAGTACGACAGCGCCTCCCTGTCGGCGATCCAGGCCGTCTACCACCCCACGTGGGGGCGCGTGAAGTCGATCAGCCGCCCGGTCCTCGGCAACCACGAGGGCGGCTGGAACGGCTACTTCGACTACTTCAACGGCCCGGGTGCCCATAACGGCCCGGCCGGCCCGCGCGGACAGGGCTACTACAGCTTCGACGTCGGGAGCTGGCATCTCGTCGCGCTCAACTCCAACTGCGACCGGGTCCGGTGCTTCGCCGGGTCGGCTCAGGAGCGCTGGCTGCGGGCCGACCTCGCCGCCCATCCGGCCCACTGCATCCTGGCCTACTCGCACCACGCCCGCTACAGCTCGGGGCATGAGCGCAGTCATCCCTCCCTGCAGCCGCTGTGGACGGCGCTCCACGACGCGAATGCGGAGATCCTGCTGTCCGCGCACAGCCACAACTACGAGCGCTTCACCCCGCTGAGCCGAGACGGCCGCCGCGACGGGGCGAACGGCATCCGCCAGTTCGTCGTGGGGACCGGCGGAGCTTTCTTCACCGGTGGGCTCGACTCGAAGGTGTTCGGCAGCGAGGCGGCCCAGGACCACACCTTCGGCGTTCTAAAGCTGACGCTCCGTCCGGGTAGCTACGACTGGCGCTTCGTGCCGGTGGCCGGCCGGACGTGGACGGACTCGGGTAGCCAGGCCTGCCACGGACCCGGAGGGGCCGCCCCGCCGCCCGCAGCCGCACCCGACCTAACCGCGCCGGTGATCTCCGGACTCAAGCTCGTGCCGCGCCGCTTCCGCCGCAGCGCCACCTTCCGCTTCTCGCTGTCCGAGGCCGCCAACGTCAGGGTCACGATCAGCCGCCGCTCGCGCGGCCGCGCCCGCTACCGGCGCCTCGGCAGGTTCGAGCAGGCCGGCCAGGCGGGCCCGAACCGGCGCCGCTTCCGCGGCCGGCTTCGCGGCAGGCGGCTCGGGCCGGGGAGCTTCCGCGCAGGGCTGCGGGCGGTCGACGCCGCCGGAAACAGGTCGGGAGTGCGCAGGATCACCTTCAGGATCGTGAGGAGGCGAAAGCGATGACGTCAGCGCAGTCCCTGGGGATGGTTCAGGCCCTCCGACGCCTCCGCAGAGCAGGCTCGCTGCGGGCGCTCTTCAGCCAGGCCACCTACGCCCTCTGCGAGAGCATCGGCTTCGAGCGCGCGGCGTTCTTCAGCCTCCGTGGCAAGGCCCTGGTTGCGGAGAGCATCCACATGCGCGGAATCCGGGAGAGCGCCGACCACCGGCTCGAACGTCTGTATCCGGAGCCACTCCGGCTCTGCGCGGACTTCCGCGAGGCGGAGGCGCTGCGCCGCCGGAGGGCGCTGCTCATCGAGGCCGCCGCCGGCGACCCGCAGGCCCTCACGACGCTGCCCGGATCACCGTCCTACGTGACGGCTCCGGTCATCTGCGAGGAGCACGCCGTCGGGCTGATTCAGGCCGACCGAGGCCTGACGGGCGAGCACGTGGACGAGCTGGACCGGACGACTCTGTGGGCCTTCGCGGAGGCGTTCGGCTACGCGCTCGAGCGCGCGGTTCTCAAGGACCGCCTGCGAGTGTTCGCATGCTCCATGGAGGCGACCGTGACCGAGCTTGGCCGCAGCGGTGGCGAGCTGCCGCCGGCCTCGGCGCGGTTCTCCGCCCACCCTGCACGGATGCTCCCGGACCGCGAGCTTCTGGCCCTCCTCACGAGTCGCGAGCGCGAGGTTCTGGGGATGCTCGCCGAGGGGGAGACGAACGCCACCATCGCCCGGCGACTCGTCGTCACTGAGGACACGGTCAAGACACACGTGAAGCACATCCTGCGGAAGCTCGGTGTGCGCAACCGCTCGCAGGCGGTGTCGCGCTATTTCCACTCTCATGGATATCTCAGCAACGCCTGGGAAGGTGGGAGGGGTGGACACCACCTACCAGACGATGCCGAGCCTGCAGGCCATCTTCGACGGCGCGAGGTCCTTCGGGCTGAATGACGACGAGATCTGGCGGATGGTCAACGAGTCCATGCAGGCGGCCGGCGCCGAAGCCACCGTTTCCGAATACCTCGATGAGCTCACGGGCGCCCTCGCCCAGAGCATCCTTCACAAGGAGCGGCGAGCCTTCCCGAAGCGCAGGTAGAGGGAGGGCAGCACGAAGAGGTTGAGCAGGGTGGCCGTGATCAGGCCTCCGAGGATCACGATCGCCATCGGATGCTCGATCTCGTGACCCGGTATGGCGCCGGGGACCGCGAGCGGCACTAGCGCCAGGCCGGTCGCCGACGCCGTCATCAGGATCGGCGCAAGCCGCTCCTTCGCCCCGCGCAGCACGAGCGCGGGACCGAAGGGCTCGCCCTCGTGGCGCTCCAGGTGCTGGAAGTGGCTGATCATCAGGATGCCGTTGCGCGCCGCGATGCCGAACACGGTCAGGAAGCCGACCAGCGAGCCGAGCGACAGCACTCCGTCCCCCAGCCATACCGCGAGTACGCCGCCCACCAGCGCCATCGGAAGGAGCAGGAAGGTCAGGATCGCGAGGCGCAGGCTTCCGAAGGCGGCGTGAAGGAGCAGCAGGATGGCGATCGCGGCCGCGATGCCGAAGATCAGCAGACGGCCCTGTGCGGCGTTCAGCTCCGTGGATTCGCCGAGTACCTCCGCGTGGTACTCGCGCGGGAAGCGCACATCGTCGATCACGTCCTCGACCTCGTCGACGACCGAAGTCAGGTCACGTCCCTCGACGTTGGCGCCGACGTCGATTCGCCGCGACTGCAGCTCGCGCTCGATGTGGTTCGGCGTGGGAGCGACGCGCACGTCGGCGATCTGGTCGAGCCGAACCTGTTCGCCGCGCGGCGTGTCGATCGGCAGCGCCTCCACGTCGCTCAGGCTGTTGCGTGCCGCGGGGATGCTCCACACGTGGACGTCGTAGGCCTTGCCGCCGACGAAGATGTCGCTGACCTCCTCGCTCGCCAGCAAGGCTGAGGACTGCCGGCGGACGTCGCCCGGTTTGACGCCCTGGCGCCGCGCGGCCGCGAGGTCCAGCTCAACCTCGATGTGCGGCAGGTCCTCGGCAAAGTCCGGATGGGCGTCGATCACGCCGTCCACCTTCGCGATCCGTTCGGCGATCTCATCGGCCTTCTCGCGCAGGACCGACAGCTCCGGACCGAAGATGCGCACCACGATCGACTCGCTCGTGCCCGTCAGGACCTCCTTGATCCGCTCGCGCAGGTACGTCTGCACGTCGCGGTAGATGCCCGGGTACCCCTCCACCGTGCGGTGCACTGCGGCGAGCGTCTCGTCGTAGTCGACCTTCTCGTCGACGCTGATCCAGTTCTCGCCGAAGTAGACGCCGTAGATCTCGTCCGAGAGGAGCGCCTGCCCGATGTGCGAGCCGCAGTTGCGCACACCCGGGATCTCACGCAGGTCGCGACACGCGCGGATCGAGATGCGCTTCTCCTCCGGAGCGGAGGTGGCGGGCTCGGTGAGCCAGTGCATCAGGAAGTCGCGCTCCTTGAAGTTGGGAAGGAGCTGAGACCCGAGCGTCGGGTAGATCACGAGGCCCGCCAGCATGCAGGCGGCCGCCGTTGCCACCGCGGGCCCCGGCCGGCGGATGACCCGCTCGAGGACCGCGCCGTAGCCGCGCTTCAACACGCGCAGCAGCGGGGACTCGCGCTGCCGGAGGTGGCCCTTCGACAACAGCAGCAGGCACAGCGCCGGGGTGACCGTCAGGGCGACGACCATCGACACGAGCACGGCCAGGCCGTACGAGAGCACCAGCGGCTGGAAGAACGAGCCCGACAGGCCCTGGAGGAAGAAGACCGGCACGATCGCGACGACGTTGATGACCGTCGCGTAGGTGATCGCGGTGCGCACCTCGACCGAGGCGTCGAGCACGACCCTGAACGTCGACGCCCTGCTGCCCTCGGCACGCGCCTGCCGCAGGCGCCGCACCATGTTCTCCACGTCGATGATCGCGTCGTCCACGACCACCCCGATGGCGACCACCAGCCCCGCCAGCACCATCACGTTGAGGCTGCGACCGGCGAGGTCGAGCACGACGATCGCGGCGATCAGCGACAGCGGGATCGCGATCAGGCTGATGAATGCCGTGCGGAACTCGAACAGGAAGGCGGCGATGACGAAGATGACGAGCAGCACGCCGAGCAGCAGCGCGGTCGTCAGGTTGTCGATCGACTGCTCGATGAAGGTGGCGGGGCGGAAGATCGTCGTGTCGATCTCGATCCCGGGCAGCCCGGGCCGCAGCTCCTCGATCGCGTCCTCGACGCCCCGCGTGACCTCCATCGTGTTCGCCCCGCGGAACTTCTGGACGATGAGAAGCAGGCCGTCGCCCCCGTTGACGACGCCCTCGCCCCATACCGGCTGGTGATCTTCCTTCACGAGGCCCAGGTCGGACATGCGCACGACCCGGTTCGCCCGGCTGATCACGGGCACCTGGCCGAGCTGCTCCGGCCCGACGATCGGCTGGACGTGCCGTACGTTCAGCCGCTGACCGCCCGACTCGACGAACCCGCCGGTGCCGGGCGCGAAGCTCTCGGTGTACTGCAGGACACCGGCGTCCACGGCGTCGGCCGCCGCCTCCATGACCCGGTCGAGCGGGACGTGATTCGCGGCGAGCTTCGTGGGGTCGACCTGGATGTGCCTCTGCTGCAGGCGCTCGCCGTAGATGTCCACGGCCGCCACGCCGGGCACCCGCAGCAGTCGCTGCCGGATCGTCCAGTACGTGACCGCCGACATCTCGACGAGGTTCAGCTCGTCCGACGCCAACCCGATCTTCATGATGCGGCTGGTGGCCGAGAGCGGCGGCATCATGAACGGCGGGCTCGCCCAGGTCGGCAGCGTGGGCGTGACCTGGGCGATCCGCTCCGCGACGAGCTGTCGCGCGGTCAGCTCATCGGTGCCGCGCTCGAAGATGAGCTGGATCGCGGAGAGCTGGGCCACCGACTTGGAGCGCAGCTCGTCGAGGCCGGGCAGCCCGTTCAGCTGCTCCTCCATCGGAACCGTGATGAACTCCTCGACCTCTTCCGACGAGTTGCCGAGCGCGATCGTCTGGATCTCCACCCGCGGAGGCGCGAACTCGGGAAAGACGTCGACCCTCGCGCTGGGAATCTGCGCGATGCCGAACGCCATCGTCGCGGCGGCGGCGAAGAGCACGAGCCAGCGGAACCGGAGGCTCCTGGCGACGACCCAGCGCATCAATGGCTCGGGACCTCGAGCTCGGTGCCGTACACCTCCGCTGCGCCCACCGTCACGACCTCGGTGCCCGCGGGCGGACCGTCGGAGAGCAGGGCCTGGTCCCCGTCGATGCGGGCCACCTTCACGGCGACACGCCGGAACGTGCGGCGGGCCGGGTTCGTGTACACGTAGGTCCCGCCCTCCGGGTCGTAGAGGAGCGCCGCGTACGGGACGCTCGAGCGCCTCCCGTGGCGCGTGACCGGCGCCGTCTGCAGGCCGGTCCGCTCGGCGCCCTCCGCGGTGAAGGTCACACGGTTGCGGTCGTCGAGCGTCGCCGGCTCGTAGCCCGTAGCGGTCTCGCTCTCCACCTCCGTGCAAGCGGAGAGCGGTAGCGCGGCGAGCGCAAGGACGGCGCCGGCGGCGAGCCTAGGTCGATGGCTGGAGGTCACCGGACTCACTCTCCACGCCGACCCACCGCTGAAGCAGCTCGTCCTCGGGTGCCCGGCCGGGCTCCTCGAGGCCGCCGCCGAACCTCAGATAGAGCGCGGGAAGCACGAAGAGGCTCATGAGAAGCGAGCTGACGAGGCCGCCCAGGATGACCACTGCCATCGGGTGAACGACCTCGAGACCCGGCATCGCGCCGGCGATCGCGAAGGGCAGCATCACGGCCGCCGTCGCCGAGGCGCTCGTCAGGATCGACTGGAGCCGCTCGCGGGCGCCTCGCTCGATGAGCTCGGGACCGAAGCGCTGGCCCTCCCGTTCCAGATTCTGGAAGTGCCGGATCAGCAGGACGCCCGTGCGCGCGGCGAGGCCGAACAGCGCCAGGAATGCGATCAGCGAGCCGAGCGAGAGCTCGGCGCCATCGATGAGCGCCGCCACGCCTCCACCGACGAGGGCGAGCGGAAGAGTCACGAAGGCGAGCACGGCGAGGCCCCAGCTTCTGAAGGCCGCCTGCAGCAGCAGGAAGGCGGCGATCGCGGCGCCGACTCCGAACCCGAGCATCTGAGTGGTGTTGATCTCCTCGCCGGTCGTCTCTTGGATCACCGCGGCGTGGTACTCGAGTGGGAAGCTCGCGTTCGCCAGGCGGTCTTCGATGTCCTTCGCGACGTCGTCGAGGCTGCGCCCGCTGACCTCCGCTTCGATGTCCAGGCGGCGCGAGACCGCATCTCGTTCGATCGTCGCCGGAGACCGCCTCACGCGCACGTGTGCCACGCGCCCCAGGCGGACGTGGCCGCCGCCCGGCCGGTCGAGCAGCAGGTTGCGAACGTCCGACACGCTTCCGCGCGTGGCGGGGACGCCGCGCACGATCACCTCGAACACCTTCTGCTCCTCGAAGATGCTGCCGACCTGGATGCCCTGCAGCAGCGCGGCCTCGGCGCGGCGGACGTCGCCGGGCTTGATCCCGAAGCGCTGTGCGCGGTCGAGGTCCGTCTCGATCTCGACGCTCCGCTGCGTGACGGGCAGCTCGAGGCGCGGGTCGACCACGCCATCGACCCGGGAGACGAGCGCCAGCACCTTCTCCGCCTCCCGCCGAAGCGTGTCGGGGTCCTGCCCATAGACGCGCACCACCAGCGGCTGGTCAGATCCGGTCAGGAGGTCGAGGCCGTCCCCGGACGCCGGGGCCTCGCCCTCCTCGAGGGCCCCGACGTCCCTGATCCGCTGGGTCGAGTAGGTGACCACGTCGTGCTCGACCCCGCGCGTCCGGCCGACCGCCTCCTGGATCGACGCGACTGTCGCGTCGTAGTCGGCGCCGGAGTCGATGCTCACCCACAGCTCCCCGGAGTTGACGTTCACGACCTGGTCGCCCGTCTTGGCTCGTCCGACGTGCGCCCCGACGTTGTCGACGCCTGGTAGCGAGCGCAGCTCGCGTCCGAGCGCGGCGGCCGTCCGCGTCATGCTCGGATTCGACGTGCCCGGCTCGCCCTCAAGCCGGACGAGCACGTCCCTGTCCTTGAACGACGGAACGGCCGAGGTCCCGAGTAGCAGCAGCGCGCCGATTCCGACGGCCGCCATCGCCCCGGCTACGAGAAGCGCCCGCCTCGGCACACGGATGAAGCGTGCGAGCGCGCCGGCGTAACGCGGCGCGAGAGAGCGCATCAGGGGTGGCTCCGGGCCGCCGGCCGCCCCCCTCGAGAAGAGCATCAGGCTGAGCGCCGGCGCGAGGGTGAGCGCGACGACCATGGCCGCGGCCACCGACAGGGCGTAAGCGAGCGCCAAGGGCTCGAAGAAGGCACCCGGCCGGCCCTCCATCACCGCGATCGGGACGATCGCCAGGAGGGCGATCATCGTCGCGTAGGCGAGTGGGCTGCGCACGTCGTGGGAGGCGCGGAGCACGACGTCGGCGATCGACCTGTCGCTGCCTCGCCCGCGCAGGCTCCGCGCGACGCTCTCCGCGCTCATCACCGCCTCGTCGATCACGATCACCACGGCGACCGCGAGTCCCGCGAAGGAGATCGCGTTGAAGGTCTCGCCGAGGAGGTCGAGCACGAGCGCCGCGGCCACGAGCGACACCGGGATCGTGACGAGAGCGATCAGCACCGACCGCCATTGGAAGAGGAAGGCGGACACCACCAGTGCGAGGAGGAGGCCGGCCACGATCAGCGTCAGCGTGAGGTTGTCGATCGCGTCCTCGATCAAGGTCGCGGGGCGGAAGACCGAGGTGTCGCTTTGCAGGCCGGGGAGCGCGGGCGCCAGCTCGTCGAGCGCGTCCTCGACGCCGCGGGTCACCTCCAGCGTGCTGGCACCCGGGAACTTCTCGATCACGAGAAGCAATCCGTCCCTGTCGCCGACCACCGCATCGCCGATCAGCGGCTGGTGCCCGACCTTGATGTGGGACACGTCCGCGAGGCGCAGCCGTCCGCCCGTGTCCTCGACGGGCACCTTGCCCAGCTCGCTCGGGTTCGCGATCCTGTCGAACACGTTCCGGACCTGCAGGCGCTGCTGCGGCGTCTCGATGAAGCCGCCGGTGCCCGGGGTGGAACCCTCGAGGAAGCTCAGCGACGACACGACCTGCGCGTTGCCCGCGGTTCGGATGACCTGGGCGAGCGTGACCTTCCGGTCGCGCAGCTCTTCCGGGTCGACTTCGACCTGGAGCTGCTGGTCGCGCTGTCCCCAGATGGCCACGTTGGCCACTCCCGGCACGCCCATCAGCCGCGGCCTGATCGTCCAGCGCGCGACCACGGAGCGCTCTATGGGCGACAGCTCCTCGGACGAAAGCCCGATCATCAGCACACGGCTCGAGGACGACAGGGGCGGGAGCAGCGTGGGCGCCTCGGACACGTGCGGCAGGGCGTGCGCCTGGGTGAGCCGCTCCTGCACGAGCTGGCGCGCGCGGTAGACGTCGGTTCCCGGCTCGAACACGAGCACGATCGAGGACAGGCCGGGAACCGACTCGGAGCGGATGACCTCGACGCCCTGCACGCCGTTGAGAAGGTCGGCCTCGAGCGGGACGGTGATGAGCTGCTCCACCTCCTCGGCCGACAGCCCGAGCGCCTCGGTCTGGATCTCGGCGTAGGGCGGGCTGAACTCAGGCAGGACGTCGACCGGCGCGTCGCGCAGCTGGACGACTCCCACGGCGATGACCGCCACGGCGATGCCGACGACGAGGAGCCGGAACCGCAGGCTCGATCGAAGGACCGCCGGGATCATCGCCGCGCCGGCCTTGCCTTCACGAGAACCCGCTTGGTCGTGCGCTTGCCGGCCTTCGGGCGGGTGGAGACGACCTTTCCCTTACCGCGAACTCGGTACCTGCACTTCGCGCGCTTCAGCCTCTTCTTGGCCTTCCGCACGCTCAGGCCGCGCAGCTTCGGGACCTTGCAGGCCTTCCTCGCCCGGGGCAACTTCAGCGGAGTAACCGGAGGTGGAGGCGGGGGTGGAACGAACACGGGAGCCGTCTCGATCCGGCCGACCTTGTTCGCGAGGAACTCGGTGAACCAGAGCGCCCCGTCGGGGCCGGCGGTGATGTCCGAGGGCTCGCTGCCCGGGGTCGGAACCGGGAAATGGTTGGTCACGGTGCCGCCCGTGGTGATCCGGCCGATTGCGTTGGCGGCGAGGTCGGATTCGGTGAACCAGAGTGCCCCGTCGGCCCCGGCCGCGATCGATGACGGGGCGCCGCCGGCCCCCGGATACTCGGTCACCGCTCCGGTGGTGCTGATCTGGGCGACCTGGTTCACCGCCGATTGGGTGAACCACAGCCCCGCGCCCGGCCCGCGGGTTATTCCCGACGGCTCGCTGCCCGGAGTCGGGACGGGAAAGTGATTGGTGATCGCGCCGCTCGTGGTGATCCGGCCGATCGCGTTGCCGGTCGATTCCGTGAACCAGAGCGCCCCGTCGGGCCCGGCGGTCAGGTCGGTGACTCCGGATCCGGCGACGCCCACGGACGGGTAGAGGGTGATTCCGTGCGGCGGTGTCGCCGGCGGATTGCTCGGGATTCGGCCGATCTTGCCGATTCCCGCGGCGGTGAACCAGAGCGCCCCGTCCGGTCCGACCGTGATTCCCTCGGGTTGCGCGCCTGAGACGATCGAGTCGAGGCTGAACTCCTGGGGAGTCCCGCCGGCTGTGGTGATCCGCCCGATCTGATTGTCCCGCGGCTCGGTGAACCACAGGGCGCCGTCGGGCCCGACCGTGATCTGGTCGAGCGTGCTGACCGTCGCCGGCGCGGAGGCGGTCGGGACCTGGGAGGGATGGGTCACGGCGCCCGCGGTCGTGATGCGGCCGATCCTGCTGGTTCCCTCCTCGACGAACCACAGCGCGCCGTCGGGCCCGGCCGTTATCCCCCCGGGGTTGCTACCGACCGGGAATTCGTCGATCGCTCCGGCCGCCGGTGGCAGGACGAGCAGGGCGATGAAGCAGGTGAGGAGTGCTCGGAGCCCTATGACTCAATTGAGGACCCCGCCGACTGACCGTGCAAGGAATCTCACCATTAGGGGTGACATAGATCGCCAGTTGGAGGGTCGCGCGCGTGTAAGGGCTGAAACACACTGTGCGATACGGAGAACGGTCGATGAGAGCCCTCCTCGTGGTCCTACTCCTCATGGGCGTTTGCGCCCTGGCGGCAGCCGGCCCGGCCGGCGCCGCGCCCACCGTGCCCGGTTGCGCACCGGCGGTCGAGTTCGACCCCGGCAACTTCCCGGCACAGCCCGTGATCGACAATCAGTGGCTTCCGTTGAAGCCGCAGACGCGGTTGACCCTCGAGGGCCGCGCGGACCGCGGCGGGGGGCCTCTGCCTCACACGGTGACGTTCACCGTTACGGATCTCACCAAGGAGATCGCCGGCGTCCGGACCCTGGTCGTCTGGGACCTCGATGTGAACGAGGGGGAGATCGCCGAGGCAGAGCTCGCGTTCTTCGCGCAGGACAACGACGGCAACGTCTGGAACCTCGGCGAATACCCCGAGGAGTTCGAGAACGGGGTGTTCGCCGGAGCACCCAACACCTGGATCGCCGGGGTGGGAGGCGCCGAGGGTGGAATACACATGCTGGCGCAGCCACAGGTGGGGCAGACCTGGCTCCAGGGCTTTGCCCCCGCGATCGACTTCCTCGACTGCGCCAGGGTGTTCACCATCCGCAATTCGGTCTGCGTACCGCTCGGGTGCTTCAGCCCGTATCTGCGGACCCATGAGACGAGTCCCCTCGATCTCGAGGGCGCCATCCAGACCAAGGACCACGCCCGCGGCGTGGGCATCGTGCAGGTCGGCGCCATCAACGATCCCGAGGGAGAGACCTTGGTGCTGATCGAGCGGGCGCAGCTCGCACCTGACGCCCTTACGCACGCTCGCAGGGAGGCGCTCAAGCTCGACAGCCGTGGCTACGCCGTCAGCGAGGTATATGGGACGACCCCGCCCGCGCAGCTGCCTCCCGGCGTGGTGCTCCCGCCGGAGACCGGCGAGCCCGCACCGGGCCCGGATCCGCCGGGCACGACAAGCCTCCCCGTGGGCACCGCTGCGGAACCGCCGGCCCCCGCGCGCGTAAGGACGTACACGGCGAAGGTCGACCATCCTCTCGTCCCGCTCACCACGGTTCGCCGCACCGTCTTCAAGGGCCGCGAGGGCGACACGAAGCTGCGCGTCGTGAGCCGGGTGCTGAAGCGGACCAGGCGCGTGGCGGGAGTCCGCGTCGCGATCGTCGGCGTGCGCGAGTTCGAGGACGGCGAGCTCGTCGAGCACACGGCCGATTACTACGCCCAGGACGGCAAGGGCAGGGTCTGGTACTTCGGGGAGCGCGTCGACGACATCGAGGACGGCAAGGTCGTCGGGCACGAGGGCCAGTGGCTTGCGGGCAAGAAGGGCGCGAAGCCCGGCCTGTTCATGCCCGCCGAGCCCGAGGTGGGCAAGCGCTTCCAGCAGGAGCGCGCGCCGGGCGTGGCCGAGGATCGCTCCCGCGTCGTGGCGGTGGGGCGTGCGGTGACCACGCCGGCGGGGCGGTTCGGGGACTGCATCAAGACCAGGGACTTCGCGCCGCTCGACAAGGCGACCGAGTTCAAGTTCTACTGCGCGGGGGTGGGGCTCGTGCGCGAGAAGCCTGCCGATGGGCGGCTCGACCTCGTCCGTTACGAGTAAGAGAAGCCTCGCGGTCGGGCTCGGTCTCGTCGTGCTGCTCGCGCTCGCAGCATGGATCGCCGGGCGTCAGATCCACTCGCCGGCCCAGATCGCGGCCGAGACCGCCGCTCCCGATCCGGGTCCGATCACGGTTCCGGTGGAGCGGCGTGTGCTGTCGAGCGAGGTGATCGTCCGGGGCACGGTCCGCTACGGCTCGCCGCAGCCGGTCGTGCTCGCAGCCTCGCAGGTCCGGCAGGGGATTGGGGACAGCGAGATCGTCACCGGGCCGCCCCGCCGCGGGATGAGCGTCGGAGAGGGCACCGTCGCGATGTCTGTGTCGGGGCGCCCGGTGTTCGTGCTCGAGGGCGCGCAACCGTCGCACCGCGATCTCGGTCCCGGGGCGCGGGGCCCGGACGTCGCACAGCTCGAGAGTGCGCTCGTGCGTCAGGGGTTCTCCCCGGGTCCGGTCGACGGCCGCTACGACGGCCAGACCGGAGCCGCCGTGGCCGCCTGGTACGAGAGCGAGGGGTGGACGCCATTCGGCCCCACGGATGTCCAGATCGAGCAGCTGCGTGCCGCCAACGCCTCGGCCGCGGCCGCCCGGGACCTCCACCTTCAGGCCCTGCTCGCGATTCGGAGCGCCGCCCAGGGCGTCACGCCCGGCGAGGTCGCCCAGGCGCGCATCGACGCGGAGACGGCCCGCGACGGAGTGGACACCGCGGTGCTCGGCGTGAGAACCGCGCGCCTCAAGGAGATCGAGGCGCGGCAAGCGGCGCGGCGAACCACCGGGGTGACCCTCGCTCTCACGGGCGCCCGCCGCGACGACGAGCTGGCCGTGGCCGATGTGGCCCTCAAGCAGGCGACCCTGAACAAGGCGGTCGACGCACACACGGAGGCACAGCGCACCCTCGCCGAGGCGCCGCCCGACACCTCCGCGGCCGAGCGGGCCGCCCTCCAGGCCGCGGTACGGCAGGCGGCCGACGACGTGGTCGTCGCGAGGCTGGACCTGAGCGCGGCGAAGAGGTCCGCCCGCGCCACCCGCGCCGCGGGCCGGGATGCGGTGGCCATTGCACGCGCCGACCGTCGCCGCGCCGTGAGTGCCTCCCGGGCCGCCGCAGCGAGGCGCCTGCGGGCGGAGCAGGCGCTCTCGACGGCGCGGCGCCAGGCGCTGCTCGCCGACCGCCGGCTGCAGGTGCTGGCCACGCCTGGAGACACGTCGCTCCAGCGCCTCCTGAGCGAGTCGGCGGCCAGGGAGGCGCGTGAGACCGAAGCCGAGGCGGGGCGCCTTGCCGCCCGGATGGGGATTCAGGTGCCGGCGAACGAAGTGCTCTTCTTCCCGACTCTGCCGTTGCGCGTCGATTCGGTGCGTGTCCGCCGGGGTGACAGCGCAAGCGGGCACGTGATGACCGTCAGCAATTCGCGCCTCGCGATCGACTCGTCGCTGTCGTTGAACGAGGCGAAGCTTGTGAGGCCGGGGGCAGACGTCACGATTGAAGAGCCTGATCTCGGCGTCGAGACGACGGGCGTGGTGAGCGAGGTCGCCGATCGCCCGGGGACCCACAAGGTCGACCCGGCGCGCGTGTACCTGGAGGTCACGCCCGGCACGGCCCCTGCGGCGCTCGTCGGGGCCTCCGTGAAGCTGACCATCGCCGTCAAGAGCACCGGGGATGCGGTCCTCGCGGTTCCCGTCAACGCCCTGTCTGTGGGCGCCGACGGGAGTTCTCGCGTGCAGCGCCGGCATGCGGGCGGACGGACGGAGTACGTCGACGTCGAGCCCGGGCTCGCGGCCCACGGTCTGGTCGAGGTCCGCCCCGTCAGCGAGCCGCTCGCGGCCGAGGATCTCGTCGTCGTCGGGAGCAGTCGTGGCCCGTGACGTGGTCGAACTGCAGGCAGTCGGACGGACATACGGCAGCGATCCGCCCGTGGAGGCGCTGCGGGGGGTCGATCTTGCGATTCACGGCGGAGAGTGGGTCGCGATCGTCGGGCCGTCGGGATCGGGGAAGTCCACCTTGCTCAACATCCTGGGCTGCCTCGACCACCCGACGGTCGGCACCTATCGCATCGACGGCCTCGACGTAAGCCGGCTGAGCGATGCCGAGCTGACCGCCGTTCGCGCGCGGAGCATCGGCTTCGTCTTCCAGAGCTTCCATCTGCTCGGATACAGAACGGCCCTCGAGAACGTGATGCTCGCGGAGCTCTACGCGGGCGGGCTGCGAAACGGACGGCGCGAGCGTGCGCTCGCCGCGCTCGAGCGCGTCGGGATGGCCGACCGGCGGGAGTTCCTGCCCACGAAGCTCTCGGGCGGCGAACAGCAGCGCGTGGCGATCGCCCGGGCTCTGCTCGGCTCGCCCAGCCTGCTCCTGTGCGACGAGCCGACGGGCAACCTCGATTCCGCCAACACGGCCTCGCTGATGTCGCTCTTCGACGCGCTCGCCCGGCAGGGGCTCACGCTCGTGGTCGTAACCCACGACGAGGAGGTCGCGGCGACGGCCGGGCGCGTCGTCCGCATCGTGGACGGACGGATCGACCAGGAGGGGGAGTGAGTCCCGAGCCTCCGCCGCCACCGCGTCTGCCGCTACGGGAGCTCGTGCGGGAGGCGGGCGCCGGGCTCCTGGCGCGGCCGGCCCGGGTCGGGCTGACGGTTCTCGGGACCGTGATCGGCGTGGGCGCCCTCGTGGCCACGCTCGGCCTCTCGAAGACCGCGGGGAACCAGATCGTGGGGCGGTTCAGCGAGGTCGCCGCCACCGACGTCGTGATCACGCCCGTGCCCGGAGCGATCGGCGGGGACGAAGCTCGGACCGCGATCCCCTGGGACGCCGAGGCTCGGCTGCGCCGTCTGAACGGCGTGGCCGAAGCGGGGACGCTGTCAGACGTCGATGTCCGGGGTGAGCTCGTGCGCTCGGTCCCCATCAACGACCCGCTTGGACAAACCGACGTCCAGCTGCCGGTCAAGGCGGCGTCGCCAGGCCTGTGGCGCGCAGTGCGCGCCCGGCTCGCCGCCGGCCGCTTCCCGGACGCCGGGCATTCGGAGCGCGCCGACCGAATCGTCGTGCTGGGCGCGAACGCCGCCCGCAGGCTCGGCATCCGCAACGTCGAGCAGCAGCCGGCGATATTCATCGGCGACCGCCTGTACCAGGTGGCCGGCTTGGTCGCCAAGGTCCAGCGCCAGGCGTCGCTGCTCGGGTCCGTCACGGTCCCGGAGGGCACCGCCAGGCGCGACTTCGGGCTCGTGGCGCCGGCCTCGGTTCAGGTGGAGACCGACATCGGTGCCGTCGAGGTCGTCGCCCGCCAGGCACCGAGAGCCCTGCATCCCGCCAACCCTGCCCTGCTCCGCGTGGCCGCGCCCCCCGACCCCGAGACCCTCCGGGCCGGCGTGGAGAACGACCTGAACGCGCTCTTCCTGCTGCTGGGCGGAGTCTCCCTGCTCGTAGGTGCGCTCGGGATCGCGAACGTCACCCTCGTCTCCGTACTCGAGCGAGTAGGCGAGATCGGTCTCCGGCGAGCCCTGGGGGCGGCGCGCCGGCACATCGCCGCCCAGTTCCTGGTGGAGAGCGCTGTGATGGGGCTCCTTGGCGGGATCGTCGGCGCCAGCCTCGGAACCCTGGTTGTCGTCGGCGTCTCCGCGAGCCGGACGTGGACGCCTGTGCTCGACCCCTGGATGCCACTGGCCGCGCCGCTTGCCGGCGCCTTGGTCGGGCTGCTCTCCGGCACCTACCCCTCGCTGCGGGCGGCCGCCGTGGAACCCGTGGAGGCCCTGCGAGCCGGGACCCAATGATCGACGGAAAGGAAGCGACCGCATGAATCACCTTCGCCGCCATATCCCGACGCTGGTCGCCGCGGCGATCGCGACGCTCGCACTCGCCGCCTGCGGCGACGACGAGCCGGCCGCCCAGGACACGCCGGTTGAGCTCGAGGACCAGCTGGGCTTCAGCGAAAGCGGAGTGGCCGAGCGGCAGAGCCGCGTCGAGGGGCGGATCCGTGACTGCATGAAGGCGCAGGGCTTCGACTACGTGCCGGTGGACCCCCTCGCTCAGCGCGCGGCGCTCACCGGGAAGGCGCGGATGACCGACGAGGAGTTCCTCGACCAGTTCGGCTATGGGATCAGCACCATGTTCGGGCGCGGCACGAAGCAGTCCGATCCCAACGAGCAGTTCCGCCGAAGCCTCGGACCGGCTGACAGGGCCGCCTACGACCGCGTCCTGTGGGGGGACAACCCAGGGCTGACCTTCGCGGAGGCCATCGACAACGACGCTGCCACCGAGCTCGGCGGCTGCACGAAGCGAGCCACCGAGGCGGTCTTCGGCGGCGCCGCGGTGCTCGCCACCCTGCAGGGCAAGTTCGACGAGCTCGAGGAGCGCATCAACCAGGACCAGCGGATGGTCAGGGCCATCGAGAGGTGGTCCGCCTGCATGAAGGAGCGCGGCTACCGCTACGCGGAGCCCGAGGAGATCGACACGGATCTGATCAAGCGCTTCAAGGCGATCCTCGGGCCCGGCACGCAGGCGGGCGCCACAGCGCCGGCCGACCCAAGCGCGACCTACGACCGCGCGGCGCTCGCGGCGCTGGCTCGTGAGGAGGTGAAGCTCGCTCGTGCCGACCTGGCCTGCGAGAAGCGCGAAATCACTCCGGTCGAGCTGGAGGTACGGCCGCAGTACGAGGAGGCGTTCCGTGACCGCAACAGCAAGCTCATCAGCCAGGTGCGTCCGGTTGCCGGGTGAATGTTGACATGCCGCATCCGGGGGGCTACGTTCGCCAATGGCGCAACTGGCCAGCCAAGGAGGGTTACGCCCTGGAGCGCACCGCTCCGCCATCGGCCCAAGCTCAGGCGGCGTCCCGACTCGCTGCCGCTCGTTTGCGCGCGCGGCGGGTGCTGGTCGCGCTTTCCGCCGGCCTCGCGATGGCCGGCGCCGATTCCGCCAGCAGCGCGGCCCAGGCGCCGCAGCCGGATCCGGCCCCGACGCCGCCGTCGGTGTCGCCCGATCCTGCGCCCGGCACTGCGCCGTCGACTGAGACGGCCCCGCCGCCGTCCGCCCCGCCGGCCTCCGCCCCGCCTACTTTCGACCCGCCCGTCACAAGCGAGCCGGCCCAGCCGGTGGTGCCAGAGCAGCCGGACAGGCCGGCGGTGGGCGAGCCGCCGCCGGCGCCGCCCGCGTCCGGCGCGGAGCGGAAGGCGAAGGCCAGGAGGGCGGCCGCGGCGAAGCGGGCTGGCGAGCGCGCGGCGAAGCGCGCCGCGGCGAGGAGGAGGCGGAACGAGGCGGCCGAGCGCCGCCGCGAGCGGCAGATTGCCGCGGCGGTCGAGGGCGGGGCGCTCGTGCGGCTCGAGTCGCTCCTGCCCGGACGCGAAACCGCCGGCGAACGCGATACAGACCTGGTGCTGCTCGCGGCGGCGGCGCTGCTCGCGCTGGTGGTGGCCAGCGGCTCGTTCGCGACGATGGCCTCCAGGACCTTGAGGGGCGAGCTGGGATGAGACGCGTCTGCGTGCTCGCCCTTCTGCTGGCAGCGCTTCTGCCGGCATCGGCCGCGGCAGCCCCGCCGGCGCTCGACTACGAATGCTCTCCATCGCCCGCAGACTGCCTGGGGTGGTATCGCAGCGCAGTGACGCTGTCGTGGGACTGGAACCAGCTTCAGGCCTCGCCGAGCGCGGGGAAATGCAGCTCGACCACCTTCAGCGGGGACACGGCTGGTACCGAGACCTTCTGCGAGGTCAGGGACAACGGTACGGGCGAGAAGACACGGCTCACGCTCGTCATCCACGTCGACCGCACACCGCCCTCAGTGGACGCCGCCGTCCCCGCGCGACCCCTGGACCACGGCGACTGGTACAACCGTCCGGTCGGCTTTTCGTTCCAGGGCAGCGATGCGACCTCCGGCCTCCAGTCGTGCACGCCGGTGACCTACTCGGGTCCGGACGGAGCCGGCGTGCAGGTGCAGGGCACCTGTCGGGACCGGGCCGGCAACGTGGCCAGCGCGGCGTTCCCGCTGAACTACGACGTCACGCCTCCGGGGACGCCCGATGCGCGCGCGATACCGGGTGACGGATTGGTCCGCATCGAGTGGTCCGGGGCGCAGGGCGCGGACGCAATCGAGATCGCGCGCCTGACCCCGGGGGCCACCGCGGCGCTCTACCGCGGCGGCGGGAGCGACTTCGTGGACCGCGGCCTCGAGAATGGCGTGGCCTACCGCTACCGCCTGACCGCGATCGACCGGGCCGGCAACACGGCCACGAGCGAGGTCGGCGCAACCCCCACCTCGGCGCCCCTGCTGGCGCCCGTCCCGGGAGGACGGCTGAAGCAGCCCCCGTTGCTGGTGTGGAAGAAGAAGAAACGCGCCACCTACTACAACGTGCAGGTCTTCCGCAGCGGTCGCAAGATCCTGAGCCGCTGGCCTCGCACCAACCGCCTTCAGCTGCGCCGCACGTGGCGCTTCCGCGGACGCAAGTACCGGCTACGGCCCGGACGCTACGTCTGGTACGTGTTCCCGGGCTACGGCAAGCGGGCAGCCCGGAACTACGGACGAGCGCTCGGCAGGCGCACGTTCGTGGTCACGCAGTAGTACGCGAGACGCGTCGTCACTGCGGCCACGCGCGCAGGGTGAGCTCGATGACGCGTTCGAGCTCTTTCCGGGTTGCACCGGATGCGGCCAGGACGGCCATGCCGCAGACGACGCTCCCGATGTAATGGGTCAGGGCCTTGGGATCGGCATCCGCCGGGAGATCGCCCTCGGCACGCGCGCGCTCGAAGCGCTCGCGGATCGCGGCGTGGCCGGCGAGGCGGGAGGCGATCAGGGTCTTTCCGACCGGCGATGAGTCCTCGGCGCAGTAGGTGGCGCCCAACGTGGCAAGGCAACCGGCCGGCGTGTCGGGATCGGTCTGCACATCGGCGGCGCCACGTAGCAGGCTCGCGGCGACTTCGCACGCGGTGGGCTGCGCAAGGGCCTCACGCTCATATGACGCGGGGCCCTCGCCGTAGCGCTCGAGGGCCTTGCCGAACAGCTCCTCCTTGTTGCCGTAAGCGGCGTACAGGCTGGGACGGTTGATCCCCATCGCTTCCGTGAGATCGGAGAGCGACGTCCCCTCGTAGCCCTTGCTCCAGAACACGGTCATCGCCCTGTCCAGGGCTTCATCGGTGTCGAAGGCTCTTGCGCGTCCCATCAGGCTCTGGTAGCGTACCGATCAGTACTGTACCGATCAGTATAAATGAGTCGCCTGCCAGGCACGCAAGGAGGCGCGTCATGTCGAGCGTTGCGAGCGAAGGTTCCGTCCAGCTGCTCGAGGAGGTGTGCTCCGGGCCTGTCCTTGCTCCGGGGGACCCCGGGTACGACGATGCCCGGCGCGTCCACAACGGGCTGATCGACAAGCACCCCGCGGTGATCGCGCGCTGTCTACACACGGCGGACGTCGCGGACGCCGTCAACTTCGGCAGGAGCGCAGGGCTCGAGATCGCGGTTCGTGGCGGCGGTCACAGCGTCGCCGGCAAGGCGGTCACCGAGGGCGGGCTGATGATTGACCTCTCGCTGATGAAGGGCATCCACGTCGATCCGGTTCGATCCGCGGCTCGGGCGCAGCCTGGCGTGACCGTCGGTGAGCTCGACCGTGCTACAGCCGCCTTCGGGGTTGCCACGCCGAGCGGCGTCGTCTCGAGTACCGGGATCGCGGGTCTCACGCTCGGCGGGGGAATCGCCTGGCTGATGGGCAAGCACGGGCTGGCCGTGGACAACCTGCTGTCGGCCGAGGTGGTGCTGGCCTCGGGCGAGATCGTCATAGCGAGCGAGGACACCGATCCCGATCTGTTCTGGGCGCTCCGCGGGGGCGGGGGAAACTTCGGCGTCGTCACCTCATTCGAGTACCGCACGCATCCGCTCGCAAGCGTCCTCGGCGGTCCCGCGCTACATCCGCTCGCGGCGGCGCCGCAGCTCTTCTCGTTCTACCGTGAGTTCACCGCCGACCTCCCGGACGAGCTCTCCACGCAGGCGGCCTTCCTCCATGCGCCCGACGGATCGGGGACGAAGCTCTGCGGCGTCGCGGTCTGCCACGCGAGCGCCGACGCCGAGCGAGCCGAGGCCGACCTCCGCCCGCTGCGCCGGTTCGGCTCACCGGCCGCGGACATGATCGAACGCATGCCGTACCCCGCCGTGAACACAGGATTCGACTGGCTATCCCCGGCGGGCGCGCTCGCCTACTGGAAGTCGGCGTTCTTCTCGGAGCTCTCGGATCCGGCCGTCGAGGTGATGATCAGGGCCTTCGAGCGGGCGCCGAGCGAGCTCTGCGCGCTGGTGATCGAGGACTTCCACGGCGCGGTCACGCGCGTGGCCCCGGCGGCGACGGCCTATCCGCACAGGGAGCGCGGCTACAACCTCTTTCTGATCGCACATTGGACCGACCCGGCCCAGACGGACACAGGCATCGCGTGGGCACGAGAGACCTTCGACGCGCTGTCTCCCTACATGGCCGACCGCTCCTACACGAACTACCTCGCGGGCGACGACCACGGCCGTGTCCGTCAGGCCTACGGCCCAAACTACGAGCGGCTCGTCGAGCTCAAGCGGCGTTACGACCCGGACAACGTCTTCCGGCTCAACCACAACATCAACCCCCACTGCTGATGGCGGCGCCACCGCTTCCCCGAGCCAATCCGGTGCTGGGCTCGGCACTCGACCTGCGCAGGAGCCAGATCCGCACGTACGAACGCGTCATGCGCGAGCACGGTGACGTCGTGCGTTTGGTGGTCGGACCGCCCGGCGTGCGTTTCGACCTGTACTGCGTGTTCCATCCCGACGGGGTCAAGGCCGTGCTCGCCGGCTCGCGCGCGGGCTACTCGAAGGGCACGCGGTTCTACAAGGAGATCGCGCAGACGTTCGGCTGGGGGCTGCTGACGAGCGAGGGTGAGCTCTGGCAACGGCAGCGGCGACTCGTCCAGCCGCTGTTCAACCGCAGGCAGACCGCGACGTACGCCGAGCTCATGGCCGAGGAGGCGGCCGCCGTCGCGGGGCGCTGGGATCGCGCCACACGGAACGGCGGCGTCGTCGACGCCAACGCCGAGATGGTCCGGCTGGCGCTACGAGTGGTGGGACGGGCGATCTTCGGCGACGACGTGGCCAGGGCCGGCGAGGTGCTCGACTCGGCCTTCCCGGTGCTCAACCGGCACGCGTTCCGGCGCGCGATGTCACCGCTGGCGCCGCCGGCGTCCTGGCCGACCCTGGACAACCGCAGGGCCGCCCGTGCCCGGCGAGCGATCTACGGGCTGGTCGACGAGCTGATCGCGCACCGGCAACAGGCCGGAGCCGACGGCGACGACCTCCTCTCGCGCCTGCTGCGCGCCAGCGATCCGGATACCGGCGCGGCGATGGACCCCCAGCAGGTGCGCGACGAGGCGTTGATCTTCCTGCTCGCCGGGCATGAGACCACCTCCACCGCGCTGACGTTCACGCTGCACCTCCTCGGTCGCCACTCAAGCGAGCAGCGGCTCGTCCACGACGAGCTGGATGCGGTCCTCGACGGCCGGGCCCCGACTTTCGACGACACGCCCGCGCTGGAGCGGACGGCGATGGCGATCAAGGAAGCGATGCGCCTGTATCCGCCCGCCTACGCGCTCGGCCGGCTCTCGGAGACCGAGAATGAAATCGGCGGCTACACCATCCCGGCGGGCTCGTACGTCGTGGTTAGCCAGTTCGCGACGCACCGGCATCCGCAGTTCTGGGATGACCCGGAAGCGTTCGACCCCGCGCGCTTCACCGCGGAGCGCGAGCGCGAGCGGCACACGCACGCGTACTTCCCGTTCGGCGGCGGCCCACGGGCCTGCATCGGGTCGCACTTCGCCATGCTCGAGGCCATCATCGCCGTGGCGCTCCTGTTGCAGCGCTTCGAAATCCGCAGCGCACAGGAGGATGTGCGCTTGGACACCGAGGGCATCACGCTGCGGCCCAAGGGCGCCGTTCCGATCCAGCCGGCGGCACGCTAGAGAGACTGGCGGCGCGTCACCGGAAGCATGATGACCTCCATGCCGCCACCCCGGGGACTGGGTGTCAGCGCGGGCCTCGACGCAGGACTCGCCCGGGAGCTGGCCACCCGCTGCGAGGAGCTTGGCTACCACTCACTGTGGTCGAACGACGAGCGGGCCGCCTCCGGGCTGGAGACGCTCGGGCATCTCGCCGCTGGGGCCCCACAGCTCGAGCTCGGCGTCGGAGTCTTGCCCCTCGACCGGCATGAGCCGGCCCGGATTGCCGCAGCGGTCGACCGCGCCGGGATCGATCCAGCGAAACTCTGGGTCGGGATCGGATCCGGCCAGCTTCGATCGCCGATCGACATGCTCCAGCGCGCCGTTGCGGAGCTCCGCGAGATCCTTCCGAGGGAGACCCGCATCGTTCTGGCGGCCATGCGACCCAGGCTGTGCCGCCTCGGCGGCGCGGCTGCCGACGGTGTGCTCCTCAACTGGATGCTGCCGAAACATGTGGCAGAGGCGCGCCGCTGGGTGCAGGAAGGAGCCATCGAGGCGGAGCGGGCCGCGCCGCTGCTCGCGTCATACGTCCGTGTCGCCATGGGCTCCGACTCACTGAAGCGGCTTTGCGACGAGGAAGGCCGTTACCGCATCATCAACGAGAGCCATCGCGAGCACTTCGCGGCCATGGGTGTACCGCTCGGAACCGTCGGCGTGGCCGCAGCGACGCCAACGGAGGTACACGAGGGGCTCGCTCCGTACCAGTCGGCGCTCGACCTCCCGATCGTGCGGGCGCTGGCGAACCCCGACGCGACCTCGCTGACGGCCGTCGCAGACGCCGCGGCGCCCTGAACGCCTCGGGAGGCGCCGCCCACATCGTCGAGGCAAGGCGGCCGAGCATGGGGCAGACTAGGCGCGGGCCCGCCCAGATCATCCGCTTCTGGGAGGGGCTCGACGAGACTTCCGCGACGGGCTGATCGTGCGGTTCGACTACCTGACCAGCTGGCAGGAGGCCCTCAACCTCGTTGGCGTGCATGGGAAGTATTCGTCGCTGCCGGCATGACGAGCGCCCGGCGATCCTCGCGATCGTCAACGCCGCCGCCGAGGCCTATCGGGGAGTGATTCCCGCCGATCGCTGGCACGAGCCCTACATGCCGGCCGCCGAGCTCGACGGCGAGATCGCCGCCGGCGTCGAGTTCTGGGGCTACGAGGCCGAGGACGGCGAGCTGGTCGGCGTCATGGGCATCCAGCGGCTCGAGGACGTGGACCTGATCCGCCACGCCTACGTGGTCCCAGGCGGCCAGCGCCGTGGCGTGGGCGGCGCGCTGCTCGAGCATCTCACGCGCGCGACCAGCCGCCCCGTGCTCGTCGGCACCTGGGCCGCCGCCGAGTGGGCGATCCGCTTCTATCGCCGCCACGGCTTCGAGGTGCTCTCGCCGCAGCGCTCGGCTGAGCTGCTCAGGGCCCACTGGAGCATCCCTGAGCGGCAGATCGAGACGTCGGTGGTGCTCGCTCTAGAGGGGCGGGATGTTCTGGTTTCGCCTTAGGACGTTGTCCGGGTCGTAGCGGCCCTTGAGCGTCCGGAGGCGCTCGAACGACTCGTCGCCGAAGGCGGCCCGCACGCGCTCGATCGGCTCGTCCGCCTGCATGTAGTTGAGGTAGCCGCCGCTCGTCGACCACGGCGCCATCGCGGCCGACGTCTCGCGCGCCCATGCGATGTACTCGTCGTCGAGGTCCGGGTCGAGCCAGGTCGCCATCGCGCTGATGTTGAACGCCGCCTGACGGAACCCGATCGCTCCGTCCGAGGCGTCCTCGGGCGCGCCGTGCAGCGACTCGAACAGGATCTGCCCGGGCGGCCGTCCGAGCGCGGCCATGCGCGACACCAGCTCATCCAGCAGCTCGTCGGGGAGCTCGCGCACGAAGCTGTTCTTCCAGTAGTTGCGATCGTCGCCGTACGGCGGATTGAAGACGTGCTGCTGGGCGAGGAACCCGTGCCGGCGCAGGCCGTCCTCGACGAGCCCCGGCACCGAGCGGAGCGCGGCGAGCCCTTCCGGCTCCCCGCCCGAGCCGGTGTAGCAGGGGGCCACGACCAGTATCGGCTCGAGCGACTCGTTCACGGCCATGAGCGCGCTGCAGCTGAGGTCGCGGGGGTCGTCCGCGACCAGGTCGCGGTAGCGGCGGAGCGCCTCCGGAACGCCCTCGCCGGTGTAGACGAGCCGCCCTCCGACCACTCGCTCGAGCGGATGGAGGCGGAACTCCAATCGGGTCGCCACGCCGAAGTTGCCGCCGCCGCCACGCAGGCCCCAGAGCAACTCCCCGTCGCCGTCGAGCCCCGCTCGCACCACGCTGCCATCCGGAGTGACCACCTCGGCGCCGACCAGGTTGTCGCATGTCAGGCCGTGCTGGGCGGTCAGGTGCCCGATCCCGCCCCCGAAGGTGAGCCCGGCCACCCCGGTCGAGCCGACCACCCCGCCGGGCGTGACGAGGCCGGATGCCTGCGTCGCCGAGTCGAAGTCCAGCCAGGTCGCGCCGCCCTGCGAGCGTGCGATTCGCGCATCCGCGTCCACGTCGACCTTCCGCATCAGCGACAGGTCGATCACGAGCCCGCCGTCGATGACGCAGTGCCCGGCCGGGTTGTGGCCGCCGCCGCGCACCGCCACCTCGAGCTCCTCGGCGCGGGCGAAGTCGAAGGCGGTCGCCACGTCCGCCGGGGTGAAGCAGCGCAGGATCACGGCCGGTCGCCGGTCGACCAAGGCGTTGAAGCAGCGGCGCGCGGCGTCGTATCCGGCGTCGGCCGGCGCGATCACAGCACCGGCAAGCGAGCGTCGCAACTCCGTCAAGCTCTCGTATGTGGGCGCGGTGGAGGGCACCTCCTGAACGTACCGATCGCGCAGCCGTGGTAGCGCGTCGCCTCTTCTACGCGGGCTGGGCGGTGGGACTCGTCGGACTGCTCCTCACCATCGTCGAGACCTGGCTCGGCGCGCTGATGATCCCGGCCGGCCTGCTGCTGCTCGGCGCCGCCTTCTCCGACCTCGGCGGCGCGGTGTCCTTCCCCGGCAGCCGCACGTTCTTCAACCTGGTGCTCGCTCTAGTCGGAATCGGCTGGGTGGCGTTCGGGGTTGCTGTCGCGGTCGACTGACCGCCGCGGGATCCACCGCGGCACGTTGTGCCGATAGGCGCGGTACTCGTTGCCGAAGCGGCGCTCCAGCCCCGGTTCTTCGACCAGCACGAAATAGACCCAGTTGACCGCGACGAAGAGCGCGCACCAGACGAGCAGCGCAAGCGATCCGAACAGCGCGGCCTCGCCGAGCAGGACGGCGGTCACCGCCGTGATCATCGGGTTACGCACATGCGCGTACGGGCCTTCGACCACCAGGTGGCGGGTGGCGTCCCACGGCGCCAGCGTGCCCTCGCCAATCCTGTCGAAGAGGCGCACCGTCCACACCCAGAGCGCGAATCCGCCAGTGATCAGCACGAGTCCGAGGGCGCTTGGCACCGCCGCCCACGGGATCCCCCAGCCCCAGCCGATGCTCGCGCCGTCGCCGAGCAGCAGGATCAGAGCAGGCGTGACCACCGTCGCCATACCCGGCAGCAGCACGATCGCGCGCGCATGGCGCCATGCGCTCACGAGCACCTCGACCGGGCCGACACCGTGCGATAGGTTCGCGCACAACCCGAGCCGAGGAGGTCCCTGGCCATGAGAACCGCGCGCGCAAGGTTGATCCGGGCTTTGGTGGGGCTCGCGCTGCTGGCGGTGGCGGTCGCCCCCGGCGCGCTCGCGCGCCCCGGGCATGGTCATGGGCACGGCAAGCACAAGGCGAACGGCGGTGAGCAGTCGCCGCTCGTGATCGGGCACCGCGGCGCGAGCGGCTACCTGCCCGAGCACACGCTGCGCTCCTACCGCCTCGCTATCAGGCTCGGTGCGGACTATGTCGAGCCCGATCTCGTGGCCACCAAGGACGGCCACCTCATCGCCCGGCACGAGCCGAACATCACCAACACCACGGACGTCGCGGACCACCCCGAGTTCGCCGACCGCTTCAAGGAAGACGTCCTCGTCGACGGGAACCCCGAGGACGGCTGGTTCGCCTCCGACTTCACGCTCAAGGAGATCAGGACGCTGCGCGCGGTCCAGACCTTCCCCGAGCGTTCACACAAGTTCGACGGGAAGTTCAAGATCCCGACCTTCGAGGAGGTCATCAAGCTCGTCCAGCACCAGTCGCGCGCACGTCACCGCACGATCGGCATCTACCCCGAGACGAAGCACCCGACGTACCACGAGCAGCTTGGCCTGCCGCTGGAAGGCCGGCTGGTCGCAGCACTGGACAAGGCCGGCTGGGACAGCGCCCAGGATCCCGTGTTCATCCAGTCATTCGAGCAGTCCAACCTGCAGCAGCTGAACCAGATGACCGACGTGCGGCTCGTCCAGCTGGTGGACGCCTTCGACGTCCTACCCGACGGCACGCTCGCCTACGAGCCGCCGTTCGATCGTCCCTACGACTGGACGGTCTCCGGCGATCCCGTTCTCGAGGCACGCACCTTCGCGTTCTTCGCCACCGACGCGGGACTCGCGGAGATCAGCACCTATGCGGATGGCATCGGCCCGTGGAAGCGCTACATCGTCAGCACCGAGGCCGTCGACCTGAACGGCGACGGCACGGTGGGCGACGAGAACGGTGACGGCGCGATCAACGAGGCCGACCGGCGCCTGCTCCCGCCGACCGACCTGATCGACCGGGCTCACGAGCACGGCCTCGTGATCCACACGTGGACGTTCCGCAACGAGCAATCGCGGCTCGCGAGCGACTACGGGGGCGACCCGATCAACGAGTACCTCCAGTTCTACGAACTCGGGATCGACGGGGTGTTCTCGGACTTCCCGGACACGGCGGTCGAGGCGAGGGAGGTGTTCGCGGGCGGCTGATCCGCCGCCAGCTCCTCCGCCGCGTCCGCGAACTGTTCCGGGCCGCTCGCCGCCCGGAGCCGCGCGGAGGCGGCCCGCGCCGACGGAGCCAGCGCAATCGACTCGCGGAAGGCGCGCCGCAGCCGGGCCGCACCCAGCCGCTTCGCCGCGAGGGCCACCCCGGCGCCGGACTCGACGACCGCCGCCGTCGCCGTCCATCTCCGGGAGGCGGCGGTCGACCGCACCGGCGCGCAACCCGGCTGCCCGGATGCCGTCCACGAGGTCGGGCGCCGTCAGGAGGTGGACCTCGTGGCCACGGGCCTGCAGGGAGAGCAGGCCGGGGACGAGGGGGAACGCGTGCCCGGCGGCGGGCGAGGTGTAGGCGAGGAACGTGGCCATCAGCGGACCAGGAAGGTGTGGCGGTTCATCAGCCCCTCGGTCCAGAAGTGGCCGTCCTCGCGCAGGGTCAGGAAGTGGAGGATCAGCTTGGTTCGGCGGTAGCGGCGCGCGATGCGGGCGCCGTACGGCATCAGCCGCGGCCGAACCGTGATCGTTCCGGCCGCCGGGAGCGCCACGTCGCGCGAGCGGCAGATCCCGGGCGAGCTGTGGGGGAACATGCGCGTGAGCTCCCGCTTCTGGGGAGTCATCGCGTCGAAGCTGAAGATGATCTGGACGCGCGCCGGCCCGTCGCACGTGATGCGGACCGGCAGCCCGCGCTTCTCGACGGCGGACAGCCGGTACGTGGGCTTGGCCGTCTGGTGACAGTGGACGCCGCCGGCGATCGGCGGCGCCTGAGGCGCAGCGTGGGCGGGCGCCGCTGCCAACGCGGCGACGGCGGTCAACAGGGCGAGGATGCGGCGGGTACGGTTCATGGCACCAGCCAACCGCAGCCCGGCCGCGCCGGGAACCGGGGATACCCCGGGCCGGCCCCCTATCCGGGGGCGACGCTCTGTGCCTCGAGCGACGCGTCCACGGCCGGCTCGAACTGCTCCCGGATCGCCGTGGCGGCGGCCCGTTCCTCGCCGATGATCCGCTCGGCGAGCGCGGCGGTGTCCTCGTCGTTCGCTCGCCGGGACACTTCCTCGAGCTGCTCGTACGCGGCGATCTCGAGATGCTCGAAGGCGAAGGCGAACCCGGCCAGCTTGGCCGGCGTGTCGGGCTGGGCGCCGAAGAACCCACCCAGGTTCACCCCGCCGCCGCGAAGGGCGATGTCCTTGAAGCGCGAGGGGCGCCCCCCTCGCTGGTGCAGGCGCTCGCGCACGGACTCCTGGTGTCCGCGCGTCTCCTCGAGATGGCGCGAGAGGACGTCTGCCAGTTCCGATTCGCCGGCGATCTTGGGTGCGAGCGAGAGCATCTGTATGGCCTGCGCCTCGATCGCGTGGGCGTCGGCAAGATACTTGTCGAGCTGCGCGCCGATGTCATCCGGCGCGACCTCGCGGAGCGACGCCTCGACCGCCCGGTCGAAGCGCGCCGCGAGGCGGTTCGCCATCGCGGCCTCCTGCTCGCGGATGGCGTGCGCCATCTCGGCCGTCTCGGTGTCGCCGGCCCGTTCGGCGACCAGGGCGAGCAGCTCGTACGCCGCCAGCTCCATGTGCTCGTAGGAGTACGCGTGGGCCGTGAGCTTGCCCGGCGTGTCCGGCTGCGAGCGCGCGAACAGAACCATCCCGACCCCTCCGGCCCGAGCGACCCAGTCCTTCACCTTCGACGGATCGGCGCCCCGCGCGGCCAGTCGCGCCCGAACCCGCTGCTCCTGCTCCTCGGTCTCGATCAGGTGCTGGCGAAAGGCGGTGGCGAGCTCGGGATCGCGCGCCAGTCGCGGCGCGACGCGCATCTGCTGCAGCGCCTGCTCCTCGATCGAGTGAACGTCGGTGAGGTACTTGATCAGCTGTTCGTCGATCGTCTCGGGCATGTGACCCCGCTACCCAACCAGCGCCCGCGCAAGCCCGGTAGGGTCGGGTGCCTTGCTCCGCACCTCCGTCACCGAGCTGCTGGGGATCGAGCGGCCGATCCTGCAGGCACCGATGGCGAGTGCGGCAACGCCGGAGCTGGCAGCAGCCGTCTCCGGAGCCGGCGGGCTCGGGGCGCTCGGCTCCGCGATGCTGTCCCCGGACGAGCTGCGCCGCCAGGCCGCCGAGGTGCGCGAGCGGACCGACCGCCCGTTCCAGCTGAACTTCTTCTGTCACGAGCCGCCCGAGGTCGGCGGCGACATGGCGGCTCGCGCGCGCGAGTACTTCGCCCCGCTGTACGACGAGCTCGGGCTCGGCGACCCGCCCGAGGTCGGCACCCCGCCGATCCACTTCGACGCCGCGCGCCTGGAGGCGCTGCTCGACATCCGCCCGCCGGTCGTGTCGTTCCATTTCGGGCTCCCGCCGCGGGACGCGCTCGAGGCCGTGCGGGATGCCGGGCTGACCGTGCTCGCCTCGGCCACGACCGTCGCCGAAGCCGAGCACCTGGTGGAGCACGGCGCCGACGCCGTCGTCGCCCAGGGCGCCGAGGCGGGCGGACACCGCGGCAGCTTCCTGGTCGACGGAGACGACGGCCCGGTGGGGACCCTTGCGCTCGTCCCGCAGGTCGTGGATGCGGTCGACGTCCCCGTGATCGCGGCGGGCGGCATCGCCGACGGCCGCGGCCTCGCCGCCGCGTTGGCGCTGGGCGCCGGGGCGGCCCAGATCGGGACCGCCTTCCTCGTCTGCCCCGAGAGTGGCATCTCAGCCACCTACCGGGAGGCCCTTCGAGGCGCCGGGGCGGATGCCACCGTGATCACGAGATCGGTGTCCGGGCGCCCGGCCCGCGCGCTGAAGAACCGCCTGACCAGCGAGCTCAGCGGGGTGCTTCCCTACCCCGCGCAGCTCTCGCTCGTAATCCCCCTACGCGCGACCGGGGTGCACGAGGGGGACTTCGAGTCGATGTGGTCCGGTCAGGGGGCCGCGCTGGCCCGCGAGGCGCCGGCCGCCGAGGTCGTGGAGGAGATCTCGAGCGACGCCGAGAGGGTCGCCGGGTCCCTCGGCTGAGCCGGCAGCGGCGGCACAGCGGCGCCGGTCGACCGGAGCGAGCCGCCGAAGTGGAGGACCCAGGCGGTCGCCCGCCGCCCGCGTAGGCGCCCGCGCGCGATCCCCGCCCCCAGCCACCGGAGCGCCGGGTGCAGGATCAGCGCCCGGTGGGGCGGCGAGTGCATCCAGCGCCGTACCGTGCGGGAGACCCGGGGGCGCCGGCCCGGATGCCACGCGAGGTTCTCGCCCAGGATCGAGAAGCGACTGCTCGCGCGGATCCGGCTGAGATGGCCGAAGTAATCTGCGCGAAGCATCCAGCGGGCGTAGCGACCCGCCGAGCGATGCAGGCTACGCGAGCCGTGGAACGCGGCGAGCCCGTGCTGCGCTCGGACCGCGTTCACAGCGCGGAGCATCCGGTGCTGCAACTCCGATCCGTTCCCCTGTGCAACCGCCGGAGCGGCGAGCGCCGCTCCGCAAGCCAGCGTGGCGCCGACCAGCGCCAGCCGTCCCGTCATGTTCCCCACCACCCCCGACTGAGGCGGGGCGGGCAATCCATTTCCCGCCCTGTCGGGACGAACTATCCCCCGAGGTGACGATGGTCAAACTGCCCCCATTCGGGATACGGTCGTCCATATGGAGATCGTGCTGGCTCGTCACGGCGAGACCGAGTGGAGCCGCGACCTCCGCCACACGGGCCGCACGAACATCCCCCTCACCGACAAGGGACGGCGACAGGCCGAGCTGCTACGCGATTCGCTCGCCGGCCGCTCGTTCGACCGCGTCCTCTCGAGCCCGCTGGACCGGGCGGTCGAGACCTGCCGGCTCGCCGGGCTGGGCGAGCGGGCCGAGCTGACCGACGATCTGGTCGAGTGGGACTACGGCGAGTACGAGGGGATCACGACGGCGCAGATCCGCGAGGAGCGGCCGGACTGGTACCTGTGGCGCGACGGCTGCCCGGGCGGCGAGACGTCCGCCGACGTGGGCCGCCGAGTCGACCGGGTGATCGGCGGGCTCGAGGGGCTCGACGGTGATGTGGCCCTATTCGCCCACGGCCACGTGCTGCGCGTGCTGGCCGCCCGCTGGCTTCGCCTGGGGCCGGAGTCGGGAGCGCTCCTGAAGCTCGACACCGGCACGCTCTCGGCGCTCGGCTGGGAGCGCGAGACGCGGGTGGTCACGCGTTGGAACGCGCCTGTGCTCGCTCCGGAGTGACGGCCCCGACCAGCGCGACGAGCGGCACGAACAGCCCGAACAGGCCGGCGAGCCGGCGCCCGCGCTTGAAGCAGACCACGGCCAGCGCCACGCCGGCCACCTGCACCGGAACCGCGATCCACTCGTTTCCGCGGTCGAGGCCGAGCAGGACCAGCACCGCGTCGTAGACGTCGATCCAGAACTGCAGCCCCAGCAGCGCGATCACGAGCAGCGCGGTGGTGATGACCACCGCGTCGATCGACTGGCGCCCCTTCTCCTGCCAGTAGACGTCCTCGAGGTTCAGCCACAGCGCGAACTCGTCCATGGTCAGCCCCATGCCGATCCCGAACCCGATCGCGACGAGCTCGAGCCAGGGGGTCTCGATGTCCGTGGCCAGGCCGACGTAGCCGGTGCAGAGCAGCAGCAGGATGCCCCAGACCAGATGGTGGACGTGCGTGCCGCCCTTCGTCTGGACGTTGCCGGGCCACCACGACACCTGCGCGCGGATCATGTGCGCGCTTCCCCGGATGAACCCGAACGAGCACACGAACGCGACCAGGACCAGGAAGTGGATCTCCTTGCCCGGGACCTGGATCTGCTTGTCGTAGGCGCCCGTGATGTCGTCCCAGAGGACCTGCACGGCGCGTAGTCTCCCCGGTCATGATCGACGGCGCACTCGGCGGCCCGGTCGAGCAGGAATACCTGCTGCAGGCGCGCCAGATGCAGGCCATGTCGTTCATGGTGCACATCCCGCTGGTGTGCTTCGGCATCGCCTTCCCGGCGCTCGTGCTGTTCCTCGAGGGGCTGTGGCTGCGGACGGGCGACCCGCTCTACAAGGCGCTCGCCAAGCGCTGGTCGAAGGCGATGCTGATCCTGTTCGCGATCGGGGTCGTGACCGGCACGATCCTGTCGTTCGAGATGGGCCTCCTGTGGCCGGAGTTCATGGCCACCTTCGGCGAGGTGTTCGGCCTCGCGTTCGGGATCGAGGGGTTCTCGTTCTTCATGGAGGCGATCTTCATCGCGATCTACGTCTACGGCTGGGACCGCCTGCCTGCGCGAGTGCACCTCGCGGCCGGGATCCCGATCGTGCTGGCCGGCATCAGCGGCTCGCTGATGGTCATCTCGGTGAACGGCTGGATGAACAACCCGACCGGGTTCCGCATCGAGGGCGGGGAGGTCGTGGACGTGGAGCCGCTCACCGCGCTCTTCAACGACAACCTCTGGCACGAGCTCGTGCACATGTACCTGGCCGGCTTCATCGTGACCGGCTTCCTGGTCGCTGCCGTCTACGCGCACGGGTGGCTGCGCGGGCGCCGCGAGCGCCACCATCGCGTGGCGCTCGTGGTCGCGCTGAGCGTCGCCGCGCTCACGGCGCCGGTGCAGCTGCTCGTGGGCGACTGGGCCGCCCGCACCGTCGCGGAGCGGCAGCCCGTCAAGCTCGCCGCCTTCGAGGGGCTCGAGGAGACGACGAAGGGTGCCGGCTTCGACCTCGCCGGCGGGATCGAGATCCCGAAGCTGCTCTCGCTCCTCGCCTTCCACGATCCGAACGCGGTGGTGGAGGGCCTCGACTCCGTGCCCGAGGACGACCAGCCGCCGGTGGGGATCGTGAAGCTCTCGTTCCGCACGATGGTCGCGATCGGCAGCGGGCTCGCGGCGCTCGGCGCGTGGTTCCTGTGGACCTGGTGGCGACGCGGGCGCGTGCCCGGCTCGCCATGGTTCCACCGGGCGGTGATCGCCGCCGGGCCGCTGTCCGTCGTGGCGCTGATCGCGGGGTGGGTCACGACGGAGGTGGGCCGCCAGCCCTGGGTCGTGTACGAGGTGATGCGCACCGAGCAGGCCGTGACGGGCGCGGGCGGGATCCCGATCGGCTTCGCCGCGCTCGGCATCGTCTACCTGGCGCTGGGCGCGATCGCGTACGTGATGCTGCGCCGGCTGGGGAGGCAGCCCTTCCATGCTTCCTGAGCTGGCGGCCATCCTCGCGTTGATCGGCCTGACCGGCTACGTCGTGCTCGGCGGGGCCGACTTCGGGGCCGGGTTCTGGGATCTCACCGCGGGCGGGGCGGAGCGCGGCGCGCCCGTGCGGGCGATGATCAAGCGCGCGATGTCGCCGGTCTGGGAGGCGAACCACGTCTGGCTGATCTTCGTGCTCGTGATCCTGTGGACGGCGTTCCCGGAGGCGTTCGGCTCGATCATGTCGACGCTCGCGATCCCGCTGTTCCTGGCCGCGCTCGGGATCGTGCTGCGCGGCGGCGCCTTCGCGCTCAAGGGCGAGGCGGCGACGATCGCGGAGGCGCGGGCGCTGGGCGCGACGTTCGCGCTCTCCTCGGTGCTCGTGCCGTTCTTCCTGGGAACGGCGGCGGGCGCGATCGCCGCGGGCGAGGTGCCGGTCGGGAACGCGGAGGGCGACGCGTGGGGGAGCTGGACCGGCGGGCTGCCGA
>Ga0081538_10000628_pt1 | contig 39094 bp, 32 predicted proteins | sample TabmetS5T2R1_FD_71022 | JGI IMG/M metagenome (GOLD analysis project Ga0081538, IMG submission 71022) | Tabebuia heterophylla rhizosphere microbial communities from the University of Puerto Rico - S5T2R1 | ecosystem: Host-associated > Plants > Roots > Rhizosphere ...
TTCGTGGAGCCAGGGACTTGCGTCCACGGCGGCGTGCACGGCCAGGTCAGACGCGAAGGCGAGCGCCCCGAACGCCGACCACACCACCGCATAGCCGCCGAGGAAGCCGGTCATCGCGGCGCCGGCGCGGGGCTGGCCCGCCGAGACGGTCGCGAACAGGCGCACGAGCGGCAGACTCGAAGGCAGCATCATCGCCGCGATCATCACCTGCCACGCGACCATGAACGCGGGCAGGGCAACCCAGAGCCGCGGGCCGTCCTCGATCAGCGCGTCGTGGTGCAACAGCGACGCCGCCCCCGTCGCCTGTGCCGAGATCGCGGCGAGCCACGCGACGGCGATGGCGGCGAACGCGGCGAGCGGCACGCCGCGCAGCCGCGCCGAGCCGACCGCCGCGAGCCGTGGAGCGATCGAGCTCTCCACGGCTAGGCCGCCTCGGCGTGGACGAGCTTCCAGTCGGACTGGATCGCGTTGCTGCCCTCGTACGACCACACAAGGTCGTATTCCGGCAGCTCGGTCCGCAGATGGTCGGCCTTGGCCACGTACGCCGGCGAGCCCGGCACGGTGGAGAAGGCCGAGTCCCGCAGTGTGGTGATCGTCGAGCCGTCCGGCGCGGTGTAAGGGCGCATCTCGCTCGACACCACCTCGCCGATGCGCAGGGCGCCCCTGCCCTGCCGGGTCTCGTGCACGATCGGCGCCCGCTTGACATCGAGGACCTCGCCGAAGAGGACGGCTAGATCGGCGAGCGGGCCGCCGAGCTTGCCCGTGAATGCGTCGCGAATCGCGTCGAACTGCTCGTCCGAGGCGTCGTCGCTGATGAACCACACGGCGCGCCAGTTTCCCGCGAGCACATTGCCGGGGATGCGATTCACGGTCACGAACGACAGGCCCGACACGTCCACGCCGCGGATCGCGCCGCTGTCGAAGTGGTAGGCGTTAAAGGACTCGCACGTGCCGCGGTCGGGGTCTTCGCCGATCCAGCACGGGCAGAGCACTTCGCAGGAGCATGCCTCGAGCAGCGAGCCCTCCAGCTGGTAACCGGATTCGGTCCTGGTCATGTCTCTCCTTCGGACGGGTGGGTTCAGCGTGCCCTCCGCGCGATCCCCCCACCAGGGTCAGGAGCCGCAAAGGCGGTCCATTTGTGCCAGCCGGGCCGTCATACTCGGACAATCGGCGCGTCCAGGACGCACATCAGCATCGTGGCCACACCCGAGGCGATGGTCTCGCCGGTAATGGGGTTGTTCGAGATCCTGACCTCGGTCGCGTCGCTCGTCGCGCACGAGGACGGCGTCAAGCCCGGGCGGGAGCCGTTCGACGTCGAGATAGTCGGCGAGACTGCAGGCCCGATCGAGAGTGCCGCAGGGACCTCGGTCGTCGCGCACAGGTCGATCGCCGAGGTCGCCAAGACGGACGTCGTGATCGTGTCCCCCATGGCGTTCGAAAAGGACAGCATTTGGACTCCGGGCCGTCACCCTCGTCTCGTCGCGTGGATCCGCGACATGCACACCTCCGGCGCGACGTTGTGCTCGGCCTGCACGGGCGGGATGCTCACGGCCGAGACCGGCCTGCTCGACGGCCACGAGGCTACCGTTCACTGGGTGGCCGACGCGACCTTCCGCGCGCGTCACCCGAGCGTGCGACTTCGGCCGCACGAGGCGCTCGTCGTCTCCGGCCAGGGCGGCCGACTGGTGACCTCCGGCGCGGCGACCGCCTGGCACGACCTCATCCTCTACCTGGTCGCACGCCACGTCGGGCCGGCGACCGCGCAGGCGGTGGCGCGCTTCCACCTCCTGCAGTGGCACCGCGACGGCCAAGCGCCGTTCAACGTGTTCGATCCCGCGACCGGTCACGGCGACGCGGCGATCCTCGACGCGCAGCACTGGATGGCGGAACGCTATGCCGTCGCGGCCCCCATCGCCGAGATGCAGCGCCTCTCAGGGCTCGCGCCGCGCACCTTCAAGCGACGCTTCAAGGCGGCGACCGGCCTGACGCCGATCCAGTACGTCCAGCACATCCGGGTCGAGCGCGCAAAGCGCCTGCTCGAGACAACCACCGAGCCAGTCGAGGAGATCAGCTGGGCGGTCGGCTACGAAGACCCGGCCGCCTTCCGGCGCCTGTTCAAGCGCCTCACCGGGCTTACGCCGGGCGGCTATCGCCGACGCTTCCATCTCCCGGATCTGCCCTACCTATCCCGCCACCGAGCACGATGAGCGCGCGGCCGGGCGTCCTCGTTGCGATCCACCTGGCGTCGCGCCGAGCACCGGTGCCACGCGTCTCTGCCTGATGGAGTCGACGGCCGGGATGTCGAGATCGATCGAGGCGTCGCTGCTCCCGCGGACAACCAGCTGTGTGAGCCCAAGTCGACGTGACGTTCGCTGCGGACGGGCGACGAGCGCTTGGTGATGGGCGGCCACCGGCAGCGGCATGGGGCCGCAGCTCCGCCGCATCCCTCATCAAGGCCAGTGGCCCGGGAGATGTTCTACCTACTCCGCACGTCGCCGCGAGTGGCCTCCCTGGTGGGACCCGTGGTGGACCTCAAAGGGGTCGATCAGGCGCGCGGCGTGGAGTCCGTTCCCGCTCCGTCCTGGATAGCAGCGTCTCGATGAACGTACGACAGAGTGGAATGCGGCTCGACTTCTCCGGGGACCGCGAGGAAGCGCATCCCGCTGCAATTGGAATAGCTCCGGGTGGATTCGAACCACCGGCCTCACGATTATGAGTCGTGCTCCGCCGTGTAACGGCGGCTCCGCGTGGGCAGACGCGCGAAAAGAAACCCCTGCAACGCGATGAACTCAAGTGGAGGTCGGTTGGCCGGGCGCTGCCGCGTGTCTTCGCGCTCGTGGACCCGTGGTGGACCCTGGCACGCTCCGGCACGACGAAGCGGCGCCCAAAAAGCGACTCGCACTAACCCGATCGCGTCCCGCCGAGGTTGGGCGCGGCGGTGGCACCCGTCCGCGTTGACAAGATGCCTGCCACGTGAAATGCCAGATCGAGCGACTGGCGGGCGTTGAGACGCGGATCGCACATCGTTGAATAGCGTTGGTCGAGGTCGTCCTCGGAGAGATCGTCTCCGCCGCCTAGGCACTCCGTGACGTCCTCGCCGGTCAGCTCGATGTGGAGTCCGCCTGGCCAGACGGACTCCGATGCGCAGGCGGCAAAAAACGCTTCCACCTCCGCCACGATGTCGGCGAAGCGTCTTGTCTTACGGCCTGACTCGGTCGTGATGGTGTTCGCGTGCATGGGGTCGCACACCCATACAACAGGGTGCCCCGCGTCACGGACGGCGGCGAGCAGTGGCGGCAGCACCTCGGTGACCTGCCCCGCGCCGATTCGGCTGATCAGCGTCAGCTTGCCGGGCTCCCGAGCGGGATTCAGCCGTTCGCACAGCTCCAGCGCCTCCGCGGTGGTGGCGGTCGGTCCCAACTTGCAGCCGACGGGGTTGCCGATGCCCGATATGAAGTCGACGTGAGCCGCGTCGAGCGCATGTGTGCGCTCTCCAACCCAGAGCATGTGGGCTGAGGTGTCATACCAATCGTTTGTCAGCTCGTCGCGTCGCGTGAGCGCCTCCTCGTAGGCGAGCAGCAGCGCCTCGTGGCTGGTCCAGACGTCGACGCGGTTCATCGCCTTCGCATCCCGCCCGATGCGTGAAGCATGCACAAACCGCAACGCCCGCGCGATCTCCGACGCGATCGCGTCATAGCGCTCACCGATCGGGCTCGACGCGACGAAGTCCCGGTTCCAAGTGTGGACCTGATCGAGACCTCCGAAGCCTCCAGTGCTGAGCGAACGGATCAGATTGAGTTTTGCGGCGGAGTGGTGGTAGGCCGTGAGCATCCGGCGCGGGTCGGGGGTCCGGTGTGCCGGATCGGGCTCAACCGAGTTCACGATGTCGCCCCGATAGACGGGCAGCTCGACGCCGTCAACGGTCTCCATGGACGACGACCTGGGCTTGGCGAACTGACCGGCCATGCGGGCGACCTTCACGATGTGGCTGCCCGAGCCATAGGTGAGCACGATCGCCATCTGGAGGATCACGCGCAGCCGGTCATGGACCGCAGCTGTGCTGATCTCGGCGAACGATTCGGCGCAGTCACCGGCTTGGAGCAGGAAGGCCCGGCCGGCCGCGACCTCGCCGAGCTCGGCGCGGAGCGTCCGGGCCTCCCCCCCGAACACAAGTGGTGGCAGCTCACGAAGCTCGGCGAGGGCCAACTCCAGCGCGACGCCGTTGGGCCAGTCCGGCTGCTGTGTGACGGGGCGCGAACGCCACCTGTTGGGCGTCCAGCCGGCCGTCGGTGTGCGCCCAACCTGGCTCGAGTACCAGCGGGTGGGATCGAACAGTCGCCTCGCCTCGCCCTGCAGCAGGCTGAAGCAGAGGTGCGGGTGCTCAGTCAGGAACCCCTTGATTCGCTGCTGTTCGAGGAAGATGTAGCGAACGGGTCCCATCGCCACGACGTCGGCGCTGACCGGCTCGTCAAGCAGCGCCGCGATCTCGCCGAAGACCTCGCCTCGCGCCAGCCGCGTGCGTTCATGCCCGTTGATCCGCACGACCACCTGACCCTCGATCAGGAACCCGAAGCCTTCCGACGGGGAGCCCTGACGCAGCAGCAGCTCGCCTGATCCGGCGCTGCGCGGCCGAAACTCGCTTGCGACAGCTCGTAGCTCCCGCACCGGCAGCTTCGCCAGCAGATTCGACGACCGCAGCACCGAAACGACGTGATCGCCGTCAACGCTGGGCACGACCGTTCCCGGTCTTTTCAGCTGTCAACAGGTAGACGTCGAGCGGCAATGCGTGACGGGCACTGAGCTTGAAGCCGGCTTCGGCCAGCAACTCCCCGTAGTGCGTGGCAGTACGCTCGCGGCCGCCGACGTTACAGAGCATGTGAATGTCCCAGGCGAACGCCAGCGATGGCGAGCGATCCTCCGGAATCAGCCGCTCGACGATTAGCAGTCGGCCCTTGTCATGGATCGCGCTCGCGATCCGCGCAAGGACGGTCCGACACAGACTGTCGTCCCAGTCGTGCAAGACGCGCGAGAGGATGTACACGTCACCCCCGTCCGGCACGCCGACGGTGAAGTCGCCGGAAACGAACGCGCAACAGTCGGTGATGCCCGAGTCGGCAAACGCGGAACGTGCCTCCTCAAGCACGTGCGGCCGCTCGAACAGCACTCCTCTCACGTGCGGCGCGGCCCGCATGATCCTCCTGAGGAGTTCTCCGGTTCCGCCGCCGACGTCGACGACCGTACGCACGGCGCTGAAGTCGATCGCCTCCGCTACGCCGCCGAACATCGACGCGCTGGAGGCCATCGCGCTGTCGAACAGTTCGCTCAATTCCGGGCGCTCGGCGAAGTACTCGAAATGATGCTCGCCAAAGACCTGGTCAAAGACCGCCTGCCCGGTCCGCACTGCATGGATGAAATGGCCGAACGACTCGTAGAAAGGGCCTCCGTATAGACGGGCCAGGGGTCGCAGCGCTGGGTCCGCGTCGGTGCGGAGCAGACGTCCCATCTCCGTGAGCTCAAACGTCCCGTCCGTGGCCGACAGCAAGCCGATTGAGGTCAGGTAGCGAAGCAAACGCCCAAGGCCGTCCTCATCCGTGGCGGTCAGCTCCGCGAGCTCTGGGATCGTCGCGTTCGGATTCGTGGTCAGCAGATCGGCGAGCCCGAGCTCGGCTGCGACCGATATCGCTTGCGTCGCCCACGCGCCTGTCATCAGCGTCAGCAACCGTTTTGCCGGCGGTATCGAGTGCCGACGGTGAGCCTGAACTATCGCGGGATAGTCGCCGGGAGCAAGCAGCTCAACCCGGCGCAGGAAATGGCTGCGCGCATCCGCGTCCCGGAAGTACAAGACGGTGTTGCCCTCGCGACGGTTGTAACCACCCCCATCGGGTCGCATCCAGCCGTGATCACTGAAGATCGATCTCAGCGCAGAAATCGCCAACCGGTCCGCCCGCCCGACGGCGAGCGCAGCATGAGCCTCGTCGTCGTGCTCGCGTTCGCCTGCCGCGACGTCGTCGAGCGCGGAACCGGGCGGCACCAACAGGACGAATAGCTCGATCGCGCACTCGCGGCGATCGGGAACCGCCACCGGAATACGCAGGATGCGGACATCGAGCTCGGTCAGGGGGCGGTGATAGCGATGGCTTAGCCGCTCTCGCACGACGACGCTCGGTCTCGCTGCGCCGGCGACGAGCCCACGCTTCGCCAGCGCATCGTGCACCTCGGCCACGGTCTCCGGGAAGACGAGCAAAGCGGCGTGCCGCAGCTCGCATGTAGCCACAACAGCCGCCAGGTCCTCGCCGCTCAGCTCGGGGACGATCTCTTCCAGCAGCGCCGCCGTGTCGATCGTGTGCAGGAACTCAATCGCTTGGTCGAGGCGGGCTTCGTCCAGCGGGTGCATCCTCAAATCCCGACGTAGGCCTCCGCGAAGTAGTCCTCATCGCGCGAGCTCTGAAAACTCTACAACCGGGCCTCCTGCCGGATTACAGAGGCGGCGTCTCGATCACGGCACGACAGAGGGATTGCGGCTCGACGTCTTCCGACGACTGCGACAACCGCGTTCCGCTCGCCAATCGAAATAGCTCCGGGTGGATTCGAACCACCGGCCTCACGATTATGAGTCGTGCGCTCTAACCGCTGAGCTACGGAGCCGCGGGGGTCGAGTCTAGCCCGCGGGATATCGGTGCCGGAATCGGCATGCGGTTCGCCCGCGTGCAAATGCCATAGCGGACCACGGCCCTCGTCGGTTAGCGTCGCCTGATGGCGAGCGTCGGCGAGCGGACTCGAGCCGGGAGCCCGCGGGTGACGCTGGTGGCCATGACGCTCGCCAACAGCATGATCCTCGTCGATCAGACCGCGGTGCCGCTCGCGGCGCCCAACGTCGTGCACGGGTTGGGCGGATCGTTGGGTTCGACCCAGTGGCTGTTGACCGCGAACATCCTGCCGCTGGCCGCGTTGATGGTCTTCGGCGGGCGGGTCGGCGACCTCCTCGGGCTGCGCCGCGTGTTCCTCGCGGGCTCCGTGATCTTCCTCAGCTCCACCGCGCTTGCCGGTGTCGCCCAGGACATGGCGTGGATGATCGCGGTGCGCGCTACGCAGGGCGTCGGGGCCGCACTCATGATGCCGACGGCGATGGCGATCGTCGCCGCCGTCTTTCCCGAAGAGCGGCGCGGGACGGCGCTCGGCATACTCGCCGGCGCGTCGGCGTTCTTCGCGGCGGTCGGGCCGGTGCTGGGCGGGCTGCTGACGAGCATCGACTGGCGGCTCGTGTTCCTGATCAACGTTCCGCTCGCCGCGGTCACCATTGCCCTCACCCTTCGGGCAACACCGCCGCTGGGGCCGGGCGGAGAGCGCCGGCCGATCGACTACCCCGGGGTGATCAGCTTCGGGGTCGGCATCGCGGCGGTGGTGTTCGGGCTCTCCCAGGGTGAGCCGCAGGGCTGGGAAAGCGCCGAGACCGTGATCCCGGTTGTGGTCGGTCTCCTCTGCCTGGCGCTGTTCGTCTGGATCGAGACGCGGGTCCGAGTGCCGCTGATCGAGTTTCGCCTCTTTCGACATCTGAACTTCCTCGCGGCGAACATCAGCCAGCTGGTCGCGGGGATGGTCGAGCTCGGTCTCGGGTTCCTGCTGCCCTTCTATCTGCTCCTGGTGATCGGCGTGGACCCGGCGGTCGCCGGCGTCGCACTGATACCGGGGACCGTTCCGATCATCGCGATGGGCCCGCTCGCGGGACGCGTCTTCGATCGGGTCGGCGGTCGCATTCCGCTGGTGGCCGGCTTCCTGGTGCTCGCCGTGTCCGGCGCCGCGCTCGCGGTCGGCGCGAGCGACGCCACCGTCTGGGCGCTGATCCCGGGCCTCGTCCTGCAGGGGATCGGCCTCGGCATCGTGCTCACGGTGAACGATCCGACCGGATTGACGGCGGTCCCGGACAAGGACAGCGGCCAGGCGGCGGGGATGATCAACACCACGGAGCAGCTCGGCGGGGCGCTCGGGATCGCCAGCCTGGGCGCGCTCGAGCTCGGCTACTACCGCCACGTCCTGAACAACGACCTCGCGGAGCGAGGGATCGACCCGACCCCGAACCAGGTCGAGAGGGTCCGCGACTTCATCCTCGAGGCGGAGCAGCGCGGCTTCAATCACGTCAGGGAGAGCCGGGTCGTGCACCTCGTGCACGACGACCTGATCAACAGCCACATCGACGCCTTCCAGCTGACGTTCTTTTCGACATCCGGAATCGCCCTGCTCGGAGCTGTGGCCTGCTTCATCCTGGTGCGGCGCACCACCAGGGTCGCGGAGGGCCCGATCTTCAGCCGCCGCTCGCGCTGGGTCTACGCGAACGTCGCGAGCACGCCGGGTGTCACGAAGCAGCCTCCGCCGGCGCACAGGACCTGACGCGCGCCGCGATACTGCCCGGGGTGGACAGCGACGCGGTTCAGGTCGTCCGTCGCAGCATCGACGCGTGGACGCGCGGCGATCACGCGGCCGTCATGGCTTTGTTCGCCGATGACGCCGAGATCGATCTGCGACGGTTCGACCTGCCGGACACGGAGACCTTGCGCACCACCGCGGATCGCCGGGAATGGATCAGCAACCTGTTCGAGTACTTCCCGGACTTCGAGTTCCGTGTCGAGGAGGTCATCCCGAGGCGGGAGTGGGTGCTCGTCAGCGGTTCGATGTACGGGCGGGCGCAGCTGAGCGGGGTGCGGATCGAGCAGCCCTATTCGGAGGCGGTCCTGGTCCGCGACGGCCGCATCGTGCGAGACGTCTTCTTCTCCGACCGCGGCGGCGCTGCCCGCTGGCTCGCCGAGCAGGCCGCACCAATGCTTGTGGGGGTGCCCAACGTCAGCGAGGGGCGGGACCGGGCCGTGCTGGAGCGCCTGGAGACCTCCGTTGGGCCGGGGCGGGTGCTCGACCTGCACGTCGACCCCGACCACAACCGAGCCGTGTACACGCTCGCCGCCCGGCAGGGGGAGATGGCCGCCGCCCTCGTCGGGCTCGCCCGGGCGGCCGCCGACCAGATCGATCTCCGGCGACACGACGGCGTACACCCGCACGTCGGCGCCCTCGACGTAATGCCCGTCGTCTGGCTCGACGAGACGCGCCGGGGCGCCGCCTGCGCCGAAGCGCTCACCGCCGCCGCGCTGGTCGGGGAGGAGGTCGGCGTGCCGGTGTTCCTCTACGGCGAGCTCGCCACGCGCGCCGAACACGCCGAGCGCGCCTGGCTGCGGCGTGGAGGTCCGGCGGAGCTCGCCCGCCGGATGGAGACCGGCGAGCTTGTCCCCGACTACGGCCCGCCGCGCGCCCACCCGAGCGCCGGCGCCGTGCTCGCCACCGCCCGTCCGCCGCTCCTGGCCTTCAACGTCGACCTCGCCAGCGACGACGTCGAGCTCGCCAAGTCGATCGCCGCCGAGCTGCGCGAGTCCGGCGGGGGGCTGCGGGGGGTGAGGGCCCTCGGCCTCTACCTGGCCGAGCGTGGGCGCGCGCAGGTCTCCACCAACGTCCACGACCACAGGGCGGTGCCGCTCGCCGAGATCGTCGAGCGCGTTCGCGCCCGGGCGCCCGTTGCCGAGGGGGAGCTGATCGGCCTTGCCCCGCGGGCGGCGTTCGAGGGCTTCCCGGAGGACGTGCCGCTGCGGGGCTTCTCGCCCGACCGGCACATCCTGGAGGAAGCTCTCGCGGCGCTTGAGTAGGGTGCGTAGAGGGAATGGCGCAGACCAAGCGCAAGCGCACCCGCAAGCATCGCGGCACACCGGCCGGGACGATCGAGCGCGCCGGCAGGACGGGCCGTCCCCGCACGGCCGACGAGGCCAAGCAGATCGCTCGGAAGCGCCGCCAGGAGCGCCTCGACAGGCCGCCCAGCTGGCGCAGCGCGGTCAACCGCGCGGCGATCGCCGCGGCACTGTTCGGGGTGCTCGTGATCCTGCTGTTCAGCCAGGCCGTGGCGCAGGGCGTTGTGCTCGCGGCGCTGATGTTCCTGCTCTACATCCCGCTCGGCTACTTCACCGACACGATGATCTACCGCTTCCGCCAGCGGCGCAAGCAGCAGGGCTGACCATGGACGTGCGGATGTTCACCGTCGGCGCCGTGGCCGAGAACAGCTACATCTTCCGGCGCGACGGCTCGGACAGGGCGCTGATCGTCGACCCCGGCGACGAGGCCGAGAAGCTGCTCGCCGCGATCGACCAGCTGGGCGTCACGCTCGACGGCATCCTGCTAACGCACACCCACTTCGACCACGTCGGCGCCGTGGCGCCGGTGGCGCGGGCGACCGGTGCCGAGGTCTGGGTGCCGGAGATCGAGAAGTTCGTCCTGTCGGACATCAACTCGTTCGTGCCCTGGCCCGGCTTCGGCCCGTTCGAGTCATACGACGCCGAGCACACGCTGAAGGGGGGCGAGAAGCTCGAGCTGGCGGGTTACGAGATCGATGTCATCTTCACGCCCGGCCACAGCCCCGGCCATGTCACGTTCTCGATCCCCGACGAGCAGGCGATCTTCTCCGGCGACGTTCTGTTCCAGGGGTCGGTCGGCCGCACCGATCTCCCGGGAGGGGATTGGGCGACGTTGCTGGAATCGATTCGCACGCTGGTTGATTCGCTTCCGCCCGAGACAGCCGTCCATCCCGGTCACATGGGTCTCACCACCCTCGGCGCCGAGCGCGCCTCCAATCCGTTCCTGGCCGAGCTGGCGCGCTAAGTGGGCGCCCGCCGGCCATGAGGCTCCAAGCCCCGCGCGGGACCTTCGACGTGCTCCCGGGCGACGCGCGCCGCCGCCTGGACCTCCAGCGCAACGCGGCCGACGTGCTGGGCCGGGCCGGGTACGGGCCCTTCGAGACCCCGATCTTCGAGGACACCGAGCTGTTCGCGCGCGGGGTGGGGGAGGCCACCGACATCGTCCAGAAGGAGATGTTCACCTTCGAGGACAAGGCCGGCCGCTCGCTCACGCTCAGGCCGGAGGGCACCGCCGGCGTGTGCCGGGCATACGCAGAGCACGGGATGCACAAGCTCGCCCAGCCGGTGAAGCTCTGGTACTGGGGGCCGTTCTTCCGCCACGAGGCCCCCCAGGCGGGCCGGTTCCGCCAGTTCACCCAGGTCGGCGCCGAGGCGCTCGGCTCGGACGACCCCAGCCTCGACGCGGAGCTCATCCTCTTGCTGGCCGAGCTCATCGAGCTCGCCGGTGCCGGTCCCGCTCGGCTGCGCGTGTCGAGCCTAGGTACGCCTGAGACGCGGGCGGCGTATCTGGAGGAGCTGACCACATACCTACGCGCGCGCGAGGGGGAGCTGTCGGAGGATGTGCGCGAGCGGCTCGATCAGAATCCGCTGCGGGCCTTCGACGCGGACCACCCGGGCACGCGGGCCGTCATGGAGGCCGCGCCGCGACTGCTCGACCGGCTCGACCCGGCCGACGCCGATCACTTCGCCGCCGTCCGGGATCTGCTCGACCGCGCCGGCGTGCAATACGACGTGGACTCGACGCTGGTGCGCGGCCTCGACTACTACACGCGCACGGTCTTCGAGTTCGAGTCGCAGCGGCTCGGCGCGCAGGCGGCGCTCGGCGGCGGCGGGCGCTACGACCGGCTGGTGGAGGAGCTGGGCGGCCCGGCCACGCCCGGGGTGGGGTGGGCGGCCGGGATCGAGCGGATCCTGCTGGCCGCCGAGGACGCGCGGGACGCGCGCGTCGCGGACGTGTTCGTGGCGATCGCGAAGCCGGAATCCGGCGGCTCGGCCTTTCTCATGACGCAGCGGCTGCGCCAGGAGGGCCTGCGGGTGGTGATGGAGCAGGCCGGACGGGGCATGAAGGGTCAGTTGAAGCAGGCGAACCGCGTCGGGGCGCGGGCCACGGTGATCGTGGGAGACGGGATCGACGTCAAGGACATGGACAGCGGCGACCAGCGCGCGGCCGACAGCGCGGAGGCCGCGGTGCAGATGGTGAGGGAGACCGTAGGGTGAGGCCCCCGCGCCCCAACCGCTACCGCGATCGCTGGGCCGGTCAGCTGCGTGCCGAGGAGGTTGGCGAGCGCCCCCGCGTCGCGGGGTGGGTGCACCGGCGGCGCGATCACGGCGGGCTGATCTTCATCGACCTGCGGGACCGGACCGGCCTGCTGCAGCTCGTGTTCCGGCCCGAGGAGGCCCCCGACGCACACGCCGCTGCAGGGCGGCTCCGCAGCGAGGACGTGATCACGGCGACGGGAGAGCTCGTGCGCCGCGAGGAGGGGACGGTGAACCCGAACCTGCCGACCGGCGAGGTCGAGCTGGCCGTGACCGAGTTCGAGCAGCTCGCCGACGCCGAGACGCCGCCGTTCCAGATCGACGAGGACGAGCCGGTGGGGGAGGAGCTGCGGCTCCGCTACCGCTACCTCGACCTGCGCAAGGAGCGCATGCGCGACACCATGGTCCTGCGCCACCAGGTGGTCAAGACGATCCGCGACCATCTGAGCGACCAGGGCTTCCTCGAGATCGAGACGCCGATCATGACCCGCTCGACGCCCGAGGGTGCGCGCGACTTCCTGGTGCCCAGCCGGCTTATGCGCGGTTCCTGGTACGCGCTGCCGCAGTCGCCCCAGCTCTTCAAGCAGCTGCTGATGGTTGCCGGGCTGGAGCGCTACTTCCAGATCCCGCGCTGCTTCCGCGACGAGGACTTCCGCGCCGACCGCCAGCCGGAGTTCACGCAGCTCGACGTCGAGATGGCGTTCGTCGACGAGGAGGACGTGCACCAGCTCATCGACCCGCTGCTGGAGCGCGTCCTGGCGCTCGGCGGCATCGAGGTCGACCTCCCGATCGAGCGCGTCACCTACGACGAGGCGATGCTCAAGTACGGGTCCGACCGCCCCGACCGCCGCCTCGGCGTGGAGATCGTGGACCTGACCGAGGTGTTCCGAGGCTCGCAGTTCAAGGTGTTCGGCGGGGCGGTCGAGAGCGGCGGGGTGGTTCGCGCCCTGCGCGCGCGGGGGGACTTTCCGCGCAGCCGCATCGACAGGCTCGAGGAGAAGGCAAAGTCGCTCGGCGCGAAGGGCCTCGCGTGGGCCGTCGTCGAGGAGGACGGCAGCTGGCGCTCCCCGATCGCGAAGTTCCTCGGCGAGGATGAGATCGCCCGGACCACTCAGGCATTGGAGGCGCGGGAGGGGGACGTGCTCCTCTTTGCCGCGGGAAGCGCCGCCCTCGCCGCCCGCGTACTCGGCGGCCTGCGGCCGGAGGTGGCGGACGGCGATCCTCGGGGGCACGACTGCTTCTGGGTCGTCGACTTCCCGATGTTCGAGTGGAACGAGGACGAGGGGCGCTTCGACCCCCTTCACCATCCCTTCACCGCTCCCATTGGGGACCTGGACGGCGACCCGGCCACGTGGCGCTCACGCGCGTACGACGTGGTGCTGGACGGATGGGAGCTGGGCGGCGGGTCGATCAGAATCAACCGGCCCGACGTGCAGCAGAAGGTGTTCGACGCTCTCGGGATCGGGCCGGAGGAGGCCCAGGAGCGCTTCGGATTCCTGCTAGAGGCGTTCACCTACGGCGCGCCGCCGCACGGCGGCATCGCGTTCGGGATCGATCGGATCGTTGCGCTGCTGGCCGGCCGCGACTCGATCCGCGACGTGATCGCGTTTCCGAAGGCGGCCAGCGGGGCCGACCCGATGACGGGCGCACCGGCCCCGGTTGACGAGAGGCAGCTGAAGGAACTGGGCGTCAAGCTGGATCAGCCGCCGGTGCGGGACATGGCCCGCGAAAGCCGCTAGAGCGGAGCGCTCCGCCGCCGTCAGGGCGGCTCGGAGTGCGGCATCATCGACGGGTGCTCTTCCCGCTAAGGGTCCTCGACGCAATCCGAGACGGCCGTGTGGACCTCGCCTTCAGGCGCTGGGAGCGAGCGCGGGTGCTGCCCGGCAGCCGGCTTCGAACGGCCGTCGGAGTGCTCGCGGTCGTAGGCGTCGAGGTGGTCGAACGTCCAGCGCTGGACGAAGAAGAGGCCCGCCGCGCCGGCTTCGACTCGCGCGACGACCTGCTCGCGATGCTCGACAAGCGAGGGCGCGGCGAGATCCACCGCGTCGAGCTCCGCTACGCGGGAGCCGACCCCCGCGTCGAGCTGCGCAATCGCGCGGACCTGAGCGAAGCCGAGGTCGACGACATCGCCCGCAGACTGGAACGCCTCGACCGGGGAAGCCGCCACGGAGCCTGGACGAAGGCGACGCTGGAGCTGATCGCCACGCGGCCGGAGGTGCGCGCCGAGGAACTGGCCGCCGACATGGGCCGCGAGAAGCTGCCATTCAAGCGCGACGTGCGAAAGCTGAAGGAGCTGGGTCTGACCGAAAGCCTGAGCCCGGGCTACCGGCTGTCGCCGAGAGGGGAAGCGGTGCTGAAGGCGCTTGCGCGGGAGAGCCGCTCGCGGGGTTGAGCGCGTTGCGGCCCCGCGCGCGATGCGGTCGGCGCGCTCGAGCTTGAACAAGACGCCGCGGAACAGCGGCGCGCGCACGCCACGTTCTTGTCGAGCGCGCCGGCAAACCACATCCGCGAGGCGCACAGAATCCTCACAAACGTCGCGCAGGGCGCGCACGCTCGCCGACCATCGGAGTGTGGGCTGTGAAAGTCACGCATATGGCGCCTTTGACAGCCCACACTCGGCAGACAGGGCGGTCCAATCGCTGCTGCGCTCGCGCCCAAGGCACAGGCTGGAGGCCAGCCTTCGAAAACCCCGCCTGGCAAGGACGCAGGCCCGAACGCGTGCTGGGCACGCGGAGGGCCGAGGACGCAGCCAGGCGATGGTTTGCAGAAGGGTGGCCCCAGCCTGCCGGTTGCCGGGCCGAGAGTTGGGCCTGCTGTCCTAGCAAGCGTGGGTGTCCTCCGCGGCGGGCCACGGCCCTACCGCGAGCCGGACTCCCATCCCGGTCATGTTCGGCTCAACATGTACGACCGGCTTACGCACAGGCTCGGGCCACGGTCGAGGCTACCACCGGTTGAAACCTCGGGCACGCGCTGGACGATCTGTCAGGCTTGGCCGAGATGGGCTTCGAGGACCACCTTTCGGCGCCGCGGGGGCTCGGCGTCCTCGCCGGGTGGCCGCACGCCGGCGCGGCCGGCGGGGCCGCGTGTGGCGACTTGGTGCGAGTGGCGGTGCGGGTGGTGGGCGAGAGGGTGGTCGAGGCGGGTTTCGACGCCGAGGGCTGCGGCGCCGCGCGCGCGGCCGGCAGCGCGGTGGTGGAGCTGGTGGAGGACCGCCCGTTCCTCGAGGCGGCGCGGGTGACTGCGGACGACGTGTCGGATGCGCTGGGCGGGCTGATCCCGCCGAAGCGGCACGCGGCAGAGCTGGCGGCCGACGCGCTGCACCGCGCGCTGGGCGCCGCGGCGAAGGACGGTGCGGATCACGGCGCCGCGATGAAGGACGCCGCGCCGCTGCCGCCGTCGGACAACGCGGACGTCGAGAACCTTTGCCTCGCGCCGAACCCCCGGCGCACGCTCGTCGCGATGAGCGGCGGCGTGGACAGCGCGGCCGCCGCCCAGCTCGCGCTGGATGCCGGTGACGAGGTGGTGGCGGTCACGCTCGAGCTGTGGTCGGACCCCGCGACCGACGGGGAGCGCTCCTGCTGCTCGCCGCAGGCGGTGACGGGGGCGCGGGCCCTCGCGCACCGGATGGGCATCCCTCACGTCACCCTCGACCTGCGCCAGCGCTTCCGCGCCGAGGTGGTAGACCGCTTTCTCGGCGGGTATGCGGCTGGGGTGACGCCGAACCCGTGCGTGCGCTGCAACGGCGAGGTTCGCTTCGACGCGATGCTCGACCTGGCGAAGACACTCGGCGCGGCGCGTCTCGCGACCGGGCATTACGCGCGCGTCGCGCGCGATGCGGATGGGCCGCTGATCCGTGCAGCGGTCGACCGGCGCAAGGACCAGAGCTACATGCTCGCAAGGCTCGACCCCACGCTGCTGGAACGTGTGAGCTTCCCGCTCGGCGGCCTCACCAAGGACACGGTGCGAGCGGTCGCCCGCGACGCCGGGCTCCCCGTGGCGGACAAGCGGGAGAGCCAGGATCTCTGCTTCGTGGCGGGCCTCGGCGGCCGCGCGTTCCTCCGGCGCCACGGCGGCCCGAGGCTGCGCCGCCCCGGCGAGATCGTCGACCGCGACGGGCGCGTGCTCGGCGGCCACGAGGGGCAGCACGAGTTCACCGTCGGCCAGCGCCGCGGCCTGGGGGTTGCGTCGCGGGAGCCCCTCTACGTCATCGCGAAAGACGCGCCGACGAACCGCGTCGTCGTCGGAACGAAACAGCAGCTCGCCACCGCCACCGTCCGGCTGCAGGAAGCCCGGCTCCACCGCCCTGCGGACCAGGTCAGCCACGTGCGGCTTCGCTACCACGCCGAGCCGATTCCCTGCCGAGTCGCCGGGCGGGACGGCGACGAAATGCGGCTCGAGCTCGAGCGTCCCGCACACGCCGTGGCACCGGGGCAGCTCGCCTGCCTGATGCGAGATGATTGCGTGGTGGGGGAAGGCACGATCGGGGAACCCGCATGAGGGAGCGCATAGATCTCGAGGCGCCGCTGTCCGGTGACTTCCAGGCCGTGGTGCGCCTGATCATCGGCGGCATCGCAGAGCGCGTGGACTTCGCCTTCGAGGAGATCGACGATCTGCAGCTCGCGGTCGAGCGGCTGCTCGCCGAGGCGGGCACGGTGGGGAGCGTGCGGCTCTCGTTCGAGGTGGGCTCCAACGGCATCCGCACGCGTGTGGGACCGCTGAGCGAGCACAAGGTGGCCGAGGCCCTGCGCGACGGTGAGCCGGCCCCCGGGGAGCTGACGCTGCGACGCATCCTCCAGACGGTGGTGGACTCGTTCGGCGTGGACGAGGCCGACGACGGAGCCATCGTCGTCCGGCTCGAGAAGGTCAAGGGCATCGCGTGAACGTCCCACGCGCGAACACCGCGAGCGCCGATGCCCGGCGCGCGAGCAGCCCAGAGCGTGCCCGCGAGGAGGACCGCGAGCTCCTGCGCCGCTACCACGAGACGGGAGACACCACAGCGCGGGAGGAGCTGATCCAGCGCCACCTGCCCTTGGTGCGCTCGCTCGCCCGGCGCTACGCCGGCCGGGGCGAGGCGCTCGAGGACATCGAACAGGTCGGCGCCATCGGGCTGATCAAGGCGATCGACCGCTTCGAGCTCGAGCGCGAGGTGTCGCTCGCCACCTACGCGACGCCGAACGTGGTGGGCGAGATCAAGCGTCACTTCCGCGACAAGGGCTGGGCGATCCGCGTGCCGCGCGCCCTCCAGGAGCTGAACGCCTCCATGTCCGGCGCGATCGAGCGGCTCACCGGCCGGCTCGGCCGCTCGCCCAGCATCGGCGAGATCGCCCTGGAGCTGAAGACCACGCCGGAGGAGGTGCTCGAGGCGATGGAAGTGGGCTCCGCCTACTCCACGGTGTCGCTGTCGAGCGGCCCCACCGGCGAGGAGGAGCTCGATCCCCTCGAGACGATCGGCGGCGAGGACGCCGAGTTCGAGCGCTCCGAGGACCGCGCCGCGCTCGAGCCGGCCCTCGAGCGCCTCGCTCCGCGCGAGCGCGAGATCCTGCGCATGCGCTTCGAGGAGGGACTGCCGCAGACGCAGATCGCGCAGCGCATCGGCCTCTCCCAGATGCACGTCTCGCGCCTGATCCGAAAGTCGCTCGGCGTCATGCGCGAGGAGCTCCTTCGGTAAGCGAATGGTCCGTTAAGGGCACGTTTTCATTCCCCCGAGAAGGTCAAGGGACATGGCCACAGGGGGTATAAACCGGCGGGCGGCGAGCGCTACCGCCTCGTCGAGTCGACTGTGGAGGAGAACTTGATGGGGAAGCTCAGCAGTCGCTTGCTCGTGCTGTTCGTTGCCATCTTGTCCGTGTTGGTGATGGGGGCGTGCGGCGACGACGACGACGATGGCGGCGGCGACGGCGGCGGCGGGGGCGCGGCCAGGCAGGGCGGATCGATCACGATCGCCCAGACGTCGCAGCCGGACTACCTCGATCCGGCGCTCGCCTACACGGTCAACGCATGGGAGCCCATGTGGCTCGTCTACACGCCGCCGGTCACCTACAAGCGCGCGGAGGGCCTCGAGGGCACCGAGCTGATTCCGGGCGTCGCCCAGAAGATGCCCGAGATCTCCGCGGACGGCACGACCGTCACCTTCACGCTCCGCAAGGGGCTCAAGTTCTCCAACGGCAAGCCGGTCAAGGCCTCCGACTTCGAGCACACGATCAAGCGCGTGCTCAACCTCGAGTCCGGCGCCAGCAGCTTTTACCTGATAATCGAAGGCGCTCAGGAGTACGTCGACGCCGGCAAGCCCGAGGGCGACATCTCGGGGATCGAAACAAACGACGAGACCGGCGAGGTGACGATCAACCTGACGGGACCCGACGGCACGATCCTCAACGTGCTGGCGATGAACTTCGCCGGCATCGTTCCCAGCGATACGCCGTTCGAGGTCCTCTCGGCGGATCCGCCGCCGGGCGTCGGCCCCTACATGTTCACGAAGTCCGAGCCCAACCGCGAGTTCGTGATGGAGAAGAACCCGAACTTCGACATCCCGGGCATCCCCAAGGGCAACATCGACACGATCACGACCAAGATCGTCAAGTCGGCCGAGCGGCAGACGCAGGACGTGATCAGCGGCGAGCTCGACTTCATGCAGGATCCGCCTCCGGCCGACCTGCTGCCACAGGTGAAGGCCGAGTACAGCGACCGGTACGAGGACCAGGAGACGGTCAACGTCTATTACTTCTTCATGAACAGCTCGATCCCGCCGTTCGACGACGAGAAGGTCAGGCAGGCGGTCAACTACGCCGTCGACTCCCGGGCCCTCTCGCGGCTGTTCGGCGGGCGCCTCGCGCCGGGTTGCAACTTCCTGCCCCCGGGCCTGGCGGGCCACGAGGAGATCGACCCCTGTCCGTACGGCGATCCCAATGAGCCGGGCGACCTCGAGAGGGCGCGCCAGATGATCCAGGAGGCAGGTGTGGCGGGCGAGTCCCTCGAGGTCTTCACCAACAACGACGAGAACCGGCCTGAGATCGGCCAGTACCTGACAGACCTGCTCAACAAGATCGGCTTCAAGGCGGAGCTGACCGTGCTCGACGCAGGCATCTACTTCCAGACCCTCGGGAACGAGAAGACGAAGCCGCAGGTCGGCGTCACGAACTGGTTCCAGGACTTCCCGCATCCTGCGAACTTCCTCTTCCTGATAGACGGGGACACGAACCAGCCAACTAACAACTACAACTTTGGCCGGGTCGACGATCCCGAGCTGAACAACCTGATCGACGAGGTGGAGGCGGCTCCGGCGGACGGGGCCACCGAGCAGGCGGCGGAGGCGGACCGGTACGCGGTCGAGCACGCGTACGTCGCGCCGTACGGGTCCGAGACGAACGCGACGTTCATGTCAGAGCGGATGGACTTCGAGAACTGCTCGCTGTTCCACCCGGTCTACCAGAACGACTACTCGAGCTTCTGCCTCAAGTAGGGGGGTGCACCCGGGAGTGAGGGCGCCCCTGGCGCCCTCACTCCCGGTGTCTTAGTGTTCGCCAGGGGGTAGGAGCGATTAGGGATGGCCACCGAGCCTGCAACGACCGACGAGGCCTTTCGGGCCCCGGCGGCGTTCGAGGAGGAGGCAAGACGGGAGGGCGTCCACGGCGTCGGCCCGTGGAGGCTCGGCGTCCGCCGCCTGCGACGCAACAGGGTCGCCCTGTTCTTCGGGTTCCTGTTCGTGTTGCTGGTGCTCGTCTGCGTTGCCGCACCCATCTGGTCCAAGCAGGTGGCTCACACCGGCCCGAACGAGAATCACCTCACCGACAGGATCGTGGTCGACGGCGAGGAGAAGGACGTCGTAGCGCTCGACGGCGTCCCGATCGGCCCGACCTGGCAGGGCGAGTTCTTCCTCGGGGCGGACAAGAACGGGCGCGACGTCATGGTGCGCCTGCTGTACGGAGGACGCAACTCGCTGGTGATCGGGATCACGGCCGCGCTCATGACCACGGTGCTCTCGATCATCCTCGGTCTGCTCGCGGGGTTCCTGCGGGGCAGGACGGACACCGCCATCAGGGGCCTGCTCGACGTGATGTGGTCGTTCCCCGTCGTCATCCTCGGCGTGGCCCTCGGCGTGGCGCTCGCCCTGGGAGGGCTGCAGCTCGGGCCGATCAACATCAGCGGCGACTCGCTGCTGATCACGATCTTCGTAATCGGGCTCGTCTACATCCCGTACATGGCAAGGCCGGTGCGCGGGCAGGTCCTCTCCCTGCGCGAGAAGGAGTTCGTCGAGGCGGCCCGGGCGCAGGGGGCCTCGCCGCTACGCGTCATGTTCGGCGAGGTGCTGCCGAACCTCGCGTCGACCGTCCTCGTGTTCTTCACGCTGCTCATCGCCAACGCGATCCTGCTCGAGGCGGCGTTGTCGTTCCTGGGAGCCGGGGTGCGGCCACCGAACCCGTCCTGGGGCACGATGATCGACGAGGGCGTCGATCGCATCGCCACCGCGCCGCACCTGACCATCGTGCCGGGCCTGATGCTGGTCATCACGGTGCTGTCCTTGAACGTGTTCGGCGACGGCGTCAGGGACGCGCTCGACCCGCGCGCGAAGGTCAGGCTGGAGCACTAGCCACCGATGGCTCGCTTCGTGGTTCGCCGGCTGATCCAGATGGTCCTGGTGATGTTTGCCGTGTCGATCCTCACCTTCCTGATCTTCAACGTAATTCCGAACGGGGACCCCGCCGTTCGCATGGCGGGGCGCCAGCCGACCGAGACTCAAATCGAGGCCATTCGGAAGGAGTGGGGCTTCGACGAGAACATCTTCGTCCAGTACTTCACCACCATGAAGAAGGTCTTCACCGGCGACCTGCAGTCGTACTTCACGCAGCTACCGGTGGGCGAGGAGATCCTGAAGGGCCTCCCGCGCACCCTGTCGCTCGCGATCGGGGCGGCGATCCTGTGGATGCTGGTGGCGATCGCGTTCGGCCTCTACAGCGCCGTCAAGGCGGGGAAGTTCGCCGACCGCTTCCTGACGATCATCGCGCTGATCGGGATCTCCATGCCGGTCTTCTGGATCGGCGCGCTGATGAACTACTACCTCGGATTCAAGTTGGGCATCTTCCCCAACGGCGGCTATGTCGAGTTCACCGAGGATCCGATCGACTGGTTCTACCACCTGATCCTGCCGTGGACGGCGCTCGCGATCCTGTTCATCGGCTTCTACTCGCGCGTGCTCCGGTCGAACGTGCTCGACACGATCAACGAGGACTACGTGCGCACCGCGCGCGCCAAGGGACTATCCGAGCGCCAGATCATGCTCCGCCACGTTCTGCGGAACTCGATGATCCCGATCATCACCCTGTGGGGTCTCGACTTCGGCGCGGTGTTGGGGGGAGGGGCGATCCTCACCGAGACCGTGTTCGACCTCCAGGGTGTCGGCCAGTACGCGGCGGACTCGATCGGCCAGCTCGATGTGCCGCCGGTGCTGGCTGTCACGCTGTTCGCGGCCTTCTTCATCGTTCTGCTGAACGCGATCGTCGACATCATCTACGCCTACCTCGATCCCCGGATCCGCCTGCAATGAGCGCTCCCGAGCCGGCGGCTCCGACGCCCAGCGACGCGGCGCTGCTCGACGTCGACGAGCTGCGCGTGTCCTTCGCCACCGAGGAGGGAGTCGTCCAGGCCGTCGACGGGGTCACCTTCGAGTTGCGCGCCGGCGAGGTGCTGGCCGTGGTGGGCGAGTCCGGCTCCGGCAAGTCCGTCACCGCCATGACGCTGATGGGTCTCACCCGCTCGCCCAACGCGCGCTTCGAGGGCGCGGCGCGCTACAAGGGGACGGAGCTCATCGGGGCGTCCGAGGACGAGCTGCGGCGGATCCGCGGCGCCGAGATCGCGATGATCTTCCAGGACCCCATGACGTCGCTGAACCCTGTGCAGCGGATCGGGGAGCAGATCGTCGAGCAGATCCAAGAGCACGAGGGGGTGCCGGATCAGCAGGCGCGCGAGCGGACCGTAGAGCTGCTCGATCGCGTGGGCATCCCGCGGGCGCGCGAGCGGGTGGACAACTACCCGTTCGAGTTCTCGGGCGGCATGCGCCAGCGCGTCATGATCGCGCTGGCGCTGTCCTGTAGCCCCTCCGTCCTGATCGCCGACGAGCCCACCACGGCGCTCGACGTGACGATCCAGGCGCAGATCCTCCACCGCATCCGCGAGCTGCGCGAAGAAACCGGCGCCGCGGTGATCCTCGTCACCCACGACCTCGGCGTGGTGGCCGACATCGCCGACCGCATCGCCGTCATGTACGCGGGCCGGATCGTCGAGCAGGGAACGCTCGACCAGATCTTCTACGACCCCCAGCACCCCTACACCTGGGGCCTCCTGGGGTCGATCACCCGCGTGGACAAACCGCGGCCGGAGCGCCTGCCGGCGATCCCCGGCCTGCCGCCGTCGCTGGCGGATCGCCCCGAGGGCTGCCACTTCCGCCCGCGCTGTCCCTACGAGTTCGCCGAATGCTCGAAGGTCCCGCCGCTCGAGGCGCGCGTGGGCGGCCGGTCCGCCCACCTGGACCGCTGCTGGCTGAGCGTGGAGGAGAAGCGCGACCAGCGCGAGATTCGGCCGGGGGAGATCGGGCTGAGCGCGGCGGAGGGCACGGCGGCGTGAGCGTGGAGGAGACGGTCCGAGGAGCCGGCGCCGGCCCGTCCGCGAACGGAGACTCCCCGCTCGTCGAGGTCGATCACCTCAAGGTATTCTTCCCGATCAAGCAGGGCATCCTGGTGGAGCGCGAGGTGGCGCGGGTCCACGCGGTAAACGACGTCACGCTGTCGATTGCCGAGGGCGAGACGCTGGGGCTGGTGGGCGAGTCGGGTTGCGGGAAGACCACCATGTCACGGGCGATCATGCGGCTGATAGACCCCACGGAGGGAGCGCTCAGGTTCCGGGGGGAGGACGTGACGAACGCGGGGCGCAGGCAGATGCAGCCCCTCCGCCGCGAGATGCAGATGGTCTTCCAGGACCCGTTCGCCTCGCTCAACCCCCGCAAGCGAGTGGGCCAGATCATCGGGATGCCGCTGCGCCTGCATGGCTCGAACCGCAAGGACGTGGACGCGCAGGTGCGCGACCTGCTCGGCAAGGTCGGGCTCCACAGAGAGCACGTGAACCGCTTCCCGCACGAGTTCTCCGGCGGCCAGCGGCAGCGGATCGGGGTGGCGCGGGCGCTTGCGCTGGAGCCCCGGCTGATCGTGCTGGACGAGCCCGTCTCCGCGCTCGACGTGTCGGTGCAGGCCCAGATCATCAACCTGCTCGACGACCTCCAGGATGACTTCAAGCTCACCTACATGTTCGTGGCACACGACCTGTCGGTGGTCCGACACGTGTCGGACCGGATCGCCGTGATGTACCTCGGGAAGCTGATGGAGCTCTCGCCCGCGGAGGAGCTCTACACAAAGCCGATCCACCCCTACACATCGGCGCTGCTGGCGGCGATCCCGATCCCCGACCCTGAGGAGAACCGCCGTCGCGAGCGGATCGTGGTGGGCGGGGAGCCGCCCAACCCGATCGACCCGCCCTCCGGCTGCGTGTTCCATCCGCGCTGCCCGCTCGCTACGGACGTCTGCCGCGAGGTGGAGCCGCCTCTGGCGCGCTACCCGAACGGCCACCTGGCCGCGTGCCATCACCCGATGAGCGTCAGCCCCGCGGAGATCGACGCGGCCACCCGGGACTCCGCGAGCCCGCTGTCTGCGGGCGACGAGCTGCCCAGTAGGACCCACTCCACTGGCGGCGGGCATCCAGCTTGACGTAGTTTCACCACAATTCACGCGCCATGCCGGCGGAAGCTCGACGAAAGGAGCCAGGGATGCCTTGCCGCAAGTGATCTCATGGACCCGCGCTCATGCGCGGTCTCGCTCAGTCATAGGCGGCCCAGCCTGGGCTGCCACGTCCGCCCCGGGGCGGGCGAACTAGAGTCGCCCTAACGTGAGGGACGTCATCGCGCTGCTGCGGGCGGAGCGCCGCCCGCGGCTCTTCTATATCGCCCTGGCGCAGTCCGCGCTGGGAAACGGCGCCGCGTACGTGGCGTTGCTGCTCGTGGCGTACGACCGATGGCATTCGCCGTGGGCGATCAGCCTCGTGCTGCTCGCGGACCTGATGCCCGCGATGCTGCTCGGGCCCGTGTTCGGCGCCGTGGCGGACCGCTGGTCTCGCCGCCGGTGCGCGGTGATCGCCGACGTGGTGCGGGCGGTCGCGTTCGTGGGCATCGCGGTGATCGACGTCTTCGCCGCGACGGTCGCGTTCGCGTTGCTCGCCGGCGCCGGCACGGCGCTGTTCACCCCGGCCACGCTCGCCGGACTGCCCAGCCTGGTGAGCAAGGAGCGCCTGCCTGCGGCCATCTCCTTGTACGGCGCGATCGCGGATCTCGGCTTCACAGCGGGACCGGGCATCGCCGCCGGGGTGCTCGTCGTGGCAGGCGCGGAGGAGCTGCTGTTGGTGAACGGCGTCACGTTCGCGCTGTCCGCCGTGATCCTGGCTCGGCTGCGGTTCGGCGCACCGCCGCTCGACGCCACGCCCGCGCCCGGGCGCCTGCTCCTCTCCCTGTTCAGGGACGCGCGAGACGGGCTGACAGCCCTGTCCGGCCTGCGGGCCGTACGGGTGGTCATCGCCGGCGGCGGCGCCGCCCTCTTCTTCGGCGGGCTCTTCAACGTCGGGGAGCTGCCGTTCGCGACCGGCGAGCTCGAGACCACCGACGCGGGCTACTCCGCCCTCGTGGCCGTCTTCGGGCTGGGCTTCATCGGCGGCTCGCTGGCGGGTTCCGGCGGTGGCTCCGCCGGCTTGCTGCGCAGACGCTTCGTGGAGGGAGCCTTCCTGATGGGACTGGGCTTCCTGCTGTCGGGTCTGGCGCCCGGGCTGGCGACGGCGTTGGTCACCTTCACGCTGGCCGGCTTCGGGAACGGCCTGCTCCTGGTGCACGAGCGAGTGATCGTGCAGGAGACCGTTCCGGACAACGTGCTGGGGCGCGCCTTCGGCATCAAGGACGCGCTCGCGTCGTGGGCCTTCGGGACGGCCTTCCTGGCGGCAGGCGCCCTCTTGACGGTGCTCTCGCCCGAGGTTCTCATCGTGGCGTCGGGGGCCGGCGTGATGGCCGTGGCGGTGGCGTGCGGCCTGGCCCTCCGCAGCGAGGCCCTTACCCCCCGGGCGGTCGGCCGGTCAGGGCCTCGACGGCGCGCCCTGCGGGAGCTTGGAGGCGACTAGCACCCTTCGGACGTGGTCCGTTGTGACGAGAGCCGCCCGACCCTCCTCGACCACCTTGACGAGGGCCTCCACGACCCGCGGGTCGAACTGAGCGCCCGAGTGGTCGCGGAGCTCTTGGAGCGCGACGTCCGTGCTGAGGGCCGCGCGGTAGGGCCGGTCCGTGGTCATCGCGTTGAACGCGTCGCACACGTACACGATGCGCGCGGCGAGCGGAATCTCGTCTCCTTCCAGGCCGTCGGGGTAGCCGCACCCGTCCCAGCGCTCATGGCACGAGCGAACGACCTCCCCTACGCGGCCGAGTAGCCCGCCCACCCGGTCGAGGATGAACTGGCCCTCGATCGTGTGATTCCTGACGACCTCGTACTCCGCCGCGGTGAGCGGTGAGGACTTGAAGAGGATCTCCTTCGGAATCGAGATCTTGCCCACGTCGTGCAGCATCGCCGCGAACTCGAGCTCCTGCCGGGCGCCCTTCTCCACGTCCAGCTCGTCCGCCACGGCGTCGACGAGATCGACGACCGAGCGCGAGTGCTCCGCGGTGTGTTGGTCCTCGAACTCGAGGACGTCGGACAGCAGCATCACGGTGCCGCGGTAGGCGCGGTTCAGCTCGAGGGCGGCGGCGTAGCGCTCACGCCGGTCTCGCGAGAAGATCTCGAGGAGCCAGACGAGCGGCGCGAACGCCAGCAGCGCGACCGGTGCCTCGGCCGCGCTCACGGCCACGAGGAAGGCGATCGGCGACAGGGCCGCGTCCACCCTGGCGCAGCCCGCGAAGTAGCGCACCAGCTCCCCCAGCGGCACGCGATCGATCAGGCGGTCGCGGACCAGGGTCCAGGCAAGGTCGCCGGCCAGCTGCGCCACGTAGGCGAGGAGGTAGAACTCGGCGGCCGCCAGGCTCGCCGGTCCCGGCGCGAGCGCCGCAAGCACGAGAACGGGACCGACGGAGAACCAGCAGTCCCCGAGGGTGGTGATCGTCCGATCCCAGTGCCAGGTGCCGCGGGTGAAGTCCGGGACCACCGCCAGAACGGCGCCGGCCGCGACCATCAGCGGCACCATGGGAAGCGGAGCGACCGCCAGCATGGGGACGAACAGCAGCTGCTCCGGGACGACGTAGGTGTCGCCGAACTCGAAGCGGACGCGCGACACCACGGCGTAGCCGGCCACGAGCGCCCCGATCAGCAGCAGATCGGGCTCGCGCTCGGAAGGCAGCGTCGCGGCGAGCGTCACGGCCACGACCACGAACGCGAAGGCCGACCAGCCGCGGACCAGCGCTTCGCGCCTCGGCATCTGGCGAGCTCGGCGCACCCGAGCCTCACCGACCATTTGCTCGGCGGGAAGCATTACTCTGGATCGTCCGTTCAAACGAGCGCCGTCGCGCTTCAGCCGCCGGAATGCATACGTTTCTCGGCTGAACCTCTGCAACGCGCGCAGCCTTCGGCGTCACACGGTCGATCCTTCCGGAAGGAGGGCCACCTAGACTCCAACGGCATGACGGCGGACGAGATCCGCGAGCTGTTTCTTTCCTTTTTCGAGGAGCGCGGCCACCTGCGGGTGCCCTCGGCGTCGCTCGTTCCGCCGTCCTATGACCCGTCCGTCCTGCTCACCACGGCGGGCATGCAGCCCTTCAAGCCCTACTTCCGGGGCGAGGAGGAGCCGCCTTCCAAGCGCCTGACCTCCTGCCAGAAGTCCTTCCGCACGGTCGACATCGAGGTGGTCGGCACCACCAAGCGGCACCTGACCTTCTTCGAGATGCTCGGCAACTTCTCGGTGGGCGACTACTTCAAGCAGGGCGCCGCCGAGTACGCCTGGGAGCTGTCCACCCAGGGCTTTGGCTTCGAACCGGACAAGGTCTGGATCACCGTCTTCGGAGGGGACGAGGACCTCGGGCTCGGACCCGACTCCGAGGCGATCGAGGTCTGGCGCTCGATCGGAATCCGCGACGACCGCATCGTGCTGCTCGGGCGCGAGGACAACTTCTGGCAGTCCGGTCCGACCGGGCCGTGTGGCCCGTGCTCGGAGCTGTACCTGGACCGCGGGCCTGAGTTCGGGCCGGACACGGACCGTCCCGGCGACGACACCGATCGGTTCGTCGAGTTCTGGAACCTCGTCTTCATGCAGTACGAGCTCCAGGCCGACGGCACGCTGCCGGACCTTCCGTTCAAGAACATCGACACGGGGATGGGGCTCGACCGCATGGCGGCCGTCCTGCAGGGCGTGCCGTCGGTCTTCGAGACCCAGCACTTCCGTCCGATGGTCGAGCTGGGGGAGGAGCTCTCGGGGCGAAGGTACGGCCAAGACTTCGCAACGACCCGCGCCCTGTCGATCCTCGCCGACCACGGACGCGGCGCGGCCTTTCTGATGGCGGACGGCGTCGTGCCCTCGAACGAGGAGCGGGGCTACATCCTGCGCCGGATCATGCGCCGCACGATGCAGCAGGGCCGGGTGCTCGGCCTCGAGGGGTCGTTCCTGCCGCAGCTCTACGAGACCGTCGTGGATGTGATGAGCGAGCCCTATCCGCGGCTGAGGCGCGAATGGTCCACCATCGAGCGCTGGGCGCGGGCCGAGGAGGAGAGCTTCGGCCGGACCCTGGAGCAGGGCGAACGGTTGCTGGCCGATCTCGTCCAGCGCGCCAGGGAGGACCAGACGTCCTGGGTTTCCGCCGAGGATGCCTTCAAGCTGCATGACACCTACGGCTTCCCCTACGAGATGACCAGGGAGCTGCTCGCGGAGCAGGGCCTGTCGGTGGACGACCAAGGCTTCGAGGAGCTGATGGAGAAGGCCCGCGAGGTGTCGCGGAGCAGGAAGTCGCCCGCCATCGCGAGCGCCGGCAACGAGGTGCACGTGGAGCACGAGGACGTGGCGAGGTTCGCGCGCCAAGCGGGCTTTCGTACGCGCTTCGTGGGCTACGAGACCACCGAGGCGGACACCGTGCTGCGCGTGGCCGAGCGCGCCAATGGCTGGGTGCTCGCGAAGCTCGACGAGTCGCCGTTCTACCCGGAGGGCGGCGGGCAGGTGTCCGACACCGGCGTCCTCGAGACCCCGGGGGGCCGCGCCAAGGTGGTCGACGTGTATCGCCTCGGCGAGGACCAGGCCCTCGCCCTCGAGCCCGTCGAAGGAGATCTCGGTTCGGGCGAGCGGGTCCGGGCGAGCGTCGAGCGGACGGCTCGCCTCGCCACGATGCGCAACCACACGGCAACCCACCTGCTGCACGCCGCGCTGCGCGAGCGGCTCGGCACGCACGTCCGCCAGGCCGGGTCCTACGTCGGGCCCGACAAGCTGCGCTTCGACTTCACCCACGGCGAGCGCCTCTCGGACACCGAGCTGACGGATGTGGAGAGCCGGGTCGCGAACTGGATCGCGGCCAACCACTCGGTGCGTGCGATCGAGACCACGCGCGACGAGGCCGAGCGCCTCGGCGCCATGGCGCTGTTCGGTGAGAAGTACGGCGACCGGGTGCGCATGGTCGAGATCGAGGATGTCTCGCGCGAGCTCTGTGGCGGCACGCACGTGGCGGGCACCTCCGAGCTGGGCCTCTTCCACCTGACGACGGAGACCTCGAGCGCGTCGAACGTGCGCCGGATCGAGGCGATCACGGGGCCCGCGAGCGCCGAGCTCTTCCGCGAGCGGAGCGAGCGGCTGCGCGACATCGCGGCCGCTCTGAAGGTCCCCGAGCACGAGGTGGTCCGGGCGGTGGAGCGGCTGAGCGAGCGCGTGAAGGAGCTCCAGCGCAAGCCCGCCGGCGGGCCCGACCGGGGCACCGCCGACGAGCTCGTGGCCGGTGCCGGGGAGGTGGCCGGCGTGCGCGTCGTCGTGGAGGCGGTGAGCGCGCCGGACTCGAAGTCCCTGCTCGAGCTGTCCGACGCGGTCCGCCAGCGGCTCGGCGAGGCCGCGGTGGTGCTCGGCACCGCCGTGGACGGGCGGGTGCACTTGGTCGCGAACGTGGCGCCGGCCGTGGCCGAGCGGGGCGTGAAGGCGGGCGACGTGATCCGCGCGGCTGCCCAGGTGGCCGGCGGCGGTGGCGGCGGCCGGGACACGATGGCCCAGGCCGGCGGGCGGGACCCCGAGAAGCTGCCCGCGGCGCTTGCGACCGCGCGCGCGGAGATAGAGAAGGCCCTCGCCTGATGCCCGCGTCCTGATGCCACGGATCCTCGCCCTGGACCACGGGGCGGCCCGCTGCGGCTGCGCGATCTCGGATCCCTCCGGCACGCTCGCCACCCCGCTCGAGGCCGTGGAGCGCCCCGACTCGAAGCGCGGCCTCGCGGCCCTCGCCCGGATGGCCGCCGAGCACGGCGCCGAGCGGGTCGTGGTCGGGCTTCCGCTCACCCTCAGGGGGGATGAGGGCGAGCAGGCCGCGGCGGTGCGAACGTTTGCGGAGCGGCTGGAACGGAGACTGAACATTCCGGTGGAGCTGCACGACGAGCGCCTCACGACGAGGCTCGCCGAGCGGACCGGGGGATCAGGGAACGCAGATTCGCGTGCCGCCGCGCATCTGCTCGAGAGCTATCTGGCTCGCCCATCCGCGGGGTCGCGCCGGTGAGCGCCGGACCGCCGCCCGTTCCCGGGGGGCGGAGCCATGAGGAGCGCGAGGCCGCCCGCCGCGAGCGGGCCGCCCGCCGCGCCGCCCGCACCGGCAGCCCGCTGCCGTCTCCGCCGGAGCGGGCGCCGATCGTCCTCGATGACGGGGACGGCCGCAAGGACTGGTTCGCCGAGGCCGAGCAGCTGACCTCGCGCACCGAGGCCGAGGGCGGCCGCGGATCGACCCGGCGCTCCCCGGGCCCGAGCGGCGGGCGCCGCTGGGGCCGCTTCGTCGCGCTCCTGTTCCTGCTGCTCTTCGCGGGAGGCGTGGCCTGGTTTGCCAACGCGCTCTTCCAGCCGTTCGCCGGGGACGGGGAGGGGAGCGTCCAGGTGCGGATCCCGCAGGGTGCCACGCTCGGGGACATCGCCGAACTGCTCGACCGCGAGGGCGTGATCGCGAGCGCCTCGTTCTTCGAGCTGCGCGCCCGGCTGTCCGGCCGCGACGGCGGGCTTCGCCCCGGTCCCTACGAGCTCCGCGAGGACATGCCCTACGTGGCCGTGCTCGACCGGCTCGAGGAGGGGGTGCCTCCCAACGTCGTGCAGGTCACCATCCCCGAGGGCCGCTCACGCGCGGAGGTCGCCCCGGTCGTCAAGCGGCTGCGCGGCAACTACATGCGCGCCACGCGCCGCCACCCGGCGCTCGACCCGCGCGAGTACGGCGCCCGGGGAGCCAGGAGCCTCGAGGGCTTCCTCTTCCCGGCCACCTACGAGCTCAAGAAGGGCCAGCCGGTATGGCGCCTCGTCCGCGAGCAGCTCGAAGCCTTCAAGCGGAACTTCGACGGGGTCGACATGAGCTACGCGCGGCGCAGGAACCTCACGCCCTTCGACGTGCTCACGATCGCGTCGCTCGTCGAGCGCGAGGCGGCGGTGGCGAAGGAGCGGCCGCTCATCGCCTCGGTCATCTACAACCGGCTGAGGGACGACATCCGGCTGGACATCGACGCCACCACGCGGTTCGTCACCGGCAACTGGACGGAGCCGCTCAAGCAGTCGGAGCTCCAAAACCCCGACCCCTACAACACGCGCGTCCACTACGGGCTGCCGCCCGGCCCGATCGGCAGCCCGGGCCTCGCCTCGATCAAGGCCGCGGCGCGTCCGGCGAGGTCGGACTACATCTTCTACGTGGTCGCCGTCTGCGGGAAGGGCAAGCACAGGTTCGCCGAGAGCAACGCCGAGTTCGAGCGCTACGTGGCGGAGTACGAGCAGGCGCGCGAGGAGCGCGGCGGCCGGTCGCCCACGAACTGCTAGCCGGGTCGCAGTCCCGGCGAAAGACAGCAATGAGGGGGTGCGCCGGCGAGGCTAGGCAAGTTTGTAAACCAGGAGGCGACAAACTTGCCCCACCTCGGCTGACAGGCCCTAGAGGGAGCCCGGCTCCGCTAGCCAGACGCTGTCGTAGCGCAGGTCGGTTTGCTCGCCGATCAGGTCGTAGTGGTGGCCGTAGTGCAGGACACCGAGTTCGTGGCGGTCCGCCAGGGCTGCGATCAGGAGGTCGGCCGGGCGAATCCGTTGGTGGCCGACCCGAGCGAGCTGATGTTGGGCCTCAACGGCAGCCGTCTCCGCCGTTGGGTCGAGATGGACGCGGGGGAGCCCCAGCAACGTCGCCATCATCAACCGATGTTCCTCCGCGTTCTGGGCTGTGAAGCCGGCTTCCAACAGAAAGGGAAGGCAGACGACCACGTGGCCGGAGTCGGTGGCTTCGGCCAATTCCTCGGTACGCTCGGCCGAGAGCCCTGGCGCCCGGAAGCGGTTCCACGCCGAAGTGTCCAGCAGAACCGGCGAGATCACGTGTGCGGGGTCCAGCCGGTGCGGCGTACCTCTTCGGCGGCCTCTGGATCCCCCGGGATCTGCTTCGTGCGGATCCACTCGGCTACGGTGTGCCGCGCCGCCTTCGCCTTGTAGCGCTCCGCACGCATCCGTGCAACTTCCGTTTGAGCACCGGCGATGACGATCTCGCCCAGGGGAACCCGGTCGGTCCCGAGCTCGCGGCGGAGCTCGTCGAGCGCCTCCTTGACCTCAGGTGTTTCGGTGATCGCGTGTCGGCGGTGCTTGGTCGGCACTTCGCGCGAGTGTAACACCCGTGTCACACGGTAGGGTGAGGCGATGGTCCTCGCCGGCGTACTCGGCTTCCCCGTCGCACACAGCCGCTCGCCGGCGATGATGAACGCAGCGTTCGCCGAGCTCGGGTTGGACTGGCGCTACGTCAAGCTGCCGGTACCGCCCGAGCGCTTCGCCGAGACGGCGCGTGCGCTGCCGGGCTCCGGCTTCCGCGGCACCAACGTGACGATCCCGCACAAGCTCGCCGCGCACGCCATGGCGGACGAGCTCACGCCGGCGGCCGCGGCGATAGGCGCGGCCAACACGCTGACCTTCGAGGACGGCCGCGTGCTGGCCGACAGCACCGACGCGGGCGGCCTGCTCGACGCCCTGGGTGACGATCCGCGCGGCCGTCGCGCGCTCGTGCTGGGGGCCGGGGGCGCCGGGCGCGCTGCGGTCTGGGCGCTGCGAGACGAGGGCGCCGAGGTGGCGGTTTGGAACCGCACGCCCGAGCGGGCGCGCGCGCTCGCCGCCGAGCTCGGCGTGGCCCACGCCGAGCGTCCCGGCCGCCCCGCCGACCTCCTCGTGAACGCGACCTCGCTCGGCCTCCATGGCGAGGACCTGCCGGCGGAGCTCGACCTCGAGCCGGCCGCCGTGGTGGCCGACCTCGTGTACGGACCCGCACCGACCGCCCTCTGCCGCTGGGCCGAGGCGGCCGGCGCGCGGGTGGTGGATGGGCTCGAGGTGCTGGTCCGCCAGGGCGCCCGCAGCCTCGAGCGCTGGACCGGGCGCGCCGCTCCACTGGACACGATGCGCCGCGCGGCCCGCGCCGTCTAGAACTCGCGACCGGTCCTAAACCTGGCCCGGGGTGCTGCCGATATCGCATGGCGATGCCAATCTCCCGCCCCTTCCTCATCGTCCTGCTCGGCGCCGTGCTTGTCGGCGCGACCTTCTTCGCGTTCCAGAACATGCGGGACAACTCGGGCGACGACGCCGCGCCCGCGGCGCAGCAGTCCGCGCCCGCGCAGCAGGACGCGGCGCCGGCCGCGAGCCCGGAGGAGCTTCTCCAAGCGGCCTTCACGGGTGGAAAGATCGACAGCACGGCCTTCTCGGCGCGGGTCTCGATCGAGGCCGAGGGGCAGCGGGCGGACGTCGACGTCTCGGGCGCCTTCGAGCAGGGCGCGGTGGGCGACATCCCCGAGCTCGAGGTCAGCGCCCAGCTGACCGCTCCTGGCGAGCGGTTCGAGGGCGGCTTCACGTCGCTGGGCGACGAGGCGTTCTTCACGCAGGGAGACACCGGCTGGCGAGTGCCCGACGAGGTGTGGAGCCCCCTCGTGGAGGCCGCCGCCAGGGGCGCCGGCGCCCGTCAGCAGCAACTTCCCCTCCCGGTCGACCCGCAGAGCTGGATCCGCGACGTCGAGTCGGAGGGCACCGAGTCGCTCGACGGCGTGGAGACCACCCACGTCTCCGCCTCGGTCGATTCCGAGCGCGTGGTGCGCGACCTGTTCGCCGTCGCACGCGCGACGGGCCGGACCTTGCCCGACGCCGCTCCGGTGGCTGGGGCCGTCGAGGACGCCGAGCTCGACGCCTGGATCGGGACGGACGACCGCGTGGTGCGCCGCGTCACCGTCGACGTCTCGTTTGCCGAGCGCGGCGAGCTCTCCTTCGACCTCGAGCTGACGGGCGTGAACGAGCCGCAGCAGATCGAGGCGCCCGCCGACATCAGCCCGGGCATGCCGGACGGCGTGTTCGGCGAGTTCGCCCAGGGGATGGTGGCCGGCCTCTCGGGCCTGAGCGGCGGCCGGCCGGTCTCGCCGGCCGCGCTCAACAGCCCGAACCCGGGTCGCGCGGCTCGTGCCGTCGCCGCCGGCAAGAAGGTCGTGATCCTCTTCCACAATCCCGCCGGGATCGACGACCGCGTCATGCGACGGGTCGTGCGGCACCTCGACGCGCACACCCAGGCCGTCGTCCTGACCGACCACGTGGACGCCGTGGATCGCTACGGGAAGATGGTCGAGGACCTCGGCGTCTCGCAGACGCCCGCGGTCGTGCTCATCGATCGCAGGGGCGAGGCCCGGCTGATCGAGGGCTACGTCGACGCCGCCACCCTGGCCCAAGCCGTCGCGGACGCGCGATGAGCGAGACGGCGGGCGGGCCGGCGCTGCGCGCCGTACCGGGCGGGCCTGCCTCGGCGGCGGCGGATCCCCTCGGGGACGATCCGTCGGGGACCGGCCTCACACCGCCACAGCGGAGGGCGGGCTCGCGCTTCATCTCCGACGTGATCGTGGAGATGGGCTTCCTGCCGCGCGAGCGGGTCGACCAGGCCGTCGAGCAGGGCAAGGCCACGGGCCGCGCGGCAGAGCAGGTGCTGCTCGAGGCGGGAGCCATAACGAGCGACCAGCTCGCGCGCGCGACCGCCCAGCGCTTCGGGCTCCACTACGCCGACCTCACGATCTTCAAGGCGGACCTCAGTGCGCTGAACCTGATCGGCTCACAGGCGGCGCGCCGCCTCAACGCCGTGCCGATCGGGTTCGACGAGAACGGGCACCTGATGGTCGCCATGTCGGACCCGTCGAACGTTCTGGCGCTCGACGACCTGAAGCTGATGACCGGCCACGAGGTGCGGCCGGTGGTGGCGTCGCCGGACGACATCCTGGGCGTGATCGGTCGCATGAGCCGGCTGGACGAGGCTGTCGCCGAGGCGGTGATGGAGGGCGAGGACGAGCTTCCCGACGTCGTCGAGATCCGGGAGTCGGTCAACGACGGGCCGGTCATCAAGCTGGTCAACTCGGTCATCGCCCAGGCGGTGGAGGACGGCGCCTCGGACATCCACTTCGAGCCCGAGGGGCGCGACATGCGCGTGCGCTTTCGAGTCGACGGCGTGCTGCGCGAGACCACCAATGTCCCGCGCCGCATGGTGCCGGGCGTGATCTCGCGGGTGAAGATCATGGCCGAGCTCGACATCGCCGAGAGGCGCGTGCCCCAGGACGGTCGCGTGTCGCTGAACGTGCACGGCCACTCGATCGACACCCGCGTGGTAACGACGCCGCGCGTGGCCGGGGAGGGTGTCGTGATGCGGATCCTCGACAAGTCCGCTGCCCTGATCGGGCTCGACCAGCTGGGGATGTCGGAAGAGAGCGCGGGGCTCTTCGAGAGCGGCTTCCGGCGCGCCTACGGCGCGGTGCTCGCCACGGGCCCGACCGGGTCGGGCAAATCGACCACGCTCTACGCCGCGCTCAACGAGATCAACGACCCGGCGCGCAACATCATCACGATCGAGGACCCGGTCGAATACCAGCTCGAGGGGCTCAACCAGCTGCAGGTGAACCTCAAGGCCGGCCTCACCTTCCCGCGCGGCCTTCGCTCGATGCTCCGCGCCGACCCCGACGTGATCATGGTGGGCGAGATCCGCGACGCGGAGACCGCCAGGATCGCGGTCGAGTCCGCGCTCACCGGCCACCTGGTGCTGTCGACGCTGCACACGAACGACGCTCCCTCGGCCATCACCCGCCTGACCGAGATGGAGATCGAGCCGTTCCTGACGGCGTCCGCGGTCTGCACGGTGGTGGCGCAGCGGCTCGTGCGCCGGCTCTGCACGCACTGCAAGAAGCGCACGATGCTGAGCGTCTCCTCGCTCGAGAAGGCGGGCTTCGAGGCGGCCTTCGACCTCGAGGCCTACGAGCCGGTGGGCTGCGGCCGCTGCGGCGGCTCCGGCTACAAGGGGCGCACCGGCCTCTACGAGGTGATGGAGATCAGCGACGACATCAGGGACCTCACGGTGGAGCGAGCCTCCGCCGACGACATCCGCAAGATCGCCGTGGCCGAGGGGATGCGTCCTCTCCGGGCCGACGGCTTCGAAAAGGTCAAGCACGGCATCACGTCCATCGCAGAGGTGGCGAGAGTCACGTGAGCGGACGTTCTGCCGATAAGGAGTGACGATGGAGTTCGACTTCGCAGACGTCCTGCTGGAGGTGATGGAGCGCAATGCCTCCGACCTTCACCTGACAGCAGGCTCACCGCCCATGATGCGGCTCCACGGCCGGCTGCACGAGCTGGACTACCCGCGCCTGACGCCGCAGATGACGCGTGAGGTCATCTACTCGATCCTCACCAACGACCAGCGGCAGCGGCTCGAAACCGACTGGCAGGTCGACCTGGCGTACTCGATTCCTGGCAGGGCGCGATTCCGCGTGAACGCGTACTTCCAGCGCGCGGCGCTGTCGGCCGCCCTCCGGCTGATCCCGCAGGACATGCCGCGGCTGGGCTCGCTAGGCGTCCCGCCGGTCCTCGAGGACCTGACCAAGAAGCCGCGCGGCTTCGTGCTCGTGACCGGGCCGACCGGCTCCGGCAAGTCCACCACCCTGGCGGCGATGCTCGACCTGATCAACGACTCTCGCCAGGAGCACATCCTCACGATCGAGGACCCGATCGAGTTCCTGCACAAGCACAAGAAGTGCATCGTGAACCAGCGCGAGCTGGGCGCCGACGCCAAGAGCTTCGCGCTCGGCCTGAAGGCGGGGCTGCGGCAGGACCCGGACGTGATCCTCGTCGGCGAGATGCGCGACCTCGAGACGATTTCGACCGCCCTGACCGCGGCCGAGACCGGCCACCTCGTGTTTGCCACGCTGCACACCCAGGACACGGCCCAGACCGTGGACCGGATCGTCGACGTCTTCCCGCCGGACCAGCAACAGCAGGTGCGGGTGCAGCTGTCGGTCGCGCTGCAGGGGATCGTCACCCAGCAGCTGCTCCCCAGGGCGGACGGCCAAGGCCGCGTCGTGGCCTGCGAGGTGCTGACGCCGACGCCCGCGGTCCGCAACCTGATCCGCGAGGGCAAGACCCACCAGATCTACTCGGCGCTCCAGACCGGCGGCAAGTTCGGCATGCAGACGATGGACGCCGCGCTCGCGCAGCTCGTGCGCGAGCACAAGATCACCCGCGAGCTGGCGGAGGCCCGGTCGAGCGCACCCGAGGAGCTGCGGCGCCTGATGGGCACGGTCAGGGCGGCATAGCGCGATGGCCTCCTATGCCTTCCAGGCCATCGACCTCAGCGGTGCGCCGACCAAGGGCGAGATCGACGCGGCCGACAAGCAGACGGTCGCGGCGCAGCTGCGCTCGAAGGGCCTCATCGTCATCGACATCGAGGAGAAGGCGGCCGCGAGCGCCGGCGACATCCTCGCCCGCTTCAAGAAGGTCAAGGCGGACCATCTCGTAATCGCCACGCGGCAGCTGGCGACGATGGTGCAGTCGGGCATGTCGCTGCTGCGGGCGATGTACGTGATCGAGGAGCAGACCGAATCGGACCTGCTGCGCGAGATCTGGATCGAGGTGCGCCAGGACGTGGAGGCGGGCCTGTCGCTGTCCGACGCCCTGCGCAAGCACCCCGACGTATTCAACGAGCTCTACGTGGCGATGGTGCAGGCCGGCGAGACCGGAGGCATCCTTGACCAGACGCTGGTGCGCGTGGCGACCCAGCTCGAGAAGGACGCCGCGCTCCGGCGCCAGATCAAGGCGGCGATGATCTACCCGGCGCTGATCGGCGGGTTCGCGATCGCCGTGCTGATCGCCCTGGTCGCGTTCCTGGTGCCGGTCTTCGAGAAGATCTTCGAGGACTTCGGCGGCGAGCTGCCGGCCATCACCAAGTTCACGGTCTGGCTCTCGCACATGATCACCGGGCGCTGGTACGTGATGATCGCCGTGGTCCTCGCGGTGATCTGGTTGTTCCGATACTGGAAGAAGACGGATCGCGGCCGGATCCAATGGGACAAGTTCAAGCTGAAGATCCCGATGAAGATCGGGGGCATCGTCCAGAAGGTCGCCCTGGCACGCTTCTCACGCACCTTCTCAGGCCTGATCGCGGCCGGCGTGCCGATGCTCGAGGCGATCGACATCACGGGGCGGACCTCGGGCAACCGCGTGATCGAGATGGCGATGGACGACGTACGCGAATCGGTCAAGCGAGGCGGGTCCATCACCGCTCCCATGACGGCCGTACCCGAGGCGTTCCCGGTGATGGTCACCCAGATGATCGGTGTGGGCGAGGAAACCGGCGCCCTGGAGACGATGCTCACCAAGGTCGCGGAGTTCTACGAGGAGCAGGTGGAGGCCGCCATCAAGGCGCTGACGTCGATCCTCGAGCCCGTGATGATCGTGATCGTGGGCTCCATCGTCGGCTTCATCGTGATCGCGATGTACCTGCCGATGTTCAAGGTGTACGACCAGATCAAGTAGGACGTGACACCCCTCTCGCGCTCGAGTGCGCGTACTCGTCGTGGCGCCGCAGCCAGAAGATCTGGTCATCCTCCTCGTTTCGCCCGATCGGCGTGCGGTCCAGGAGGCCGTAGTAGCCCATCGCCGGTTCGAGACCGCGGGCGGTCGTCAAGTAGGTCCGGTAGACGGTGCCGTTCGAGAGGATGTACGCGCTCAAACCGGGTCCCTCTGAGACGTAGGTCGCCGCGTCGACCCCACACGCCTCGGCGTTCTGCTCGACGGCCGGTGGCACCTCGCCCTCGAGGAACGGCTTCAGCTCCTCTTCGGTGTGCAGGAAGCCAAGCTCGCGGTTGAAGTCGCTGTCCATCGTCGAGGCCCAGTCGAGGCTCCAACCCATCCGTTCCTCGTATCTCTGGAGCTTCTCCAGCGGCGCCCGCGAGACGAGCATCAGCTTCACGTCCCGCGCCGCCAGATGGATCGCGTTCGGGTCGAGGTTGTCCGCGATCGACGAGCAGACCGGGCAGCCCGCCGCGTAGGTCGGACCGAACATGAAGTGGTAGATGAGCAGCTGCGACCGCCCGTCGAAAAGCTCGGCAAGCGACTTGGTTCCGTGAGCGGTCTCGAAGCTGTAGTCCTTCTCGACGGGCACCCAGGGAAGCTCCCGGCGCTTCCGCGCCAATTCGTCGTTGCGACGGGTGAGCTCCTTCTCCTCCGCGAGCAGCTCATCGCGGGCGGCCTGCCACTCCTCTTGTGTCCCGACTTTGTCCTGCACCATTGCCTTTCCTCCACGCTCTACTCCGACTTCGGCTGCGCAGTATCTCGCCCTGGCCTGCCTGGACGGCGCAGGTCCTACTTTGTCTTGACAGCGCCTACGCCGGCCAAGAAGATCCGGCGAGCAGCCATACACCTGCGTGGCTTGCCTGCCGGCTCGACGGCAGGTCCAGGGACGCCAGCGATTGGAGGGGGACGTGGGTTCGCCAGAACGAAGGGCGCGGCTTCTGAAACTTCGGCTCATGTTGGTGCTGCCGGTGTTGGCCATCGGTCTAGCGGCCGCGCCGGTGAGCGTGGCGAAACCGCCCCGCCTTCCGGTCGTCGAGGATTGG
>Ga0081538_10000629_pt1 | contig 39074 bp, 36 predicted proteins | sample TabmetS5T2R1_FD_71022 | JGI IMG/M metagenome (GOLD analysis project Ga0081538, IMG submission 71022) | Tabebuia heterophylla rhizosphere microbial communities from the University of Puerto Rico - S5T2R1 | ecosystem: Host-associated > Plants > Roots > Rhizosphere ...
GCCGGCGAACTGGTCGCGGCGGTCATGTGGCAGCGGGTATTGCAGGTGGCCACCCGCGTCGACTTGCGTAAGTTCGAATCGGCACGGTTCTACGATCGCCTGCATCGAGTGCAGGCCAGCGCCCCGACGCGTCCGTACCAGATCACCTCTGGCCTGGTGTCGACTATTGGTGCTGCGGCTGCGAGCATCGGCCTGGTCGTTGCCATCATCATGCTGGTGCACCCGGTGCTGTTGCCGCTGTTGATGCTCGCCGCAGTACCGGTGTTGATCACCAGCCGGCGGCAAAGTCAGCTGGAGTTCGATTTCCTGGGCAGGCAGGCGCAATCGCTGCGGTTGCGGAGTTATTTGACCTGGGTTCAGACTGCTCGGGACGAGGCCAAGGAGGTACGGGCGTTCGGCTTGGCGCGTAACTTCGGCCAGCGCTTGAACACCTTGTACGCCGACTACCTCCGTGATCTTGCTCAGTATCTCCGGCACCGCTCCAAGCTTGGCGCTATCGGGAGCCTCGGTTCAGCGGTCCTTTTGGCATTGACGTTGATCTTGCTGGTTTGGTTGATCTCCACTGGCCGCCTCGGTATCGCCGATGCAGCCGCCGCACTCGTGGGGATCCGGCTGCTGGCCGGTCAAGTTCACCATGGCTTCACCGGTGTCCAAACGATCTTCGAGTCGGGCCCGTTCATTGATGATCTTGACGGCTTCCTCACCTTGGCACCAGCGGCCGAGGGCGGCTCGCGCCAGATCGCGCCACCGACTGAGTTCCATCGGATCCGGGCAGATGCCGTCACGTTTTCCTATCCCGGGCGCAGCCAACTTGCTCTGCAGGCTGCCAACATCGAGATCAACCATGGTGAGGTGGTAGCCCTGGTTGGTGAGAACGGCTCCGGGAAGACCACGCTTGCCAAAGTGATCGCCGGTTTGTACGAGCCTGGCAGCGGCGCCGTCAGATGGGATGGCACCGATGTTCGCACCTTCCGGCCCGAGCTGTACCGCGACCGAGTCGCGATCATCTTCCAGGACTTTGTGCGGTACGCGCTGTCGGCCGAGGAAAACATCGCCATCGCCCGGCCCAATGATGAGATTGATCATGCCGCGGTTCGGGAGGCGGCCAAGATCGCCGACGCTGACTCGTTCCTGTCGGCCCTGCCAGCGGGCTATCAAACACCGCTTTCGCGCCGCTTTGCTGACGGACATGAGCTCTCCGGCGGGCAGTGGCAGAAGGTAGCGATCGCCCGGGCGTTCTATCGCCGAGCGCCACTGGTGATCATCGATGAACCAACAGCTTCGTTAGATGCCCGCGCCGAATATGAGCTGTTCTCTTCGCTGCATGAGGTGCTTCGGGGTCGCTCCGCCTTGATCATCTCGCATCGCTTCTCCACAGTACGGACCGCAGATCGGATCTACGTTCTTGATCAGGGACGAGTGGTTGAACAGGGCAGCCACGACGAGCTGATGGCAGTCGGCGGTCAGTATGCCGAGCTCTTCCATCTGCAAGCCTCGGCGTACTCGGCTGACCGGGTTATGGACTGAGGTATCAACTGTTTTCAAATGCGCCCTTCAGCAAGCGCCGTCCGGAGCTCGTCGAAGGCTTCAGCGCGCATACCGTTAAGTCCCCGGATCGCTGGCTGCTTTCGTACCTGGATCGGTAAAATTTCTACGCCATCCCGTTGCTCGAGGAGTCACATGATGTCCGACCGAGAGTTTGCTGCTGGCGAAGGCGGGGCACCGGGGGCGGATTTGTCAGCCCTGATTGAACGTTTTCGGGGCCAAGTGGCGGCGTATTTGGTACGCGCCCGCGCGCGGCAGCGGCGCTTGATCAACCTCGCGATCATCACCGGCGCACTGGCGACGGTCCTAACCGCCTCCCCCGCGCTGGGTGGCGTGCCCTTCTCAGACTGGCTGAATGAAACCTTCGGCCTTACCTCGCCCGCATGGCAGGTGCTCTGCGCTGGTGCTGCCATTTGCTCCCTCGCTGCCGCCATCGCGACCCAGCTGCTGAAATCACACAACATCGAGGAGCATGTGGCCCGCGCCGAAGCGGTGCGCTCCAAGCTGGAAGCCATCGATCTCGGTCGGGTCACCGGTCGGCTGACACCTGAGCAGGCGGCCGCAGAGTACAGCGCGGTCATCGAACAAGCCTCATTCCTTTGATCTCAGGTGTGAAACAAACCCCGTGGCAGAGGTGTTACGGGTAGAAACGGGATCATCAGTTAGAGAAGGGAGTCGCTGTGCTTCGATCAGATTCCCTGTTGCCGCTGGCCGAGGTCACCGAGCGGCTTCGAGTGACCGGGCATTCCTACGTGGGCATTCGCAGCATTCCAATCGACAGGATCATCGGCTCGGTGGACCGGGCCTGTGAGTTCGATCGTGATTTCCGTCCGCAGCGTCGCGACTCCGAGGCGCGGATGCGAGCCTTGCAGGCCGCCTTCCCCGCCGGAGACTATCCACCGATCTCGGTCTTCGAGGTCGGTGGGGCGTACTTCATCTCAGACGGGCATCACCGGGTGGCCCTGGCTCACCAGCGGGGGCAGATAGCTATCGATGCCGAGGTCGTCAGGTTGGCGACCAACTATCGGTTGACGCCGGACGTGAACATCCCGCAGTTAGTGCACACCGAGCTGCGGCGGATGTTTATGGAAGAAAGCGGTCTGCAGGCGGTGCGGCCCGACATCGACATTTCCTTCTCCAATCCGGCCGGTTATCTCGAGTTGCTCGAGACGGTCAAGGCGCACGGCTGGGATCTGGCCAGGTGCCTGGGTCGGCTGCCGAGCGAGGAGGAGCTCGCGATCAGTTGGCTTGCCGAGGTCTATCAGCCAGGCCTTAGAGCGTTGCACGAGGCTGGCTTGAGCTGCCCAGAGGAGGATGCCACCGAGGCGGACACCTTCCTCTGGCTGTTCCAGCGTCGCCGCGCGCTCTGGATGCGCGGCCCGCGCGCCACTTATCGCGACGCGGTGTACGACATTCGCCACCCTCGCCGGCTGTCGCGCCGGGAGCGTCGTGCGCTGCGTAAGGCGGCCACCGGAGTCGACAAGGTGGAAACTCCGGAACCGGTCAGCGTCTGATCTATCGCCTGATCTATAGGCCTGCTTTATGGCCCTGATCTACGGTTAGGCCATGGCTGCCTTTCCCGGCCGACGGCCGCAGACCCTACTCGAACTCGACCTTACTGAGCCTCTTGTTGCCCCAGAGGCAGACGACCCGATTGCTCGTCTCCGGGCCCGCGGTCGCCGACTGCTGCGTCCCACCTTGCGCGCCCTGCATGAGGCTGCCGAGGACCGGCATGTTGTTGGCTTGATCGCCAAGGTCGGCGGCGTTTGGCCGTGGGCCACCATGCAGGAGGTGCGGCGTGGCGTCGATGCCTTTGCTGCCGGTGGCAAGCCGACGCTGGCGTGGGTTGAGACCTTTGGCGAACTCGGCTCTCGCGGTATGGCGGCCTATGTCTTGGCAACGGCTTTTCGCGAACTGTGGATGCAGCCTGGTGGTGAGCTCGGGCTGCTGGGTGTCGGCATTGAGGCGACGTTCGTACGCGGGACACTGGACCGGCTTGGTGTTGAACCACAGTTCGAGCAGCGTCATGAGTACAAGAACGCGGCGGATGTGTTGGTGCGCAAGGAGTTCACCGCAGCGCATCGTGAGGCGCTGGAACGGGTGACGGAGTCGGTCTTCAGCGAGGCCGTTGAGACCATCGCTGCTGCGCGCAATCTGACACCTGATCAAGTACGGCAGCTGATCGACAGCGGGCCGCGCACGGCTCCGGAGGCCCAAGCGGCTGGGCTGGTCGACAGGCTCGGTTTCCGGGATCAGGCGTACGACGCCATGCGGGCGCGTACCGGGGGTGACTCGGAGCTGCTATTCGCCGATCGGTGGCGGCCTCGCCGGAAGCTGGCTCCGCCGCCTCACCGCCGTGGTCACGTTGCTCTTGTTGAGGTTAAAGGTGGAATCGCTTCCGGCCGCACCCGCCGCAGTCCGATCGGTCGTCAGACTGGTAGCGACACCGTGTCAGCTCAGCTCCGGGCTGCGAATGACAACGATCGGGCTCGCGCTGTGGTGATGCGAGTGGAGTCTCCGGGGGGCTCGGCGGTGGCGTCCGAGGTGATTTGGCGGGAAGTCTGCCGGCTGCGGGAATCCGGCAAGCCAGTGGTCGTCTCGATGGGTGATGTGGCTGCCTCTGGCGGCTATTACGTCGCTTGCCCAGCTGATGTGATCGTTGCCCTGCCAGCGACTTTGACCGGCTCAATCGGGGTTCTGGGCGGGAAGTTGGTGGTCGACACCTTGCTGGAACGTCTCGGAGTTACCACCGGCACCGTGCAACAGGGGGCTCATGCCCTGATGTATTCGTCCCGGCGCGGGTTTAGCGACGAGGAACGCTCACGCTTCGCAGCAACCGTGGACGCTATCTACACCGATTTTGTGGCCAAGGTGGCCGAGGGCCGTCAACGTCCCGTTGCCGACATTGAAACCGTTGCCAGAGGCCGCGTCTGGACGGGTCAAGATGCGCTGGAAGCCGGTTTGGTCGATGAGCTGGGTGGTCTACGAGATGCGGTTCGCATCGCTCGGGAACGCGCGAGTCTACCCGAGGATGCACCGGTGCTCGGTGCCGTCCGGATACCGCCGCTGGCACGCCTGAGCCGCCCACGAAATAGCGAGGATCCGCGTACCTGGGCTAGCACAAGATCATTGGGGCCGGTGACCGGCACTATGAAGGATCTCGCCGAGGTTGCCGCCGCATTTGGCCTGCCAGCCGATGCAACGCTACGGATGCCGGATATCTCGTTGCGCTGAAGATCATCGTTTTAACGCATCGAGGTCTGGGCAGCACGCTGATAGCGCTCGGCAAGGCGGATGAAGGCTTCCGCCAGGTCGGGTGGGTCGAGAATGTCGAAGTCAGTGTCAAGTAGCCCGATATAGAGCGCGAGTTGATGCGGCGTATCGGAGCCGGCCTCGATGATGCAGCGGTCCGGCCCGTCGGCTGACACATCCACCGCTAACGGCAGTAGCGCCCTGATGTGATCAATTGGCGCATGGATGCGGATGCGTGCGCGGTAGCGCCAGGTAGCGGTGCCGGCGGAGCGTTGCACAAACCGGGATGCCTCCTCGTCGGTCAATGTCCGCGGCCGGAATCGAGGTCCGGCTGGCGTCCGTGGTCTGACCCGGTCAACCCGGAATGTGCGCCAGCTTGCGCGCTCAACGTCCCAGGCAAGCAGATACCAGCGGCGACCCCAGACCACGAGCCGTTGCGGCTCAGTTGTCCGTAGGGTCTGCTGGCCTTCATGGTCGACATAGTCGAAGCGCAGTCGCTCACTGGCGCGGATTGCACCTGCAATCGCGCTCAGCACTGAGAGATCAACGGTCGGCCCAGCCCCTGGGACGCTTACGGTTGCGGTGCGCATGGCATCGATGCGATGCCGCAGCCGGGAAGGGAGCATCTGCTCGAGCTTGACGAGCGCTCGTAAGGATGCCTCCTCAATGCCGGTGACGCCGGCGCCTGCCGTGGTACCCAGCGCGACAGCGACGGCAACAACTTCCTCGTCGTCGAGCAGTAGCGGCGGCATAGTCGTTCCACGGCTGAGGCGGTAACCACCGCCCACACCAGGCCTCGCCTCCACCGGGTAGCCGAGGTCGCGGAGCCGCTCGATGTCAGCCCTAATCGTGCGGGTGCTTACCTCCAGTCGCGACGCCAACTCTTGCCCGGACCAGTCGCGGCGCGCCTGCAGCATGGCAAGCAGCTGAAGCAAGCGGGTCGAGGTCTGCCACACGCGCATCTCCTTCCCGGGTTGTCAGCTTCTGGGCTGGCTATTGCGCGCTGAGAAATCTGACAACTCGTGAAGTCTGGGAGCTATTGAGGAAGGAACCCTTCCGCGATTGACTCTAGCGTTGCTGATATGACGACAAACTCCGCACCACAGCCGTTCCAGATCAAGATCACCGACGCCGAGCTGGATGATCTTCATCGCAGACTCGACGCCGCCCGGTGGCCGGATCCCGCGCCGGACAGCCGTACCGACTTCGCGCGCGGTGTCCCTTTGCCCTACCTCCAGCAGCTGTCTGACTATTGGCGGCGCGGCTTCGACTGGCGAGGTCAGGAAGCCCGGCTCAATCAGATCCCGCAGTTCACCACCGAGATCGATGGTCAGCAGATCCACTACCTGCACGTACGCTCCCCGGAGCCCGATGCGTTGCCCTTGTTGATCATCCACGGCTACCCGTCATCAGTGATCGAGTTCTTGGAGCTGATCGGGCCATTGAGTGATCCGCAGTCCCACGGCGGTGATTCCCGGGACGCGTTTGATCTTGTGATTCCGTCGCTGCCTGGCTTCGGGTTCTCGACACCGGTGCGGGAGAGCGGCTGGGAGCTCGGGCGCACCACTGCAGCTTTCGCCGAGCTCATGGCGCGACTGGGTTACTCCCGATACGGCGCTCATGGTGGCGACATTGGTGCTGGCGTCGCCGGTCGGCTTGGGGCCACCGACGCCGAGCACGTGGTCGGCACCATCGTCGTTGCCGACCCGGGCGCGCTGGGTCTTGCGGGCGAGCAGTTCCCCATTCCGGACCACCTCACTGACGACGAGCGCGCGCGAGTAGAGCAGGAGCGCACCACCTGGCGCGCCGAGCGTGGCTACCTCGATCTGCAGGCGCACCGGCCGGAGACCATAGCGGCAGCTCTTACAGACTCACCGGTGGGTCAGCTGGCCTGGATCGTTGAGAAGTTCCAGACCTGGACGAACCCGGCATCAAAGACGCCGGACCAGGCAGTTGATCGCGATCAGCTGCTGGCCAACGTAAGCCTTTACTGGTTCACCCGCAGCGGTGCTACCGCAGCCCGATTCCTGTACGAGGCTGAGCATTCCGATCTTGATTGGATCGCTCCGGCCGGCGTACCGAGCGGTTGGGTGGTCTTCAACACTGACCCGATCATGCGACAGTTTATGGACCCACAGCAGCAGATGACCTACTGGAACGAGCATTCTGAGGGTGGGCACTTTGCAGCCATGGAAGAGCCTGCGCTATTGGTTGATGATCTCCGGGCGTTCTTCCGAGGGCTGCGGTGATGCCCGTCCTTCATAAGCCTGGGCAAGGCCCCTCAGAAGAGACTCGGTTCGGCCAGTGCCAGATGTGGTGGGATGGCAGCCGTACGCGTCTCTGGTATGCGCAGCATGCTGTCCTTGCGGTCAAGGCCGTGCTTTCGCAGTAGCACCGCAGATCGGCGGGCCAGGTCGGTGGCGTACGAGCGGGTGACGTAGGAGCCCTTGCGATAGAGCTCGCTGTACGCCTCGAGCAACTGCGGGTGGTGGTTGTGCAGGTAGCGCATAAACCACTCCCGCGCGCCTGGTCGCAGGTGCAAGGCGAACACGGTTGCACCAGTGGCACCGGCAGCAGCGATCTCACCGAGAACATGATCAAGTTGGTCGTCGCTGTCGGTGATCATGGGCAAGATCGGCGCCACCAGCACCTGGCAAGGCAGACCTGCCTCGACAATGGCTCGCACCAGCTCCAGCCTCGCCCTAGGCGTGGGGGTACCGGGCTCGAGGGCAGCATGAATGGCTTCATCAGTGAGCGCAATGGACACCCCCATACTGACCGATACCGCCCGACTCGCGACGCTAAGGAGCGGCAGATCTCTGCGCGCCGTGGTGCCTTTGGTCAAGATCGAAAACGGCGTGCCGGAGCCGGTCAGCGCGGCAATGATCTGCGGCATCAAGCGATATCGGCCCTCAGCGCGCTGATAGGGATCTGTGTTTGTCCCGAGCGCTACCGGTTCATGATTCCAAGTCGACCGGCGCAGCTCGCGCGCCAGCACATCACCGATGTTGATCTTGACAATGATCTGACGATCGAAGTCGTCGCCCGCGTCGAGATCGAGATAGGTGTGGGTGTTTCTCGCAAAGCAGTACACGCAGCCGTGACTACAACCTCTATAGGGATTGACCGTCCAGTTGAACGGAAGGCCCGCTGCCTTTGGCACATGGTTAAGCGCCGACTTCGCCAACACCTCGTGGAAGGTGATGCCAGCGAACTCGGGTGTGCGTACTGACCGCACTAAGTTGTGCAGCCGATCCAGGCCCGGTAGCGCCGCCGGATCGCCTGCTTGGTTGGAGATCTCCTGCCCAGCCCATCGCATTGACAATATTCAAACACAAATTCGATTAAGGGTCCAGCGTTGCCTCGCCGCGCGCTTCGACAGGCGCTGTCCTGAGCATGTCGACAGGCGCTGTCCTGAGCATGTCGAAGGGCTCAGCGAGCATCCCACTCAGCAGCTAGGCAGTGGCGGACTGTACGAGGTCTTGCTCGGCGTCGCCAGATAGTAATCGGACACATATGTGCCGTCATCCAGCCTGTCCCAGATCGCCGAAGTGCCCACTGTCGACCCTGAACGTTGACAGGTGAGCCAGCCAAGGGCGCCGGCGGGAAGTGTGCCCGTAATGGGATAGCTGGGGCCCGGACCACTGCGCTTGTTCAGTATCGGAATAGTCACCTGGAACGGATAGGTGCAGCGTGGCAGGGGCTCGCTGTAGCCGGTGTTGGACGGTGTGCTGACGTAAAAGTCGCTGACGTAGTTGCCATCGGCCAGCTTGTTCCACACTGAAGTGGTTCCGATCTTGGTGCCGGCGGTCTGGCAGACGACAGTCACCGTCGCCCCAGGTGGGTAGCTCTGTACTTTCGGAGTTGAAGTCTTCGGGCCGCTGCGGCCGTTGAGGTTGGCCGAACTTGTGATCTGGTACGCGTAGCCGACGGTCGCCACTGGTGCATCGAAGCGATCGCTGTCAATACTGATCTTGATGCCGCCATAGGCCTCGCTATGGTCGCCGCGATACTGCTTGCCCCGCTGATGATTGGACCACAGCGCATCAGGAACGCCGGCCCAGCCGGTCAGTGTCGAATTGTTGTCCCAGCGGGCAATCCACAGCGCGTCTGGGCGAGCGTAGATGGTCGAAATGTATGCCTCGGAGAGGTGCTTTGCTCCAGACGAGATGTGGGCGTACATCCCGGCCAGGTAGCCCTGCCGATGCAGCTCCTTAGTCCAGGCCGATACGTAAGCCAGTACGGCTGCGCGGCACTCCGGATCAGTGGGGGAGTAGTGCTCCATGTCGCCATAGATCGCACTGCCCGGCAATATCCCCAGTACCTGAGCCTGCGCGACAGCATCCGCCGCATCCGCGGTTCCGAGGATGTCTGCTGTACCGCTGGCGAACCGGGCCGCCGATGACCGGCGAATACACGGCGCCTGGTGGCCCACGTAGATCGGAATGATCCGCCAACCTTGCAGCGACACCGCCGTAATCCAGGCCGCGGTGAGATTCGGCTGAGCGCAGCTTCGGCTCACGCCGCCGATGTAGGCGCCGACCCCCTGGTAGCGCGACGAGATCTTCCAGGTTTGCATGGTGGTCAGCGGCGGGGCGGCGCAGGTGTCGAATGCGTACCCAGTCAGCCGGGTGGCGGATGTGATGGGCGGATACGACACGCTGGTGGCCGGCTCAGCTGCGGCGGGCCTGATCGGCAGTGCTACCAGGGCCAGGGTTGCCAGGACCAGGGTTGCCGGGGCCAGGGCGAGCGCGATCGCTGCCCCGCGTCTGCGGCCTCGCTTCATCATGGATGTACCCGCCTGCGAGAAAGTGCCCAACCCATTACAGCTACCAGGTAGTCTCCTCGGTTGGCCCTGTCCCATAACACCCGACAAGTCAGGAACGGAGCTCATGACACGCGTCTTCAACTTCAGCGCCGGCCCGGGCACGCTTCCTGAGGAAGTGCTGCTCCAGGCGGCCGATGAGATGCTCGATTGGCACGGCTCGGGCCAGTCGGTCATGGAGATGAGCCACCGAGGCAAGAACTTCATCTCGATTGCCGAGCAGGCGGAGGCGGATCTGCGCACCCTGCTCGAGGTCCCAGACAGCCATCACGTGCTGTTCTTGCAGGGCGGAGCGTCGCTGCAGTTCGAAATGATTCCGATGAACCTGATCCAGGGTCGGAACGTCGCAGACTACATCCATACCGGCGAGTGGGCGAAGAAGGCCATCAACGCGGCCAAGAGCTTGGCGGATGTCAATGTCGCCGCCAGCGCGGAGGACCGTTTGTTCACCTACGTGCCTCGGCAGTCCGATTGGCGGCTGAGCGAGAACGCGGCGTACCTGCACTACACCGCCAACGAGACGATCGGTGGCGTCGAATACGGCTGGATACCCGATGTCGGGGACGTGCCCCTGGTGAGCGACATGTCGTCGAACCTGCTGTCGCGGCCGCTAGATGTCAGCCGTCTCGGGTTGATCTATGCCGGCGCCCAGAAGAACATTGGGCCCGCCGGGCTGGCGCTGGTGATCGTACGCGAGGACCTGGTCGGGATCGGTGAGCCAGCGCCACCAGCGATGCTGGATTACGCCACCCATGCCAAGGCGCGCTCCATGTACAACACGCCGCCTACGTTCTCGGTCTATGTCGCAGGACTGGTGTTCCAATGGCTGCTGGAGAACGGCGGGCTTGCCGCAGCGGAGGAACGCAATATCGCCAAAGCCAAGATGCTGTACGACTTCATCGACAGCTCCGACTTCTACGTCAACCCGGTTGAGGTAGCCGACCGGTCGCGGATGAACATCCCGTTCCGGCTCGCCGACCCCGGACTAGAAGCCGATTTCCTTGCCGGTGCGGCAAAGAATGATCTTGTCGAGCTGAAGGGGCACCGCTCGGTAGGTGGCATGCGGGCCTCGCTTTACAACGCGATGCCTATCGAAGGCGTACAAGCGTTGGTGGACTACATGGCTGACTTTGCCGCACGAAAGGGCTGAGAGCTGCGGTGACTGAGAAGTATCGAGTACGAGTCCTCAACCACATCTCTGCCGGCGGGCTCAAACGGCTGCCCTGGGATCGGTTTACGGTATCGGCCGATGTGGATGATCCACATGCGATCTTGGTTCGTTCCGCAGACCTGCATGACATGCAGATTCCTGAGGCGCTGCTGGCGGTCGGCCGCGCCGGGTCAGGCACCAACAACATCCCGGTGCCAGCAATGTCGGCGCGCGGCATACCGGTGTTCAATGCGCCGGGCGCTAACGCCAATGCGGTCAAGGAGCTGGTCGTTGCCGGCATGCTGTTGGCTGCCCGCAACATCGATGATGCGCTGGAATATCTCGATTCTCTGAACCCGGATGACCCAGAGCTTGAGACCAAGATCGAGGCCGGCAAGAAGTCGTTCGCCGGTTACGAGCTGGCGAATCACACCCTCGGCGTTGTGGGTCTGGGCAAGATCGGCTGCCTGGTTGCCGATGCCGCGATCAAGCTCGGCATGCATGTGATCGGCTACGACCCCGACATCACAGTGGACTCGGCCTGGAGTCTGCCCGCGACGGTCAAGAAGGCGCACAGCTTGAGCGAGGTTCTCAAGCACAGCAACTTCCTGAGCCTGCATGTGCCACTCGTCGATGCGACCCGCGGCATGATCGATGCTGGCGGCATCGCACAGATGAAGCATGGTTCGGTGATACTCAACTTCTCCCGCGGCGGCGTAGTCGAGGAGGCCGCGATCTTGGAGGCGCTCCAGTCCGGTCAGCTGTCGAGGTATGTCTGCGACTTTCCTGATCCGCAGCTGGCCAAGCAGCCCAGAGTGATCTTGTTGCCGCACCTGGGTGCCTCAACCCGCGAGGCCGAGGAGAACTGCGCGGTCATGGTCGCCGACCAGGTACGCGACTATCTGATCGATGGAACGATCCGGAACGCAGTCAACTTCCCCGATGTGATCATGCCCAGGGAGTCTCGGTTCCGGGTAGCGATTGCCAATGCCAACGTGCCCAACATGGTCGGTGGGATCTCGCACGAGATGGCGATGGCAGGTCTCAATATCGCGACGATGACCAACAAGTCCAGAAAGGACCTGGCGTACACGCTGGTTGACGTGGACAGCGAGGTGCCGGATTCGGTGATCAAGGCGATCGCGGCCATTGACGGCGTACTTATGGTCCGCTACCTGCCGTTAACGGACTGATTCGCTCTCCCACACTTCCTCTAGGTCTTCCCCTCTGCCTTTACTTCCTCTAGGTCTCCCTCTCTCTTTACTTCTCCCTTACTCCGCCGTTTCTCCGCACAAGCTTGGGCGTGCCTGCGGCACGTTGTGATCATTGAAGATGGTGGCCGGTCGGGTTTGTGACCGGCCGAGTGCGATCGTGATACCAAAGTGGCGGGCCTTGTCGATCTCGCAACGCGGGCCGTCTCAAGACGTCTGGCAAGTGTCGCCTAGTGCGTTTGAACACCTGTTAGTCATCTGCAGACGGCAAACGTGTCGGGAGAGCAGGGCGTCACCACGATGCGTTACCACGATCAAAGTTGGCCGCCCCCGTGGGGTTCAGGGGTTGGAGTGTCGGGAATCTTCGAACCAGGCCACGAACGTCAGCGATTTTCGGCCGAATCGGGCTCATATGCGGCTTTGTGCGGAGAAACGCAGACTGTCGGGCCGCATGCTTGGCGTTTGGACCTCGCCTTGGATGGCTATGAGATGAACACGCGAAGTCAAAGAGGGGGAAGCGTGCCTGCAGATGTTGTCGAGTTGATCAAGAATGATCATCGCGAGGTCGAGCGGTTGTTTGATCTGTTGAAGAAGCAGCCGGCGACCAGGGGTTTGAACTTTCCAGTTGTCTGCGCCCTACTGATCGCGCATTCGCGCGCGGAGGAGTCAGAGGTCTACCCGGTTGCCAAGGAAGAGGCCGGGGAAACCGAGGAAGTCGCCCACAGCCAGGATGAGCACGCCGAGGCTGAGCACATGCTCGAAGAGATGATTGCCATGGACTTCGAGTCGGCGGAATTCGAGAAGGCGCTCGACGAGTTGGTCGAGGCGGTCACACATCACGTGGAGGAAGAGGAGAGCCAGCTGCTGCCTGGCATGCAGCAGCGGCTGAGTACCGAACGCAGGGCGGAACTTGCTAAGGCATTCGTCAACGCTCGGACCGAGCACCTCGGTGATCGGCCTGGCCAGGCGACCCGTGAGGAGCTCCAGCAGGCGGCCCGCAACGTTGGACTAACCGGTACCAGCAGCAGCTCGAAGGAGGAGCTCAAGCAAGAGTTTCTTGAGCATGCTCAGCAGAGCGGCGAATAGGTGAGCAAGAGGAATTGATCATGAGTGAAATGTCGAAAGCCCAGGGCCCGGCCAGTGGAGGTATGGAGGTCAACCAAACCGACGATATGGTGCCGCCCGGCGCGCCACGCGACCCAGACTCTCCGCGCGACCGCTCAGAGTTTGACGGTTCGGAGGATGTACTCCCTCAAGACCACGGCGCTGAGGACGTAGCTCCACAGGAAAAGGCCGACATCAACGAGCCGGCCCATCCAGCCGGCGTACCGATGCCACGGACTGGTGAAGAGGGCGCGCCACCTGCGCAGTCGTCCTCAGATCCCATGCCAGACATCGCTGGAAAGAGCGATCCACCGACCTGAGCGCCGGAGGATGCGTCAGCGAAGTCGGCAACTCCCGTGTCAGCGTCGCGATTCAGGTTGCGTCACGGGAGTTAGGAACGCCGCTCTGCAGCCACCTGAGCGCGTACCGCGGGCACAACCTCTTCTGCAAACCGGGGAAGTTGATCATCGCCTTCTCCCCAGAACATGAAGGTGTCGAAGCCGTATCCAACCGCCAGATCAGTCAGTTCATCGACCCACTGATCCACTGGAGCGCGCAGCAGGCCAAGTCGATCACCATCGGTAATCTGGCCATTGAGATTGATCACTCGGCGGATTTCTGCCGGATCCCGGCCGGCCGCCGATGCGGCGTCGTCCAGGCGTGCAGAGCCTTCTGCAAGCCGAGGTATGTCGCCTCGCAAGGATGGCACCCATCCGTCGGCGAGCCTGCCGGCGAGCCGCAATGCCCGCGGGCCGTACACGCCAAGCCATACGCCGATGGGATGCACCGGTACCGGCCCGGAATGGGCGCCGGCCAGGCGGTAATGCGTGCCGGAGAAGCGCAGATTGCGCTCCCCACTCCAGATCAGACGGCTTACCTGGATCGCCTCTTCCAGCGCGGCAAGCGCATCGCCGGGTTCGCGTCGCGGCCCGCCGTACGCCTCAATGGCATCCCAGAATCCCCCAGCACCCAATCCAAGCTCGAAGCGGCCGCCGCTGATCACATCCAGACTTGCCGCCGCCTTGGCCATGATCGCTGGCGGGCGCAGCGGAAGATTGGCCACATCCGGAAAGAAGCCCACCCGTGTCGTGGCTGCTGCGATCGCGCCCAGCAAAACCCAGGTATCCACGAAGCGCCGCTGGTATGGATGATCTTGGACGCCGATCCAGTCCAGGCCGCGGGCCTCGATTTCCCGGGCGGTGTCTAGCAGTGGGTCGGCTGCATTGGGAATGAGGAAGTATCCGAATGTCAGGTCGCGGCCGTAGTCGGGCATCGTCACACGCTATCCGCATAGGGCGGGCGTACCGACGACAGCGCCGCGGCGTGCGTTCACGTCTCAGGCCGGCTAACGCGTGTCTCGGTACCGATGTGGACACGCGTTTCCCATCTCACGACGGCTGGCGGTGCTGTCTGAACAGGGCCAGGATCCATAGGCATCCGGCGAGCACCACAGCAGCGGCCAGGCCGAAAGCGAACGGGATGCCGTTCGCCTGCGCTGCCACACCGAGCAGCATGGGCCCACCAGCGATCGCCAAGTCGAGGAAGACGCTTGCAGTGCCGGATGCGGCGCCCCGTTCACTGGGCGCTACGGCGGCAAAGATCGCAGAGAAGAACGCCGGGGTGCTGAGCGTGACACCGAGCGCTAGCACGGCCGCGCCGAGTGCCATCCCGATCGGGGTGCTCCCGAAAGTCATGATCATCAAGCCAGCGGCGATGATCATGAGTGCCACGGCGCCCAGGAGCAGTGCCGGGAATCGATCAAGAAAACGTGCCAGCGATAACCTGCCAACAACAACGACCAGGCCATAGATGAACAGCGGCGTGCTTGTCGGCACCAGTCCGACCTCAGTCGCTCGCAGTGCGCCGAAGGCGAACAACGCTCCCATTGCGACCACGGAGGTGAAGAAGCCCAGCGCAACCGGTACCACTTTCCAATGGATCAGCTTGATCCGACCGCCGGTGGCTGGCTCACTTGATCGCAGGTTCTTGATGCCTGCGGCGACCACGGCCGCGAGTAGCGACAGGACCGCTGCGCCGTACCAAGCGGCGCGGAAGCCAGCAGTTCTGACCAGCAACTCGCCAAGCGGCGGGCCGAATGCCAGACCCAGGTAAAGGCCGAGGGAGTTGTAACTTATGGCCTCCCCCATCCGGCTTGCTGGTGCCAGATCGGCGAGCGCGGCCAATGAGGCAACAAAGAAGAGGGCTTCTGCGGCACCAAGCAGCAGGCGCAGCAGCACGACCGGTACCAGGTTCTCGGCGTATGCGGTGCCGAGCATCCCCAGTGCACAGAGGAGCGCGCCGCCAACCAGCAGCGGACGCCGCCCTCTGGTGTCGGCCAGGCGGCCGGCAAATGGGCGCAAGATCAAAGCGCTGACAGCGAAGACCCCGAACGCAAATCCGGCGCCTGACTTGTCTGAACCCACCGGCCCAGTAACCCAAAGTGGCAGGGTGTAGATCGCGACACCGGTGGCGGTGAAATACGCGACGTCGGCCAACGTCAGCCGGACGAACGCGGCGGTAAGGAGTCGTTCCCGGGTACCGGCTGGTACGGCGGCCGTCGAGAGGGTCATAGCAGCAGTCTGATCCCGTACGACCAACGGCGCATGAGTAGAACTACCCAGATTGCTCAAGAAGTCCGTGCTGCATGGCGAACATGGCGGCTCCGGCCCGGGTGGAGGCGCCGATCTTGGCATAGATGTCCTGAACGTGGTGCTCGACGGTCCGCCTGGATAGCACCAGCTGATTTGCGATATCAGCGTTCGACAGACCCCGGGAGACCAGCCGCAATACCTCGACCTGACGTTCGGTGAGCTCCGCCGGGCGGCTGCGCCGAACCGCGCGGCGAAGACCGGCAGCCTCAATGACTGCGCTGGTCGCGTCGGCGTCCAGGCGACCCTCACGCGCCTCGGCGTCAAGCCGATCGGCGGCTCTGCCCGCGGCTATCGCTTTCCGGTGTGGGCGATCTTCGATCATGGTCTGGTACGCGTCCGCGCAGGCCAGTACCCGGGAGGAGATCGACAACTGGGCTGCCGTTAGGCCCCGGTGATATCCACTGCCGTCGGTGTGCTCGTGGTGCTGGCCGGCCAGCGTTGCGAGATTCGCCAGAGGCGGAACTCGGGCCAAAATCCGTTCACTGTGGTAGGCATGCAGCCGTGCCTGATCCCGCTCGGCCGTAGTCAGCGGTCCGGCCTTGTCCCAGATAGCGCTGGATACGCCGACTCTTCCAAGATCATGTAGGTATCCGGCGATGCGGAGGTTAGCTACCTCCTTTGGTAACCCCAGCGTGCCGGCAGCGGCGGCCGCAAGATCACCAACGGCTGCGGAATGGCCACGCAGCCAGGGACTCTTGAGATCCACCAGGTTGCCAAAGATGCGAGCCACGTTATCGAGCTCGGCCTTCTCTACGCGGCGTACCGGTGCTGGCTCAGCGTCGAGAACCGCCTGGTATGCGTCGATTTGATCAAGGTCAGCAAGTACCTCATCGGCTCGCTGGATGAGCAGCTCGGCGATAGTTGGATCCAGCTGGGTGCCGGCGCGACGCCGCACCTCGGCTTCGGCGACCTCGATGTTGGCATGAAGGGCGAACATCACAGCAGTAAAGGCCACCTGCATGATCCGCGCGGTCAAGGGGATCGCCTCGCCGGCGGCGCTTGGCAAGCCCTTGCCATTCCATACCGCGAACATGTTCGACAGCCCATCCTGGACCGGCTGCGGCAGCCCGAGCGCTCGCGACGCGCTGCTAGCGACCTCGCAGGTCGCCGGTGAACCCTCGGCATCCATCCGCCGAGCGGTTACCACCGTCGTGGCCAACACTCGGGGCTTGGATCGGCCGGTCGCGTTGGCGATTCCGGGTACCCAGACCCGCCACATGTCCGCCAGCTCACCGGAGCTGCTCAGGAAACTCATCCGCATTGTGACGATGTCGTCACCCCACACCCGGGCGGTCTCGTGTGCGTATGCGGTGCATCCGAGGTGCTGCAGCAGTGCGGTGTACAAGACGTCACTGACTTCGGAATCGCTACAACCTGTTATCCGGGCGAGGCGGCCTGCGACCAGGCAGCGCTTCAGCGACTCCTCCAAAGGTGAACCGCTGCCAATGTCGGTAACCAACGACAGTCCGCCCAGCAGTTCCAGCATGCGGAACACGCGCCCAGCATTTCACAGCCCCAGCTCGACTGCCCCGGTCATTCAGTGGCCTCGGGAACGCCTTCCTTCCTGAACTGCGGTCCGAATAAACCCGATCACGAGCTTCGCGGCCTCGGCGTCACTCAGGCCCTCGTGGGCAAATGACTGCCACGTCTGAAAGGCGACGGCGTGGCAGATCGCAGCCCGACGCAGCCGAGACCGGCGCGGCCAGGCCGAGTCCAGGATGTCGGCGGCGGTACGCGGATAGGACTCGATTCCGTTACGTATCGGGAAGGGAAGAGTAGCCAGATCTCGCAGGAGGTTGGTGCGCATAGCTTCCGATGATCTATACCAGCCGTAAAGCGCAGGGAGTGCCGCCGCGAGCCGGTCGTACGGATCGGAAATGGTTGCCCATTGATGAGGATCAGGAGCCGGATTCGCGCTCCGCCACTCGGCGCTGCAGGCCTTGAAGAGTTCGTCTTCGTTCTGGAAGTGCCGATAAAGCGTGGCTCGGGTTACGCCAGCCCGCTCGGCGACAGCACTCATAGTTGTCGCAGCCGGACCGACGCTGCCATGCAGCTCGATCGCAGCCTGTGTGATGCGCGCCCGAGTCCGATCCATAGCCTCGGCGCGTGCTCGTAGCCGATACGGCCTGCGAGATTTCGCAATACGGTCCTGTTCCACCATTGACAACCTGTCATTCGCCACTGATCATTGAGTTGAGGATACAGGAGTGACTCGCGAAATTAGGAGGATTGCATGTCTGTCACTTCATCATCTGCTCGGCTCGCTGTCGTTCCGCCGGACAGCCGAGAGGTGACATTGGTCCCGGGACTCACGGCGACAGTCAAGCTGGCCGCCTTCGAGACAGGCGGGATCTCCATCGTCGAGCACACCTTTGATCCCGGGGTGTTGGTCCCGCCTCACCGCCACACCCACGAGGACGAGATCTCGTGCGTGATCTCTGGAGAGATCGGGTTCCGCTCTGACGGCCGTGAAGTCTCTCTCGGCCCAGGCGGTTACATCGTCAAGCCACGCGGCGAGTTGCACTCCATGTGGAACGCCGGCGAGGGACCGGCGCGCATGATCGAGATCATCACCCCCGCGGGATTCGAGAAGTACTTCATCGCACTCGCCGAGGCCACCGCAGCCGTTGGCGGCCGACCCGATCCGTCAGTGATCGCACCGATTGCAGCGCGTTTCGGATTGTCGTTTGACTTCACCGAGGTGCCCGACCTCGTCGCTCGCCACGGGCTGCGAGCGCCGCGCTAACTTACCCACATGGCCGACGCAGCTGGCATCATCAACAGGTACGGGCCCAAAGACGACGGTGCATTCCGGGAGATCCTTTCCGGTGCTACCCCAGAAGTTCAGGAGCTAGCACAAGCCGTCCGCCGCCTGGTTTACGACGTACTGCCGCAGACCGTCGAAGTGGTCTGGCCAAAGCAGGGTTCGGTCGGATGGGGCACCGGGCCCAAGAAGTTCACCGAGCAGTTCGCCTACCTGATGCCCTTCAAGCAGCACGTCACCCTCGGCTTCTATTACGGCGGTGAGCTTCCAGACCCAACCGGTCTACTCCCCACCGCTGGAGGCCGGCAAGCTTCCGGCCGGCTCGCCATGCGAAGCATGAAGATCACAACACTCGAGCAAGTCCGCCAACCTGCACTTCGAGCGTTGCTGCAGGCGGCGGTACAGCACAAAGTCCCCGAACCAGCTGGCGAATAGTTCTTCCGCGACCTAGCTTTTCGACGACCTACACGGTCGGTTTTTGGCTGTGGGCGGTCGTTATCACGCCTGTGGTTGGGAAACGTACCCTTTCAAGCCCAGGCAAGCGGTCGTTTTCGCGGCTGTGGTGGGAAACGTACCCTTTCAAGCCCAGGCAAGCGGTCGTTTTCGCGGCTGTGGTGCGAAACGTACCCGACCAGACTGCAAGGGTCCGTGCCGGCCAGGCTGCGGCAGGCTCAGCCCGCAAGGCTGAAGCGGGAGACAATGCACGACATGGCCACCGATAGCTGGACTGCGTACTGGACGATGGCTCCCAGGCATGGCGTGCTGCGCACCGAACCGGCCCGCCGACCGCGTGAGGACGAGGCGCTGGTACGTAGCATCTGTTCCGGCATTAGCCACGGCACCGAGATGCTGGTACACGCCGGTTACGTCCCTCCGGAAGTCGGTGACTCGATGCGCGCTCCCTTCCAGGTCGGAAACTGGCCGGGACCGGTCAAGTACGGATACCTCTCAGTAGGTGTCGTCGAAGAAGGACCCGCCCACCTGAAGAGCCGAAGGGTTTTCTGCCTGCATCCACATCAAGATCGTTATGTGGTGCCAGCCAGTGCACTGACACCAATACCCGATGAAGTACCGAGCGACCGCGCCGTGCTAGCCGGGACCGTCGAAACCGGAATCAACGCGCTCTGGGATGCAGCACCCAGGATCGGTGATCGAGTTGCCGTCGTTGGCGCCGGCATGGTTGGTGGCATTGTCGCTGCCTTGCTGCGGACCTTGCCACTCGGCCAGTTGCAGCTGGTCGACGTCAACCCAGCGAGATCTGCGCTGGCCGATGCTCTCAAGGTCAGCCTGGTGCACCCGAATGACGCCGCCGGAGAGAATGATCTTGTTTTTCACTGCTCGGCCAGCGAATCCGGTCTCGCCCGCAGCCTGCAGCTGCTAGGGCAGGAGGCAGAGCTGATCGAACTTTCCTGGTACGGGATGAATCAACCGCGAGTCCCCCTCGGCGCGGCATTCCACTCTCGCCGGCTCACGATCCGGGCCAGCCAGGTCGGTGCCGTGGCAGCTTCCCGGCGCGCCCGGCGTACCACCAGCGACCGGTTAGCACTCGCCATGCAGTTACTCGAGGATCCCGTCTTCGACACCTTCATCACCGGTCATGCACCATTCAGTGCACTGCCGCAGACCATGGAGTCGATCTTCAATGACGGTGCTGAGACACTGTGCCAGGTGATCGACTACCCGGCCGAGGAGGAGTCCTAAGCGTGTTCCACTTGACAGTTCGTGATCATGTGATGATCGCACATAGCTTGCCGCATCCGGCCTTCGGTCCGGCTCAGAACCTGCACGGCGCCACCTACGTCGTTGAGCTGACACTTTGGCGCGACACGCTCACCAATGAATCAATCGTGATCGACATCGGTGAGGCAGCCGAGGTTCTGAAAGGCGCATTGAGTGACCTTAATTATCGCAACCTTGATGATCATCCCGATCTTGTCGGCACTCTTACCACCACCGAGGCGGTAGCGCAGTTGATAGCAGAACGGGTCGCGAGTTCGCTCGGAGGCCATGGGCTCAGCAAGATGGACGTCACACTGCGTGAGCATCCAGACGCCTGGGCGGGGTACACCAAGACCCTTGAGTAAGCATCTGGGCTTTGTGACCTGGGACCGCGACCTCCCGACTGGTGGCAACGTCTACAACCGGAATCTCGTCGACGATTTGCGGGCGCTAGGGGTCGATGTGCAGCTGCATAGGCTCGCCGGGGCCTGGCCGGATGGCGACACGTCAACCCATGCTCAACTCGCGTGGGCCCTGCGGGAATCACCAGCCTCCTTAGTCGACGGGATTGTGGCCTGCGGTGCTCCGGATGTGATCACCGAGGCGGTCGAGGCCGGGCACGTGATCATCATCGTCCTTCACCTGCCGATCAGCGACGAGCTCGGGATGGATCCACGCCAACGCGAGCGCTACGCCGCACTCGAGACGCGAGCGCTGCAGGCCGCCTCTGGAGTACTGTGCTCCAGCCGTTGGTCTGCTGACCAGCTCAGGCGGCGGTTTGGTCGTCGCGACGTCGGCGTGGCAGTTCCTGGGGTAAGGCCAGCCGCAGTGGCGCGGGGAAGTCTGAACACCGGAACTCCACACTTCCTCACGGTGGCCAGCCTGACGCCAACCAAGGATCAGCTCACCCTCGTACGGGCACTTGCACGACTGGCAGACCTGCCCTGGACGGCCAGCCTGATCGGCTCTGACACAGCAGCTCACGGCTACGCCGCCCGAGTACGCGCCGAGATCATGGCAGCTGGATTGCTGGAGCGAATCACGGTGCCCGGGATGCTGGCTGACCCGGCGCTGGAGAAGGAATGGGACGCCTGCGACCTCTTGGTATTGCCATCGCGTACCGAGACCTACGGTCTGGTTATCGGTGAAGCCTTGGCTCGCGGCATTCCAGCCGTTGTGCCGGCTGATACCGGCGCTGTTGAGGCGCTCGGTCAAGGGGTGACCTCTCCGGACAATGCGGTACCCGGTGCGGCGATTCGGTCCGGCGACCCGGCGAGCTTGGCAGCGCTGTTGCACCGCTGGCTGACCGCGCCCACGCTGCAGCGCGCGTGGCGCCAAGCGGCGCTCGATCGTCGAGATACGCTGCCCGGATGGCGGCAGACGGCAGAGGCGGTGCTGGCCTATCTGGAACGACCACACAACCCGCCGTCGACCCGCGCTGGTTGGCCGCCCGAGTCGCAGCCGACACCGCCGCCCGCGCCGCAACAGTAAACACACTGCTTTTTGAATTGATCAACTATTTGACCGAAACCAGCGACGGCGAGTCCCACCTGGAGATCATTGATCTTGGTGCCGGGACGGGTGCCAATCAGCGGTGGTTGACGCCCCGCTTGCCTTTTCGACAGCGCTGGATTCACCTTGATCATGATCCAGCGATCAGCCGATCATTGCCGCTGCCTGATGACACCGTGATCATTGATGACAGTGTCGAGGCGCTCGCTCGACTGCTAACCAGCCGCTCCGGCGGCCGCTGCCTGGTCACCTGTTCCGCCCTGCTGGATGTACTGACAACCGACCAGATTTTCCACGTGTGCCACGCTGTGATCGATAACCGGGTGCCTGCTTTGTTCAGCCTTACCGTGACTGGCGCCCTCAGCGTGACGCCAACCGATCCAGATGATCAACTATTGCTAGCCGCGTTCAATGATCATCAACGGCGCGCCGGCCGCGCTGGTCCGGATGCCACCTCGCTGGCCAGCAAGGCTTTGCAGGCCGGTGGGTGGCACGTGTTATGCCAGCAGACTCCATGGCAGTTGAGCGCTGCTAGCGGTCGTGGGTTTGTTGAGCAGGTACTCCAAGAGCGCCTCGATGCCGCGGTTGCACAAGACCCTGAGCTTGCCCCTGCGGCGACCGCCTGGCTGGATTTACGTCGGGTCCAGCTCGCTCTCGGAGTCCTGCGCATCGACCTTGGACACTGTGACATTCTGGCCATCCCCGATCGGCCGTGATGCATGTCGCCGCCCAGCGGCGAAGTCAAAGACCGTGCAGAGGTCGCGCCCAAGGCTGAACCGGCGTACCGAAGCCGTCAAGGCATCCCCGATCAAGTCGGCGCCCGCGAACCGCACGCCCGGAATCCCATCCCCGACCAAGATCGGAGCCGTCGTGAGATAGAGCCGATCCAGTACGCCAGCGGCCAGAAAATCTGACACGGTACGACCACCGCCCTCCACAAGGACACGACCTAGCCCGCGTACCCGCAGCGTGTCCAGCACTGCCTGCGGGGCAAACCGGCCGCCATCGAAGGGCAGCGGCACCACCTCAACATGTGGCGCGAGACCTGCCGGTGAATCAAAGCCGTCAGTTACGCACCACAGGGTCTGGACGGTGCCGTCTGTGAGCACCCTCGCTTCGCTGGGGATTCTGCCGGTCGGGTCGACGATTACGCGAACCGGAGATGGTCCCGGCACGGCACGTGTTGTGAGCTGAGGATTGTCGGCGGTCACGGTCTGGGCACCAACGACCACCGCGTCGACGAGCGCGCGCAGCCGATGCAGATGTTCGCGGTCCTCTTCACCGGAGACATAGTTCGCATCGCCAGTCCGGGAGGCAATGAAGCCGTCAACGCTTTGCGCCAACTGCGCGATAGTGATCACCGGGCCGGCAGCGACCAGCGACCCATATCGGTCGAGCAGCTCTGATTCCGGGCCGGCCGCCGCCAGTTTGGGCACCCGTCCTTGCAGCAGCTGACTCCAGACATCGGGCAGTTCGCGGGTGTTGTCATGACCCATCCGGTCGCGCTTCGTTGCGAGATAAAAGGCATTCTCGGCGTGCTCCGGTACCAGCAGGGGAAGCCGCGCAGTCACTTCGATGCCGAGAGTATTAAGTCGGGCGCTTTTCTCCGGATTCGCCGAGAGCAGCCGAATCCGCCGCAGACCAAGATCACGAAGTATCGCGGCGGCCACGTCATAATCACGGGCGTCCACTGGAAGACCGAGACGCAGGTTGGCATCGACGGTGTCGAGCCCCGCGTCCTGCAGCGCGTAGGTGTGCAGCTTGGCGTGCAATCCAATGCCGCGTCCCTCGTGTCCGCGAAGGTAGACCACGACGCCGAGACCCTCCCGAGCGATCTCCTGCATAGCGGCGTCCAGCTGTTGGCCGCAGTCGCACCGCCAAGATCCGAGGGCGTCGCCAGTGAGGCACTCAGAATGGACCCGAACTAGCGGGACATGGCCGTTCCTCGCATCGCCGTCCAGATCCCCCAGGACCAGCGCAAGGTGTTCACGGCCAGGTGCTACGGCGTACCCATGGAGCTGGAAGCTGCCGTGTGCGGTTGGCAGCACTGTCGACACCACTTTCCGCACTCGCTCTGGTTCGCTCATCCAGCCACCTTTCCATAGGGAACAAACCCTCTTTACCCAGGAGAGGCGCTTCAGAGTCGGGTTAGGACTGAACGTTGAGATTGAGCCCTTGCTGAAGCAGCCGGGCGAGCTTGTGTTGTTCTGCTTGAGTCAGCTGGGCGAGTTGCGGTGGAGGGGCAAGTAGGCCGTCGCGCGCGGTGCGCAGCGCGGCAGCGCCACGGGGGGTGAGCACCACGGTCTTGACGCGCCGGTCGCTGGCTGAGGCTTGACGGCTGGCGAGGCCGGCTCGCTCGAGATCGTCGATCATCGCTGTGATGTAGGAGGGATCGCAGTTCAGCGCGGTCGCCAGCTCCCGCATGGACTGCGGTCGAGTCGGATCAATTGCCAGAAGGGCGCGGAGGCCGGCCTGGGTTGTCCCGAGTTCGCTGGCCACCTCTGCCCACCGGAAGCGTTGCTCCAGGACGAAGCCCATCAGCTGCTGCCAGATCTCGACGAGTAGCGGGTCAGCTTTCGCGGGCCGGTCGCTCTGCGGTGCCTCTGCCACGAAAGCCATCCTAATGATTATCTTGACTGAGTAAAATCATTGAAATTTCTAAACTATTGACTTAGCTTAAGTTTTATGAGCAATCTCAAAAGCCCGACTACTCTGCACCGCGCCGTCCGCTTGACGGCCCGAACCTCGGCGCTGCTCTTTGCCGCCGCTCAGGCCAGCCAGGCGATGGGCTCGGGCGCGGCGCGTGTCTGGCCGCCGCTGTATGTGGGATTTATGGCGGCCCACGCCGCGCACTTCGCGGTCGTCACGAGGTACGCCAAGGCCACCGGAGGACGCTCGCTATTCCCTGGTGGCAGGAACCTGCAGGATGTTGGCGGCTGGCCCACCGTTGCCGCCATCTATACATTCTTCGCCGCTCTTGCCGGTACCGGTTGGGCGGCCGGGACACATGCTGCCAAGAACACCCCTGGCGTCGGCATTGCCGGTCGCATAGCCACAGGGATCATCGCCGCGATGTTCGTCGGCACCTACCTTGGGCAGCTTCCTCGGTCGAGCTGGAACGCCGCGCCGGCAGCCGTTGTGGGCGCCGCGGTTCTCGCGAACCTTCGTACAGGAATCCACCCACGGCGCGTCGCTGCGAGATGGGTATCCGGCCCGACGCGCGCCGAGGGCAGTCGACCGTAGCCTCCTCGATATGTCTAGCCTGGCGGTTCTTGCAGGATCAATGTCGACCGTACTGTTCGCCGTCAGCACCCTGCCGATGTTGATCAAGGCCGCGCGTACCAAGGAGCTCAACTCCTACAGCCGCGGCAATCTCGTGCTGGCCAATGTCGGCAACGCGGTACACAGCATCTACATCTTTCAACTGCCGTTCGGACCCATTTGGGCCCTGCATAGCTTCTACATCGTCGCGTCGGGGCTGATGCTCTTCTGGCATCTGCGGTATGCGAAGCGGAGACCTCGGCGTTGGCATGCGACTCCGCGGCAACAGCTCAGCCCGGCGGTCGAGGCGCCGGCACCTGGTTTGACACTCGCCGCCTGAGGCGGATTGCGCGTACCCTCTGAGCCGGAGGGCAGCGCAGATGAACGTCGAGCGGGATAAGACCATCGACGAGCTCTTGAGGGCTCGCGAGGCCTACGATCGCGGTGATTGGGCGGTGGCATTTGATCAACTGCGAACGGTTGGCGATCTTGGCGCCGATGACACCCTGGCACTAGCGACCTCTGCCTATCTGACCGGCGACGTTGATCAGGCGGTACGCGCGCTGCAGGCCGGGTACCAGGAGATGATCAAGAACGGTGACACTCGGAAAGCCGTACGATTCGCGTTCTGGCTCGCTCTGATCTTGAATCTGCGAGGGGAGGCGGCTATCTCGGGTGGTTGGGTGGCCCGAGCGCAACGGCTGCTGGAGAACGAGACGGACGACGTCGTAGAGCGTGGCTACCTGCTGGTTCACCAATTCTTTGATCAGGTGGACCGCGGCGATTACGCCGCGGCGGGCGAAACTGCTGTTCAGGCGGTTGACTCAGGTCGCCGTTTTGGCAATCCGGACTTGATCGCTCTCGGCTTGACCTGCCAAGGCCGTTTCACGATCTACTCCGGTCGAGTCCCGGAAGGGCTGGCGCTGCTTGATGAGGCCATGGTCGGTGTCGCGGCTGGGGAGGTCTCGCCGATCATCGCCGGAATGGTGTACTGCGCGATGGTCGAGGCCTGCCAGGAAGTCTCGGACTTCGCACGGGCGGCGGCTTGGACCAGTGCCTTGACACGGTGGTGTGACACGCAACCCGGCCTGGTTCCCTTTACGGGCCAGTGCTCGTTGCACCGAGGCCAGATCATGCGACTACGCGGCGCCTATGACGAGGCCCTCACTGAGTTTGTACTCGCCCAGCGTCGCTACCAGGTGGAGGGCACGACGGCACCTGCTGCTGCGGCACTGAAGGAGCAGGGCGACGTGCTTCGCATCCAAGGCACGCTTGACGAGGCTGAGGCGACCTATCGGCAAGCAGCCGAGATTGGCTACGAGCCCCAGCCCGGACTGGCCTTGTTGTGGCTCGCCCGCGGCCGGACCGCTGCGGCGGTATCGGCGATACGGCGGGTGCTTGCCGAGGCGCAGGGCCCAGTTCAGCGGTCTTGGATGCTGCCCGCCGGCGTGGAAGTCATGCTTGCGGCGGGACTTGTCGAGGACGCCCGCCGATATGCCGACGAATTCTTAGAAGTCGCGTCCGGTTTTGGCAATCCCGCGGTCCACGCCATGGCGGCGTACGCAGCAGCCAGTGTCGCGCTGAGCTCCGGAAACATCGATGAGGCCCTCGCGCAGGCCCGGGAGTCGAGCCGGCTGTGGAACGAGATCGGGTCGCCGTACGAGGCAGCGCGTGCTCGGGTGATGGTCGCTCGGGCACTGCGGGAGCTGGGTGATGAGGAGTCTGCAACAGGGGAGTTGGAAGTTGCCCGTCGCGCCTTTACCGAGGTGGGTGCTGCGCCAGCGGTTCAGGAGGTGGACCGACTGCTGGGACGGGGGCGGCCGGCCGGTCTCACCGAGCGGGAAGTCGAGGTGCTGCGACTGGTGGCGGCAGGCCGGAGCAACCACGACATTGCGCGTGACTTGGTGCTCAGTCAAAAGACCGTGGAACGCCACCTGAGCAACATTTTTACCAAGCTGAATGTCTCCTCAAGAACGGCCGCGGCAGCGTACGCCCATGAACACCAATTGATGTTCTGAGAAACAACGATCGTGATCGTCGGCTATCCGCTGTCGGTGTTTGTCACGACGACACCCAGGGCTCCTGCCAGCCGCCGCACTCAGCGACGAGGCCGTCCGCAGCGCCCGGGCCCCACGATCCGGGGCTATAAGTGTGCACATCCCCTGGTGTGTCGAGCAGCGGCTGCATAATCCGCCAAGTCTCATCAACGCTGTCCTGCCTCGTAAACCGGGTGGCACGGCCGAGCATCGCCGCGTGCAGCAACACTTCGTACGGGGTTGGCCCTTCGCCCCCTTCTTGAGCAAACTCCATGTCCAAGGTGATCGATTCCGGCAGCATGCTCTCGGCACGACGTGCATCCAACTGGAACTGAATGCCTGTCAAGGGATCGAGCCTTACTACAAGCTGGTTCGGCTCCGCTCGGCGATCCGCCCAGGCACCAAAACCCAGCCGAGGCGGCTTCTTAAACACAAGTCTCACCTCGGTCTGCGTGACCGGCAGCCGTTTGCCGGCACGGATGAAGAAGGGAACTCCAGACCAGCGCCAGTTGTCGATCTCTAGGCGTAAGGCGGCGTAGGTCTCGGTGGTGGAGTCGGCGGCTACTCCGTCGATCTTCTGATAGCCGTCGTACTGGCCTCGCACGTACGCCGCCGGATCGGCCGTAAGTGTTGCCTGGAAGAGCGCCACCTTGGCGTTGCTAAGTGTCGCGGGATCACCGCCTGCCGGAGGTTCCATCGCAGCGGCCGCGACAACTTGCATGAGGTGGTTGACTACGACGTCTCGCAGCGCGCCCACGGGATCGTAAAAGTGGCCCCGGTCTTCCACACCGAAGTTTTCCGCCATGGTGATCTGCACACATTCGACGTAGTTCCGGTTCCAGACCGGCTCCAGCATGGTGTTCGCGAACCGCAAGTACAGAATTTCCTCGAGCCCCATCTTCCCGAGGTAGTGATCAATTCGGTACAGCTGCGACTCGTCGATGTACTGGTGGAGCTCGTCGGCCAAGGCGCGTGCCGAGGCTAGATCGTGCCCGAATGGTTTCTCGACTACGACACGTCCGGTCTTGGTGAGGTCCGCCTCGGCAAGACCCTTGACGACGGTTGCGAACAGTGAAGGCGGAATCTCGAGGTAAAACACCGGACATTCAAAGGCCTTGATCGCCTCGCCGACGCGCTGATAGGTCGCTGGATCGGCGAAGTCACCAGCCACGTATGACAGGCGTGCTGCGAACCGTTGGAAGATCACCTCGTCAAGCTGCTCGCCAGTTGCGATGATCGAGTCGCGGGCGCGTTTGATAAGTTGATCAACGCTCCAGTCGCTGACAGCCACGCCGACGATGGGGCACTGCAGCAGCCCCCGCATCTCAAGCCGGTACAGCGAGTGGAATGTCATGACCCTCGCCAAGTCGCCGGTAATGCCGAAGATCACAAACACATCGGCTTCTTGCTGCTGAAATTCCGCCGAACCGCTACGTTCTGTCATCGCCGGCCTTTCCGATCGGTGTCTAGCTCGGGCTGTTCGCCCTCGTCGTCATCTCCCCAATCAATGCGGGTGGCGTCCGGTCGATCAACCAGCGCCGTGGCACGGTTTTTGCTGAAGTAATCCCATCCCCAGGCCATGAACGCGTCCATCTTGTTCCGGGTACCGCTGAGCAGCATGGCGTGCACCCCGAGCCAGGCTGCGAAAGCTACTGGGCCCTCAACCTCGTGGCGGTGCGGCCCCATCTCGGCGATGGCGGCATTGCGGCCGATCATTGCCATGATGCCTTTGTCCTTGTAGCGGAAGTCAGTGCGTTCTTTGCCGGCCATCTCGTCGAGGATGTTGCGGGCGGCCCAGGCGCCGGATTGCTGAGCGACGGATCCGAGCTGAGGGAGGGGCCGGGAGTCCGTGTCGGGAATGTTCGCCGCATCGCCGAGTACATAGACCTGTGGGTAGCCAGCGACGGTCAGGTCGGGTTGCACGTCGATGCGGCCGCCGTGTCCTTGTGGTAGGCCCGTCGCGCCGACCACGTCGCTCGGTTTTTCGCCGCCGCCCCACACCACCGTCCGGGTCATGATCGTGTTTCCATCGCTCAGCCTCACCTGGTTCGCTGACACCTCTTTGACGCCGACAGCCAGATGCAGAATGACACCGTCGCTTTCTAGTCGCTGGGCGGCGTAGGCATGGGCTTTGTCGGAGAACGGTGCTAGCAGCACTCGACCATGATCAACAAGATGGACCGCGGCGGGCTCGTTAAGCGATTGATAGCGCTCGGGAACCACATCTCTGAGCACTTCAGCTAGCGCTCCGGCCGTTTCGACTCCGGTCGGACCGCCGCCCACTATCACGAAGTTCAAGGAACCTTGATCGATGAGTTCTGGGCGTTCCACGGTCGCATCGAGCACATCGACAATGTGGGCTCGGAGTGTTTCAGCGTCATTCACCGAGTAGAGCGGAAGCGAGTGTTCGGCAGCGCCCGGAGTGTCGAAGAAGTTTGGTTGGGCTCCAGCCGCAACCACCAGGTAGCCCGCTGACAACACCGATCCCGAGCTGGTGGTTACTGATCGTGCCTGCGGGTCGATCGATACCGCCGGCGTACGGCGTACCTCGACGGTGGGGTGGTGCCGGAAGATCCCACGTAGCGGTCGGGCTATGTCATAGGCCGCGATCTGGGCGGTGGCGACTTGATACAACAGTGGCTGGAATTGGTGATAGTTGTTGCGGTCCAGCAAGATCACGTCGACATCGTGCTTGGCGAGGTGTTGGGCACACGTAACGCCGGCGAACCCGCCTCCCACGATGAGCACCGTTGCGTCACTCATGTCTCATCGCCTCTCGTCGGACGCTCCTGTCGCATGGCCAGCCTGTAACAAATCGTCCAGCCACTGACGCCAGGCAGGCATCACCCCCGACGGGTGATGCCCTCGACAGCCACGTCGGCGAGGCTCGGGGATGTCATGACCGCGACACTTAGCGCACTTACGGCCATCCTCGAGGTCAACCCTGTGCCGTGGGCACGGGCGCAGATGGCGTTCACTCTGGGGTTTCACATCATCTTGGTGCCGCTGGGCGTCTCCTGGGCTTTCATGACCTTGATCGCGAACTACCGCGGAATCCGGCACAACGACCGCGATGCTCTGACATTGGCCCAGCGCTGGTCGAAGTTCATGGCCGTGACCTTTGCCGTCGGGGCGGTCACCGGCACTGTGCTCACCTTCGAGTTCGGACTGCTGTGGCCACGGTTCATGGGGCGTTGGGGTGAGGCGTTCGGCGTGCCGTTCGCATTCGAGGGCCTGTTCTTCTTTACCGAGGCGATCTTCATCGCGATCTACATCTTCGGTTGGCGTCGACTGAACCCTTGGGCGCACTTCTGGACCGGCGTACCGATCGTCCTTGCCGGCATCTTCGGCAGCATCTCGGTAGTTGCCGCCAATGCTTGGATGAATGCGCCCTCGGGCTTTGAGCTCGACTCGAACGGCAACGTGATCAAGGTCGACCCCATTGAGGTGATCTTCAACGATTCCATGCCCTGGCAAGCGGCACATATGGTGATCGCGGCCTATCTGGTTGGCGGGTTCTTGGTCGCCTCGGTGTATGCGGTGGGGATGCTGCGGGGGCGGCGGGACCGCTACCACTACCTCGGTTTTGTGATCGCGTTCACGGTCGGGGCTGTCGCGACGCCGATCCAGATGGGTGTTGGTGATGGGTTGGCCCGGTGGGTATACAACAACCAGCCGGTCAAGTTTGCCGCCATCGAGTTAGTACCGACGACCAGCAGTGATGTCCCTGAGACTCTGCTGGGTCGGCTCAACGAGGACGGTACGGTCAGCGGCGGCATCCCAATCCCCGGCCTGGCTTCGTGGCTCTCGGACCCGAGCACGGGCAGGGCGACAGTTGTGCAGGGTCTGGACACGGTGCCGCCTGATCAACGGCCAACGGTCCGGCAGACCAACATCGTTCATCTCTGCTGGGACATCATGGTGGGGCTCGGGACGCTGCTGTTCTTGCTGGCTGTGTGGTATGCGCTGTCATGGGTCTTTCGCCGCCGTATGCCGCAGACCAAGCTGTTCCTGTGGGCTGCCGCAGCGGCCGGGCCAGCCGCAGTGATCGCCATGGAGGCCGGCTGGGTGGTGACCGAGGTCGGGCGGCAGCCGTGGATTGTCTACAACCTCATGAAGGTTGAGGACGCGGTTACCGCCAATACCGGGGTATGGATCACCTTCTTCGCCGTGGTGATCTTGTACGCCCTAGTTGGCACGGCGACGATCTTGGTATTGCGCGGCATGAGTAGGCGATTTCGCCACGCCGAGGGCTTCACCGATCAAGACACTCCATACGGCCCTAGCGCTCTGACCAAGGAGGTGTCCGCTACGGAGGAGGAGGCGATCCGGTGAGCACCACGGTGGCGGTGGTGCTGCTGCTGGCCGTGGTCGCGTATGCGGTCTTCGGGGGTGCGGACTTCGGTGCTGGCTTCTGGGATTTGATCGCAGGCGGGCCCGAGCGCGGTAAGCATCCGCGGGACCTGATCGAGCATTCCATCGGACCAGTGTGGGAAGCCAATCACGTCTGGTTGATCTTCATCTTCGTGATCTTGTGGACGTCCTTCCCCGAGGCGTACGCCTCGATCACGCTGACCCTCTTCGTGCCCCTGACGATCGCCGCGCTTGGGATTGTGCTGCGTGGCGCGAGCTTTGCCTTCCGGAAGGCGGTTGTCGGGCTGCGTTACCGCCGTATCTTCGGCGCTGCTTTCGCTGCCTCTTCGGTGCTGGTGCCCTACTGCATGGGAGCGATTGCGGGCGGTATCGCGTCTGGCCGGGTACCCGCCGGGGGGCAGGCGGGGGATCCGGTGCACAGCTGGATCAATCCGACCTCGGTTGTTGCCGGTGTGTTAGCTGTGGCGGCCGTCGCATACCTAGCCGCTGTCTATCTGGTTTGGGACGCCCGCCGGCTCGCCGACCCGGATATGGCCGACTACTTCCGCCGCCGGGCGATTGTCGCTGCCGGTGTGGTTGGCGTCATCGGCTTCATTGGCATCTTCATACTCCGTGCAGACGCGCGTTATCTCTTTGATGGGCTTGCCTCACGAGGGCTGCCGCTGGTCATCCTCAGCGTTCTCTGCGGCGTCAGTGCACTGGTGCTGCTGATTCGCAATGCCGCCCGCGGCGCTCGGCTGCTGGCGGTCGTCGCGGTTGCAAGCATCATCATCGGCTGGGGTGTGGCGCAGTGGCCATACCTGCTGCCGGAGACTTTGACGTTCTCGGCAGCTGCATCACCTAGCGGAACCTTGGTCGCGGTACTGGCGGTTGTGGTACTTGCGGCAATCATCGTGGTGCCTGGATTCATCCTGCTATTCGTTCTTCATGAGAAGGGTCTACTTCCCGAGGAAGGCGTGGAGGACGAACCGGCCCCATCACGGCCGGTTTGATGCTCGCCAACAGCCACTCCGCGTTAGTTATCAGCACTTCGCGGTAGATGGGTTTGCCGCGAGTGCATGAAAGTACCGCGAAGTGATCAGGAGGAGGACCTTGCGAAAGCTCGCAGAACTCGATCACGAATAACACCAGGGCGGTAGAGGTCCGCCCACAGCCAGCGGACGATCTGCCAACCCAGGTCGCGCAGCGCATCCTCCCGGATCTTCTCAGCGAAGACGACATCTTCTATCGACTGTCCGGGCTTGAGCAGCCGGCCGTACTTGATCTTGCCATCGAACTCGCCGATGGTGCGCTGTTTCTCCCAGTAGAAATCGACGCGGGCGACGATCCTCCCATCCGCGTCGTAGATGTCCTGCTGCGGCTCAGGCGCTGGCAGCCCCTCCTGGTGCAGGCGTACCCGACTAACCGACTCTCCGGGGCTTTCACTGCGCGGGTCGAGCAGTGCGATAGCACGTCGTGCCTGGCGAGTTCCGGGCCAGCGAGTCATCTGGGCCAGGCAATCCTCCAAGGCCGCACGCACCAGCCCGTACGCCAAGGCTCGGTCGCCGGCGGCGACGGCTTGCTCGAGGGGCACAGTGCGACACAGGTCGAGAACCGTTCGGGCGACCGAGGTGACTGGAATCCCGTCGATGCTGGTGAGGTGATCATCAGGCAGCGGCGCAGTGTGCACCTGTACGACTGAGCGCCGGTTGCCACCGCTGCTGCGGTTTCGTGTCACATGTACTCGATCGATCGCGTTCTCCCAGGTCGGAAGCCTATGCAGCACTGCGGCCGAGGCGTGGCTAATAATGGCACCGTCGCGTAGTTGAGGAGCCGTCGCCAAGATCAGCTCTCGATGCTGGTCGGCGAGTGTCCGGTCGGCAGGTCGCTCCCGCACGTAAGCACCGCGGCGCACCGGAATGAGACTGCCTTGGCGCCTCATTCTTCCTAGCTCGCGATCGTCAAAGCCCTGGCCGCGGAGTGTCCTAGTGAGCACGATGTCGTCCATGCCATCAGCTCATCGCGAGAGCGACCCTGTGGAACCTAGTCGAGCCAAATCTGTGGATTACTCACTGTTGCCAAAATCGGGCGGGGCATACGTCCTTGCTGCCCGGCCTCGATCACTTCGCGGTAATTTCATGCACTCCGCGGTAGCCGCAAATGACGCTATGTGACAGTAACTACCGCGAAGTGCGGAACGCTGGATCGCCGAGTTTGCTATCGGCGGACTACTCGGACAAGGCCCAGCGGAGCGTGTGCAGCGTGGAGCGGCCCAGCGGTCTGATCAAGGTGCGTTCCGTGATCGGCAACGCTGGCAGCCGCAGTTCGGTCCGTGCCCACGCCGGCAAGGTCGAGACGGCGCTGGCGGCCAGCAAGTAATAGCCGGCTCGCGTTAGGCCGGTGACGGGTGGATGAATGAGGAGATTGCTCGCCTGGCGTGCGGGACCAGACCCAGTGAGGTCAGGGCGGTAGCTGTCCAGGATCGCAGTCAGCTCATTTACGCTGCTAGGCGGGTCAATCACCCCAAGCCGGGCGGCAATAGATCCCACTTGCCGTACGTATTCATCCGCCTCAGCCGACGTCAGTTGCTTGGCACCGAAGGCTTGAAAAGTGGCAAGAAAGCTGTCCACCTCGGCGACGTGGACCCACATCAGCAGGTGCGGATCGTCGGCGGTGTATGGCCTACCGTCCGGTGTGATGCCCCGAACTCGGCGGTGTATTGCGCGTACGGCGGCGATGGCGCGCTCGGCATCAGGCACTGTGCCGTATGTGGTCAGCGCCAGGTACTTGCTGGTGCGCTGGAACCGTCCCCAGAAATCGCGGCGGAAGCCGGCCTGCTCAACCACCGCATGCATCGCCACCGGATGAAGCGCTTGCAAGAGCAGCGCACGAATTCCGCCAATGAACATCGATGCGTCCGCATGTACGCGCCAGATCGCATCTTGCTCGCTAAACCACCGTTCGCCGTCTCGCCAGATCTTGGCATGCTCGGCCTCGAAGTCCCCGGCAATGCGATCGCGTACCGCCCTGGCGATCGTGACTCGCGGATTTGGAAGTGTTGCGATCGCCACATAGCGGAGCGTATGCGAACGCGGGCAGTCTCCCAATCTCGATTCGAGTTACTCGTTGTGCGTAGAAACGAAACTTCGGATCGCGAATTCCGCCTTTATTCCTGGCGTTGTACCGAGAACGCAGCCTCGAGTACTGGATCCCGCCTGCATTCGTGGCGCTGAGCGGAAAAACGCAACTTCGGGTACTGAATCCGGGCTATTGCGTCAGCACTTATCTCCTTCTCATGAAACGTTTGTTGGAATTACACTGAACTTTCGCACTCGGGGGTCACATCGACCAGGCGGGCTAATGACCAGCATGACCGTGGACGCGGTGCGACTCACCAAGCACTACGGCGGACGTAGTGCGGTCGAGGACGTCAGCTTTACCGCTTCCCGAGGTGAGATCGTCGGTCTACTTGGTCCCAACGGGGCCGGTAAGACCACAACGATTCGACTGCTGACAACGGTGCTCGCCCCAACCAGTGGTGAGTTCTCGATTGCAGGGCATCCCTGGACATCCGCGCCTGAGATCCGGCGCAGTGTCGGTGTGCTCCCGGAGAGCACCGGCTACCCGGCGTATCAGACGGGTGGCGAGTACCTGCGGTTCTTCGCGCGGCTCTATGGATTGACGCGCAGTAATGCTCGCAGTCTGGCTGCTCAGCTATTGGCGACAGTCGGGCTGGAGGAACGGGCCGGATCACCAATCTCGACCTACAGCCGCGGCATGCGGCAACGCCTCGGAATTGCTCGCGCGCTAGTTAATGACCCCGTCGTCGTCTTCCTGGACGAGCCAACCCTGGGCCTTGACCCTGCCGGTCAAGCCCAAGTCCTCGACATCATTCGCAATATTGCCAAGAGCCGCGCTGCGACTGTTGTGCTCAGCACCCACCTCTTGCCAGAGGTAGAGGAGGTCTGTTCAAAGGTGGTGATTCTCAATCGTGGCAGGGTGGCCTTCGCCGGCAGCGTCGGCGAGGTGATCAGCACGGCCTTGATCGAACATTCCGCCGAGCTTCGAGTGCCGCTCGACCTGGTTGAGGGCGCTCGGAACGTACTTGCCGGGTTCCCAACCCTCACCGTTGATCAGCTCGCTGCGCAACCCGACGTGCTCAGTCTGTCCGTGGACGGAGCTGGCACCGACGGATCCAGCGACATCATGAATGCCGCTCTGGCAGCCATTACGGCAGCAGGGATTCCGGTTCTTCGCTTTGAGCTGGAAGGTGCGCGGCTGTCCGATGCGTTCTTCCGGATGACTAGCGAGGTTGCCGTATGACGCTGCGAGTCGCTCCGCGAGAGGTCGGTACACCACCGGACTCGCGAGCCACCGCGGAACGTCAGTCCGGATGGCTGGTTGTCGCCGAGCAAGAGACTCGTGATCTTTGGACCAGCGGCCGCGGATTGATCTTGCTCTTCTTGTTCAGCATTTTGCTCAGCGTCGTTACCTACCTGACCTCGACAAATCAGGCGCTGAACTTTCTGGAACAACGCGAGTCCGTCAACCTCGTGCTCCAGCTCGCGGTCGCCGTTGGCGTCCTAGTCACGCTGGTGGTCAGCGCCGACGGCATCAGCGGTGAGCGCGAGCGTGGAACCCTAGAGAGCCTGCTGATCACGCCGGTCTCACGACGGTCAATCATTGCCGGAAAGCTGATTGCCGCCTTGACCATGTGGTTCGCCACGTTCCTGATCACCGTCCCGTACGTGTGGGTGCTTGCTCGCGGCGTCGGGATCCTCGGCCAAGCGCTGGCACTCGGCTTCTGCGTCGGTACCTTGGTGGCCGTCGGCCTCGGTTGCATTGGGTTGTTGATCAGTGGATTCTCGAGTTCGAACAAGACCAGCATCGCGGCCAGCCTGTTCTTGCTCTTGATCTTGTTCGCACCAACCCAGTTACCGAGCGGCCTGCCCCAGGGCTGGTTCTTCGAAGTTCTGCTGCGAGCCAATCCGGTGGCCTCCGCGCTGGCCTACATCTCCTCGATGCTGGTGGAGGGCCACAGCTGGACGCAGGATCTGTCATATCTGATCACGCCCTTGCTTACCGCGATCATTGCAGGCGGCGCACTCGTGCTTCTCGGCCCACGGCTGGTGCGGCTGACCCCCGGGGTGCACGCTGGATGAGGGCACTGATCTTGGGTGTGCTGCTGGCCGGCCTACTGAGCTGGCTGCCAGCTGCTGCCCACGCCGAGCCCATCAATGTCGAGGTCGTCGCTGATCCTCCGGTAGTTTCGACGGTGCTAGGCGACCACTTCGAGATCACGAGTGAGGTCAAAAACACGGGTAGCGCACCGACCGGCGAAATCTTGGCGCATCTGAACGTCGCCAGCATCGAGGGCAGCGTGTACGTCGACCCCGAGGACTGGTCGCCGAATCGCAGTCAGCAGCTGTCATTGCAGCCAGGTGAAAGCAGAGAACTGACCTGGGAGATTCAGGCCGTCAACTCCGGTCACTTCGCCGCGTACGTTGTGGTCGTGCCGTTCGGCAGCTCGGTCGCCGGCAACGAGGATCTGAAGGTCAGTCAGCTGGTGAATGTTGACGTTGCCCAAAGGACAACGCTGACCGCCGGTGGGGCGTTGCCGGTGGTGGTTGCCGTCCCGCTCTTGGTCGGTTTGGCCGCTGGAGCCGCGTTTTTCCGCGTACGCCGTCGAAGGGCGACCGGTACATGACCACATCACCGCTTGCGGGCGCGCCTCAGCCACACTCTGTTTCTGACCACGATGCCAGCGGAGTCGGGCCCGCGGTATCGGTGATCATCTCGACCTACAACTCCGGTTCCCTGGTCGCGTACGCCTTGAACGCACTGCAGGCTCAGACCTTGCCCCAGGACTTGATCGAGGTCTTGGTCGTCGATGATGGCTCAACCGATGACACCTGGGTTGTCTTAAGTGAGCTGGCGGCACAGCGAAACAACATCAAGATCTTTCAACAGCCGAATTCCGGAGGTCCAAGTACTGGCCGCAACCGCGCGCTGGATGTAGCCAGCGGGGAATACGTCTTCTTCCATGACGCAGATGATTACCTTGGCCCGGACGCGCTGCGGCGGCTTCTCAACATGGCTCGGCAACAGAACTCTGACATCGTGGTTGGCCGCGTGAGCTGGATTGGGCGTCCAGATGCCGAGGCCGGTTTCACTAGAACCGTGCCGGACGCCGACATCGTGGACCACCGCGTCTGGCGATCACTGACACCCCACAAGCTGATCCGCCGATCGTTGATCGAGGAACAGCGCCTGCGCTTCTGCGATGACATGGTGCAAGGCGAAGATCAAGTCTTTATGGCCTCCTGCTTCTTCGCTGCCCAGAAGATCAGCATCCTGGGCGAACGGGGCCTCTACCACCGCCGCATGCTGGAGGACGGCAGCAATCTATCGCGGCAACGCCAGACATTGACCAACAAGCGTTTGACTGCCTCTCGCATGGTGGGTCTGGTCGTCGCGAATACCACGCCAGGTCAACGTCGTGATCAGCTGCTGCGGCGGGTATTCGTGAAGACACTTCCTCCAGCGCTCAATAAGCCCTTCATGACGGCCCGGCCGGCCGAGCGAAAAGAGTTCCTCCGTGTGATGCAGGCGGAGGTCTTTCCCTATCTCCCGCATTCGGTGTTATACGAGCTCGGCGACCGACAGCGCTTGCGGATGCTGACGGCAAAGGCTGGACAAGCGGAGGATCTGGTCGAGCTCAACAACCTGCTAGCTTCGTCCGTCACCTCTGACGACGGTGAGCTGCCGACCTACACGCTTGGTCCGAAGCTTGACCGGCTGCTCAGTGCTGCCGACCGTCAAGTCGGCGTCCCCCGGCTGGCCTCAGAGCCGATCTTGTGTGAGGCATCTTTATCCCGCGGCCGGCTAACACTGGTCGTAAAGCTGGACGATGCGGCTGACCCCTCGACGGGACGGCTCAAGCTGGCGGGTCGGCTTCCCGGCAGCCCGGATCTTGTCAATCTTGGATCGGCCGCGTCACGAGTCGGCTCCATGCTGACATTCAAGATCAATCCACAGCAGCTCTGGCGGGAGGAGACGGCTTCCTCCTATGACGCCCGTGCCAGCGGAGGCAAGCAGCTGCAGTGGATCTTGCTGCTGCGGGCACTGCGGCGGGGCACAATGATCGGCGCCAGCCCGATCAGCTGGCCGGAGCCCCTCGAACAAGCGGCTACCCACCTGGAGCGCGACAGCCGGAATCCTCAGATCGAGCTCGGTGCGACTCCGGGCCGCTCGGTGATGATTACGCTCAAGCGGCAGAAACGCTTATCGGCCTGGCATCGGCTCCGCTTGGTGGGGTAACGGCACGGGGTGGGGTGGATCGCACTCCTCAGGCGGGTGCGGAGGCGTCATGCATCAGCCGCTCCACCATGTCATCGTCCACGTCGGCAAAGAAGGTTCCGACAACATCTTCAATCTCGTTGAATCCGTCGGCGCAGAACAGCAGCGGTTGGTAGTGGGTGATGTCGTAGGTCTGCACGCCCATCCGCCCGACATCTAGTGGGCGGAGCTCGGCCCGTTCAATCTGCTGGATCTCGCCGTACGAGGACAGTAGACCGGCGCCGTAGGTGCGGACTTCGCCGTGCTCGCGTACCACGCCGAACTCCAAGGAGAACCAGAAGACCTTCGAGACGAACTCCAATGCTTCAGTGCTTTGCACCCGCCTAGCCGCC
>Ga0081538_10000630_pt1 | contig 39071 bp, 29 predicted proteins | sample TabmetS5T2R1_FD_71022 | JGI IMG/M metagenome (GOLD analysis project Ga0081538, IMG submission 71022) | Tabebuia heterophylla rhizosphere microbial communities from the University of Puerto Rico - S5T2R1 | ecosystem: Host-associated > Plants > Roots > Rhizosphere ...
GCCGGCGGCGCATGCACCTCCCCGACCGCCGGAATGCCAGCCCCGAGATACGGGGTCAGCCTCCTTAGAACCCACAGGGCACACCCTGATCCGGCGCAAAAAAGGGCCGCTGGCGAAAGCCTGCGGCCCAAGTCTAGGGAGGAAACGCCCAAGGAGGGCGGCGGGAATGCGAGGATTCGCATTACCGCGCTGCACCAATATGCTCCCGCGTCGCACAAAAGGCAAGGGCGCTGACCTAATTTTTTGACCTTGTCTGGGACCCTGCGACCCCCAGCGAAATAACGCCAAGGGGGACTCCGGCCCGGAGAATAGCGAATGGCGAATCGACTACTCGCTATTTGCTTCTTCGCATCGGGTCGCGTGCCCCGAGATAGATGAGAAACGAGACCAATACGAACCCCGCCTGCAGGCCGAACACCCCGCGATAGGCGTCGAGCGCATAGACGCCGCCCGGCGCGGGGAACAAGTCAATGGCGAGGCCGCTCACGGTCTGGGCGAGGAACACGCCTCCCATGGTCCCCATGTTCAAGACCGTAATGCCGCGCCCGACCAGGCGCGGGGGAAACAGCGATTTTCCGTGGGCGATCATCACCGGCGTGTAGGCGGACAGGAAGCCGAAGGCGGCAAACCAGACGAGCAGGAGCGCCGGCGCGAGCACGCCGACGACGGCGATCAAGGCGAGCGCAGCCGCCGTGAGACCGGCGCCGAGGAGCACGGGGAGCTTGTGGCTCCCGAACACCCGGTCCATCGGTCCCCACGCCAGCGAGCCCAGGATCTGCGCGACCGCCGCAACGAACAGGAGATCGCCCCGCGCCTGCAGCCCGTAGCCGTACGCATGGGTGAGATACGGACCGCCCCACAGCCCCACCACCAGCGCGAAACTGGAGTACCCGGTGAGATGCACCAGGAACAGCTGGCCGACCGAAGGCGTGCGGAATACCTGAACGACGCCGGCCATGCTTTCGCGCAGGCTTTCCCGGTGCGGCGGACCTGCGCTCGGCCCGTCCTCGACCACTGCGGCGACCAGCAGCGCGATCGATGCGGTAATCACGCCCACACCGAGGAAGGTTGCGCGCCAGCCGGCCAGGGCGGTGGCGAAGGCGAGCGGTGCGGTTGCAAGCAGCGTTCCGATGCTGCCCAGCCCGAGCTGGAGCCCGGTCAGCGTTGCAAACCGATGCGGCGGAAAGCGCCTGGCATAGATCGCGAGCGGCGCCATGAAGGAGCTGCATGAGCCAATGCCGAGCAGCGTGCGCGCCGCGATCAAGCCGAGCGGCGACGTGGCCAAGGCGAACAGCACGGTACCCACGACCGTGACGGCCGCGCACACCAGCAGGCATGCCTTCGGCCCGAATCGATCGATGGCCACGCCCAGCGGCAGCTGAACCGCCGCAAAGGCGAAGAAGAACGAGCTCGACAACAGGCCGATCTCGGCCGCGGACAGGTCAACCTCGGCGGCGAGATCGGGAGCGATCACGCCGACCGAGTTGCGCAAAAACTGACTGACCACGTAAATCGCGATCAGCGCGCCGACGAGGGAAACGATGGCGCCCGCGGCAAGCGGGGGTCCGCTGTGGCTCGGCGTAACCATGACGTCCCGGCTGTTCGCTGGCCCGACCGTTTGGCATGCGTTGAACACAGCCCGCAAGTGTAAGGTTGTCGGCGCTGCGACACTTGGCTAGTCATCGCGTAGCCGAATGGAGCGAAGCGTAATGACTGCAGTCGATTTTGCGGTCTTCGTCGATCAGCTCGCGGATGCTGCCGGCGACGCGGTGCTCCCGTTCTTTCGCACGTCCCTGGCGATCGAGGACAAGAGCGGCGGCGGGCGCTTTGATCCGGTGACCGCAGCTGACCGGGCGGCCGAGCAGGCGATGCGCGCGCTCATCCACCGAACCTTTCCCGACCATGGAATCATCGGCGAGGAATTCGGCGCAGAGCGCACCGATGCCGAGTACGTCTGGGTGCTTGACCCGATCGACGGCACGAAATCCTTCATCGCCGGCATGCCCGCATGGGGCACCTTGATCGCCCTGACCCGGTTCGGCGAGCCGGTCTACGGCATGATGCATCAGCCGTTCACACGCGAGCGATTCACTGGCGACGGCGGCGCGGCGCGCTATCGCGGTCCGGCCGGCTGCCGCGACCTGCGCGTGCGCCCGTGCAAGGATCTGGCCGAGGCGCTCCTGTTCACCACCAGCCCGCTGCTCATGAATGAACCCGATCGCAGCATGTTCGCGCGCGTGGAAAAGATGGTCCGGCTCTCCCGCTATGGCGGCGACTGCTATGCCTATTGCATGCTCGCGGCCGGCCACATCGATCTCGTGATCGAGACCGAGCTCAAACCGCACGACGTAATTCCGCTCATTCCGATCATCACCGGGGCAGGCGGCGTCATCACCAACTGGGAGGGCGGCGCGGCCGAGAGCGGCGGACGCGTCGTCGTCGCCGGCGACGTGCGCGTGCACGATGCCGCCGTGGCGCTCCTGATGCGCTCACCATAGGCGCCGTCTATTTCACAGCTTCCGGTCCTTCCTGTACGAATAGCTTTCCCCGGCGCTGGCGACCTCCGGGGCAGCTCCCAACTCAACAGCCCCGGCCACCCGCGGTCGGGGTTTTTCTCACTCAATTGTAGTGGCAAAGCGGAGGCGTTGCGGCGAGAGATGGCGCGTTCCAACCGCATCATGTGTGGACAGCCCGGCGCAGCGCGCCTTTGCCCACATTTCGGAGTTGGTCAGCGATAGGTCAGCGAGCCCGGCACGAAGGCATCGAACGCCGCCCAGAACTGCGCGCGGAACCGATTCTGCTCCATCAGGATCTCGTGGCGCGCACCGGGGATGACCAGATGTGCGCCGGCGCGCAGCCGGATCGCGAACTGCTCGAGTGCCTCGGTCGAGACGATCACGTCCTGACCCGCGCCGATGAGCAGGAGCGGCTGACGGATTTTCGCCGGAAAGGCCGGATCGCCGAAATCGCTCATGGCCCGGAACGCCGCACCGATCCAGGAAATCGTCGGCGAGCCGAGACCGAGCGCCGGTTCGGATTCGATGATGGCGCCGGTGCGCGCATAGCGCACCGGATCGGACGTCAGCGGGTTGCCGGCGAATGGCTGTGAGGCGATCGCGGTGGCCCCCCCACCGGGAATGTACGACGATCCCATGCCCATCAGGCGCATCCAGTGAATGGTCGCGCGCGCGAGCCGCGGCATCCCGATCAGATTGAGGTTGATCATCGGCGCCGACAGGATCACGCGATCGAACCAGCGCCGGTTCCGATAGGCCGCGCGGATCAGGATGCTCGCGCCCATCGAATGGGCGAGCGCGAAGAACGGCGGCGGGCAGTCGGGCAGCACGACCTCCTTCATGAAGGTCTCGAGATCGATCTCGTACTCGGAGAAATCGGCGACGTGGCCCTTGCGGCGGTCGCGCAGCGCGCGCCCGGAGAGACCCTGCCCGCGCCAATCCAGCGTCGCCACGGCAAAACCCCGCTCGCGTGCCTCCTGGACGACTTCGAAATACTTTTCGATGAACTCGGCGCGGCCTTGAAACACGCACAGCGTGCCCTTGCGGCCCGGTGGCGGCGAGAACCGCGCGAAGCGCAGCGCCACGCTGTCGGGGGTCTTGATGGTGCCTACGACCGTGCCGTCAGGGACGGAATTCGCAGGGATCGAGACGAGGTTCATGGGAGATCATCGGCGGGCGGCCGCAAGGCCCAGGCTGGCGCGTTATATCAGGGCGGGCGGCCCGCTCAATGCGCGGATCAGGGCCCTTGCGAGCGCCCTTCGCTATTCCCACATGTTGCATGGCGCAGGCCCGCATGGGCGGCGTCAACTCGAGGTTTGGCCCCACGGGGCGAACTCTACACACCGCATGTCGCTTCAAGGAGGATATGCCATGCGTACATTCGATCTTGCTCCCCTCTACCGTTCTACCGTCGGCTTCGACCACCTGTTCTCGCTGCTCGACCAGGTCGGCGGTCTCGACACCACGTCGGGCTACCCGCCCTACAACATCGAGCGCGTCGACGAGAACGCCTACCGCATCACTGTTGCGGTGGCGGGCTTCACCGAGAACGAGCTTGCGATCGAGGTGAAGGAGAGCACGCTGACCGTCCGCGGCGAAAAGCAGCTCAAGCAAGACGAGAAGGCCGGCGAGGTGCTCTATCAGGGCATCGCGGCGCGAGCTTTCGAGCGGCGCTTCCAGCTGGCCGACCACGTTCAGGTCACCGGCGCGCGCCTGGAGAACGGGCTGCTACACATCGACCTGAAGCGCGAGATCCCCGAGGCCATGAAGCCGCGTCAGATTCCGATCGGCGCCGGCTCGGCCAAGGTGATCGACGCCAAGAAGGCCGCGTAACCGCCAAGAAGGCGGCGCAACCTTAGGTCAAGCACAAGACGGGAGCGCCCCGGTCTGCCGGGGCGCTTTCTTTTGTCTGTCCGGCATGTGGCGCGAGCAGATGCGGTATCATTCGAGCGGAGCTGCCGGCGGGAAGGCTTGGTCGGCCGGGTCGGCCGGAGGTGCCTCGCCCCTGGTCTCGGCAGGCGGCGGCGCCGACGCCGGCGCAGCGCTCGGCGGCTGTGGGACCGCTTCGGACTGTGCGGCCGCGGTTGCGGCCGTTGCGGCGGCCGGACGCGGACGCGGCATCGGTGTGCGCGGAGGCGTCATGGCGGCTGCGCGGGACTCCTGGGACGAGCGGGGCTCCGGGGCGTTGAATCCGGCATTCGGGTCGTTCGGGCCCGCGGGCGCCATCGGCGCTACGCGCGCCGGCTCGGATTTCAGATCAGGCCGGACGTCGCCATAGCGGGGCTCAGCCGGATAGGGACGTGAGGCATAGGGCCCATAAGGCCTATACGGCCGCTCACCGACGACCGGGGCCGGCGGCAGCGGCATGACCTGCACGATGTTGCCGTAGTGGGCGTTGATGAGGACGCGCACCACGTCGCCCATCGGATCGACCGCACGCACCACCACGTAGGCGCCGGTTTGCACCGGCCGGGCGATCGGCCGCAGCCCATGTGCGCGCAGCACGGAATGGATCGCGTAGGGAGAAATCACATCGTAGCCGGCCGGATGACTCCAATATTGCGCGGCAGCCGGCTGCACGGCAGCCGGACTTGCCGTCACCACGAGGGCACAGAAAGCAACCGCTCTGGCGTTCACGACGTGCTCCTTCAGATCACACCCGCCCGAAGCCCCGGGCGACAAGAGCGCGAGAAACAGCGCCCTTCCCTGCAGTTAACCATAACGGAGAATGGGGCGGCGCTGGGGCAGCCAGAAGTCAGTAATCAGATGTCAGTAATCAGAAGGCGGCATGGCCTGGTAGCATTGAAATACTGCGATCGCTGGTTACCGACCACTGATAGCGATGAATTGCGCGATCTCCTCCTCGGTCGTGGCGAACGAGGTGACCAGTCGCACCAGAATCGCGTCGGTCGCGATGGTCATGCCGGCCGGCAGGCCGTGCGTGCTCCACGGGTAATAGGCGGCGCCGGCAGCCTTGAGGCGGGCGTCGACCGGGCGCGGAAGCGCCACGAACACCTCGTTGGCTTCCACCGGCCAGACCGGCGCGATGCCGACCGTCGCAAGACGCACGGCGAGCCGATCCGCCATCGCGTTGGCGTGACGCGCGAGCGTGAGCCACAGTTCGTCGGCGAGGAAAGCTTCGAACTGGGCGGCGATGAAGCGATGCTTGGACACAAGATGACCGCCGCGCTTGCGCCGCTCGTCCATGCTGGCGGCGCGCGCGCGGTCGAAGAACACCACCGCCTCGGCCGCGAGCGCGCCGGCCTTGGTGGCGCCGAGCGAGAGCACATCCACGCCGGCCTTCCAGGTCGCCTCGGCGGCGGATGCGTTCATCCGGACCAGCGCGTTGGCGAAACGGGCTCCGTCCATGTGCACAGCAAGCCCATGCCGGTGCGCCACATCCGACAGCGCGCGGATCTCATCCAGGCGATAGATCGTTCCGGCTTCGGTGGCCTGCGACAGCGAGAGCACGGACGCCGTGACATGGTGCGGGCCACCCCACGGCCCGCTCTCGAGCGCCTGCTCGAGCGTATCGACGGCGATCTTTCCCGCCTCGCCCGGAAGGGCGATGAGCTTGAGTCCGCCGCCGAAAAATTCCGGGGCGCCGCATTCGTCGGTGATGACGTGCGATTCGCCGTGACACAGCACCGCGCCCCAGGGTGGCGACAGGTGCGCAAGCGCCAGCGCATTGGCCGCGGTGCCGGTCGGGACCAGGAAGGCGGCAACGTCGTGCTCGAAAACCTCCGAGAGCCGTTGGGCGACCCGCGCCGTCGCGGCATCGCGCCCGTAGCCGAGCGCGTATCCTTGCGCTGCTTGCACTATGGCGTGAAGGATCGGCGGGGCGATCCCGGCCGTATTGTCGCTGGCAAAGTTCATGCACGTCGGTCCGAGAAGGCGGCTTACCGCTGCGACGGGGAAACGCTCGAGATCAGGCGCGTTGATCCCGAGCAGTAGCTTGCGCGGCGGCACCGATCCATGGTCCTCTGTTGCGGTGTCGCAAGAGGAGCGGCACATGGACAACCGCCAGGGAATTTTTTGGCAGGCGGAGCGCGCGACGGCTTGAAATGCGGCACCATTTAGGACAGTATTGCTGTCCCAGTTAGGTGACCGTACTTCGGGAGCAGGCGGGTGACCGGCCCGCCAGCTAGCCCGAATGACCTGCCGCGCGGTTCGGCACCGCGTCGACGCGCGTCGACCGGCGCCCAAGAGGGCGACCCGTGAAAGGGTCGAGCGGCCCCAAAGGCCGGCTTTCAGCGTAGGTTTCGCTCGCGGGGCCGGGACGCATGAGTCCCAGGGTCTCGAAGCGCGCCGGATCGAGCCCTCGGGCTTGTCCAACGTAGGACGTGAAGAGGCTGACGATGAGCGCGAGAGACCCGGGACGCATTGCGCGCAGGACCCGTGCGGTACGGCGCATCGTCAAGGATTGGCGCACCGAGCCACGTTTCGATGCCGGCCTGCCGCCGGCGCAGGGGCTTTATGACCCCGCACTCGACACGGATTCCTGCGGCGTCGGCTTCATTGCGAATATCAAGAACAGAAAATCGCACCAGCTGGTGGAGGACGCGCTTGCGCTCGTGCTCAATCTCGAGCATCGCGGCGCGGTCGGTGCCGATCCGCGCGCGGGCGACGGTGCCGGCATCCTGGTCCAGATCCCGCACAGGTTCTTCGCCAGGAAAGCCACCGAGATCGGCATCGACCTGCCGCAGCCCGGCCATTACGCGGTCGGCTACGTGTTCATGCCGCGCGATCCCGAATGGCGGCAGGTCATTCTCGACATCTACCGCAACGCGATCGGCCAGGAAGGATTGATCCTGCTCGGCTGGCGCAGCGTACCAACCGACAATGCCTCGCTCGGCGAGATGGTGCTGCCGACCGAGCCCACGCACATGCAGGTGTTCATCGCGCGGCCGAAGGAGATGGCCTCGGAGAGCGAGTTCGAGCGCCGGCTCTACATCCTGCGCAAGGTCATATCCAACATCGTCTACAACAAGCGCGAGCGGCGCCTGTCCGGCTATTACGTGGTGTCGCTGTCATGCCGCACGATCGTGTACAAGGGCATGTTCCTCGCCGACCAGCTCGGCAAGTACTACGCCGATCTGCACGATCCCGATTTCGAGTCGGCGCTGGCGCTCGTCCACCAGCGGTTTTCGACCAACACGTTCCCGAGCTGGCCGCTGGCGCATCCCTACCGCATGGTCTGCCACAACGGCGAGATCAACACGCTGCGCGGCAATTTGAATTGGATGGCGGCGCGCCAGGCCTCGGTCGATTCCGAGCTGTTCGGCAACGACATCTCCAAGCTGTGGCCGATCTCCTACGAGGGCCAGTCGGACACCGCCTGTTTCGACAACGCGCTCGAGTTCCTGGTGCAGGGCGGCTATTCGCTCGCCCATGCGGCGATGATGCTCATCCCCGAGGCATGGGCCGGCAACCCGCTGATGGATGAGGAGCGGCGCGTGTTCTACGAGTATCACGCGGCGCTGATGGAGCCGTGGGACGGGCCAGCCGCGATCGCCTTCACGGATGGGCGCCAGATCGGGGCGACGCTCGACCGCAACGGCTTGCGGCCGGCGCGCTGGCTGGTGACCGACGACGACCGCGTCATCATGGCGTCGGAAGCCGGCGTGCTGCCGATCCCCGAGGAGAAGATCGTCCGCAAGTGGCGCCTGCAGCCGGGCAAGATGCTGCTGGTCGACCTCGAGCAGGGGCGGATCATCTCCGACGAGGAGATCAAGACCACGCTGGCGCGCCAGCACCCCTACCGGAAGTGGCTCAAGCGCACGCAGATGGTGCTCGAGGACTTGAAGCCCGTGCACCCGCGCGAGATCCGCACCAACATCTCGCTGCTCGATCGCCAGCAGGCGTTCGGCTACTCGGAAGAGGACCTGCGCATCCTGATGGAGCCGATGGCCACCACCGGCCAGGAAGCGGTCGGCTCGATGGGCAACGACACGCCGATCTCGGCTTTGTCGGACAAGCCGAAGCTGCTCTACACCTATTTCAAGCAGAACTTCGCCCAGGTCACCAACCCGCCGATCGACTCGATCCGCGAGGAGCTGGTGATGTCGCTAGTCTCCTTCATTGGACCGCGGCCGAACCTGTTCGATCTCGAAGGCATGTCGCGGCACAAGCGCCTCGAAGTGCGGCAGCCGATCCTCACCAACGAGGATCTGGAGAAGATCCGCTCGATTGGCCATATGGAGGAGCAGTTCGACACCAGGACGCTCGACTGCACCTATCCGGCCGAGAAGGGCGCGGCCGGCATGCGGGACGCGCTCGACCGACTGTGCGAGCGCGCCGAGGCTGCGGTGCACGGCGGCTACAACATCATCATCCTGTCGGACCGCCAGGCCGGCCCCGAGCGCATCGCCATTCCGGCGTTGCTCGCCACCGCCGCTGTTCATCATCACCTGATCCGCAAGGGACTGCGCACCTCCGTCGGCCTCGTGGTCGAGACCGGCGAGGCGCGCGAGGTGCACCATTTCTGCTGTCTCGCCGGCTACGGCGCGGAGGCGATCAATCCCTATCTCGCGTTCGAGACACTGATCGCGATGAAGCAGGAGTTCCCGGAGAAGCTCGACGACAAGGAGATCGTCAAGCGCTACATCAAGTCGATCGACAAAGGCATCCTCAAGGTGATGTCCAAGATGGGCATCTCCACCTACCAGTCCTATTGCGGCGCGCAGATTTTCGATGCGGTAGGATTGCGAAAGGATTTCGTCGACCAGTACTTCTTCGGCACCGCGACCACCATCGAGGGCGTGGGCCTGGCCGAGATTGCCGAGGAGACGGCGCGGCGCCACCGCGAGGCGTTCGGCGACTCGCCGGTCCTGCGCAATGCGCTGGAAGTGGGTGGCGAATACCTGTTCCGCGTGCGCGGCGAGGCGCACGCCTGGTCGCCCGAATCGGTCGCCACCCTGCAGCACGCCGTGCGCGGAAACTCGCTCGACAAGTACCGCGCCTACGCACAGATCGTGAACGAGCAGTCGGCCAAGTATCTGACCATCCGCGGCCTGTTCCGCCTGAAATCGGCCGAGCAGGACGGCCGCAAGCCGGTGCCGCTCGAAGAGGTGGAGCCCGCCAAGGAGATCGTCAAGCGCTTCTCCACCGGTGCGATGTCGTTCGGATCGATCTCGCGCGAGGCGCACACCACGCTGGCGATCGCCATGAACCGCATCGGCGGCAAGTCGAACACCGGCGAGGGCGGCGAGGAGTCGGATCGCTACAAGCCGCTCCCCAACGGCGACTCCCTGCGTTCAGCGATCAAGCAGGTGGCGTCCGGCCGCTTCGGCGTCACCACCGAGTATCTCGCCAACTCCGACGTGATGCAGATCAAGATGGCGCAGGGCGCCAAGCCGGGCGAGGGTGGCCAGCTGCCCGGCCATAAGGTCGATGCGATCATCGCCAAGGTGCGGCATTCGACGCCGGGCGTGGGCCTCATCTCGCCGCCGCCGCACCACGACATCTATTCGATCGAGGACCTGGCGCAGCTGATTTTCGACCTCAAGAACGCCAATCCGGCCGCCGAAGTGTCGGTAAAGCTCGTCGCCGAGGTCGGCGTCGGCACGGTGGCGGCGGGCGTGTCGAAGGCGCGCGCAGACCACGTGACCATCGCGGGCTACGAGGGCGGCACCGGCGCTTCCCCGCTCACCTCGATAAAGCACGCCGGCAGCCCGTGGGAGATCGGCCTCACCGAAACCCACCAGACGCTGGTCGCCAACCGCCTGCGCGGCCGCATCGCGGTTCAGGTCGACGGCGGCATCCGCACCGGCCGCGACGTTGTGGTGGGCGCGCTGCTTGGCGCCGACGAGTTCGGCTTCTCGACCGCGCCGCTGATCGCGGCCGGCTGCATCATGATGCGGGTGTGCCACCTCAACACCTGCCCGGTGGGCGTCGCCACCCAGGATCCGGTGTTGCGCAAGCGCTTCGTCGGACAGCCCGAGCACGTCATCAACTACTTCTTCTTCGTCGCCGAAGAGGTGCGCGAACTGATGGCCGAGATGGGCTATCGCACGTTCAACGAGATGATCGGGCAGATGCAGATGCTCGACAAGCAGGAGGTCGTCGCTCATTGGAAGGCCAAGGGGCTCGATTTCTCCCGCCTGTTCCACAAGCCGCACGCCCCCGCGGGCATCAACATCTACAAGTGCGAGCCACAGGATCACGGGATCGACAAGATCCTCGACCGCAAGCTCATCACGCGGGCAAAAGCGGCGCTCGAGCGCGGCGCGCACGTGCGCATCAACACGACTATCCGCAACACCGACCGCACGACTGGCGCCATGCTGTCGGGCGAGATCGCCAAGCGCTACGGCCATGCCGGCCTGCCCGACGGTACGGTGCACGTGCGTCTGAAGGGCACGGCGGGGCAAAGCTTCGGCGCCTGGCTCGCGCACGGCGTCACCCTGGAGCTCGAAGGCGAAGCCAACGACTACGTCGGCAAGGGCCTCTCCGGCGGCCGCATCATCGTCTATCCGCCGCGCGAGGCGGAAAAGCTGGTACCCGAGGAGTCGATCATCATCGGCAACACCGTGTTGTACGGCGCGATCGAGGGTGAGTGCTATTTCCGCGGGGTGGCCGGCGAGCGCTTCGCGGTGCGCAATTCCGGCGCCATCGCGGTGGTCGAGGGCACCGGCGATCACGGCTGCGAATACATGACTGGCGGCGTCGTGGTGGTGATCGGCCGAACGGGGCGCAACTTCGCGGCCGGCATGTCGGGCGGCATCGCCTACGTGCTCGACGAGGACGGAACTTTCGCCTCGCGCTGCAACCTGTCGATGGTCGAGCTGGAGGCAGTTCCCGAAGAAGAGGACATGAGCGCGCGCCATTACCACCAGTCGGGCGATCTCGACACCCACGGCCGCGTCGACGTGATGAGCGACATGAGCCGGTTCGACGCCGAGCGGCTGCACCAGCTCATCGCCAACCACGCGAGCTACACCGGCTCGGCGCGCGCGGCCCTGATTCTCGACCATTGGAACGAGTACCTGCCCAGGTTCCGCAAGGTGATGCCGGTCGAGTACCGCCGCGCGCTGCAGGAGCTGGAGCGGGCCCGCACGATGCAGGCGGCGGAGTGAGACGTCAGAACAGAATCAATGGGTAAGGTCACCGGCTTCCTCGAAATCGAACGGCAGGATCGGCGCTACGCGCCGGCGGGCGATCGCATCCGCCACTGGCGCGAGTTCGTCCAGCCGCTGTCGGAGGAGGCGTCGCGCGACCAGGCCGCGCGCTGCATGAATTGCGGCATCCCGTACTGCCACACCGGCTGCCCGGTGAACAACCAGATCCCGGACTGGAACGACCTCGTCTATCGCGGCGACTGGCAGGACGCGATCATCAACCTGCATTCCACCAACAACTTTCCGGAATTCACCGGCCGCATCTGCCCGGCGCCGTGCGAGGCGGCGTGCACGCTCAACCTGATCGACACCCCGGTCACCATCAAGACGATCGAATGCATGATCATCGACCGGGCGTGGGAGAACGGCTGGGTGAAGCCCGAGCCGCCGACCAGCATCACCGGCAAGAAGGTGGCGGTCGTGGGCTCCGGTCCTGCCGGCTTGGCGTGCGCCCAGCAGCTCTGCCGCGCCGGCCACGAGGTGCACGTCTACGAGAAATTCGCCAAGGCCGGCGGGCTCCTCACCTACGGCATTCCCGACTTCAAGATGGAGAAGCGCATCGTCTTCCGCCGCATCGCGCAGATGGAGCAGGAAGGCGTGATCTTCCACTACAACGCCCATGTGGGCGTCAACGTGCCGGTCGCTGAGCTGCTCAAGGACTATGACGCGATTGCGCTCGCCGGCGGCGCCGAGAAGGGGCGCGACCTGCCGATCCCCGGGCGCGAGCTCGCTGGAATCCATTTCGCCATGGATTTCCTGCCGCAGCAGAACCGCCGCGTGAACAACGAGTCCTTGGGCGACGTGCAGCCGATCCTCGCCGGCGGCAAGCACGTCATCGTCATCGGCGGCGGCGACACCGGATCCGACTGCATCGGCACCGCTATTCGCCAGGGCGCGCTGTCGGTCACCAATCTCGAGATCATGCCGCGGCCGCCCGACAAGGAGGACAAGCTCCTCACCTGGCCCAACTGGCCCTACAAGCTGCGCACCTCGTCGAGTCACGAGGAAGGCGCCGAGCGCGACTTCGCGGTCCTCACCCAGGAGTTCGTCGGCCAGCACGGCCGCGTCAAGAAGCTCAAGTGCATCCGCTGCGATGACAAGTTCAAGCCGATTGCCGGCACCGAGTTCGAGCTCAAGGGCGACCTCGTGCTGCTCGCCATGGGCTTCGTCCATCCGGTGCACGAAGGCATGATCGAGGCGTTGGGCGTGGCGCTCGATGCACGCGGCAACGTCAACGCCGACACCGACAGCTATCAAAGCTCGATCGCGAAGGTGTTCGCCTGCGGCGACATGCGGCGCGGCCAGTCGCTGGTGGTGTGGGCGATCCGCGAAGGCCGCCAGACCGCGCATTCCATCGACAAGTTCCTGATGGGCGCGACCAACCTGCCACGGTGAACTGGCCGGCGACTTGCATCCGAACACGCGACGAAGCGCGGCGTCAGCGCCCCGGTCGCGCGGGCGTGGAGGCTGCTTGGCCGCCGCGCTTCGGCTGTACCTTCTCGGGCTGTACCGGCGTCTTCTTGCCCGGGCGCTGCACCGCCGGCGTCGCCGTTGGCGCGACTACCGCCGGAATGATCGAGGCATCATCGACGTCCGCGCGCGGCCAGGAAAAATCATCGGCGCGTCCGCTCGGCGGGGTTGCCGCCTCGCCGCGCACGAGCACGCGGCTCACGGCGGAGTCGCTCGAGGGCGGGCGCGCCGAACCGCTGCCCGCGAGATCCTCCGGCGCGGTGGTGGCCGCCGTCAGCGGCACCACCGGGCCCGCCGTCGGGCGCGGCGCCGGACCGCCGGGCGTCGCCGGCGCCTGCTGCTGCGGCTCGGGCGCCGGCAGTGCAACCGGTGTGGCGCGCGCCGCCATGAGCCGCTGGATCTCGCGCTCGACATAATGGCCGAGCTTGAGCGCGCCGGCCTTGGTGAAGTAGAGGCCGTCGGCACTGCGCAGCTGCCGAATCTGTCCGTTGTAGTCGGGACCGCGCAGGCTGAAGTTGCCCTCCTCGTCGACGAAACCGTCCCACACGTCGACATAGGTGATGCCGGCCTTCTGCGCCCGCGCGCGATAAAAATCGTTGAGATAGGTGAGATCGCTGCGCGACCGCTGGCCACGGATCGGTGGCAGCCCGACCCACACGACCGCAACGCCCTTGCTCTTGAGCGCCGCTATGGTGTCGTCGATCCGCTTGGCGTAGAGCTCGCCCCACTTCTCCGAACGGAACTCATGGTTGGCCGCTGCCGTGGACAACGACTCGGGCTGCTCCGGCTTCGTCCCTTCGCCGCTCTGCGCTGCGCCTGGCTGGCCCTGCTGTGCCGGCTGCGCCGGCTGGGCCGGCTGACTCTGCTGCCCCTGCCGACCGGCCGGACGTGCGGCCGGCCGTTCGCGGATCGTCTGGCGGTCCGAGAGCCCGATCATCATGACGATGAAATCGGGCCTTTCCGCCGCCAGGAGCTCGCGCGCCGACTGAACCCAATCGTAGGAATCGCTGCGCGACTCGTTGCGGATCAGGCCGGAATTGGGGCGGATCTTCCGCACTACACCAAACTCGGGATTGTCCGCATAGGCTTCTTCCAGCCCGTGCCCGATCCAGTCCGCCATGGCATCGCCCAGGACCACGATGGTGGTCGTGGGTGGAGCATCGGGCTTCTTGGGCGGCGGCGCCTTGGAGAAGTCGCCGAGTTGCGAGCGGGTGGACCGCGGAGAGTCGCCGACGTGGGGGCGGCTGGGCCGCGGAGCGCGGGGTGCCTGCCAGAATGGCTGCTGGAAAAAGCCGGCGAACGGATTGGTCTGCTGCTGCGGGATCGCGCGCGGCGGGCGCGGGCGGAAGAACGGGTCTCCCCAAAACTGCGCCGCCGCCGGCGAAGCGGTGAGCACGCAGCCCGCAATAAAGGCGCTCAGGCCGACGAGGCCGAGCGCGATCGCCAAGCTCACTCGCACCGAATTTATCGCCTTCATTCCCACGGACACGTCCCTGCTGAACCCGGCACCAATCGGCCATTAGCGCCACAAAATGTCAACTTGAAGATGGAGTCGCCCAATGGTTAATCCGCTAGGATTGGTTGCCACGCCATGTTGCATTCGCGAGGGCCTGAGAAAACTTGGTTGTCGGTGTCCTCGCCCTGTGGCTCAGTTGCTTGAGCTCACCGTTCCACACTCCTCATCCGCACACGCGCGACCGGCCGCTGCACGCGGACCACAGCATGGCGACCAGGGGCTCTAAATTGAGATCTCTACGCTACGGTGCTCGACCTTCATCTGCGCAACGGCGCCGACGCGCTGGCGCTGACATGCATGCGGCCGAATTCGTGGGCCTGTCGGAGGACGAGAAGCGCGGCGCGGCCGGTGCGCCGCCTCTACGACCTGCGCGTTGCGACGGTCAATTGGGCCTTCATGCCGAGGTCAGCCCGCCATCGAGCACGAGCGTGTGGCCGGTGATCGACGCGGCCTGCGGGCTCACGAGATAGCATGCCGCCGCGGCCACCTCCTCCACCGTGGCAAGCCGGTGCAGCGGAATGCGCTTGAGCATGGCGTGCATGTAGCCCGGATCGGTTTCCTGGCGCGACGGTGAGGGAGTATCGAGCCGGCCCGGCGCGATCGCGTTGACGCGGATGCCATGCTCCGCCCATTCGATCGCGAGCATTCTCGTCATATGGATGATGGCGGCCTTGGAGATGCCGTAGGTCGACCGCTCGGCCGCGCCGACGAGCCCGTGGGTCGACGCGATGTTGACGAGCGATCCCGGCCGGCCGCCGGCGATCAGGTGACGGCCGAACTGCTGGCTCAAGAAGAACGTGCCGGTGAGATTGGTGGCGATTACCGCGTCCCATTCCGCCGCCGTGACGTCCACGGCGCGCTTGCGCAGGTTGGCGCCGGCATTGTTGACGAGCACGTCGAGCGTGCCGAACGCCGCGACGACCTGGGCAAAGGCGGCTTCGATACTCGCAGGCGCGCACAGGTCGAGCACGACCGGGATGGCGCGCGCGCCCTCGCCTTTGAGCTGCGCGAGCGTATTGGCCAGGTTGTCGGCACGCCTCGCCGATACCGCCACGGCGAAGCCGTCGCGCGCCAGCGCCAGCGCGGTTGCGGCACCGACTCCATACGATGCTCCGGTGACGAACGCCATCGCCATCCTTAACCCCCTGCCGATCGCCTAGCAGCCCCGGCGGACCGATCGACGCTAGTGTCCCGATTCCGAAGTTCGCAAACACTGGCGGCACACTCTTCTGCGAACTTCGGAATCAGAGGGACACTAGCAACTCTATGATTCTAGTGCCCCTTTGAACCCGAAGTTCGCAATCGAACTCGCGGCACGGCTGTGCGAACTTCGGGTTCGGGGCACTAGACGCCATGTTGGCCGCGATCTCTACGCCCAAGACTTGCGAAAGTTCAGCGATACTTGAGGTTGCAAAAATTGCATTTCAAATGGAGAATTCGCCATGTTCTCGGCGTTCCGCACGACCTACGCCCTCGCGGCTCTGATCGGCGTCGCGTGCGTCCCGGCCGGCCCGCTGCGGGCGCAATTCATCGATGACCAGCAAAGGCAGGCGCAATGCGAATTGAACGCCATCGGCAACACGAGATCGCGTCTGGCGGTCGACTGGATCCGCACCGCCTGCAATCGACTTGCCATTGACGAAGGGTTCCTGCTCAACGAGAGCAATCGCAGATTTCACACGTGCCTTCTGCGGTACCTGTCCGGCGTCCAGAGCGACGGCGCGGCGAGCCAGGTCATCAATTCCTGCCGAACGGCCTATCCGCCCTGATCGGCTGCGCCCCGGCGGTCACTGCCCGCGCAATCGGTCGAGCACCTGGCTCGAGGCGAAGCCGTCCGGAATGAGGCCTGACTGCACCTGGAAATGGCGGATGGCGATGCGGCTCTTGGCGCCCAGGCGGCCGTCCGGCTCGCCCACGTCGAAGCCGCGGCTGGCGAGGCGCTGCTGCAACTCGAGCCGCTCGGCGCGCGTGAGCGCGCGCTCGTCGCGCGGCCAACCCTGCTCAAACGGCTCGCCCCCGCGCAGCCGATCGGCGAGGTGGCCGATGGCGAGCGCATAGGCCTCCGCCGGGTTGTAGCTCATGATGGCGCGGAAATTGTTGAGCATCAGGAAGCCCGGACCGCGCGCGCCGGCGGGCACCAGCAGATAGGCGCGGTCGCCGGGACGAGGGAATGCCTGAGCGCCGGGTCGGCGCAACCCGAGCTTCTCCCACTGCGCCATGGTGAGCTGGCGCGATCGGTCGGCGAGCGTGTAGTCGAAGCCTGGCGGCACCACCACCTCGTAGCCCCAGGGCTGGCCAGCGATCCAGCCGCCCTTCTTTAGCTTGTTGCCGGTCGAGGCCATGACGTCGGGAACCGACGTGACGGTGTCGCAGCGCCCGTCGCCGTCGAAGTCGATGGCGTCGCGCTTGAAGGCCGTCGGCATGAACTGCGTCGGGCCGAAGGCGCCCGCCCACGAGCCCTTGAGATCCTCCGGCCGCACGTCGCCGCGATGCAGGAGTTCCAACGCAGAGAGGAACTCGTCACGGAAGTAGCCCTGTCGCCGGCCGACGCAGGCGAGCGTCGCGGTTGAGCGGAGTACCGGCCGCTCCCCCATCATCGTGCCGTATTTCGACTCGATGCCCCAGATGGCGGTGATGATGTGGCGATCGACGCCGTAGGCCTTCTCGACTGCATCGAATGTCGCGCGATGCTGCGCCAGGACCTCGCGCCCCTTCTCAATACGCTCGGCGCTGACCAGGAGATCCAGATATTCCCAGAACGTCTTGGTGAACTCGGGCTGCGAATCGACGAGATCCATGATTCGCAGCTCCGGGGTGAGGCCCGCGGTGTGGTGGTCGAAGCTTGCACGCGATATGCCGCGGCGCGCCGCGTCCGGCCAAAGGCTTTCGATGCAGCGGGGGAAGTTGGCGGCGGCGGCGAGGATCGCCTCGCGCGTCATCAGCGGATGGCCGGAGGCGCCCGCCTCGCCGCTCCATTCACCCGCAGCGGGCGCGGGGGGCGCCGGCAATTGCGCCGGCATGGTGCCGGTCGGCGCATTGGGAGCGAACAGAGAACGCAGGTCCGGCAACTGAGCCGAGGCTGGGCGAAGCGAGCCGGCAAGAGCTACGGCTGCGCAAAAAATCCTCAAGCCTAGGGAACTAACTGCCATGTCGCGTGTCTCTCGAATCACCGCCGGACTGGTCGGCGCTTCTGCAGCCCATTGGGGTATGGTTTCCGATATCTTAAATATAGTTTCCGATATCTTAACAGCCCGCTGCCCTCAACCCGTCCAAGCCAAATCCTCATGAAGCCGATCCGCAAAGCCGTTTTTCCCGTCGCCGGCCTGGGCACCCGGTTCCTGCCCGCCACCAAGGCCATGCCTAAGGAAATGCTGCCGGTAGTCGACCGGCCGGTGATCCAGCACGTGGTGGACGAGGCGCGCGAGGCGGGCATCGAACATTTCGTCTTCGTGACCGGCCGCAACAAGGGGGTGATCGAGGATCATTTCGACAAGCAGTTCGAGCTCGAGGCCACCCTGCAGAAGCGCGGCAAGAGCCGGGAGTTCGCGATGCTCGAAGCAGAGCTGCCCGGCGCCGGACAGACCAGCTTCACCCGCCAACAGGAGCCGCTCGGACTGGGCCACGCGGTCTGGTGCGCGCGCGAGATAGTGGGCAACGAGCCGTTCGCGCTTCTGCTCCCCGACATGCTGCATTTCGGCCCGCGCGGGGCTTTGAGCGAGATGATGGAGGTCTATGCCGAGACCGGAGGCGGCAACGTGGTCGCGGTGTACGAGGTGCCGCGCGACCAAGTGCAGCAATACGGCATCGTCGCCGTGGGGGAAAAGCGCGGCAAGGGCTTTCGCATCACGGCCATGGTGGAGAAGCCGAAGCCCCAGGACGCGCCGTCCAACTACATGATTTCCGGTCGCTATATCCTGCAGCCCGAGATCTTCTCGTTCCTGGAGAAACAGAGCGCGGGCGCCGGCGGCGAGATCCAGGTGACCGACGCCATGCTCCGCCTCGCCGAGCAACAGCCGTTCTTCGGCTATGCGTTCGAAGGGCGCATCTTCGACTGCGGCTCGAAGATCGGCTTTCTCACCGCCAACGTCGCCTATGCGCTGGCGCGCGAGGATGTGGCGCCGGCCCTGCGCGCGGAGCTCAAGCAGCTCCTCGATCAGACGTGACCGGGGATTGCGACGAAATCCGCGTGGCGTTCCCAGGCCGAGCGCACGCCCAGCTCCCCCACCGCGACTATTGTGGACGGCGACAGGACGAGGGGCGGAGACAACGGGGCGGTGTCACGCCCGAACGTTTTTTCGACTTGGCCTTGGTCTTTCGTCGAGATGGATCGGGTCTTGCCGGCGATATCCTTCAGGTGGCCGCGCGGCGACCCTTTGGTTAACAGGGATAAAACGGGTATGGTTAACGCGCTGTTGACCCCTGTCCGCGGTTCCGTGCTATTGGGACTCCCCCGGGAAGGCGAAACGTCGTAATGGCCATACCGAAAGTGCTGCCTCATGAGAAGGTGGCAAGCGAGCGCGACCGCGCGCTGATTCAATCGGCCCTGCGCACGCTCGAGACGGAGGGCGAGGGCATCGGTGCCCTCGTGGCGGCGATCCGGGACGGGCTCGGTCCCTCGTTCGCCGCCGCCGTCGCCCTCATCCATGAAGCCCGCGGCCGAGTGATTGTCACCGGCATGGGCAAGTCGGGCCACGTGGGCCGCAAGATCGCCGCAACCTTCGCGTCGACAGGCACACCCGCATTCTTCGTTCATCCCGGCGAGGCGAGCCACGGCGACCTCGGCATGATCACACCCAACGACGTGATCCTGGCACTGTCGTGGTCGGGCGAGACGGTCGAGCTCAAGGATCTCGCCGACTATTCGCGACGCTTCCGCATCGGCTTGATCGCCGTCACCGCCTATCCGGACAGCACGCTCGGGCACGCGGCGGACGTGGTGCTGACCCTGCCGCAGGCGCGCGAGGCCTGCCCGCACAACCTGGCGCCCACCACCTCGTCGCTGATGCAGCACGCGCTGGGCGATGCGCTGGCGATTGCGCTCCTGGAAAATCGCGGCTTCACGGCGCTCGACTTCCATGTGTTCCATCCCGGCGGCCGGCTCGGCGCGATGCTCAAATTCGTGCGCGACATCATGCATACCGGCGCCGAAATACCGCTGGCGCCACTCGGCACGCGGATGGCGGAGGCGATTGCCGAGATGACGGCGAAGACCTTCGGCTGCGTCGGTATCATCGACGCCGACGGACGCCTCGCCGGGATCATCACCGACGGCGACCTGCGGCGGCACATGAGCCCCGGTCTGCTCGGCTTCACCGTCGAGCGCATCATGACGCGAGAGCCGGTCACGGTGCGGCCGGATCAGCTCGTCAGCGAAGCGCTCGAGCTGCTCAACACGTCGAAGAAGACGCAGCTGATCGTGGTGGAGGACGGCAAGCCGGTGGGCGTCGTGCACTTCCACGACCTCTTGCGCGCGGGCGTGGCGTGATCGCCTAACCCACCGTCCCGGCTGGCTGCTGGTGGGCGAGCGATCGCCACAGTGATCGCGAGGGTTCGGCGCCCGATGCAGCGATCCCATTCGCAGGCCGCGCGCGGCGCCTCACCCACGCTAGGGAGAGTCGATCCACCCCGCGAGCTCGCGTACGGCCAAGTGCCGGATCACCCCCATTCCGGCCTGGCTGTCGTTGAGGCAGGGGATGGCGGCGAAATTGACGCCGCCGTGCTGGCGAAAGATGCCGGCGTTCTCGACGGCGATTTCTTCAAGGGTTTCAAGGCAGTCAGCGCCAAACCCGGGGGTGACAACGGCCATATTCCTGACCCCGCGCTGGGCCAGCGCCGCAACCGTCGCGTCGGTATAGGGCTTGAGCCATTCGGCTGTGCCGAACCGCGACTGGAAGGTCAGGACGAATCCGCCTTCGTCGAGGCCGAGCCGCCGGCGCAGCAGCTGTGCCGTGGCGGCGCACTGCCCCAGGTAAGGGTCGCCCTTGGCGACATAGTCCTCGGGCATCCCATGGAACGAGGCGAGGATCACCTCGGGCGTGAAGGAGAGCCGGGCGAGTGCGGTCTCGATCGAGGACGCGACCGCCTCGATATAGACCGGATCGTCGTAATAGGGCGGCGCCACCCGGATCGTCGGCTGCGCCCGCATGGCCATCAGTGACAGGAAGGCCTTGTCGCACACGGTGGCGGTGGTCGCGGCGGCGTATTGCGGATAGAGCGGCACGATGAGAATGCGCTCGCAGCCTTGTCGCCTGAGCGCATCGAGGCGCGACGGGATCGAGGGATTGCCGTAGCGCATCGCCCATTCCACGCTGATCCGCCGGTCGACTTCGGCCAGCAGGACGGCAAGCTTCTCTGCCTGCGCGCGCGTGATAGTCATCAGCGGCGATTCGTTCAGCTCCCGGTTCCAGATCTTGTCATAGTCTCGGCCCTTCCGACCCGGCCGCACCGACAGGATGATGAGATTGAGGATGAGCCACCACTTGATCCGGTTCTCCTCGATCACCCGGCGGTCGGACAGGAACTCCTTGAGATAGCGGCGCATGGAAAAGTAGTCGGTTGCATCGGGCGTGCCGAGATTGACGATCAGCACGCCGATTCGGCCGCCGGCGGGCCGATCGGTCAGCGGACGAATCCTTGCGGGCGAGACGTTCAGCTCGTTCATGGAAAAACTATGCTAAGGCACGCCTCCGATTCTTCCAGGGCTCGCGCATGCTGTTCAGCCGCCGTCTTGTCGCAGCCGTTGTCCTCGTGCTCGTCGGTATCACGCTTTCGGCGCACGCGCAGACGGCGAGGACGACGGTGAGCTTCATCCTCGTCAACGATATCTACCAGATGAGCGCGCAAATCATGGCCGACGGCAAGAGCCGCGGCGGCTTTGCCAGGCTGGCCGCGGTGGTGACGGCCGAGCGCGCCAAGGGCGGCCACGTCGTGTTCGCCCATGCGGGCGATATCTTGTCGGCTCGTTGATGTCGGGATTCGATCGCGGCGCCCACATCATCAGTCTCACCAATATGATTGCGCCCGACATCTTCGTGCCGGGCAACCACGAGTTCGATTTCGGCAAGGCGGTCTTCTTCCAGCGCACGGGCGAGGCGCAACTGCGCGGCCCCGACCGCGCGCCGCTCGGTGCGAACAAGTGTGGAGGGGCGAATCCGCTTGCGGTGAGCGCCCGGCATGCGACCGGGACGGCGAAGCAAACCAGCGGACGGAGCGAACAACGACATATCAAGGGCCGGCGCACCCTTGGGGGCCGGCCCTTGTTTTTCAGCCCATTAGGCGTCGGCCTCCGCTGGTCAGGCGGCCCGCCGATGATGCCTGGGGCCGATGGAGACCACATAATGCCCGTAGACCATTGGGGCGTTTAGAGGCGGTCACCGCTGTGCGGATAACTTGCCAACCTCGGTTCAGTTCCTTCCTGCCCCCTTGCCGGCGTTGCGCCATGAGGCATTTCAACCATAGCTGCGCTCATCGGCGATGACTTTCCCGTCATTGGGCAGGCTGCCGGGTGGGACAACCCGCACCTCGCCGCGCAGCTTGGTGACGGATTGCAGGGTTGCGGCAACCGCATCCGCGGTCGCCGGGTTGCCGCATTCGGCCAGCAGCACCATCGTGTCCTGCTCGTCCTGGCGTCCGACCACGAGCCGCATCCGGCCAAGCTCGGGATGGCGCCGGGCGACCTCGGCTACCTGCACCGGATGCACGAACATGCCCTTGATCTTGGTGGTCTGATCGGCACGGCCCATCCAGCCCCTGATGCGCACGTTGGTGCGGCCGCACGGCGAGAGACCCGGCAGGATGGCGGACAGATCGCCGGTGGCGAGGCGGATCATCGGATAGTCGGGGTTGAACGAGGTCACGACGACCTCGCCGACCTCGCCGTCGGCGACCGGATCGCCCGTACCCGGCCGGACGATTTCCAGGATCAGCTCCTCGTTGAGAACCATGCCTTCAAGCGCGTCGCTTTCGTAGGCGATGAATCCCAGCTCGGCGGCGGCGTAGCACTGCGCGACGGCAACGCCGCGCTCGCCGAGCTCGCGCCGCAGCGAGGCCGGCAGCGCCGCGCCCGACACCATCCCGCGCTTGAGCGATGAGGCATCGCGGCCGGCCTTGGCGGCGGCGTCGAGGAGGATCTTCAGGAAATCGGGCGTGCCGACATAGCCGGTCGGCTTGAGGTGCGCGATCGCTTCAACCTGCTGCTCCGTGTTGGTGGGGCCGGCGGGAATGACGGCGCAGCCGAGCGCGTGCGCGCCCGATTCGAGCATGTAGCCGCCCGGCGTCAGGTGATAGGCGAAGCTGTTGTGAACGATGTCGCCGGCGCGAAAGCCTGCCGCGAACAACGCGCGCGCGCCGCCCCACCAGTCATCGCCATGACCTTCCGGCTCGAAGATCGGGCCGGGCGACATCAACAGCCGCCGCACCTCGCCGGCCGACGTGACGTTGAAACCGCCCAACGGCGGATGCGCCTTCTGCAGGGCGGACAGATCCGATTTCCGCAAGATCGGCAGCTGCGCTAGGCTCGCGCGCGACGTCACCGCCTGCGGATCGAAGCCGGCAAGCTGCCGAGCCCAGCCCGGTGCGCGCATCGCACGCGCAATCCCGGCCGGAAGGCGGGCGAACAGATCGCGCTCGCGCTCCTCGGCATCGCGCGTTTCGCGCGCATCGTAGTGGTCTTGACTCGACGCCGGCATGCGAAGGCCCCTGAATTGCCCCTTCGCTCGTTCGCGTCCCTATCAAACATGTAGCCCGGATGGAGCGCCAGCGAAATCCGGGGAGGTGAATGGCAGATGCCAAAGGGCCGGCGCTCGCCGCCTTCCTATTCGCTATTCGCTGCCCGCCAAGGCTAGGCCAGCCAGCGCTTGCGCCGCTTGTAGTGCTTTCCCGCACGGAACGATTTGCGCTTGCCCTCGGCAATGCCGAGATAGAACTCCTTGACGTCCTCGTTCTCGCGCAGCGCATGCGCTTCGCCATCGAGCACGACGCGGCCGTTCTCGAGGATATAGCCGTAGCTCGCGTACTTGAGCGCCATGTTGGTGTTCTGCTCGGCGAGCAGGAACGACACGCCCTCGTTCTCGTTGAGGTTCTTCACGATGTCGAAAATCTCTTCGACGATCTGCGGGGCAAGCCCCATGGAGGGCTCGTCGAGCAGGATCATCTTCGGCCGCGACATCAGCGCGCGGCCGATGGCGCACATCTGCTGCTCTCCGCCCGACGCATAGCCTGCCATGGCGTCGCGCCGCTCGGCGATGCGCGGGAAATAGGAATAGACGAGATCGAGGTCGCGCTTGATCGCCGCCCTGCCGTCGTGCCGCGTATAGGCGCCGGTGAGCAGATTCTCCTGGATGGTGAGGTGGCCAAAGCAATGGCGGCCTTCCATCACCTGGATGCAGCCGCGCCGCACCAGCTCGTTCGGCGTGAGCCGATGCACGTGCGCGCCGTCGAGCACGATCGAGCCCTTGGTCACCTCGCCGCGTTCGGCTTGCAGCAGGTTCGAGATCGCCTTCAGGGTGGTCGACTTGCCGGCGCCGTTGGCGCCGAGCAGGGCGACGATCGCACCTTTCGGCACCGCCAGCGACACGCCTTTGAGCACAAGGATGACGTGGTCGTAGACCACTTCGATATTGTTGACCGAGAGGATCGAGGCGCGCGAAGGCGCGGGCACCGGCCCAACGTGCGTCGGCATCGCCAGACCAGAAACCGGAGGCGGCGGCCCCGCCTCCGTTTGATCGCGCTCCGATTCGACCGAGGTTGCCATCAGTTCGTGACCAGGCACCCCTGAGTGACTTTCTTCTCGGCCGCATACTTCGCCGCTGCTTCCTTGACCATCGGCAAGATGACGTTCTCGTCGCTGGCGATCCAGTCCGACGCGATCTTCCAGTTCTTGCCGTCCCAGGTCTGGATGCGCCCGGTCCGTGTCCCCTCATGATCGTTGCACGAAACCTTGATGGGCTGGAGCACACCCTCAAAACCGAGCTGCTTGAGGCGATCGGCGGTGAGATCGAGGTTCTCGATGCCCCAGCGCACCTGCTCGCCGGTCAGCGGCTTCTTGCCGAACTTCTCTTGCGCCGTGCGGATCGCTTCGACGCCCAGCATGGCGTTGATCAGTCCGCGGACATAGAGAATCTCGCCCGTTTCCTCCCATTTGGCGGTGCCCTGCCCCTTGTCGTAAACGTGCTTCTTGAGATCCTCGTGGAGCTTGAACTGTCCGGCGGAGTGCTGCAGCGCTGCGGAATTGTAGCCCTTGGCACCGTCCTCGGCCGGGCGCACGTCCTGCTCGGCCCCGGACCACCACACGCCGTACATCTTCTCGCGCGGATAGCCGACCGCAACTGCCTCCTTGATGGAGGTCGAGTTCATGATGCCCCAGCCCCACAGCAGGACATAGTCGGGACGGTTCTGGCGGACCTGCAGCCAGGTCGCCTTCTGCTCGACTCCGGGATGTGTCACTGGCAGCAGCAGCGTCTGAAAGCCGTGCATTTCGCCCCGCTTCTGCAGCAAGGCAATCGGCTCCTTGCCGTAGGGCGAGTCATGGTAGACGAGCGCCACCTTCTTGCCCTTGAGCTTGTCCCAGCCACCCTCCTTCTTGGCGATGTGCTGAAGGATGATATCGGCGGCCGTCCAGTACGTTCCGAGCAGCGGGAAGTTCCACTGGAACACCGAACCGTCGCGCGATTCCGAGCGGCCGTAGCCCATCGAGATAATCGGAATCTTGTCGACCGGTGCCTTTTCGGTCAGCGCGAAGGTGATGCCGGTCGACAGGGGAAAGACGTAAGCGGCGCCGGTCGGCCCTTTGCCTTTGAGCCGCTCATAGCACTCGACGCCGCGATCGGTGGCGTAGGCGGTGTCGCATTCCTCGAACACGATTTTGACGCCATTGATGCCGCCATCGCGTTCGTTGATCAATTTGTAGTAGTCGGCCACGCCATTGGCGAACGGGATGCCGTTTGGCGCATAGGCGCCGGTCCGATACACGAGGCTCGGGATGAACTGCTCGTTCTGCGCCAGCGCCGGCGCCGCCAGCGTCGCCCCGCCGATCGCCGCCGCCACAGCGAGAGCATTCTTTCCAACCATTGTTAACCCTCCTTGGGGACTGCCGGCCGGTTCAAGGCCTGCCTCCCTTTTCTGTGTCTCAGGCCCCGACGGGACCCGTTCCTGTACCCATTCTGACCACGGATTGCGAGCCGCCTCAATACGTTCAGCACCTCGAATCTCTCGGTTGCAAACGAGGCGGCGATACCGCCGCCTCGAGCTTGCGCTGCATCGACCAACCGCGGCGTCAGTTCGTGACCAGGCATCCCGGAGTGATCTTCTTCTCGGCGGCGTACCTGGCGGCAGCCTCCTTGACCATGGGAGCGATCAGCGAGTCATCGGCGGTATACCAGTCCGACGTGATCTTCCAGTTCTTGCCGTCCCAGGTCTGGATGCGGCCCGTGCGTGCACCTTCATGATCGCTGCACGCCACTTTCACCGGCTTGAGCACGCCCTCGAAGCCGATCTCCTTGATGCGGTCGGCCGTGAGGTCGAGATTCTCCAGGCCCCACCGCACCTGCTCGCCGGTCATCGGCTTTTTGCCGTACCGACCCTGCGCCGTACGGATCCCCTCGACCCCCATCATGGCGAAGATCAGCCCACGAATGTAGAGAATCTCGCCGGTCTCCTCCCATTTCGCCGCGCCCTGCCCCTTGTCGTAGAGGTACCTCTTGAGATCCTCGTGGAGCTTGAATTGGCCGGCGGCGTGCTGGAGCGTGGCGGCGTTGTAGCCCTTGGCGCCGTCCTCGGCCGGGCGCACGTCCTGTTCGGCCCCCGACCACCACACGCCGTACATCTGCTCGCGCGGATAGCCGACTGCGACCGCCTCCTTGATGGCGGTCGAGTTCATCACGCCCCACCCCCACAGCAGAACGTAGTCGGGACGGCTCTGTCGGATTTGCAGCCACGTCGCCTTCTGCTCCACGCCCGGATGGGTGACGGGGAGAAAAATAGTGTCGAATCCGTGCATCGAGCCGCGCTTCTGCAGGAGCACGATCGGCTCCTTGCCGTACGGCGAGTCGTGATAGACGAGGGCGATCTTCTTGCCCTTGAGCTTGTCGAAGCCACCCTCCTTCTTGGCAATGTGCTGGAGGATGATGTCGGCCGCCGACCAGTAGGTTCCGAGCAGCGGAAAGTTCCATTGGAACACCGAGCCGTCGCGCGAATCAGAGCGACCATAGCCGACCGTGATGATCGGAATCTTGTCGACCGGCGCCTTCTCGGTCAGCGCGAAGGTGACTCCCGTGGAGAGGGGGTGGACATAGGCGGCTCCGGTCGGCCCCTTGCCCTTGAGCCGCTCATAGCACTCGACCCCGCGATCGGTCGCGTAGCCGAAATCGCACTCTTCGAACACGATCTTGACGCCATTGATGCCGCCGTCCCGCTCGTTCACCAGCCGGTAGTAATCAGTGATGCCGTTGGCGAGCGGGATGCCGTTCGGAGCATAGGCTCCGGTCCGATAGACGAGGCTCGGTATGAACTGCTCGTTCTGAGCCGAGGCGGGCGTCGCGAGCGCGACACCGCCGAGCACTGCCGCGAGGGCAGGCGCAAGACGTTTCAGCATTGCTCCTCCTCCTTGCGACCGACGTCGCCCCGAGAGCGCGACGGCCAAGCTTCCTCCTGGATGCGGGCCTGAACGGCCGCTTGTTCCATCATTGTGCTCGCGGCTTGCGCGCTCCTCAATACGGGAACGGCCATAGCCGGAGCTTTTCTTTCCCGATCGCCCACAACCGCGCGAAACCGTGTGGCTCGACGATCAGGAAGAACACGATTAACGCGCCGAACAGCATGAATTCGATGTGCGAAATCGCCGCCGTCGACAGGCTGATCCCGATGAGGTTTGGCAGTTGGTTGAGGAAGATCGGGGTGAGCACGATGAAGGCGGCGCCGAGAAACGAGCCGAGGATTGAGCCAAGCCCGCCGATGATGACCATGAACAGGACCTGGAACGATCGGTTGATGTCGAAGGCGAGCGGTTCCCACGACCCCAGGCGCACGAATCCCCACAATGCGCCGGCAACCCCGATATAGAACGACGAGATCGCGAAGGCGGACAGCTTGGCGTGCAGCGGCCGAATGCCGATGATCTCGGCCGCGATATCCATGTCGCGCATGGCCATCCACGTGCGCCCGATACGCCCGCGCACCAGATTGGTGGCCGCCAGCGCAAGGATGACCACGATCGAGAGCACGAGCAGATAGTGCCGGCCGGGCGTGTCGATCGGGATACCGAACACATCCAGCTGCCCCACCGCGACCGAGCCGGACGGGGCATAGTTGGTGAACCACTTCACCCGCGCGAACGCCCATTCCAGGAAGAACTGCGCCGCGAGGGTGGCGACCGCGAGGTAGAAGCCCTTGATGCGCAGTGAGGGAAGCCCGAACAGGATGCCCACCAGCGTCGCCATCAGGCCGCCGAACAGGAACACGAGGATTAGGTTCACCTCCGGCACGCGCAACGCAAGATTGTAGGCCGCATAGGCACCGACCGCCATGAACCCGCCGGTGCCGAGCGACAATTGCCCGCAATAGCCGGTCAGGATGTTGAGGCCGATCGCCGCGAGCGAGAGGATGAGAACCGGGATCAGCACCTCGGTATAGAGGTACTGGTTGGCGATCAGCGGCACGCCGATGAAGGCAAAGACGACCAGGGCCAGGACGAACCAGCGGTCCTGCGCAATGGGAAAGATCGCCTGGTCAGCGGCATACGAGGTCTTGAACTGTCCGACTTCACGATAGAGCACGATATCCTCAAATCCGTTCGATGATTCTTTCCCCGAACAGGCCCTGCGGACGCACCAGCAGGAACACCAGCGCGAGCACATAGGCGAACCAGTTCTCGATTCCGCCGCCGGCAAGATCGAACCAACGGATCAGCACCGGGCTCAGCAGCACCTCGGCGAGCTTCTCGCCGGCGCCGATGATCAGGCCCCCCACGATCGCGCCCGGGATCGAGGTGAGGCCGCCAAGGATCAGCACCGGCAGCGCCTTGAGCGCGACCAACGAGATCGAGAACTGCACGCCGAGCTTGGCGCCCCAGATCATGCCAGCGACCAGCGCCACCAGGCCCGACACCGCCCATACCATCAGCCAGATATGATTGAGCGGGATGCCGACCGACTGCGCCGCCTGGTGATCGTCGGCCACCGCGCGCAGCGCCCGGCCGACGCGCGTCACCTGGAAGAAGACCGCCAGCACGGCGACCATCACGGCGCAGATCACCGCCGCCACGAGCTCCGCGGGATCGATCAGCAGGCCGCCGGGAAACATCGATTCGAGAATGAAGATCGGATCCTGCGGGAGGCCCAGCCGGATCTTGTAGATGTCGCTGCCCCACACGCTCTGGCCGAAGCCGTCGAGAAAATAGGTGATGCCGAGCGTCGCCATGAACAGGATGATGCCCTCCTGGTTGACCAGGTGGCGCAGCACCAGGAACTCGATCGCGTAGGCAAGCGCGATCATGATCAAGGCGCTGAGCGCGAGCGCGAGCAGGAACGGCATCACTTCCGACAAGCGCGCAAGCGCCAGTGCCGCGAACAGCACCATCGCGCCTTGTGCGAAGTTGAACACGCCCGAGGCCTTGAAGATGAGCACGAATCCAAGCGCGACGAGCGAATAGAGGATGCCGGTGAGAAGGCCGCCGATCAGGGTTTCGAGAATCGGACCCAACATGTCGGCCTCAATGCGCCACGCCGAGATAGGCGTCGATGACGGTCTGATCGCCCTGCACCTCGGGAGGGGTACCGTCCGCGATCTTGACGCCGTGGTCGAGCACCACGATGCGGTCGGACAGGTCCATCACCACGCCCATGTCGTGCTCGATCAGCGCGATCGTCGTGCCGTAGTGGTTGTTCACGTCGATGACAAAGCGCGACATGTCCTCCTTCTCTTCCAGGTTCATGCCGGCCATCGGCTCGTCGAGCAGGAGCAACTCGGGCTCCATGGCAAGTGCGCGGCCAAGCTCGACCCGCTTCTGCAGGCCGTAGGGCAGCTTGCCGACCGGGATCTTGCGGATGTGCGGGATCTGCAGGAAGTCGATAATGTCCTCGACCCGGCGGCGGTGCTCGACTTCCTCCGCCAAGGCCGGCCCGTAGCGCATCAGCTGCCAGAAGAAGCCGCGGTGCATTTTGAGCGTGCGCCCCGCCATGATGTTGTCGAGCACGGTCATACCCTTGAACAGGGCGACGTTCTGGAACGTGCGCGCGATCCCGCCGCGCGCCGCCTCGAACGGCCGCATCTTCGCGCGCGTCACGCCCTTAAACGTGATGCTGCCGCGCTGCGGCTGGTAGAAGCCGTTGACGACGTTGAGCATCGAGGTCTTGCCCGCGCCGTTCGGCCCGATGATGGCGCGAATCTCGCCCTTGCGGATGTCGAACGAGACGTCGCGCAGCGCCCGCACGCCGCCGAAGGCGAGCGACACGCGATCGACCGCCAGCAGGGTATCGCCGGCGACGATGGCGCTGCCTGCCGGAGCCCTCACGCGGCTTTCTCCACGCGCGACACGTCGGCCGGTTTGATGTCGCGAATCTTGACGCGCGCCGCGATCGTTCCCTTGCGGCCGTCCTCGAACGTCACCTCGGTGGCGATGTCAGCCTCGCGCGAGCCGTCATAGAGCGCCTTGAGCAGCGGCGCGTAGCGCTCGGCAATGAAGCCGCGGCGGACCTTCAAGGTGCGGGTCAACTCGCCGTCGTCGGCGTCGAGCTCCTTGTGCAGGACGAGGAAGCGTCGGATCTGCGTCGCCCCCATCAGGCCTTCGAGGAGGAGCGAGCGGTTCACCTCCTCGATATGGCGCTCGATCATGTCGTAGACCGCGGGGTTTGCGGCGAGCTCCTGGTAGGAGCCGTAGACCACGTTGTTGCGCTCGGCCCAGCTGCCGACCGCCGTCATGTCGATATTGACCATGACGCAGACGAAGTCGCGCTTGTCGCCCAGCGCCACCGCTTCCTTGATGTTGGGATAGAATTTCAGCTTGTTCTCGATGTATTTCGGCGCGAACAGGGTCCCGTCGTTGAGCCGGCCGACGTCCTTGGCGCGATCGATGATCTTGAGGTGACCCGTCTTCGGGTCGAAGAAGCCGGCGTCGCCGCTGCGCACCCAGCCGTCCGGCGTCTTGGTCTCGGCGGTCTTCTCCGGGTCCTTGTAGTAGCCGAGGAATACGCCGGGCGAGCGAAACAAGACCTCGCCATCGTCAGTCACCTTCACCTCGACGTCGATGTTCGGCTTGCCGACCGTGTCGGCATAGATCTCGCCGTCCGGCTGGGCAGTGATATAGACCGAGGCCTCGGTCGCGCCGTAGAGCTGCTTCAGGTTGATTCCCAGCGCGCGGAAGAAGCGGAAGATCTCCGGCCCGATCGCCTCGCCGGCCGTATAGGCCACGCGGATGCGGGACAGACCGAACCTGTTCTTGAGCGGGCCGTAGACGAGGAGCTCGCCGAGCCAATAGAGCAGCCGCGCGTAGACCGGCACCCTCTCCTTGTTGAGGATCTTCTCGCCCCAGCGCCGCGCCACGCCAATGAAGAAGTGGAACATGCGTCGCTTGAGCGCGCTCGCGTCCTCCATCCGCACCATCGTGACAGTGATGAGGTTCTCGTAGATGCGCGGCGGCGCGAACGCATAGGTGGTGCCGATCTCGCGCCGGTCCTCGACCACCGTCTCGGGCGCTTCCGGACAGTTGACGCAGAAGCCGGCGTCGTAGGACTGCGCGTAGGAGAAGATGTGGTCGCCCACCCAGGCGAGCGGCAGATAGGCGATGACCTCCTCGTTGACGTCGAGCCGGTCGTAGGCGTTGCCGTTGCGTGCCGAGATCAGCACGTTGTCATGCGAGAGCATCACGCCCTTGGGCCGGCCGGTCGTGCCGGACGTGTAGAGGATGATGGCGAGATCGCTTCCCTTGCCGGCCGCGACCTCGGCCTCCCACCATGTCATGCGTGTGGCGTCGCGGGCGAGCGCCTCGCGCCCGAGCCGCTGCACATCATCGATCGCGGTGAGCTGCGCGCGGTCATAGTCGCGCAAGCCGCGCGACTCGTCATAGACAATGTGAGTGAGCGCGGCGAGCTTGTCCTTGATCGAGAGAATCTTGTCGACCTGCTCCTGGTCCTCGACGACCGCGAGCTTGACCTCGGCGTGCGCCAGCACGAAGGCCATTTCGTCGGCGACCGAGTCGGCATAAAGCGGCACCGGCACCGCGCCGAGCGCCTGACCGGCGCACATCGCCCAATAGAGGCGCGGCTTGTTGCGCCCGATGACGGCGAAGCGGTCTCCGCGCCCGAGCCCGAGCTCGGCAAGACCGATCGAAAAGGCGACGACCTCGTCGCGCACGTCTCGCCAGGTCCAGGCCTGCCAGATGCCGAGATCCTTGTGGCGGATCGCCGCGCGGGTGGCGAACATCTCGGCGTTGCGGGTGAGGAGCTTGGGGAAGGTGTCGGCACGAGCGGCAGCCGAAGGTCGGTCGGCCCGGGCAAGCGTCCGAGCATCGGCCGCAGCGGACCGATCACCGCCCGCTGGGGCGCTGTATGGCCGTCCTTGAGCGGTGGCGATATCCGCCACGGCTGAACCCCTCTGTTCCCTCCGCGGCCGTCCCGCGCGGGCTGTCATCGCCGCCGATTGCGGCCGGCGGACACGTTTCGTTCGTTATGAAACGGAGTTAAGGAAGCGGTCAAGCCTGCCGGCAGCCTGCCGGCGCCTGCGGCTTGGTCAATTTGCTAATAGCGGTGCCGCGCGAGCGGATGCAACCGGTTCAGAATGGCAGGTGCGGACGCGACGAGGCGCATCCGCGCGGCGGCAGCCGCAGGCAGCGCCGATGCATGCGCGAAGGCGGCGCACGCGCTCAAATCGATGAGTTACAACATGGGCGCGCGCCGCCTTGGCGAACTGGCGGGCGAGGTGGAATCAGCCGGGTGCCTCCGGTGTCCACTTCATGCGGGGTTACCTGTTCGGCCGTCGGTGGAGAAGGAGGCCATGACGGAGCGACTGGCGGCGAAGCAGGCGGCTGCATCCCGATTCGACGCCGCTGGCGTCGCGGTATGACGCGGGCCCATCGCGCGGGTGCGCTAGTTTCACTGCGGCGTCAGGTCCGTCTCCCGGATGATCTCCTGGAACTTGGCGATTTCCCCCTTCACGAAGGCGGCGAATTGGTCGACCGAAATCGGGGCAACGTCGGCGCCCGCCTCCAGCAGCTTCTGCTTGATGTCGCCCTCATCGAGGATCCTGTTGATCTCCATATTGAGCCGCCCCACCACCTCCTTCGGCGTACCGCGCGGGGCGAAAAATCCTTGCCACAGCGAAATGTCGTAACCGGGAAGGCCGGCGGCTTCCGCCACCGTCGGCACGTCGGGGGCTGCACGCGAGCGGCGGCCCGACGATACAGCGATGAGCTTCAGCGTACCGGCCTTGACGTGCGGCAGCGCGGCCGGAAAGCCGGAGAAGAACAGGTCGACGTGGCCGCCCAGGAGGTCGTTCAGGGCCGGCCCGGCGCCCTTGTAAGGCACATGGGTGAGTTTGCCCTTGGTCTTGAATTTCAGCACCTCGCCGGCGAAGTGGCCCGGCGTCGCCGTTCCGGCTGAGGCGAACGAGAGGCCGCGTTCCTGCGACGCTTTCAGCATCTCGGCAACCGTGCCGTATGGCGCCTTGCCGGGCACCACCAGCGCCAGCGGCACGATGGTGGCGAGCGCGACCGGGACCAGATCCTTGTCCGGATCGTAACCGATGCCCTTGGCCCAATGCGGATTGATGGCGATTTCCCCGGTCTGGCCGACCAGCAACGTGTGCCCGTCAGGCGCCGACGCGGCCACGCTCTGCGTGCCGATCGCGCCGGTCGCGCCCGCCCGGTTCTCCACCACGACCGACTGGCCGAGCGCGATCGCGAGCCGATCGCCGATCGCCCGGGCGACGATGTCGCCGGTGCCGCCCGCCGCATAGGGAACAACGAGCTTCACGGCGCGGCTCGGATAGGTGTCGGCCTGCGCTGGAAGCGCCGCGAGCGCTGGAAGCGCCGCGAGGCGCATCAACGCGACCACGATAGCGCGAACAGCAAGCATGGTACCCCCCTTTGGCCGACGACAGACGGCCAAGCAATAGATTGACGTCCTTTGTGGCCGCAGACAACAGACGCCGGACGGCAGACAGGGACAACGTCGCTTGCTCGTCGGTTGGCAGCACGTTAACGGGCGGGAAAGCCGTACAGCCGCGCCGGATTGTCCTGCATGAGGAGGTCGGCCAATGCGGTCGAGCCAAGCTCGCGCAGGAAGTCGTCGACCAGCCGTTCATAGGGAATGTCGCGATACCGCACCGGCAGCATGGCGCCCGTCTGCGTCTCATGCGGCGGCACGTGCGGCCAGTCGCTGCCCCACACGCAGCGATCCGCCGCGCGGGCAAGCATCGCCTCGAGCCAGGCGGGGTCCGGCCGCGTCTCCAACCGATCGTCGGAAACCCGGTACGGGGCCGAGAGCTTCATCCATACATGCGGCAGGCCGACGAGATCGAGAAGGGCACGCCCTTCGCGGCTGTCAGGCAGCGAGCGGCCGTAAAGGCCATAGTGGTCGACGACCACCGGCACGGCCGAGCGGGCGAGCACGTCGGCGCAATCGAGCAGGACCGGGAGAAACGCGATGACCTCCACATGCCAGTCGAAAGCCTGCGCCAGTTTGGTCGCGGCGGCAAAGGCCTTGTCCAGCGGCTCGCTCTCGCGCTCCTGCGTCGGGCTATAGAGGTTGAGGCGCAAGCCCCGCACGCCCCGGCGCGCATAGTCGCCAAGCGTTTCCGGCGGTGCACTTGCGTCAACCACCACGACGCCGCGTCCGTCATCGCCGAGAACGTCGAGGGTCTCCAGCAGGAGCGTGTTGTCGGTGCCGTAGAAGCTCGGCTGCACGATCACGAAGCGCGAGATGCCATGCGGCGCGGCTCCGCGGCGCAGCACCTCGAGCTTCGCTTCTGCGGCGAGAAACATTCGCGTCGGCACCTGCGGATAGCGATCGACAGGCCCGACGATATGGACATGGGCATCGCAGCGCATGGGTAGTGATCAGCGAGTGGCGAATAGTGAGTAGTGAATAGCGAGGGCGAAGCCGGTTCCGTCGCGATTTCCCATTCCCTAAACGCTATTCCGCCGCCTTGAGCAGCGGCGCTCCGCCCGATCGGAACTGATCGAGCAGCGCCGCCTCCTCGGCTTTCGCCGCGGCCAGGTGGCGCGCCTTGACGTGGCCGAAGCCGCGAATCTTCTCCGGAATGCTGGCGAGCGCTACCGCCGCGTGATGGTTGTCCGGGGCGAGCCTGTCCAGCAGCTCGTCCAGCATTGCCTCGTATGCGCGGATCAGCGCCCGTTCGGTCCGACGATCGGCGGAATAGTGGAACGGATCGAACGGCGTGCCGCGCAGGAACTTGAGCTTCGCCAAGAGGCGGAACAGCGGCAGCATCCACGACCCGAAAGAGATCTTGCGCGGCACTCCGGTATACGGATCCTTGCGCGCGAACAGCGGCGGCGCCAAGTGGAACTCGAGTTGGAGCTTCTCGCCGGCGACCTCGTTCTTCACCTGGCTCCACGTATGCTCGGCATGAAGCCGCGCCACCTCGTATTCGTCCTTGTAGGCCATCAGCTTGAAGAGATAACGAGCAACCGCTTCGCCGAGCTCGGTCTTGCCCGGCGCCTTGCTCGTCTCGATTGCCTTGGTCCGTTCGACGAGGGCGCGATACCGCGCCGCGTAGCCGGCGTCCTGATAGGCCGTGAGGAAGGCGACCCGGCGAGCAATGATTTCGTCCAACGACTGCGACAGCCGTTGTGCCCCGTCCGGCCGATCGGGCTTCGCCAGCGCCTCGACCGCTGCAAGGTCGACCGCGGCGCGGCGGCCCCAGCGGAACGCCGCCTGGTTCATCGCCACCGCCTCGCCGTTCAATGCCAGCGCCTGCTCGGTGGCCGACGCCGACAGCGGCAGCGCGCCGCGCTGATAGGCATAGCCGAGCAGGAACATGTTGGTGGCGATGGAATTGCCGAGAAGCGCGCCGGCCAGCCGCGTCGCATCGACGAAATAGGCGTGGTCGGGCCCGGCCGCCGCCGTGATGGCGCGCTTGAGCCGTTCGCTGGGAAGCGAGAAATCGGCATTGCGGGTGAAGTCGCCAGGCAGGAACTCGGCGAGATTGACCACCGCGGTTGCGCCCGGCTTGACCGCCCCCAGGACCTTCTTCGACCCGGCCACCACCATGTCGCCGCCGAGTACCAGATCGGCGCTTCCGGCGGCGACGCGGATGGCATGGATGTCCTCCGGCCGCTCGGCGATGCGGATATGGGAAAACACCGCGCCGCCCTTCTGCGCCAGCCCCGCCATGTCGATGATGCCACAGCCCTTGCCTTCGAGGTGGGCCGCCATGCCGACGATCGCACCGACGGTCACGATGCCGGTGCCGCCGATGCCGGTGACGATGATCGAATAGGTGCCGCCCGGCGGCAGCGCCGGCAGGCGCGGCTCGGGCAGCGGGGGTAAGGAAGCAGGCTCGAAACTGCCCCTGCCGGTCTTCAGCTTGGCACCATGGACGGTGATGAAGGACGGGCAGAAGCCCTTGAGGCAGGAATAATCCTTGTTGCAGCTCGACTGGTCGATTGTGCGCTTGCGTCCGAACTCGGTCTCCACCGGCTGCACCGAGACGCAGTTCGACTGGACGCCGCAGTCGCCGCAGCCCTCGCACACGAGCTCGTTGATCACCACCCGCTTGTCGGGATCCGGAAATGCGCCGCGCTTGCGGCGGCGGCGCTTTTCCGCCGCACAGGTCTGGTCGTAGATGAGAGCAGTGACGCCCGGCACAGAGGCAAGCTCGGCCTGCACTTTCATCAGCTCGTCGCGATGATGGATGGTGAGACCGCGCGGCCATTCGGTATCGCGCGGATATTTCTTCGGCTCGTCGGTGACGACAACCACGCGCTTGACGCCCTCGGCCGCCACCTGACGGGCGATCGCCGGCACGCTCAAGCCCCCCTCGTTGCGCTGGCCGCCGGTCATGGCGACCGCATCGTTGAACAGGATCTTGTAGGTGATGTTGACGCCGGCCGCGACCGCGGCGCGGATCGCCATGTAGCCGGAGTGATTGTAGGTGCCGTCGCCCAGGTTCTGGAACACGTGCGAGCGCTTGGAGAACGGCGCCTCGCCGATCCAGTTGGCGCCCTCGCCGCCCATGTGGGTGAAGCCGAGGGTGCGCCGATCCATCCACTGCGCCATGTAGTGGCAGCCGATCCCGGCATAGGCGCGCATGCCTTCCGGCACCACGGTCGAGGTGTTGTGCGGGCAACCGGAGCAGAAATAGGGCGTCCGGGTGGCGATCTCGTCGATCTGCGCGAGCTTGAGCTGCGCCTGTTTCAGCCGCTCGACGCGCGCGGCGATCGACTCGTTGTGCCCGTACTGGAGCACGCGCTCGCCGATGCAGATGGCAATGTCGTTGGGATCGAGCGCGCCCTTGACCGGAAACAGCCAATTGCCCCGTTCGTCCTTCTTGCCGATGCAGACGGGCTGGTTGGCCGTGCCGTAGAGCTCCTCGCGCACCTGGACTTCGATGAGCGAGCGCTTTTCCTCGACCACGATGATGAGATCGAGGCCATCAGCGAATTCCTTGAGCTCGCGCTGGCTCAGCGGCCACGGGCAGGCGACCTTGTAGACGCGGATGCCGAAGTCGTTGCACTTGACCTCGTCGAGGCCGAGCTCATCGAACGCCTGGCGCACGTCGAGATAGCTTTTTCCCACCGTGATGATGCCGATCTTCGGCTTGCGACCGCCGGAGATGACATTGCGGTTGAGCTTGTTGGCGCGCACGAAAGCCAGCATGGCGTCCCGCTTGTAGTCGTGCAGCCGCGCTTCCATGCCCAGCACGGAGTCGTTGAGACGAATGTTGAGCCCGCCTGCGGGATTGTGGAAATCATCCGGCATGACGATCTGCACGCGATCGAGGCCACCGTCGATCACCGCCGTCGATTCGACCGTCTCGTGCATGCATTTGAGCGCCACCCAGGCGCCGGTGAAGCGCGACATGGCCCAACCGTAGAGGCCGTAATCGAGGATTTCCTGAACGCCCGCCGGATTGAGGATCGGGATCATAACGTCGACGAAGTGGAACTCGGACTGATGCGCGGTGGTCGAGGATTCCGCCGTGTGATCGTCGCCCATCAGCGCCAGCACGCCGCCATGCCGCGACGTGCCGGCGAAATTGGCGTGGCGGAACACGTCGCCGGTGCGGTCGACGCCCGGGCCTTTGCCGTACCACATGGAGAACACGCCATCGAACTTGCCTTCGCCGCGCAGCTCCGCCGCTTGCGTGCCCCAGACGGCGGTGGCGGCGAGGTCCTCATTGAGGCCGGCCTGGAATTTGATGTCGTTGGCGACCAGCTGGCGCGTCGCCCGCATGAACTGCTGATCGAGCCCGCCGAGCGGCGAGCCGCGATAGCCGGTGACGTAACCCGCGGTATTGAGCCCTGCGCGGCGGTCGCGCTCCTTCTGCATCAGCGTCAGGCGCACCAGCGCCTGATAGCCGGTCACGAACACGCGGCTTTTGCCAAGGTCGTATTTGTCTTCGAGGGTGACGTGATTGAGCGCCATGGCGCATGGGCCTCTGGGGTGGCGGTAACTCCGGCGCCATCGTTTGCAGCGGCGCCCGGAGCCGCTCCGGTCAAGAAAATATGAGCAGATCAATGCGGTAGCAATGCTGACATAGCGGCACGCAAGAGGATTTCGCGGTCGGGCGGCGGCTCGCAGGGAAATGTCCGACCGCGGTCCGGCGCCGCAATTTGACGCAATGCCGCGCCTGAGAGATTGGATCGACCGGTGTCAGTCCGTAGCGCCGAGCTTCGCCAGCCGCGACTTCCACGCGGCCGGAATGTCGTCCGCGCCTTCGAACTCGCCGACGACAAGCTCGGCATCCAGCATCGACCAGATGTGCGTAGCACCGCAGCTCGGGCAGTTGAGCCGCGTGTTGATGGGCGGGATCAGATTGACGCTCGCTGCGCTCGTTTCGATCCCGGTGAAGACCTGGCGCCCCGTGGCAGGGCACCGGATCATGACCCTGGGCATGTAGGTCTCCCACGACCCTCATCTCGACGACAACAAAGTTAACAAATGGTTAACTTGGCCGCATTTTGTTCTGTCCCTTCACGTCCAGCCAAGTGCTGAATTATCTAGAAGAATCTAGAGGCGACATACCGTCCCGTCACGCCTTGTACTGCCTCGTGCTACCGAGTTGGGTAGCAAAATGGTAGCAAAATGTTCGCGCGATGTTCTGGGGCCAATCTTGGCACCATTTCGTTGCGATCCTGCGCCGGCAGGGCGCTCCTCAGCCCCGACGCTTTCCCTTAAGGCGAACACCTTGGCCACCGTTCCGAGTGTCGCCCGGATCGAGAAATACGACGCCGGCCTTATCAAATGCCACCTGGATTGCGGCCAGTGTGCTGACGCGAGG